>Ga0326597_10009296_pt1 | contig 13185 bp, 7 predicted proteins | sample RVTome_12_FD_203789 | JGI IMG/M metagenome (GOLD analysis project Ga0326597, IMG submission 203789) | Soil microbial communities from uranium-contaminated site in the Upper Colorado River Basin, Wyoming, United States - RVT100D185 | ecosystem: Environmental > Terrestrial > Soil > Contaminated >... | reverse complement strand
TCATGACAACGTCCCGCACCGGCAGTCTGGACGCCGTGAGATTGCTTCTGGCTCGCGGAGTGGACGGGAACGCGCAGGAGACCTTGGGGCAGACCGCGTTGATGTGGGCTGTCGCGCGAAAACACTCCGAGGTCGCCAGAGCTCTGGTGGAGCATGGAGCGGACGTCCATGCCCGCTCGAAGGGCGGATTCACTCCCCTGCTGTTCGCGGCCCGCGCGGGAGACGTGGACTCCGCACGGGTATTGCTCGATGCGGGTGCAGACGTGAAGGAGATCACCCGCGACGGCATGAGCGTCCTGCTGCTGGCAACCGCCAGCGGGCACGAGGATTTGGCCGTCTTCCTCGTCGAGCGGGGCGCTGACCCGAACGCCACGGATGCTTACGGAATTGCCGCTTTACACTATGCGATCCAGAAAGGACTCTCGATTCTCGGAGCGGTCCAGTACGTTCCCGTGGCGCAATACATGTTCCGGCCGAACATGCCCGAGCTGGTGAAGGCGCTTCTGGCGCATGGAGCGAATCCGAACGCGCGCGTCGAGAAACCGAAGAAGCTGACCCTTTCCGTAAGTCCGCGGGCTAGCATGGCAGGTGCAACGCCGTTCTTGCTGGCAGCGGCTACCGGCGATGTCGGCCTCATGCGCGTCCTGGCCGACGGCGGCGCCGATCCGGTATTGGCGACGGCGCAGAACGTGACTCCGCTCATGGTGGCTGCCGGAATCGGCAGACTCCAGGACCGGCGCGGAGAGGAGGAGGACCGCAACGCTCTCGAAGCCGTAAAGCTCGCGCTCGATCTGGGGAACGATGTGAATGCCGCCAACGCCAACGGCAGGACGGCTCTCTACGGCGCGGCAAGATCCGGAGGGAACGCCATTGTCCGGTTCCTGGTGCAACAGGGGGCGACGGTGAACGTGAAGGATCGGTTCGGGATGACGCCGTGGAATCTCGCCTCGGGTGTTCTCGCGCCGAATGTTCTGAACTCGGACAGGCTCAACCCGATTCATCAGAACACCGCGGAGCTGCTCCTCACGCTGGGCGCCGTCCCCATGACGCAGGAGGAAGCCAACGCTCTCAGCCCGTCCGGGCGCCCGGAAATAGGGGAGTATCCGGATGAAGACGCGCCGCCCCGGCCCCGCCAGCGGTCCACACAATAGAGCGACAGAATCAGGGGGCCGCCTTCGTTCGACTTCGCGGCCCCTCGGTCACTCGCCAATTCCCGCTATCTCGTCCCGAGCTCGTCGTAAACGACTTGCACGTTCGCCTTCAGGCGATCGGGGCGCGGCGTTCCATATCCCGCATATTTTGCGGGAACCTTCCACGTACTTGCGATCTCATCCACCGTCTTGCCGGCTTGCTTGGCCGCCCGCACGTCATTCAGGAAGTCGCGATTGAAATCGGCCCATTCCTTCAAGTCGGCCCACCTCATCAGGGTGCTGTGACCCGTGATGACGGTGTCCACGTTCTTGATGGTGTCATACGCCCTCTGAACGGTATCCGGGAACGCGACACCGCTGCCGCCGTTATTGGCATCCAGAAGCGGCACATTCTTGCCGGCGAAGGTATCGCCTGCGTGCATGATTCGCAGTGTGGGAAAGACGACAAACGCGTCCCCGTTGGTATGCGCGCGGCCGAAGTAGTAGAGCTCGACGCGATCGTTGCCGTTGCCGACCGTCATTCTGTCCTGGAACGTCCGCTTCGGCATTCCGCGGCCGTTATTCTGCGTGAAGATATTGCCCGTCGCAGGCGGGAAACCCGTCGGTGCGGCCATCCTCTCCATGTTTGCCTTGGTGTTTTCGTGCGTCACGATGTCCACCGTGGCCGGGAACTCGACGTTGCCGCTTACGTGGTCGCCATGCGTGTGCGTGTTGATCAGCGTCGTGATCGGCTTATTGGTTAACGCCTTGATTTCGTCGAGGACCGGCTGACCCCAGCCGGGGTTCTTTGCGTCCACGACCACCACCCCGTTCGCGGTGACGAATACCGCCGTGTTGCCGCCGCCCCCCTTCAGCAGGAACAGGTTGTCTTTGACTTTCTCCACCTCCACGACGCGCGCCTCCTGCTGGGCGGCGACGACCAGCGACAGGGCTCCGGCGATCATGAGCACGCCTAACACGATTCCTCGTTTCATACTGTGCCTCCAAAAAACACTCGTTGAACGAACCAGAATGCACCCATTACAACGACGGCCAGCGAACCGGCAAATGCCAGCCGCCGCCCGGCCGTCTCGTTCCGCGCCCGCAGCGCCAGCAAAGCCGACGCAACCAGGACGACAACGAATAGCTGACCGATTTCCACGCCGAGATTGAATGAGAAGAGCGACCAGCCGAGCGCACGGCTCGGCAGTCCCATCTCGCGCAAGACGCTCGCAAACCCGAAGCCATGGATGAATCCAAACGCAAACGCGATCCAGGTGCGCACGTCCCGGCCGCCACGGACCATCAAATTGTCGATCCCCACATACACGATGCTGAGCGCAATGGCCGGCTCGATGATCCGCGCCGGCGGCGTGACCAGGCTCAGCGCGGCGAGCGACAGCGTGATGCTGTGCGCGAGGGTGAACGCGGTCACGATGAGGAGCAGCCTCCGAATCGTTCCGCCCAGCAGTAGCAGTCCTACCAGGAACAGCAGATGATCCGGGCCGATCAGAATGTGGTGAATCCCCGCCGGCACGAACTTCCCGATTACCGCCATGACGCCCTGCCGCGTCCCGGCGAAGTATTCGAACTCCGCATGATTGCCATCGAGAATCGCTTGCGAAGTGAGAGCTCCGCCCTCGTAGAAGTTGAGAAACGTCTGATGGTTCGGGTCGTACGGAAACAACCTCGCAGCCACCCCCACCGACCCGGTTACGCCGCCGGTGGGATACCGGGCGCGGAGCTCAATCGACTGCCGGTCGGGCAGCGGCGCCGGAGCCGACCATTCGCTGTCGGTCAGCCGCGCCCCATTGACGGAGATCTGCAGCCGGGACCGCAGGAGCGCCGCGACCGCGCTTCCGTGTGCGTCCAGCACCGCCGCATCCAGCACTTGCCCCGGCGGATTCAGCGCAAGCTCATGCGCCACGTCGAAGACGTGCGCCACCAGCGTGAGCTCCAGCGCGCCCCGCTCGAGCCGGACATCAACAAAGGTAAAAGGCACGGGATGCGCTGCGGCTGGCGCCGCCAGGCCCGCCAAGCTGACGAGCAGCGCTGTGCCGCACGCTCTCGCGCGCGAAAAGATGGCTGCCCTTGCCCTGTCAACCCGTCTCATATGCAAAATGCCCGCGCAATACCGTAGCTCGCGCTTCGGACTGGTTGTCTTTCGGGAAAACGTACTCGCTGATTACCGCCAATTCGATTTTCTATCCGACCGAAAGCAGCTCCAGCCGCCCTGTGCTGTCGCCGAGGTGGTCAATCGGGACCTGTAACTTGTCCAGCAGCGTCAGGTGCAGGTTCGTCATAGGCGTATCTTCCGGGAAGCGGATGTGCCGGCCTCCCTGCAGTCCCATTCCCCGGCCGAACAGCAGGGTGGGCAGATCCACGTAGGAGTGCGCGTTCCCGTCGCTGATGCCGCTGCCGTAGACGAGCAGGATGTGGTCGAGCAGCGATCCATCGCCGTCGGGAGTAGACCGCAGCCGGTCCAGAAAGTAGGCGAAAATCCGGGAATGGTACAGGTCGATCTGGAGGACCTTGTCCATCTTTCCGGGATCATGCTGGTGGTGTGAGAGCGGGTGGTACGAATCGGGAATGCCGATCTCGGGGTACGAGCGGTTGCTTTGCTCCCGGCCCATCATGAAGGTGAACACGCGGGTCATGTCGCACTGGAACGCCAGCACCAGCAGATCGAACAGGATTTTGGCGTGATCCTCCAGCTTGGCGGGGATGCCGGCGGGACGCTCCAGTACGGGCAGCTCCTGGATGCCTTGCTGCTGGGCGAGCTGGATTCGCCGCTCCACGTCGCGGATCGCGTCGAGATATTCCGTGAGCTTCGTGCGGTCGCTCGCCCCCAACCCCGTGAGAAGGCGCGCGACATCCCGGGTCATCGAATCGAGCAGGCTGCGATTCTCCTGCAGTTGCGCGAGCCGCTCTGCCGGATCGGTGGTGTCGCTGTCGCCGAAGAGGCGCTCGAAGACGATGCGCGGCTGGCTCTCCGTCAGCATCGGCGTCGTGCCGCTGCGCCAGGAGATGGTGTTGGTGTAAGCCAGGCTGTAGCCGGCATCGCAGACACCGGCAAGCTCGGGCGAGTCCAATGACAGTTCGAGAGATGCGATCTGCGTGTGCCTGCCGAGTTCCCGGGCCGCGATCTGGTCCACCGAAATCCCTCGGTCGGCCGTCCGGGCCTTGGGATGAACCCCCGTCAGGTAGGCTGAGCCGGCGCGCGGATGGTCGCCTCCGCCCTCGCCCGGAGCCCGTTGCGCGCTCTTATGGGCAAGCCCGCTCAACATGGAAAAGCGGTCGCGGAAAGCCGAGAGCGGCTCCAGGATCGGAGGCAAGTCGTACGAGGGGCCTTCCTTCGCCGGCGACCACTTGTCCATGATCATCCCGTTCGGAACATACACGAACGCCAGACGGCGTGCCGCCGGTTCGCCGGCCGCCGCGAACGCCGGGGTCATGGAGTCGAGCAGCGGCAGGGCCAGCGCGCATCCGGCGCCTTTCAGAAACGTCCGGCGGGGAATAGCCTTCTTGAAAATCATCATGGTTGCGGCGACCTCCTCATTTGAAAGGGCGTGCTCCGGATTACGCCCGTGATCAGCGATGACCAGCGATAATCATTGGCGGCTGCCTGCCGCGTGATCCCGCGCACGGCGGCAGCGTCGTAATACTCCAGCTTTCTGCCCACAGCATACGTCAGCAGCTTTTCGGCGATCGTATTGACGAACTGCTCGGGATTGCGCAGCAGCGCTTTCCGCAGTTCCGCGGGACCCTCGAAGCGTGTGCCGTCGGGTAGGACCCCGGAAGAGTCAATCTCGGAACCGGCGTCTGTGGTTCGCCAGCGGCCGATCGCGTCAAAATTCTCGAGCGCAAAGCCGATGGGGTCCATGCGGGTGTGGCAAACGGCGCACGCCGGGTTGGCGCGGTGCTGCTCCATCCTTTGCCGCACGGTAAGGACCTGTCCCTCGTCTCCCCGATCCTTGAGCGATGGAACGTTCGGCGGCGGCGGCGGCGGCGGCGAGCCGAGGAAGTTATCCAGCACCCACTTGCCGCGCAGAACCGGCGACGTCCGGTTCGCGTAGGACGTTACCGCCAGGATGCTGCCTTGTCCGAGCAAGCCGCGCCGCTCCTCGTCGCTCAATTGGACGCGCCGGAAGTGGCTCCCCTGCACGCCCGCGATTCCATAGTGACGCGCCAGCCGCTCGTTCAGGAACGTGTAATCGGCATCCAGCAGGTCCAGCGCGCTGCGGTCCTCCCGGACAATGCTCTCAAAGAAGAGCTCGGTTTCCCGCTGCATCGCTTTCCGCAGATTTTCGTCGAATTCGGGAAACGCCGCCGGGTCGGGCGCCATGGCCTGCACATTGCGCAAATACAGCCACTGTCCGCCGAAGTTGCTGACCAGAGCTTTGGACCGCTCATCGGCGAGCATACGCCGGGCTTGCTCTTCGAGCACTGCGGGGTCCTGCAGCTTCCCGCCCTCCGCCAGGCCGAGCAGCTCATCGTCCGGGATGCTGCTCCAGAGGAAAAAGGAGAGGTTCGAGGCCAGTTCCAGGTCGCTGACGCGGTACGGGCTGTCGGGCGGCGTTCCGGCCGGAGCGTGCTCAATGCGGAAGAGAAATTCCGGCGACACCAGGATTTTCCGGAGCGCCATCTCAATCCCGGCGTCAAAGCTCCCCTTGCTTCGGCCCATCCCATAGAAGTCGAGCAGGGGCTCGATGTCGCCGTCCACGACCGGCCTGCGAAAAGCGCGCCGCGCCAGCCCCGATAGAATCTGCCGTGCGCAGGGCTCCTCTTCGTTTGCGGCGGAAGGGCTGCAAACGAATATCTTGCGGCGGCTCGGCGTCTCTCCCGGTCCTTTCGCATCATAGGGTCCGGTGACGACAACGGCGCCCACAGCCGGCAGATCATTCGGACTGGTCTCCACAAACCGGTACTCCGGCAGCGGCGGCTGGAAGACTCCTTCGGGCTCCGAGGTGCGATTCACGAAGCTCACTCCCAGCACATGCGGCCCGGCTGTTGCCGCAAACCGCAGTTCCAGGCCATCGTCCGCCGAGAACAGATACTCCTCCGGGAACCTCTCCGCATAGATGGATTCGGCGTTGCCCTTGTAGCCCCCGCCAATCGTGAATGTCTTGATCCTGGCGCCATCCAGGCGCACATCGAGCTGGTGGGGCTCCACGAGTCCGATCACCGTTTCCGCGTAGATATTTCGTTGCAGGCGGATTTGGACGGAGTACTCGCCGTCGAGCGGAAAGTAGTGCCGAATGGCGGCACCGCCCCGCGACCCGAACGGCAGCTCTTCGCTCATGCGCTCGTTCTGGATGAGGTACTTGGGGACTTCATAGGTCTCGGCGTCCGCGCGTTGCGCCGGGTCTCCCACGGCCAGTCGGCTGATCTTGCCCGCGGCTGCGATATAGCGCTCGAGCAGCGTCGGCGACACGGAGAGAACGTCCGCGATGTTGTCAAAGCCGTGGCTCGAGTCGTCGGCGGGAAGCAGCTCCTCGCCGTCAATGTCCATCGCCAGCAGATCGCGAATGGCGTTCGAGTATTCGGCCCGGTTCAGGCGATGCACCGCCGTCCTGCCCGATTGCGGATTTGCCGCCGCCATGCCATCCAGCGCGGTTTCCAGATAAGTCGCAAACGCATCATAGGCGGCCGGTTCCGGGCGCGGCATCCCCGACGGCGGCATCGCCCCCGTCCGCAGTTTGCGCACCACCTTCTCCCACACCTCGGCGCCCGCCGCAACGTTGTCGAGGTCCATCTTGTCCAGCATCAGGTTGGCGGTTTTCAGCCTTTCATTGTGGCAGGTTACGCAGTAGCGATTGACTAGCGCACGGTGCGGCGAGGCGTCCGATGAATCGGAACCAACCTGCCTCTGGCCGGACGCTGAGACATACCCGATCCCCGCAACGGCGATTCCCATCCAGCATAGGATTATTCGCAACATAGGACGCAGCTTCCCGCTCCAGATAGCAACAATTCTGAACGGAGTATATGACACCCCGTGACCAGAACACAAACGGAAATCGCGGCTACGCGATCCGCCTCGGGAAGATCATTCCGGAACGAGAGTCCAGGTTCCCGTTCCAGCCGCCGCCTACGGATTCGCGGACGATTCACCGGGGGTTGGCCCGGCTTGCGTTCGTGGTGGGATCGACGCTCGGCTCCGGTCCGGTCACCGGAGTGGCGCCCAACCGCAGCAGCAGCTCCGCTGTGCTCTTGTGCTCATTGATGAGGCCGCGATACCGCTTGTCGCGCGGGTCCACGAAGTGGAAGGGATCGCCTTGCGCGACACTGAGCGGAGTCTGGCCGTAGCGATCCTTCGGGTCCAGGCGCGCGCCTTTGCTCACCAGGAACTCGATGATGGCGTTTGACCCGCGATAGGCGGCGGCGTGCAGCGCGGTCTCGCCGTCCTTGTCGGCCGCATTGACGTCGTTTCCCAGTTCAACCGCAATCTGGACGGCTTCGAGAGCCTTGGCTTCTTCGGCTGGCGTGCGGTCTTCGAGCCGGCCCAGGCCTGCGGCTGCTATGAGCGGCGTTACCCCATCCTGCGTCGCCAGCAGGGGATTCGCGCCTGCGGCCGCCAGGGCGCGCATTGCCGCGACATCGCCCGATGCACCCGCCAGCAAAAACGGAGTCGCACCGGGCTGCCGGAGAAGCGGCATATTGTTGATGTCGGCCCGGGCGAAGGGCGGGTAGTTGTACGGCGGAAAGCCGTTCCCGATGCGGGCATTCGGATCGGCTCCATGCGCCAGCAGCGCTTCCAATAAGCCGGGCATATTGGGCAAGATCCAGTTCTCATCGGTTGCGATGCGGCCTCGGGCCATGCCAATCGCCTCCGTGCCTTCGCGCACCGCATAGTGCAGCGCGGCAAGGCCCCATCCGTCCGTCACGTTCGGGTCCGCTCCCTGTTCGGCCAGGAAGGTTGCCACCGCCTCATTTCCGTTGGCGGCCGCCACCACCAACGCATTGCCGTAGTCGGAGGTCGAATGATTCAGGTCGGCGCCCGCCGCCAGCAGCATGTTCGCCATTTCCAGGTCGCCGTGCATTGCGGCGAACAGCAGCGGCGTAAACCCGCCCTTGGCCGCCACGGGGTCCCGATGAAAGTCCTCAGAGTCGTGCCGGTCTTGCTGGCCGACGACGTGCTCGTGCCTCCCGAAGGTCACATACCGCAGCGGCTGGTACCCTTCCATCAGATGCGACTCGGCATTGACATTCGCGCCGCCCGCGATGAGCATCCGGGCGATCTCCAGGCGCTTTTGCGCCGCGGCCCACATCAGCGCCGTCTGCCCGCGGCGGGTTTCTTTGTTGACGTCCGCCCCGTGTTCCAGCAGCGCTCTCACCGCTTCCGCATTGCCCGTCCGCGCGCAGAGCATGAGCAGCGTTTCTCCGCTCCACAGCGCGGCGTTCGGATTCGCCCGGGCCCGCAGCAGCCGATCCACCATGGCTCCGCTCCCATTGGTGCAGGCCATGGAAAGAGGCGTGACGCCATAGTCATTCGCCGTATTCGGATCGCCGCCGGCTCGGATCAGAAGGTCCGCTATTTCCAGGTCGTCCCAGCGAGCCGCCCACGCCAGCGCAGTCGTTCCGTCCGGCTGGGGAGTATTCACATCTACCCCTTGTCTCAACAGGTCGAGCGCAGCCGTCCGGTCCCGATTCTTGACGGCTTCCACAAGCTCGTCGCCGGGAGCGGCAAGGCCCGCGGTCGACAACACGACCGACACAAGGACAGCCATCGTCCAGCCGCGGAAGCATGTAGCTCTCAAGTCCATACAGTCCTTTGACGCAGTTCGTGCGGGCACGGCTTCAGCCGTGCCGCCGGAGCGGCTAGGAAATAGGGGCTGCAGCCCCTGAGGTTTGTCGTTGCTCTGCCAATGAGTCTACTCATCCATCTATGACGTAGCGGATAGCCTCTAAACGACGGAAAGAAGTTCGAGCTTTCCGGTGCTGTCGCCGAACTGCTCCACCGGAACCCCCAGCAGGTCGAGCATGGTCAGGAACAGATTCGCTATCGGTGGGCTGTTCGAATACTTGAGGTGGCGTCCGCCCTGGAACTGGCTTCTGCTTCCACCCGCCACCAGAAGAGGCAGGTTGGTCGGGTTGTGCCGGCTGCCGTCGCTCAAGCTGCTGCCGTAAAGAATGATGGAATGATCCAGCAACGAGCCGTCGCCGTCCGGCGTGGCGCGCAGCTTTTCCAGGAAATACGCGAACAATTTCGTATGGTAGTGGTCGATCTGGGCTACTTTCTCAACCATGGAGGGGTTGTTATCGTGGTGCGACAAAGCATGGTGCCCTTCCTCCATCCCGATCTCGCGATACGCTCGCTCGCTCTTTTCCCGCGCCATCAGGAACGTGGTGACGCGAGTCAGGTCGGACTGGAACGCCAGCACCTGCAAATCGGCCATCAGATGGGCGTGCTCGTCGTAGGTGGCCGGGATGCCCGCGGGCCGGTCCATCACCAGTATTTCCCGGGACGAATTCTCTTCCGCCTTCTGAATGCGGTGCTCCACGTCGCGGATCCCTTCGAGATACTGGGAGAGCTTTCCGCGATCATTCGGGCCGAGTCCTCCGAGCAGCCGTCTGACCTCTTCCGTCACCGAGTCGAGCACGCTGCGGTCCTGCTGAATGCGGCGGCGGCGCTCGGCCGGATCCGTGCTCGTATCTCCGCCGAAGAGGCGCTCGAACACCTTGCGCGGGTTGTTTTCGACCGGGAGCGGCGTCGTGGCGTTGCGCCAGGACATCGTGTTGAGATAGGCGTCCGTATCGGCGGCGTCCGCGCCCGCTCCCTGCTCGCCCAGATCCAGGGTCAGCTCGAGCGACGCCAGTTGCGTGTCCTTGCCGAGCTCTTTCGCCGCGATCTGGTCCAGCGAGATTCCAGCCTGGGCCGGCGGCTTCGGGTAGACTCCCGTCAGAAAGGCGCCGCTCGCGCTGGCGTGCGGTCCCGCGGGGCGTTCGCCCTTCGGCGGCACTGCCGCGTGGTTGGCAAGCCCGGTCACCAGAAGCATCTGGTCTTGGAACGCCGCTACGGGCTCCAGAGTCGGAGGGATCTGGAAGTTCGCCCCTTCCGTCGCCGGCGTCCAGTTCTTCATGATGATGCCGTTCGGGACATAGACCACCGAAAGCCGCGATGGCTTGGTCGCCGAAGCCTGTGGGCCGGCGAACGCGGGCGTCATCGAATCGAGCAGCGGCAGCGCCAGCGTTGTGCCGACTCCGCGGAGAAACGTGCGGCGGGCAATTGCTTTCTTGAAAATCATCATGGGACCTCCTCCCCTCCTGGGGACCTCCTCATCTGGAATGGAGTGCTGTTCACTATGCCTTCGATCAGGGATGACCACCGGTAGCCGTCCGGGGCGGCATCCCGCACGATCTTGCGGATAACCGGCTGGTCGTAATACTCAAGCCCTCGGCCCAGAGCATACGTCAGAAGTTTTTCCGTAACCGTAATGACGAATTGCTCGCGGCGGCCCAGCAGGATCTTCCGGAGTTCCGCCGGGCCCTGGAACTCGGTGCCGTCGGGAAGCTTGCCCGACGGATCAATCGGCGTCGTGCCCTCGGAGGTGCGCCATTTGCCGAGCGCGTCAAAGTTTTCGAGCGCAAAGCCCAGCGGGTCCATGCGGTCATGACAAGCCGCGCAAACCGGATTCGCGCGGTGCTGCGCCAGCCGCTCGCGCATCGTCAGGACTTTTCCCTCGCGACCTTCCTCCTCCGTTAGCGACGGAACATTGGGCGGCGGGGGCGGGGGCGGCGCCCCGAAAACGTTTTCAAGCAGCCACTTGCCCCGGATCGTCGGCGCGGTCCGGTTGGAGTAGGAAGTAACCGTCAGCACGCTGCCCTGGCCCAGCAATCCTTTGCGCTCTTCGTTGCGCAGCCCCACGCGCCGAAAATGGCTCCCGAAAACATCTGGAATCCCGTAGTGCCGGGCCAGACGCTCGTTGAGGAACGTATAGTCGGCGTCCAGCAGGTCCAGCACGCTGTGATCTTCCCGCAGCATGCTCTCGAAAAATAACTCCGACTCTTCCCGCAACGCCTCCCGCAGGTTGTCATCGAAATCCGGAAAGACCTTCGGGTCCGGAGAAATGTTTCGCAGGTTTCGCAGGGAGAGCCACTGCCCGGCGAAATTTTCTGCCAGCGCCCGCAAGCGTATGTCGCCCGTCATTCGTTGTACTTGCTGCTGCAGTACTGCCGGATCTTTGAGTTTCCCGCCTTCGGCCATGGTGAGAAGCTCGTCGTCGGGAATGCTGCTCCATAGGAAAAACGAAAGGCGCGAAGCCAGTTCCAGGTCGCTGATACGATACGGCTCGCCTGGTGCTGCTGGGCTCGGTGGGTCCCGCTCGATGCGGAACAGAAACTCCGGCGAAACCAGCATCCGTTGCAGAGCGGTTCGGATGCCGCCTTCAAAGCCCCCATCCTTGTACCCCTCATTGTAGAACCCAAGCAGTACCTGCAGGTCCACTTCCGTCACCGGACGGCGATACGCCCGGTGGACGAGATTCGTGAAAACCTTTCGGGCACAGGCTTCGCCGTCTCCGGCGCCCGTGGGAGTGCAGACAAAAATCTTCGCGCGGCTGGGCGTCTCCCCCATCCCTTTCGCGTTATAAGGGCCGCTGATCGAAACCCGGTCCACGGCCGGCGGGCCGCCCTTGAAGCCGCTCGCCGTGAGTTCATCGCGCATCTGGCGCGGCATGACTTGCCCTTCGCGCTCAAAGATTTCATTCAGGAAGGCGACCTGAACCAGACGCGTCCCCGCCTTCGCCGGGAAACGGACTTTCAAGCTCTCGTCGGCGGTGAGCTCGTACTGTTCTTGGTCGGGGTCGCCCCGGTAGTCGGGAAGGATGAACGAATAAAGGGGACCCGATTTGCCCTTGTGCTCCCCTCCCACCGGAAACAGCTTGATGCGCGCGCCATCAAGGCGAACATCGAGCAGGTTCGGTTCCGCGAGGCCGATGATGTAATTATCTTTGTTTCGTTGCAGGCGGATCGTCAGAGTGTATTCGCCGTCGAGCGGAAAGGTATGGTGGATCGCGATTCCCCCGCGCGACCCGAGCGGGAGGTCTTCGCTCATGCGGTCGCCTTGCACGAGATGCCGGGACACATCGTAATTTTCCGTAAACGCACGGACGTCCGGATCCCCGAGGGCAAGGCGGGTAATTCTGCGCGCCGCGAACAGGTACCGCTCCACCAGCAGCGGGGATACCGAGAGCATGTCGGCAATGTTGTCGAAGCCGTGACCCGCATCGTCAGCGGGCAGGAGCGATGCGGCGTCGATTTCCACGGCCAGCAAATCGCGGATGGCATTGGCGTATTCCGCCCGGTTCAGACGATGGACGGCCGGGCGGCCGGGATTTGGATGCGAAGCGGCGGCGCGGTCGAGTGCCGTCTCCAAATAGGTTGCGAGGGAGTCGTAGGAAGCCGGATCAGGCCGCGGCATTCCAGCCGGTGGCATTGATGCGGTCCGCAGTTTCCGCACCACCTTTTCCCACACCGGAGCTGCGGCGCTGACGTTCTCGACATCCACTCGGTCGAGCATCAGATCAGCTGTCTTGAGCCTTTCGTTGTGGCATGTAACGCAGTAGCGATTGAGAAGCGCGCGCTGCGGCGAGGCGACAGACGGGGCTGTGCTCGTAGCTCCCTGACCCGCGGCCCCCTGACCCGCAGCCACAAGAGAGGCAGTGGCGACGAAAAGGATTCCGCACGCGGCCAGAATCGTTCGTAGCATCTTCGCGGCTAGCCTCCTCTGTTCACGGGCGCGTTGCTTACTGCGGCCAGCGTACGCTGCGGGGAGAGGGTAAGCAAACACAGAGAGACTATGGGAAACCCGACAGCAACGTTGCATGACCGTGCCTGCCAACTTACTGATGTGCCAATACATTAACGGCCCTATCATAGCACAACACCCTGTTTGTCAAGCGCTAGCGTTTTTTGGATTCTGACAGATTAGAGCGGTTCTCTCATTGCTGTAGCTCATCCGCAGGAAGCCCCGTAGGGGCGCTATCCTGTGGCCCACGGCGCAAGCCGTGGGATTCCTGGGCGCTGATCCGAGCAAGCCCCGTAGGGGCGACAG
>Ga0326597_10009295_pt1 | contig 13188 bp, 11 predicted proteins | sample RVTome_12_FD_203789 | JGI IMG/M metagenome (GOLD analysis project Ga0326597, IMG submission 203789) | Soil microbial communities from uranium-contaminated site in the Upper Colorado River Basin, Wyoming, United States - RVT100D185 | ecosystem: Environmental > Terrestrial > Soil > Contaminated >... | reverse complement strand
CGGCCGTTAGCGTCCCGTGCTCGTGCGGCGTTCCTTCCGAGAATGCTCGCAAGAGCCCGCGGGCGGTCTCTTCGTCACACCCAGCCCGGGCCAGGATCGTGGGCTCGTCGCCTTCTGGAGCGATGAGCACGATGCCGATGGTGCCAGAGGAGGCCTCCAGCAGCGCCGAAGCGGTCTCGCGTGCCAGGAGCTCGGGCAGGGCCGCCGCATCGACCAGGCGCCGGACCATCGCATCGTCGGCTGCGGCCGGAGAAATGACGTCCTCTCCGGAACCCGTCTTGGACAGGAGGGCTTGCGCGTCTTCGGTGTCAGCGACGTCGCGGTCGGCGCCCAGCTGTCGAAATGCCGCCATGGCTTGGTCGAGATGGCGCACTGCGACAGACCTGGCGCCTGTGCCGGCCACGAGCCGTCCGAGGGCCAGGTGGCTGAGCGCAGCCTGGTATCTCTCGCCGAGTAGGTCGAGTAACGTCGCGCTCTGGGCGAGGTCGTGGTAGGCATCTGCCGGGGCGCCGGTTCGCTCCTTGAGAGCGCCGCGCAGTCGCAGGTACTCGCCCCAGGCAGCCGGCGCCGTCCGTGGATCCAGCTTCTCACCCGCAGAACGGAGACGTTGGTCGGCGTGCTCGAATCGACCTTCGGTGATGAACGCCTCTGCGGCGAGCAGGGTGGCCTGTAAGGCGTCGAGCGGCGGCGCCCCGGCCGCCAGGATCCCGTCCGCCAGGGATACGGCCTCCGTGGTCCTGCCGCTGCGCAGCGCGAGTCTCGTCCCCAGAACCCTGACGGACCATTCGTACCATTGGCTGGTCTGTCGCCCGTACGCGCCGTATGCTTCGACCGCACGCTCAAGAAACTCCGACGCCATCTCGTAGGTACCACGCATCAAGTGAATCTGAGCGAGCGTGTCGAAAACCGCGCCTGTCGTCTCGTGAAACTGAATCGGGCTGCGCACGTCGAGGGCGCGGTGGAGTGCCTTTTCGGCCCTGTGCAAGTCGCCGAGTCGCACCAGGATCTGCCCCAGCGTACCAAGCGCGACGGCCAGACCGTGACCAGACCCGTGGGCTTCGTGGAGCGCGACGCTGCGTTCGGCGAGCACCAGCGCCTGCTCGTAGCGGTGCTCCATGACCATGACATTGGCCTGGTTTCCACAGACCGTTGCCAGCACGTCGTTGCACTGGACGCGAGCCGCCAGCCGCTCCGCTTGGCGCAGGGCCGACATCGCTTCCTCGTAGCGGCCAAGAGGTGCGAGCGAGATCGCGGACAGCGAGTGGACGAGCGCCAGGTGGCGGCGGTCGCCTGCCGCGTGCAGGGCGGAAGACGCTTTCGTCAGATGCTCGCGCACAATGGCCGTGTCACCGACACGCCTGTAGGCTTGCGCCAGCTCGTAGTGTGCGAGCCCAATCCCTCGGGAATCGTGGGCCGTCTCAGCGTGTCTCAGCGCACGGCCGAGCAAGGCGATCGCGCGCGACTGGTCGCCCCGCGCCGAGGCGAGCCGGCCGTGTAGGCGCCAGAGCGCTGAGAGCCGGCCGGCTGCCACCGTTTCGCGAAACGTGTCCGGCGGTCGGCCGAGCGCCGCGCTCGCCTGGTCCAGGTCGTCTTGGAGCAGCCAGGCCTCCGCCAAGGCCGTCCGGACGGCCAACTCCTCGTCGTAGAGCAGGCTGGACGATCTCAGAGCCGGGCCGAGCATATCGACCGCGTCAGGGCCTTTGCCCCGTTCGAGGGCAGTAGCCGCTCGTGCGAGAAGAGCATGGAGGCCTGAAGAGGGCACGGGGCAGTATAGGTAGAAAGCGCCCGACGGGAAAGCGCGATATGAGGGGGAGATCAGAACCTTCGCCAGGCGCGGCTGCCGTTTGCGATCAGATGCTCGGCCTCTGGAGGCCCCCACGTGCCGGCGGCGTAGGTGGGTAGCGTCGTCTCGGATTGCTCGGCCCAGCGGTCGAGGACCGGAGTCACCCAACGCCAAGCGGCTTCAACGCTGTCGCGACGCATGAACAGGGTCGTGTCCCCAGCCAGCACGTCGAGTAGGAGCCGTTCATACGCCTCGGGTGAGCCGCTGCAAAAGGCCCCACTGTACTGGAAATTCATGCGAACGGGTTCGATTCGAAGCCGCGTGCCGGGTACCTTCGAAGAGATGCCGAGTGAGAATCCCTCATCGGGTTGGATTCGAAGTATCAGCACGTTGGGCTCGAGTGGGTGGGCGACATCGTGGTTGAACAGGATGGGAGGCACGGACTTGAGCCGCAGGGCGATCTCTGTGGCGCGGCGCGGCAGGCGCTTTCCGGTGCGAAGCAAGAACGGCACCCCGGCCCATCTCCAGCTATCGATGCAGACACGTAGCGCGACGAAGGTCTCGGTGCGCGAACCGGTGGCGACGCCGGTCTCATCGAGATACGCCACGACCGGACTATCGGTTTCGCGGCCGGCCGCATACTGCGCCCGCACCACCGACTGGTCGATGTCTACGGCGCTGAGCGGACGGAGCGACCGCATGACCTGCAGCTTCTCGTCGCGGACCGCGTCAGCATCGAGCGCATACGGCGGCTCCATGGCCACGAGCGTCAGCAACTGCAGGAGGTGATTCTGAATCATGTCTCGCAGCGCACCAGTGTGATCGTAGTATCCCGCTCGCGTTCCAACGCCCTCAGACTCCGCAACCGTAATCTGGACGTGGTCCACGTACTTGTGATTGAAGAGCGGTTCGAAGATGCTGTTCGCAAATCGTAGGACCAGGATGTTCTGAACCGTTTCCTTTCCGAGATAGTGATCGATCCGGTAGATTTGCGACTCGTGGAACACGTTACCAATGACGTCGTTGATACGTATGGCGCTCGTGAGGTCGCGCCCGATGGGTTTCTCGACGATCAGTCGCGCAAACGGCGTACGGTCCTCCGGACCGATGAAACGCGCTCGGGCAAGGTTCTGAATGGTCGGCGCGAAGGCAGACGGTGGGACGGCCAGGTAGTAGATGCGATTACCCGACAGCCCTCGCTCATGCTCGATCGTATCAAGGCGTGCGCCGAGTGTTGCGAAACCGCTGGCGTCCCGCGGATCGAGCGACACGAAGAACACCGCTTTGGCGAAGGTGTTCCAGCGGCTCTCATCGATCGGTTGACGCGAAAAGCGGGTGAGGGCCTCTCGTGCTATCTCCCGGTACCCGTCGTCGGAGATCGGCGTGCGACCGATGCCGACCACCGCGGTGTGAGCCGGGAGCAAGTGGTCGAGATACAGGTTGTAGAGTGCAGGGAGAAGCTTCCGGCGGGCCAGATCACCGCTGCCGCCAAAGATCACGAGAGTCGCAGCTTCTGCCGGTACGGTGTCGAGAGGAGTTGAGGTCAGATCGACCGTCGTCTCAGTGCTCATCGGACCTGGGCGGTACCTTCTTGACTGCGTGCCCGCCGAACTGCTGCCGCAGCGCTGCGAGCAAGCGCTCGCTGAACGGGTTGTTCTCGCGCGAGCGAAAGCGCGTGAAGACGGCCGCGGACGTCACGGGAAGCGGGACGGCGCGCTCGATCCCCTCGTGGATGGTCCAGCGTCCCTCTCCGGAATCGTCGACGTGACCGCTGAGCGCCGACAGGTCTCCGTCTTCGGCCAGCGCTCGGGCGGTCAACTCGAGCAGCCACGATCGGACGACACCGCCGTGCATCCACAGCGCGGCGACCGCAGCGAGGTCGAGTTGGTACGAGCTGGCGTGCAGCAGCTCGAAGCCCTCGGCGTAGGCTTGCATGAGCCCGTACTCGATGCCGTTGTGGACCATCTTGACGTAGTGACCGGCTCCGTGGTCTCCGACGTGCAGATACCCGCCCTCCGGAGCGAGGGCAAGAAAGACCGGTTCGAGCATGCGGCACACATCAGGTTTGCCACCCACCATCAAACAGTATCCACCCTCCAATCCCCAGATTCCCCCGCTCGTACCGGCGTCAACGTAGTGGATCTTCGTCTTGGCCAGCGTGGCCGCGCGGCGCACGTCGTCTTGGAAGTGCGTGTTGCCGCCATCGATGATGGTGTCGCCCGGTGTCAGCCGAGCACCGAGCGCTGCGACGACCGACTCGGTGGCGTCACCAGCAGGAACCATGACCCAGACCGCCCGCGGCGGCTTCAGTGCATCGACGAGCACGTCGATCGACGAGGCCGGGGTCGCGCCGACCGCTTCTGCGGCCGCGAGGACGTCCGCTTTGCGGTCGAACGCCACGATATCGTGACCGCGTCGACGAAGACGCGTCGCCATGTTCAATCCCATCTTCCCGAGACCGATAAACCCCAGCTGCATGAGTTCCTCGTTGGCTGCAGGCCAGCACAATGCCGTTACGGTGAACGATCGACGCGGTCCAGGAGTCCGTCGAGCACCGGCTGCAAGAGCGCCCGCTCTGGGACCGGCAGATGCACGTGCAGGGCTCGACGAGCCGCGACGTCGAGCGATGCGAAGTCGCCAAGCGCCTGCGCGAGCTCCAGCGTCCCAAACGAGGTGCCCTTGCCAGGAATCGGGAGGTCCACGCGTGGGTCGGCCGTGACGATGACAAAGACGCCGGTGTTTGGGCCGCCCTTGTGCAGTTGTCCGGTGGAATGCAGGTAGCGGGGGCCGTATCCAAACGTCGTCGCCGCTCCGGTACGATCTCGGGCGCTCATCCGAAAGGCGTGGAGCGATGCCGCCAGGTCCGGGTCGGGGCCGAGATACGCCAGGATGGCGATGTAGTCTCCAGGGCCCACCAGCGTCAGCAAGGCATCGGCGCCCTGGCCCTGGAGCGCTTCGCGTGCAGACTCCGTCATCGAGAGGGTCACTCCCTCGGCGGTGGTCTGGTCGGCCACCGGTTCGGGAAGTCGGCCCTCGAAGTGGTAACGCGACAGGAGCTTTCCGGTGGCATCCTTTGCCTGTTGTACGTTCGGTTGGTCGAACGGATCGATGCCGAGCATGGCTCCGGCCACTGCGGTCGCAATCTCCCACCGGACGAACTCGGCACCAAGAGCCGTCAAGTCCTGCATTTCGAGTATCGCCAGGGGGGCGTTGTTTCTTCTCAGCTCGGCGACCGTCGCGTCACAGGTGGGGTCTGGCATATCGGAAAGGCGGACCTGCACGAACTGTCGATCGCCTGCGTACGCGGTGGGCCCTCCTGGGGTTTCTCCAACGATGGGCACGATGCCGACGCCGGCCTTGCCGGTGCTTTCTGCGACGAGTTGCTCGATCCACAGACCGAGCGGCTCGAGCCCCACAGGGAGGAGCAGGGTCAGCTTGTCCTGTCCCGCCAGTGCGGCCGCGCCGAGAATGGCGCCGAGGCCGACGGCAGGATTCGGGGCAGCGTCTTCGTCGTGAGCGTCAGCAGCCGCGAGCATCGCGAGCGCCCACCCGATCAGCGCAGCGAGGTCATGTCCCATCAGCGCAGCCGGCACGAGGCCGAAGTAGGACAGAGCGGAATAACGCCCTCCGATATCGGAGGGATTGATGAAGGTTTCGCGAAACCCCTTTGCCGCCGCTCGAGACGCCAGCGCCGTGCCCTCGTCGGTGATGGCCACGAAATGATCGGCCCATCGCCGTATGCCGGCATTCACGAGGTCCTGTCCGAAGTACGCCGCCAGCGAATCTGGCTCGATCGTCGTACCAGACTTGCTGGCGATGACGAACAACGACTTTGCCAGGGGTACGTTCACGCTCAGGAGAGCTGCCGGGTCTGTCGAATCGAGCACCTGGAATGTCGGCGCACCATGCGATACACCGAGAACGGCACGAAGGACCTCCGGCGCGAGGCTCGATCCCCCCATACCAAGCAAGACGACGTGCTCGAAACCGTCTGCCTTCACCTTCGCCCCGAATGCCTCCAGCCGCTCGATTGAGTCGGCCATGAGCAGGGGCGAGCTGAGCCAGCCCAAGCGGTTGGCAATGGCTTCCTGGACGGGCGTCTCGCTGCTCCAGACCGACGGGTCACGACGAAACAGCCCTGCGGCTGCCTTCGCAGCCGCGTGCGTGCTGGCGACGAAGTCCCGGTCGAGCGGTCCCGGATTCAGAGTGAGGCTGTGCCTCACTCGACTCTGACGGGCAGAGACGTCGGGTGCGGTCGATCGGGCGGTCCGGTCGTGTGAGCTGTTCATCCCTGTAGAATACTTCAATGGGTTTCGCCTTTCGCTGGCTCGGGTGCGTCGCGATCGTGTTTCTCGCGGGCTGCGCCGCGACCGAGACGCCGAACGCTTCCGCAGGTGCGGCCGCGTCGGCTGGTCCAGCGGCTGATATCGGCGAAGTGGAGACCGCCACGTCGACGAGACTCGATCGACCGAGAATCGTGGCGCTCGGCGACAGCCTGACGGCTGGTCTCGGCCTCTCCCAGGATCAAGCCTATCCCAGACTGCTGCAGGACCGCCTGGATGCCACGGGGTTGAACTTTGAGGTCGTGAACGCGGGCGTGTCGGGCGACACATCCGCCGGTGGGTTGAGTCGTCTGGATTGGGCTCTCGAGGGCGACGTTCGAATCTTGATCGTGGCCCTCGGCGGTAACGATGGCCTGCGCGGGCTGCCCCCGGAAGAGTTGGGGCGCAACCTCGCGACCATCATCGAGATCGCGCAAGACCGGGGCGTTCGTGTGATCCTGGCTGGTATGGAGGCGCCACCGAACTTTGGCGCAGCCTACACCGCAGGATTCCGATCCGTGTATGTGGATCTGGCGGAGCGGTTCGACGTCCGGCTGATCCCGTTTCTCCTGGAAGGTGTGGCCGGCGATCCAGATCTGAACCAGTCCGACGGCATTCACCCGACGGAGGCCGGAGCCACCGTCATCGCCGACACGCTGTGGGCGGTACTGCGTCCGCTCGCCGAGGAAAGCGCGAAGGTCATCGTCGAGCCCAGAGCCTCTCCTGGATCATGATTGAGCTGCGCAACGTCTCGAAGACCGTCATGAGCGGCTCGGCACCGCTGACCATCCTTCATCCGCTCACCATCACGATTCCCCGCGGCCGGTTCGTGGCCATCGTCGGCCCGTCGGGAAGCGGGAAGTCGACGCTGCTCGGACTCATTGCGGGGCTCGACGCGCCCACGTCAGGGTCAGTGCTGATTGGCGGCATCGACATCACCGCGCTGAATGAGAATGAGCTCGCCAAGCTCCGCGGCAAGAAGATCGGGTTCGTCTTCCAGTTCTTTCATCTCATTCCCTCGCTGACCGCGTACGAGAATGTCGCGGTGCCGATGGAGATCGCCGGCGCCGCTGACGCCGCGAAACGAGCCCATTCCTTGCTGCACGAGGTCGGTCTGACCGGGCGTGCACACCACTATCCGTCACAGCTCTCGGGCGGCGAGCAACAGCGCGTGGCGCTCGCTCGAGCGCTCGCCAACGATCCCCCGATCGTATTGGCCGACGAGCCCACTGGAAACCTCGACAGTGCCAACGGCCACCACATTATGGAATTACTCCATACCGTGCATCGTTCGCGGGGAACGACGCTGGTGCTGGTAACACACGATAGCGATCTAGCCGCCATGGCGGACGAGCGAATCGAGTTTCGCGACGGTCGCGTCGTCGTCCCGGAGGAGGTGGGCGCTCGATGAGGTTCATCTTGACGATGGCCGTGCGCGAGACTCGATCGTCTTGGCGACGGCTGCTGTTCTTCTTCGTCTGTATCGCGGTGGGAGTCGCCGCCATCGTCGCGCTGCGGTCGGTCATCCAGAACGTGCGCGCGGTATTTGGCGAAGAGGCCAGGGCACTGATCGCCGCCGATGTCCTGATTTCGACCAACCGCGACTGGACCGCCTCGGCCCTCGCGATCATCGACCGTCGGCTGGCGGAGTTCGAGGCAAGCGCCCGAACAGAGACTATCGAAATGCCAACGATGGTGAGGTTGCCGGCTTCTGCGGGAACGGCAACCCGGATGGTGGAGCTTCGAGCGGTCTCGGAGGGCTTTCCGCTGTATGGGACGGTCGGGCTGCGCGACGGTCTGATCTACTCGCACGCGATGCTGAACAACCAGGGAGCCCTCGTGCGCCCCGAATTGCTGGCGGCGCTCGACGTCGAAGTCGGCGACACGCTCATCATCGGCGACGTCTCATTTGTGATCCGTGGCGTCATCACGCGCGAACCGGGACGTCGCGTTGCGGGCTTCAGCCTTGGGCCGCGAGTGATCATCTCGAGCGCTGATCTGTCTGCCACAGGACTGTTGACCTTCGGGAGCCGTGCACGGCGCGTGCTGCTCGTGCGGGTCTCAGAAGAGCGCGTGGAGCCTTTGGTGTCGGCTCTTCGTGAGGATCTCGGCGGAGAATTCGTCAGAGCCCGTTCGTATCGAGCGGCTGACGATGAAATTGGACGCGATTTCGAACGTGCCGAAAACTATCTGAGCATGATCGGTCTCGTGATCGTCATCTTGGGTGGAATCGCGGTCTCGAGTGTCATCCGCGTGTTCGTGCTGCAGAAGATGCGCAGCATCGCGGTGCTGAAGTGCTTGGGTGCATCGAGCGGGCACATCATGGCTGTCTACCTCCTTCAGGTGATGGCGCTGGGCCTTTCGGGAAGTGCCCTAGGGATCCTGCTGGCCCACGCGGGCATCGCCGCGATTTCGGTGACGGCTGGTACCGCTGCGGCGCTGCTGGCCGATGCCGAGTACGGCATCACCGCGAGCGCGGCAGCGCAGGGCGTCGTCGTCGGAGCGCTGGTGTCGCTCTTGTTTTCGATCGCGCCGCTGCTGCAGGTTCGGACGGTGAAGCCGTCACTGCTGCTGCGTGAGGAGCCGCTTCAGAGGGTGCGGGACTGGACCCGTGTGACGGTCGTGGCCTTGGTGTCCGCGGCCCTCGTGGCCGTGGCAGCGTGGCAAGCGGCTTCGTTGCAGGTGGGGTTGGTGATCTGTGCCGGCTTCATGACGCTGGCGTTCGCGCTCCAGTTCGTCGGAAGGGGTCTCGTGCGGGTCATCAGACCGTTGGCGCAGGTACGGTCGTTTCCTCTCCGACATGCGGTACTGAACCTCTCTCGTCCGGGTAATCAGACCCGCGTGATCCTCATGGCGGTGGGGCTTGGTGCGTTCTTCGTCGTCGGTATCCGCTCGCTGCAAGGCAGTTTGTTCGAGGAGTTCTCCATGGAGCTCTCCGACGACGCGCCCGACATGTTCCTGATGGACATTCAACGCGATCAGGTCGACGGTGTGCGGGCGCTGCTTGAGGATCCTGAGTTCGGGGTCGGCCCGTTCAGGTTGATTCCAGTCGTGCGCGCCAGAGTCATCGGCGTCGACGGGCGAGAGACGGTGCTGGAGAGCTATGAAGACGTACGGGCGCGCGGATCCTTGGCGCGCGAGTACCGCGTGACGTATCGCGAACACCTCGAAGCGAACGAACGGATTATTGCGGGTGCATTCTGGGAAGGCCCGTCGGCAAGAGGGGAGGTCTCCATCGAAGAGGGAATCGGCGAGCGCTTCGAGATCGACATCGGCGATACGATGAGATTCGACGTCCTCGGGCGCGTAGTGACTGCCCAAGTGACGAGTGTTCGCGAAGTCGATTGGCGTGACTCGCGCGGCGGCGGCTTCATGTTCGTTTTCAGGCCAGGCCTCCTCGACGATGCCCCGCAGATGAACATTGCTCCGTTGAGAGGGCCAGAGGACACGACCAGGCGTGCGGCATTTCAGCACGCGCTGGTGGATCGATTCCCCAACGTGTCGGTGATCGACTTCCGGGAAATCCTCGTGACAATCCGCGACGTCATGTCACGGATTACGCTCGCGATTCGTGTCGTGGGCGGCCTGGTCGTGTTCAGTGGGGGGCTGATCCTCGTGGGCGCGGTTGCCATGACGAAGTTCCAGCGCGTCTATGAGGCCGCCGTGTTCAAGACGCTTGGCGCGAGCACAGGAACGATCGCCAAGATGCTGCTGCTCGAATACGGCGTCCTCGGGCTGCTGGCGGGCATCGTCGGTTCCACGGGGGCCCTTGCGCTGACTTGGGGAGTCAGCCGTTTCGCACTCGAGATCCCGTGGCGGATTTTTGCCGGGGAGCACGTGGCTGGTGTCGTGGTGACCGCGATCATGGTGGCCGCCGTCGGAGTCATCGCTAGCCTCGACGTCCTGCGCCACAAGCCCCTGGCGACATTGAGGGCTGACTGAAGCGTCTCTCGAGCGCCGCTTCGCCCTGACGGCGCAGGGGCACGGTCGTTCTCGCGATGTCTTGCACGATCTTCGTCCGAGCGAACCGACTCGGGAGGAGCGTGAGGCGGACCATCGTTCGATGCTACTATTGTGTGTTCGGGCGGCCCTGACAATCGGGCCTGTGGCAGGAGTCGATAGCGATCATGAACGAGAACACGTATAAGAACGCCCTTCTCAGGAAACGAAGCGAGATCCTCGAGGCTGGTGGGGCGAAGCCGTTGCAGGTGTCGATGAACAACAACACCCGGCAGGGTGACATGGCGGACCAGGCGAGCGGAAACAACGAGGTGCATATTCAGCTGAAGCTGAAGCAAACCGACGCCAAGATTCTACAGGCGATCGAAGAGGCGCTGGGGCGTCTCGAGAACGGGACCTACGGAGTCTGCCGCGACTGCGGCGAGACTGTCGCACACGCGCGGCTCAGTGCAATTCCGTGGACTCGCGTCTGCATCGCCTGCAAGGAGAAGCAGCGCTCGTGACGGATCGGGTCTCGACGCTGCAGGAGTTCTACCGAGAAAAGCTGACGGAGCTACTGCGGCACCAGGCTGGCGCTCGCCTGATCGGGCAGTACGACATCAACAACACCTACCAATACATCATCTGTCGCGAGGAAGCGCATTTATCCTGGGTCCGGGCTGCGATTGAAGCCGACGGCGGGTCCGTCGAGGAGCAACTTGAGCCGGACAGGAGTCGAGGAAACGCTCCGGCATCTGATTTCCAAGCGGTCGTCGAGGAAGATGCAGGGTCGGCAGCGACGTTCGTTGAGCGCTGGCGTTCGCGGGTCGACGCGATAGAGAACGCGCGACATCGGGGGATGCTACTCGTCATCTTGGGAGAGGTGAAAGAGCAGCAGCGGTTCTTTGAGCAGGCGTTTGCCGGTCGATTGGACTTGCTGGGCAGGCGTGGTCAGGGGGTTGGCGCCCGCATTGGTCAGGTGATGTCGACGAGGTGGATAGAGTAGTCACTTGGCAACACCAGTGGCCGTTGCCATTGCGGTCGGATCCAACCTTGGCAACAGGGAAGCGCATATGGCGTTCGCCCGATCCAGGCTGAGGGCCGTTCTCCGCAAGACTCAGTTCTCATCCATCCACGAGACAGCTCCCGTCGGCACTCCAGACCCCCAGCCGCACTTCCTGAACGCGGCCATTACCGGCGAGACCCTGCTGAGTCCCCGGGATCTCGTCGAGGTCCTGCAATCCATCGAGCAAGCGCGCGGGCGTGAGCGGCCGTTTCAGTGCGCCGCCCGCACGCTCGACCTCGACCTCATTCTGTTCGGCACCGAGACGCTTGCGGAGGCGAGGGTGACCGTGCCGCATCCCCGCTTTCGTGAGCGTGGATTCGTCCTCAGGCCGCTTTCGGAAATCGCGCCAGATTGGCTGGATCCGGTCACGGGGCTGACGGTCGCCCAACTCTTGGGGCAGCTTCAGCGCGCCGAGGCTGCTAAGGATTCCAATGCGGCGCCAGACAAGCGCTGAACGGTCCAGCCGTTCAACGGCTGCGCACCGATCCGGCGGTAGACGCCGAGGGCCAGTTCATTCCAATCGAGCACGGACCACTCCATTCGCCCGTAGCGGCGCTCGACGGCGATGCCGGCAAGGTGCGCGAGCAGTCGGAAGCCGAGGCCTCTGCCCCGCCATTCAGGGACGACAAACAAATCCTCCAGATACAGCCCAGGCCGCCCGAGGAATGTCGAGAAGCTCTGGAAGTACACCGCGAAGCCCGCTGGCTCGTCGTCAGCATAGGCGATCACGACCTCGGCTGCCGGGCTCGGGCCAAACAGCGACCGCTGCAGGTCGGCCCTGGTTGTCGTCACTTCGTCGGCGAGGCGCTCGTACTCCGCGAGACGCTGGATGAAGCTGAGGATCAACGGAAGGTCGCTTTCGCGAGCGGGTTCGAGACGGATCGTCGGGTAGCTGGATGTCGGCATAGCATGCCATCCTAATCCGATGTGCCCCGACAGTGTCTCGAGAGCGGAATTCCCTGGGGCTCGACCTGGCTTCACCCCATGGGTCGCACTGCCCATCAAACACGTATTCCCGATAACGTTGCGATTTGGCGCTTCGTCGGGGAGAAACCCCGGCGCTCTCGGTGCTCGACGGGATCTGTGAGATAGGTTCTAGGCCGTGGCCTCCTCAGGGGGAAGTATCTTGAGCTCGTCCTCAGCGACCCGCCGGTGCCGAACGGGGCGGTCGGTGACGATGAGACCATCGCGGCACGAGATGATGCGCGTCGCATACTCGGCGATATCGTGTTCGTGGGTAATGAGCAGCACGGTGATGCCACGCTCGATGTTTAGCCTCTGGAAGATCCCCATGACTTCGACGCTCGTGCGCGAGTCGAGGTTACCGGTAGGTTCGTCTGCCAGCAGGATCGACGGGTGTGTGATGAGGGCGCGCGCAATGGCGACTCGCTGCTGTTGTCCCCCGGAGAGCTGGTTCGGATGATGGTGGGCGCGATCGCTGAGACCGACGGTCTCCAGGACCTCCCGTGCACGCTCATGTCGCTGAGCGGTCTTGAGCTTCCCGCTCGCCCCGTAGAGAAGCGGTAACTCAACGTTGTCGAGCGCCGTCGTTCTCGAAAGGAGGTTGAACCCCTGGAATACGAAGCCGATGTTTCGGTTCCGGATCTCGGCCCGCTGATCTGGCGACATGCGCGAGACATCCTCGCCGCCGAGGATGTACTGTCCCGACGTTGGCCGGTCGAGACAGCCTAGGATGTGCATCAGAGTGGACTTGCCAGAGCCCGAGGGGCCAGTGACCGCGACGAACTCGCCTTTCTGGACGGTCAGCGTCATCCCCCTGAGCGCACGGACCTCGTGCTCGCCCACGACGTACGTCTTGACAAGGTCGCGGACCGAAATCACCGGAGGTTCGTTCATCGACACCAGCCCAGGCTACTCAAACCTCAGAGCGTCGATCGGGTCAAGTCTGGCCGCCTTCTGGGCGGGGTAGAACCCGAAGAACACGCCGGTGGCGGCTGCAAACCCAAAGGCGAGCCCGACGGCATTTGGCGGAACTTCGGTCGGCCAGCCCATCCAGCGGGACATTCCTGCCGCGAGCGCGAACCCCAGGGCAATGCCGATACCGCCTCCGATGAGAC
>Ga0326597_10009294_pt1 | contig 13189 bp, 13 predicted proteins | sample RVTome_12_FD_203789 | JGI IMG/M metagenome (GOLD analysis project Ga0326597, IMG submission 203789) | Soil microbial communities from uranium-contaminated site in the Upper Colorado River Basin, Wyoming, United States - RVT100D185 | ecosystem: Environmental > Terrestrial > Soil > Contaminated >... | reverse complement strand
GCGAGGGCTACCGTCAAGTTAGCGGGCAACGGGCTTGCTGAGTTCCACTCGATAGACGAAGCGCACTGCCTGTTGGTCGAGATAAAGACGAACGTCGAGTGGGGCGGCAAGCTGTTCTTCGGTTACGAGGACTTCGCCACGCACGTCAAGGCAGCACAGTCCGCTATCGGGAAGGATGCACCAATCACCATCGATTTCGATCACGAGGCAACGATTCGGTCTCCGAGATACGAGGCGGCTTTCCCTCTTGAGGTGGACGGCGCTGAACCGAAGCTGCCCGACATCCCGTTCGAGGCGACGATGGTCATCGACCGGGGGGCACTTAGGGGTGCCCTGTCTGCCCTCAACCGTGCCTTCCCGAAGGGGTCGGACCACGGGGAGTCTGTTGAACTGATAGCCGAGAACGGACAGGCTACGTTGCTGTACTACGGCAGACAGGGCAAGATGAAGGTGGCCCTTGGTGAATGCGAGGGTGAGGCGAGGTGTCTGTATGGCGTGCCGTATCTGACCGACATCGCCGAATGCGCTCCCGGTGCGTCCATTGAAGTGAAGTGGGGGGCTAACGTGCCCGCCCGGTTCCACTCAGAGGGCGAAGGCGTGTCCGTGACGTACATGTTGGCCCACCGAGCGGACACGGATGACTGAGTATCGCGATATACTTGCAGGTATAATCGCAGAGACCGGGGAGTGGCCTCGTGTGTGTGACGACACGCCTGGAGGGAGGCCCGGTACGTGGCGTGTCTGGCATCACGACGATACGGCCTACTCGTATCGAACGGTGCTCTCGACCGAGTGTGTCTTCGATATAGGGGACCACGGGGACTGGGGGAGGTGCCGCAGGGACAGCATCGCCCTTTGGGGTAGATTGGAGCGAGAGGGGTACGTCTCGGGTGTTGACTATTGGCCGGCGCTGTCGGGTGGACGTGGCACACACACCCATGTGTTTCTCGATGGTGATCGTAGACGCTTTGCCAACTGGGCTATCCGGTCGAAACCGTGGCAGCCACGCATCGAAGCAGACCCATGTGTCATATCACCCGAGAAGGGTGGGCATATGATTCGAGAGTTCGGTGTGACACATCCGGCCACTGGACGCGCAAAGACCATGTGGACATTGCCCTACGATGCCCTTCCGGGTACAAAGGACAAAGCCTATAACATGGCGATGTGTGCCATATCACCCTCATCCTATCGCAACGTTGGGTTGCCAAGGGGCGCGGTGAACAGGGCGTATCAAGAGGCGTTTGGTGGGCGTTGCCCAAAGAACGATGAATGTTACGACATGCCACCGTGTTTGAGGTGTCCAGCATCGAGGTAAGAACAATGAACGAACAAGCACTTGTTGAACGACTGAGTCGTATCGCAAAACACCACACGGGGAACGATGACATCCATGCTTTCGTGGATCGGCCCGAGGTCGCCGCCAAGCGCCAAGCCATCCGTGAAGAGATTTTCAGTGAGACCGGGGATGAGGGTCTCGCAGATGAGATTTCCTTCGCCAAGGTCTTCGAAGCGTATGGGAACATCAACGAGCAAGGCATCGAGGTGAACGCACACTACCTCGGCCCGGCCAGCGGCAAGAACGATGACGGGGAATGGGAAGCGACGAAGGTCCTGCTCCCGAGCGGTGAGACCCGCTCCCTCGGCACGACCGCCCTCAGCCTGAACCTACTGTCCCCCGTCGTGCTCTCTGGTATGAACCGGAGCGTCGACATCGGTGAAGGCACGACCCGCTACTGGTACAAGTCGGCGGCAGATGTGTCCGTGGCACAGGGCAGTCACACTGACCCCATCCCATCGGTCGGCGTGAATGCGTATGCGGCGTCTGCCCGCAAGTCACGCGGCAAGGGCGGGACCATCTGGGGCAAAGCGCGGGACGCTTTCGTTTCTGGCACCATCGACGACTCGAACGGCTCGGGCATCTTCGTCAATTCCGCGGAGGGCGACCGCCCGGCCAATATCAACATCAACGCAGTGGACGACTCGGGTGAGCCGTTCTCGGTAGCGGTGTCTGAGGCAGCGTTCACGAACGCGACTGGTGAATCCATCGAATCCGGGGACCAAGTCCGCGGCCTGCTCGCGGGTCGCTCGTTCCGGGCATATGGTGAGTTCGACTTCCTGGCCACGCTGAACGAGGACCGGGAGAACGCCCACGCGACAGCCATCCAACAGGGATGGGCCAACAAGACTGAGAAGGGACGCTACGGCAAGCGGTACCTCAAGTCCCCCGTGGTGTCGGAAGCCAATGGTGAGCGCATCACCATCCAGGAACTCTTCGAGGGTCGCAACGGTCTCGGTGCCAAGGCTGACGTGGCTGACCTGGGCTACACGCCCACGCTCCGCGTCGGTGAGACCAGCGGCACGAAGGATGGACGGGACTGGGTCATGAACCAAGGCTCCTTCATCGCCTTCGATGGCATCGAACACGGCGTGCCCACTGTCCCGGCCAAGTACGCTGGCATCTCGGCGATCTTCCAGAAGAAGCTGGTGAATTAGATGGGTATCCCTATCGGGAAGCCAACTGCCAACTTCGACCTGTCGCCAGATGATGGTAACGCGAACAGCCCCATCTATCTCGCTCTCGGGCCGAAGGATGGCGGCAAGTCGAGCAACCTCGTGACCATCCCGAAGGCGGAAGGCACGAAGCACATCTATCTGTCCGGTGACCGACTGACCCGTGCGGGTGTCGAGGGATTCATCCACAAAGCGGGCCTCGACCTGAAGTATGGCCGGGACTACGAGGTGTATACCCTCGGCAAGCACTACAAGCCGGGTCGGCTGGAGACGGCTGAGGTGACCAAGCGGTACGTCGAGGCGGTGCTTGGGAAGGTCGAGGAGGCCGCGGAGAACGGCGAGGTCGCCTGTGTGTTCCTCGAACACTACGAAGCCATGCTCAAGAAGATGGCCACGGACTACATGCGCCACGAGTGCGGCCTTGCGCCCGGCACGTTGCCGGAAGGCAAGAACGGTGCCAAGCAATGGGGCAAGCGGGGCGAGTTCATGAACATGCTCGACTCGTTCATCGAGCGGGTCCAGTCAGACGCAACGTTCGTCGTCGGGTACGACACGGAACGCCAGATGCTCATCGAGAAGGACCCGGACACCGGGAAGGTCAAGTCGATGGAGTACAGCGACGAGCCGCCCCGCTGGATGACGAGCCGGGAGAGCCTGATTCGTGAGATTGAGGCTACGTTCCTGCTCGGGTTCGATGGGAAGGTCATGACGCTCGGGGATGGGACCAAGGCCATCGATACGAAGTACCACGCGACGGTCATCGGTGGAAAGGGCACCCCCTTCGAGCCGGGCCAGTCGTGGGACACCACGAACAGGGGTCTTTCCGTGGCCTTCGACAACGACTGGTGGATCCAGCGCATCGCCCGGAGGGTCGTCGCGTGAGTCTGCCGGACCGTATCTACTACCTCATTCGCAAGGGAACCAACATCCGCATCCTAGACCGGGACAACACCCCTGTCAAGGTGCGGGAGGACTACGTGGACGAGCAACTGGACTTCTGGGGTGACCGCGTGAACGGTGGCCTTGAGGCCATCGAAATCGACGAGTTTCACAAGGTGTTCAAATGAACTGCACGAAGATCGAAGAGAAACGGACTGAGAAGCTGGACAAGCAAGGCGAGACCGCCGAGGAGACCACTTGGACGTATACGTTCAAGGGCTCCATCACCAAGAACCAGCATGTCATCAAGTCGGAGCGCCCGCTAGATTTCTTCGTCGGTGAAGCGGTGACACCAGAGAGCATCGCGAGTGCTCAACGTGCCCGTCTCGACACGTCCGGGTGACCCTTCCATCACCTCTCCCCCCACTCTCATCCAAGCCACACCACCTGAACGGGGCGGTCTTCCTCTCGGGCCGCCTCGTTCTCTTTCTCGATTGACCTAAATACCCTAAGAGTGTGCCAGACATGTGTCCGCTCAGTATGAACGGGAACTCATCGGCTGGTTGAGGGGTGAAGGCTTCTACGCGGTCCGGGTTGCTGGGTCACACCAGTTGGATATCCTCGCCACCCACCCCGAACGCGGTACTGTTATCGTCGAGGTGAAGTCGACGAAGAACGCGAGTCGATGGTATGTCAACGGGACAGTGAACCGGCAACAGTACGAGGACGCATACCATCTAGCGCAGAAGGGGCACCGCGTGTTGTATGGTGTCCGGTTCAAGAGCGGGCCGAGGGAGGGCCGGTGGCAGTTCTACCATGTGTCGCCTGGGCATCCCGCCCCATCCCCGATGCGTAGAGAGGAAGGGCAGAGCTTTTGGGATGCGTTCGATGATAAGGGGAACCGATAGTGCCGAGACCGGTGCCGGGTAAGGTCATTGCGGATAGCCGGGAGAGACTGGCGGCCTTCGCTCCGTGCGATGAGAAGAGGTTGTTGTCGTATGGCGACAAGAACGAGTCGTTCGACTTCTTGGTGCTGAGGGCGCAAGAGCCGAAGGAGTTGAAGGTCGAAAGGAAAGCGTTTGGAGACTACACCTCCTCCTGGGCCGCCCGTAAGCTGGACCGTCAACTGGCCGCTGTCGACGTGTTTATCGTCGAGTTGCCATCCACCGCGGAGTGGCGGCGCAACCCCGAGTTCAGTGCAAGGGCTTGGAAGCACCTATGCCACATATCGATGACAATGCCTGTCATGATGTCAAGGTCCCCGGAGCACACGATGAGCATCCTGCGCTATCTGGCGGACGCAGACCGATTAGACGCACCCAGGGCGGCCAGAAGCGCCCCTTCCTGCTCGTCTCTCGACGGATTCGTATCGTGGTTGGGGTGGAACCCTGGACGCAGCACAGGCGACGGGAGAGGCCTTGGTGAAGCCATATTAGAATGTATCGATATGGATAGGGTTGGGTCCTCTATCAACTGGGGCCGACTGGCCAAAATACCGGGGGTTGGCCCGAAGAGCGTCCAGCGGGCAAAGAACCGACTGGGAATGGAATCATCCTAAAACAGCGAATGGGACAGTTCCCGTATCACTCCGGGCTGACATCCACATAGCCGTCCGACTGCATGGCTCGGGCGTAAGCCGATAGGATGGCTGACTTGTCGTGGCCCAGTTCCCTGCCCGTCTTCATGACCATCTCGAAGCATTCCTCTTGGGACATGCCCTGGTTCAGGTTGACCGTGCCCGCCTTGACAATCTGCTGGACCGCAGTGTCCGTCTTGATGATCTTGACGATGTCGAGGATGAGCTTGGTCTGCTTGGCGGCAGCGTCCAGTAGGTCGGTGTTGATGTCGCCATCCTCTTCTGCCAGCATCTCCTCGACACGGTCGTAGAGGACGCCAGTGACCTGCTCCACCCTACCAGCCATGTCGACGATGCCCGAGACCCGCTCATGGATGAGCCCCGCCATCTCCTTCATCGTGCCGTCCTTAGCTAGCGTGTTGGCAAGAGCGGTCTTAGACTTACCTTCGAGGTACCGCTTGAACTCGATGACATCGCGGACCAAGACCTTGCTGCCGTCGAGTTCGGTGGCTCCTTCCGAGTTGAGCCGTGCTGCTATGGTCTTGTCATCAACCTCGCCGGTCAGGATGAAGGACGTAGCCTTGCGTTCGAGACCCGCCTTGAGGATGATGTTGCGTCCGATGCGGTTCACCCGCTGGTCGCTTTCTGGGCCGTGGCGCTCTGTGCTGCCGCGTTGGCGGACTTGTCGAGCAGAGCGTTGACCATCACGTTCATGTCGATGGTCTTCTGGTTCCAGAAGGCCACCTCGGCCACGAGGGACGGCACCTTGGCTGCGATGTCTCGCATCTTGGTCAGGTCTTCCCGGACCTTGGCCAGGTCGGTCTGTGCTTGGAGCAGTTGCTCTTCGAGTTCAGGCTTGGTCGCCATCGCCCACGGCACCCCCCTGGGTGTATTTGAGTTTGGCCCAGTAGCGGAATGCGCCGAGGGCACCTGCCCCGAGTATCAACACGACGCCGAGGGCGACGAGTAGTGGATCGTCGGCGAGTAGGAGGATGGTTGCTCCGCCTGTCGCGCTCGCTGTGCCTGCGTGGTCGGTTACGTTCTTGAGGGTCATCGTGTCACCATCATTATGGATACCCATAGGAGGAGACCTAGTCCGATTAGTAACATCCACGCGGCGTCGTCCATCCTAATCATTGTCGCACCATCGCTTCGATGCGCTCTGGGTCGCCACCAAGACGAACCACTTCAGCTTCCAAAGCCTTGAACTTTTTGTGTATCTGCGCGATGGCGCTGAAGTTGAACAGCGGTGCCTTGTTCATCGAAATGAACATCTGCCCATCATCATAATGCTTGATGATGCCGAACGCCTCGGCGCGCCTCTTGGTCTCGGTGTCCATCTTACCGAAGCCGCTGTGGACGAGATCGTCGAGGAAGGCGGCGTCGTCGTGCCAGTCGATGGAGCCACCGCAAGAGCACTTTTCGCCGGGCCAGTCAGCGACGTTTGCCCACGACTTGTAGCAGGACGAACAGACCCAATCGAAAGCGCTGTCGTCGAAGGTCGCGTTGCCGTCCACGGTGAGTTGGCCGTCGGGGATGCGGATGACATCGGCTGGGGTCTGCGCGCCGTCTGTGTCGAACGAAGTGATGTTGAGTCGATTGTTGGTTCGAGAATAGTCAAAGTCGTAACGACGTGCCTGTCCCTCGGCCAACCGAAGCACCGAACTGCCTGCACCTGAACCGTCAACGGCCATGAACGTGTTTGTCCCGCTTGATGTCGATATTTCCAAACGATGGCTGCTATTTGGACTCGCCGTTCCGATGCCGACGTTGCCGTCCTTGTCGATGCGGACTCGCTCACCAATAGATGTGCCGTTATGAGTTGAAAACGCGATATACGCCGCCTTGTCCCCACTCGTGGCAGTGGCCTTAGCTGCTCCGATGCGAGCAACAGTTGTCGGTGCAACCTTTCCTGTCTCCGTGTGAATGCCAAACCCAAGAGACGACTTAATGTTGATACCCATGTCTGAGGTATCAAAGAGAACGAGTTCATCGTTTTGATTGGTGCCTTGACCGTGAATCTCAACATTGGCTGCATTGGGAATGGTTTGGAACTGAGGACCGAGATCGTTCAGATCTCCGAAGACGGCCTTGAAGTTAGATGCGCCACCAGCGACAAGCGTCGTGCCGTCCCATGTCAGGTTGGCGTCTCCCTCAATCGTATCTGCGTCCGTGAACACGGCGAGTTGGTTGTCAACGGGGGTGCCGGTGGTGTCGACGACGCCTCCGCCCGATATGGTTCCGCTCACGCTCAGATTGCCAGTCAACGCCAACGTCTGGTCAGCAGCGTTGCTCGCCAGCGTCGGGTCTGCCCCCGCGCCCGCGTTAGCAAAGTCAATGGAGACCGTATCATTCAGCGTCTTGTTCGTGAACGTCTGTGTCGCAGCCAGATACGCAAGAGTATCCGCCCCACCGGGGTCAGCGAGCGTGATGGTCCGCGCAGCCGCGGGGTCAGCCCACGTCAACGTCATGTCAGCGGTCGCCTGCTCGAACACTAGGCTCGCTGCCGCTGCGGTGAAGTGGACGGTCCCGTCATTCTCCACGCTCATCTTCTGAGCGGAACCGCCTGTCCCGATCTCAAGCGAGATGATACCGGAGCCGGAGTCATCGTCGTCTGCGATGAGGTTCGTATTGACTGCGTTCGAGACACCGCCCGTCGCCCCAGCGATACCGGTCAGTTGCGACCCGTCACCAATGTACGAATCCGCGGTCACGTCACCATTGACCTCAACGGTCGTACCGGGGGTGATGGTGCCGACACCGAGCCGCTTGTTGGTCGAGTCCCAAAACATGGGACTGGTCGTACCGATGGTGATGTCGTTGTCGGCCGTCCCGGTGAACGTCTCGGTGAGGGAGACGAGTTCGTCGTATGAATACTGAAGGGAGATAGACGGCTCGACTACCCGAACGGCCACGCCCGATGAGTGGGTGGCTGCGGTCGTCCCGTCATAACCACGCCCAGCCGCGTTGACCGTGAGGTTGTTGCCCGACCGGCTGTCGATGGCGACTAGTTCATTGTCAAACCGAATTACGAAATCTGCCGTAGGCCAAGCTTGGACATTCGTGGCATCATCGACGGAGATGCTAAGGGCACCAGCGGTCACGCTATTGGTGAGCGTACTCGACGCGAGACTCTTCGTCTTGCTGAGTTTGTTTAGGCCAAATGTGGCCGCTGTGCCTGATTCGAAATCTGCCATGATTACTCACCCACTGCGCCTTCGCCTACCATGAACTCAGTGATGCCGCCGGTCGGTCCGGCGACACCCTTGTCGAAGAGAGTGAAGGATACTCGGTAATTGACGCTGCTGCGGGTCCGGTCTTCGGCATCGAAGTCCCCGAGGATGTAGGTCCCCGAATACTTCTCACCTCTCTGGTTGTCGACGAGAGCCGCCTGCGTGTTACTGTCGAAGAGGGATTCCAGTGAATCAAAGTCGGCTTGGTTGCGTACCACCGCCTGTACTTCATACGACCGCACACCCCGCGTGACGCCCATGGTCACGGTTGGGGACCGCTCGAATATGATGTTCGTGTTGCGGCGCTGGATGACTTCCTGGATGCCGGTGATGGTGAGTGTGATGTCCCCGAGCGTGCTGGTAGTACCCATCTCTAACCACCGACCCCGGCCTCCGCTCCCGAGATGAGAGCGGCCAGTGTACGTTCCTCTTCCCCGAGACCAAGGGTCGTGTAAAAGTCCCCGTTGCTTATGATGTGGTCTACCGTGGCGACCGCGATGTCGGTCTCAGACTGCCCTTTGGTCGGGTAGTTGATCGTCACGATGTCGCCTACCTTGAGGCTCGTGTCTCCGTCAATCACTATATCACCTTTGGCGATTCCATCCTTGAGGATTGCAAGGAACCCATCGGCAACAGAGCAGAGCACTTCGTAGTCTTCCGTGTTTACGTTGATGGTCCGTTCGACCTCGTACCCGAGGCGGTCTATCTCGGTCTGGTCCTTCTTCACACAGGCGACGGATTTCTCCACGGACCGGGACCCGAAGATGAGCTTGAAGGCGAGGGAGCCGTTGGCGTTAGAGCCGGTCCCGTCTAGGTCATCGGTCCAGGTGTCCTCGTTGTCTCGGGATACGAGGTACTTGCCATCGGAGTATGCCTTGGCCCCGCCCGTCCCATAGCCCGCTGCCGTGTAGGAGAATTGGACAGGTGAACGCTTGGCTGCGTGTGGGTCAGCGATGAGCGTGGCGATGTCGTTCGAGGACGCTGCGTAGTCCAGGAGGAAGAACTCGTCAATCGACCCGTCGAAGTATGCCGCCTTGGTGCCATCGACATCGCGGACACCTAGGAACAGGTTCTTCCGTGAGTCGGATGTGCGAAGGCGAGAGCCGAAGTCCCTCGAAGTGACCTGTACACCATCGAGGTAGACCCGTAGGATTTGGACATCGTAGGTGATGGTGAGGTGTTTCATCGTGGTGCCGAGTGCTATGGTCGCGGAGTGCTCCCTCTGCCCATTGGCGTGCTTGAGCGTGATGATGATTTCGGACTGGGAGGCGGATGTGGCCGCCAGTTGCACCTCGTAAGCGTCTTCTTTGCCGATGATGGTCTGGAAGGAGTTTTGCACATCTTGTTTGATGTAGCCCATCAAGGTGAGCCCGTCGCGGGTCGCAAGTGAGTCGGCATGGGTGATGGAGACGAAGTCGTTTACCCCGTCGAAGGACGCCGATGACCCGTAGCCGCTGCCCGTGTTGGTCGTATCGATGGATGCACCGTTGTTGGTGACGGTATGCGCATAAGCCGAATAGTCTTCATCGAAAGCTGGCCCACCAACTGAGTCGAACGGAAGCCACAGCCTGACCCGATCTTCGCTGTAGATGGCCGGGGCGAAGTATTCGAAGACCCGTAGAGTGGTGTCCCCCGAGGCTGACTGGCTGTCCGTGTATGTGTCGTTCGAGTCAGACTCGGAGGGAAACGCGAACTTGGTTGGCCCGGCGTCGTATGGGTATTGGCGAACGTGGTTGATGAGCCAGCCGGGGACTGCGCTTGGCCAGACACGGAACTCGTCCCAGACCGAGACGAGGCCATCGCCTTGCGCCGGTATGTCGTCAGCGAAAGTGAACGAGTTATCGGTGTTGACGACATCGGGTTGGTTGGTGAACTGGAACGACTCGGTTTCTACACCATCCAGATAGAAGATGACCTTCTTGAGCGAGCGGTCTCTGGACACGCCGATGTGTTTCCACGACCCTTCGACAAGGAACGTCGTACTCGTCGTGTAGGTCTCGGTCGATGCCCCGTGATTGTACGTGTGCGAATAGACGAGCTTACCTGCTGCTGTGGTTCGTAGTCTGAGTGAGACGGTCGGGTCGGATGCGTAGTTGACGAGGAGCTTGTCGCCCAACGACGAGGCACCAGCCTTGTTGTAGAAGGAGAGGGATATGTCGCCAGTTAGCCAGCGGGCAAGTTCGCCTGTTCGGGTTTCTCGACTACCGTTAGATGAATATCCATCACCGAACTGCCCGGTTGCTTGTGGGTTTTGGTTGCTAAACCCCGTACCGCTGATGTCAAAACCATTACCCGAAACATCGCGCACGTCCCTGGCGTAATCCCCGTAAAAGTCCCCATCGTCGAATTGGTAGATGGCCGCCTCTCCGGTATACACCGCTCGCTTGGTGGTGTCTGTCGACCTGCCGGGGTAGTAATAGTTCCGCTTGTTGCGACTGACCATCGATAGGATGGCCCCGCCGCGGGTGTTCTCGGTGCTACGGATTTGGGCATGAGTCATCGTGGCGGACGTGGTCCCTAGACTCTTCGACCTCATCGTTGCCGATTTCTTCAACGGGGTGATGGAGACTTGCGTCAGTTCGGTGTCCACGGTCAGGTTGGACGAGTTGCCGATGTTCGTCTCGTCGCTCCACGTCTCTCGCTTGGTCGCCTCTGCCCCATCATCGTAGACCACGAAGAAGTGTGCGAGTGACGACGCTTGGTCCCCGTCGTAGAGGATGAGCCAATAGTTGCCATTGATTTCGAGATGCGTGTCCGCATCTGCTGACACTTCCTCAGTGAACGAGCCCCTTTCTGGATCGAAACTGGGCAGGTTAGATGCCTGGATGGACCCCGATAGGCCGCCCACGGTGATGCCGGATGGGGATTCAAGGGCAGCCGACGCATCGACATACGCCACCGAGCCAATCATCTCGGTGACGAGCGGGTCAGCCGTCGTGCTATTGGATTGAAACTCAATCTTGATGCCAAACTTGTCCTCTTGGCCGACCTCATTCTGGAACAGCGTGGGTAGGTTGTTGAGGACCTCTATCCAATCCGCTCGCGTGCCAAAGCCAATCTCGTAGTTGCGGGAGACGTAGTATTTCGGTGTCTTGTTGGCGTCTGTGACATCGTCGGTGAAGTTGACGACGGATGCGAGGATGTCTTCGACAGGTACGACCGTGAACACCTGGAACGCGAAGTCGGTTGACCCCCCGACGGAGGAGACACCGCCAGCGTAGGAATCCGCACCATTGTCGTGTTCCCATCGAGGATTACCGCTCACGTTGTTCTTGACGATGCTGATGGTCGTCTCGCCGGACACATCGACTACTTCAGCGAAGTGAACGGGGAACCAATTCGGTTTGATAGCGTGGTCTGCATCCGCCAGGTCGACAGTCTCGCTGGTACCAAGGAGAGTGCCGCCCGCGCCTGTCCCGGAGCGAATCTCGAACTCGACTTCACCGCTCGCGGTGTTCGAAGCAAACGAGATGCCCTTGATGTCGGTACGGGTTAGATCGCTGACTGTGATACTCTGATAGGCCCCATCCGATGTATCGAAATTCCCGGTCACGTCTTGGGTGAGGTCTTGCTGCCATTCGTTGGAGAAGTAGGCGTTACCCGTACCGGCGTTTTGAACGTGTAACGATTCGGGTGTCGTGCCAGTGTCAATTCGAACGTTGTTGGAATCCGGAGTGGTTGATTCCAGTGTGGCGAACGTGTGGTTGATAGGGTCCTTGTGCCCGTTGTATTGGATTTCCCAGCCGAGAATGTCAGACTGGGTGTTACGTAGAGCCTTGACCTGAAATGCTTCGAGTCTGTTCTCGATGGCTTTGAATCCCTGGGCGACCGCGTCCACTTGCGTACCACTCGGGTTCAGACCTTCCACCTGATGCTGCTGAACACCCTCTACCTGCGAGATGGCATCGAGTTGGACAGTGGTGTCCGTGGTAGGCGAACGAGCGTTAACCACGTTGGCGTACCCGGCATCGTCCACGGAGAACGAAGCGGACCTGAAGTGTTGGTTGTCGAATCTCTTGACGGGTGTACCCGACCGCTGGACGAGGGTGAGAATGTCGGTATCGTCGACGAAGAAGTCGTAAGATGACCCCAGTGTGTCCCTGATGCGTCCCACTTCCCTGAACAAGTCGGAATCAATGTTAGGCTCGAACGTGATGGTGGTCGCAACCGATGTCACTCCAGACACCGAGATGAAAGGCTGGGCGTGCCGACGGACCAAGTCTTTCATGACCGTGGACGCGGCCACCGCTTCGTACTTTTCCTTGAAGCAGGTGTAGTTCACGGTGATGAGTTGACCATCATACTTGTGGTCGATGAAGATGATGCCGTCGTCGTACTCCACCTGCTGTGGCGTGATGGAGACATCGGACGAGTCACGGATTGACAGGATTTCGAAGATGGGGATATGCTTCGGGTCGGTTGGGAGTTCGAGCTTGCCATTCTGACAGCGAACGACGACACCCTCGGAATCCCGGCTAGTCCTGTTTTCTTCCGAGTTGTAGATGATTGGGCGGACAGCCATGTTCTTCAGCAGGATGGTTCGTCCAGCACATTCCAATACGATCTGGCCGGGGCTGCCGCTGGTCACCGTCTTGTTTTGCAGGAACCCCGTGAAAGTGAGGATGCCGTTGATGCGTACCTTCACCTCGGAGCGGGACGGGAAGGCGGTGGGGTACCGCGTGCCCTTGTGATTCGATATCGTGACCGTGGCAGACTGGGCGGACTTGTTGCCGGAACGGCCGATGGTCAGTCCAATGGTCTCCCCGTCCGATTCGTTGAACTCTTCGACTCCGTTAATCTCGACGGAGAAGGAGGGCTGGGTCGGCATCTACCTCGACCTCGACTGCGAACGGACGAGTAGAGGCATCAGGCTTTCGATTTGACTGATTCTCGCATCGATGTCCGAGGGGATGGTTGGGCCGTTGAAGTTGACGGTAGCGCCACGTCCAATCGCTTCCTGGATGCGAGTGAGTAGTTGTTCGATGAG
>Ga0326597_10009293_pt1 | contig 13189 bp, 16 predicted proteins | sample RVTome_12_FD_203789 | JGI IMG/M metagenome (GOLD analysis project Ga0326597, IMG submission 203789) | Soil microbial communities from uranium-contaminated site in the Upper Colorado River Basin, Wyoming, United States - RVT100D185 | ecosystem: Environmental > Terrestrial > Soil > Contaminated >... | reverse complement strand
GATACGCTCACCGGCGACGCTCCACTACCTCAAGCGCCCGCTCCTGATGGTGCGGGCTGTGGTGCCAGTACGTCTTGCGAAGCGTCTGCGGCGACGTGTCGAAAAACTCGGCGGCGTCCTCCACCCCGAGGCCGGACACGATCGCCCAGGTGACGGCCGTATGCTTCAAGACGTGCGGCGTGACGCCCTCCAGGCCAGCGCGTTGGGCCGCGCGTGCGATGCCGCGCTTGATGCTGTCGAGCCGCTCGCCGCGGAACATGATGACGTGCGTCATCCTCGCCCGGTCCCGACACCAGCGACGCAGATGCGCCGCGAGCTGACGGGGGATGCGCACCCGGCCGCGCCGCTTGTTTGTCTCCGCCTCGCCCTCTGCCCGAAAACGGATGACGCCGTGCTCCAGGTCCACGCGGGTCCACGTCAAGTCTAGGACGGCCGTGGCGCGCCGCCCGGTGTAAAGCGAGAGCATGATAAAGCGGCGAACGCTTGGCGCCGGCAAGCGGCGTGACCCTGCCGCGCACATTCGAGGGCGCCCGCGTGTTCGTCTTGGGCGCGCACGGTGTGCTTCGAGCACCCGAGCCGGCGCGCCGTCTCCGCGATGCTGTCCTTCGATGACAGTATCGCCGCGCGCAGCGGGCTTTGCTCGCCGCGGTGCCGCATCTGGCACTTCTTGCCGCAATAGCGCGGGCGCGGCCCGTAGCCGCCGCCGGGCGCCCAGCGCCGCCGGAAGGACGCGGCGCAGCACTCGCAGACAAACTCCGCACCCGCGCGATCCAGGCCGATCCGCTGGCACAACGGCGAGCACCAGCGTCTGCGGGTCTTGTCCCTAGAAAGAAACAGATCTCCAGTCATACCGGCACGGGGGTGATCTGGACGGCGTAGCCGAGATTTTGCAAGCGTGTGACGAGACGCCTGGTCTGTGCGGCTTTGGTCCTGCGGTCGAAGTGATCGGGGCCGAGATCGTGATATAGCGTGCCGTCGATCAGCATATGGTAAGCGGCGGTCAGGATCGAGGCGGCGAGGGCGCCGATGGCTTTTTTGGCGCCGCGCCGGGAACGCAGGCGATGAAACTGCGCCTGGAGATAGCTGCCCTTCTTGCGGGCGGCGGCCCAGGCACATTGCGTCAGGGCGGTTTTGCGCCAAGGCGCCCCCTTGCGCATCCGGGTGGAGCGCCGCTTGCCGTGGGCCTTCAGCCCACGGGCTTGACCCGTGGGGCTCTCGTCATTCTTTGGGCACAGTCCGGCCCAGGAGATCAGAGCCTGCCCCGGCGAAGGCCGGGGTGTCCTGCGGTCGGGAAACGGCTCATGTCGCGGCCGATTTCGGCGAGGATGACGCGGGCACTGAGATCGCTGACGCCGGGAATGGTGGTCGGCAGACCGATCGCCGTGCGAAAGGGTTCGACATGGGCATCGACCTCCCGATCGATCTCGCCGATGGCGCCGTCGATGGCATCGATTTGCTGCAGATGCAGCCGCAGCAGAAAGCGGTGATGCCGGGTCACCCGACCACGCAGTGCTTCGCGCAGTTGCTCGGGCGGCGCCCCCGGCCTTCGCCGGGGCAGGCTTTGATGCGGCGGTGGGCCAGTTCGGCCAGCCGCTCGGGGTCGCTCTCCCCACGGGTCAAGCCCGTGGGCTGAAGGCCCACGGCGATCAAGGCTTCGATCATCGCCCGACCGCTCAGGCCGACAATATCCGAGATGACCGAGTCGAGCTTGATATTGGCGTCCTCCAGCGTCTTTTGCAGCCGCTGGATATGGCTGGTGCGCTCGCGCACCAGCTGCTTGCGGGTGCGCAGCAGAGCCTGCCCCGGCGAAAGCCGGGGTTGCGCATCTCCTGGGTCGGCGCATCCGGCACGAAACTGCCCCGGATCAGGCCATGCGCCAGAAGATCGGCCAGCCAGGCGGCGTCATTGACGTCGGTCTTGCGCCCCGGCACGTTCTTGACATGCGCCGCATTCGCCAGCACCAGGGCAAAATCGCCATCGCTCAAGACATGCCACACCGGTTTCCAGTAGACGCCGGTCGCCTCCATCGCGATGTGCGTGCATCCCGCCGAGGCAAGCCAGTCCGACAAGGCGAGCAGATCCTTGGTTGTCGTCTTATAGGTGCGGACCTCGCGCCGCACCGTGCCGTTCGCCATCTGGCGCACGCAAGCCGCAACCGTGTCCTTGCGCACGTCGAGGCCGGCGCAATCGGGATACAGAACTTCCATGCCACCACCTCCCGCTGCGCCGCCGGCGTGGGACCCTGTCCACAGAACTCTAGAAACCGCGCTGCCGAGCCGTCGCCGACCCATGGCGCAATCAGGGGTGCTCAGGCATCCCCGGTCCAACTAATTGACGGGCTCTCTCGCACCAAGGCAAACACCGACCTCCGTGCCGGCGGCGCAACGCCAGCCTACCACCGGCCTCCCGCCCGTTTCATCCCTTGCGGGTCGGCAACGCCGGTGGCCAACTAATTAGAAGCAACTCCGGCACTACACGAGCTACCGCTGCTAGGAGCTGGCAGAAGCTCCCGACTCGCCACCTGGAGGCGTCCCCTACCGGAAGGGACCTCGCGCGATCCGATGACGGAGGAGCGATGATCGCATTATCGTCGTTGCCAGGGGAGACATTTTCGGGACAATGGGGGAGACATGGCCACCCCGCCGGTCACGAGAGCCGCAGAAAACCTCGATGGTCAGACGCCAGTGGCCGGGACAAGCCCGGCCATGACGGTTAGGAGGAGGAGTGGGAAGATGGATTTCGGCGCGTCTATGTTCATGACCGATTACTGCATCCCGGCGGCGGAGCTGGGGCGGGCGCTGGAGGAGCGCGGCTTCGAATCGCTGTGGAACCCTGAACACTCGCACATCCCCTTGTCGCGCAAGACGCCATTCCCGGGCGGTGGCGACCTGCCCAAGATGTATTACGATGCGCTGGACCCGTTCGTGACGCTGACTGCCGCCGCCGCGGCGACCAAGAATTTAAAGGTCGGCACCGGTGTTTGTCTGGTGATCCAGCGCGACACGATCCAGACCGCCAAGCTCGTCGCCTCGATCGACCAGGTGTCGGGCGGGCGCTTTCTGTTCGGCATCGGCGGCGGCTGGAACCAGGACGAGATGGAGGACCACGGCGCGGTCTATGCGACCCGCTTCAAGAAGATGCGCGAGCAGATCGAGGCGATGAAGGCGATCTGGACCGAGGCAAAGCCCGAATACCACGGCGACATCGTCGATTTCCCGGCGATGATGACGTGGCCGAAGCCGGTGCAGAAGCCGCACCCGCCGGTCATCGTCGGCGGCGCCTTTCCGCATGCGGCGCGCCGCGCGGTCCGCTACGGCGACGGCTGGGTCCCGATCGCCGGGCGCGGCAACATCGAAGACACCATTCCGCTGTACAAGCAGATGCTGACCGAGGCCGGACGCAGCCTCGCAGACGCGCCGATTACCATGTTTGGGGTGCCGCCGGATGCCGATTTAGTGAAGCGCTACCGCGACATGGGCGTTACGCGGGTGGTCGGCGGCTGCCCGCCCGAGCCGGCCGACAAGACCCTGCCCCTCCTCGACCGCTGGGCCGAGCTGATCCGCCAGGTCAATTCGTGATTGGGACCGACCGGCCGGCCGCTACGCGGTGCGCTTCTCCAGCTGGGTTTCGCGGACCACCCGCTCGTGGCCGTCGGTCTTGCTTTTGATGCGGTATTGCGGCGTGTTGCCCTCCTCGGGGAGCAGCCGCACGATCGTGTAGCGGCCTCGCGCCGAGCCGTCGTCCCGCCGATCGGGCGAAAAATGCACGGCCTGGCCGATGGCAAATTTGTGTCCGGCCATCATGTCCTCCAGAAACCGCACCGCCCAAATGCCGGAGGCACTCGGGCGGTGCGCAACGTTCGCCGGAACCTATTCCGCGCGGAGGTTTACTGCCGAGGTCTTGCCCTGCTGGCCGCGCTCGAGCTCATAGTTGAGCTTTTGCCCTTCCCGCAGGTTGCCCATCCCCGACCGCTCGACGGCAGAAATATGGACAAAAACATCCTTGGAGCCGTCGTCGGGCTGAATGAAGCCATAGCCTTTTTGTGCATTAAACCACTTGACCGTGCCCGTAGCCATTCTTCGCTTCCTTTATAGAGATCTCGCAGCCGGCTACGCAGCCGGCCGGACCATATTCCAATCTTGGGGAGCACACTCGGGGAGCTTGGATAGCAGGCCGGGATAGGGCAATCCAGCGTCGAAACACGATCACGTCGTTACGTAGCGAGAAGCGCTACCGGTTTCAATGGCGGGGCGGAATTTAGGGGCCGGCGGATTTTTCGGCCGCGCGGATTGACGGCGCGGCACCTCTCGCGACAGAACTATCGAGGACAGCGTGACAGGAGAGCGGTATGGCCGACATTCGAATCATCGCGAGCGGGCTGCGGTTCCCCGAAGGGCCGGTGGCCATGGCCGACGGCTCGGTGATCCTCGGCGAGATCGCCGGCGGTGCGGTGACCCGGGTCGCGCCCGATGGCGCAAAAACCGAGATCGCCAAGGCCGGCGGCGGGCCGAACGGCGTCGCCACCGGACCCGATGGCGCGCTCTATGTGTGCAACAACGGCGGCGCGGTCTATGAGACGACGCCGAGCTTTCTGTCGACCGGCCCGTCGCCCGACTACAACGGCGGCTCGATCCAGCGCATCGACCCGAAGACCGGCGAAACGCGGGTGCTCTACAGCGAGTGCAACGGCCACAAATTGTCGGCGCCGAACGACCTCGTGTTCGACAAGCAAGGCGGGTTCTACTTCACCGATCTCGGCAAGCGGCTGGCCCGTCACCGCGACAATGGCGGCCTCTATTACGCCCTGCCGGACGGCTCGAGGATCGTCGAGGTGGTGTACCCGATCATCACCCCCAACGGGGTCGGCCTGTCGCCCGACGAGAAGACCGTCTATGTCGCCGACACCGAGACCTCGCGGCTTTATGCCTTTGACATCGTCGAGCCCGGTAAGGTCAAGCACGAGCCGTTCCCGGCGCCCAATGGCGGCCGCATCGTCTGTGGGCTGCCCGGGTTTCAGCGCTTCGACAGCCTGGCGGTCGAGGCCGCGGGTAATATCTGCGTCGCGACGCTGATCGCCGGCTGCATCACCGTTATTTCGCCGGCGGGCCAGGTGGTGCGCCAGGTCAAGGTGCCCGACGTCTACCCGACCAACATCTGCTTTGGCGGGCCGGACCTGCGCACCGCCTACCTCACGTTGTCGGCGACGGGCCGGCTGGCGGCGATGGAATGGCCGGAGCCGGGCCTGCGGCTCAATTTCATGGTGTGAGGCCGGGGACGAGCGTGCATTTGGGGTGCTCGTCGGTTAGGATTCGAGCATGATTGAAGCTGCCGATGTGGCCCGGATTGCCGATGAAGTCGCGCGCAAGGAACTCGGTGCCGAAAACGTGGTGCGCGTGGAAGCGGAGCCGATGGTCGATTGGACCGGGGCGGAGGCTTGGCGCGTTCTGATCGTCCTTGCGCCCGATGCTGTCTCGCGGGTCTCGGGAGATGCTGTCCTCGACAACCTGGCCGGATTACAAAAGAGCGTCCAGCGCGCCGGCGACGATCGCTTCGCCTTCGTACATTACGCAACCGAGGAAGAGTTGGCGGCCGGTGACGAGCCCGAATGCTGAACATCTCTTTCAACAGGCCGATCGGCTGATTGCTTCCGCCCGACCCGGCCCTGTCCGGCAAGTCGACATCCGACGAGCAATATCGAGTGCCTATTACGGTCTGTTTCATGCCGTGCTCGCTGCCGCCGCGGACGAATTTGTTGGCAGCACTAAACGGGCGAGCACTGAATATGGTCTGGCTTACCGCAGCGTCGATCATCGAACTCTGCGCGATCTGTGCGCAGACGTGGCAAAGCCGACATTACCGGGGAAATATCGGCCCTATGAGCCCGAAGGCGGGTTCGAGCCAAATGTGAAGACGTTTGCGGCCAGCCTGGTCGAACTGCTGCAAAACCGCCAAGAGGCGGACTACGATCCGCTCGTCCGTCTCAAGCGGTCGGATGCCGCATTTGCGGTGAGTGCCGCCCGCAGCCTCTTGCAGCGGTTCAATGCATCGTCCGCTGCGAGTCGAACCGCGTTCCTTGCCCTCCTCCTGTTTCCGCCGCGATAGCCGCGAAAGGCCTTGTTGATGCTGATAGAGCTCATTTGCACTGGCGACGAAGTCCTCACCGGGAAAATCGTCAACACCAATTTCAGCTATATCAGCCAGAAGCTGGAGGATGTCGGGCTGTCGGTGCGCTGGGGGACGACGGTCGGCGACGACCGCGACACCCTGCTGGCCGCCTTTCTCCATGCCGGCGAGCGGGCCGATGCGGTCATCGTCAATGGCGGGCTCGGCCCCACGATCGACGACCTGTCGCAGGAGATCGCGGCGCGCGCCGCCGGGGTCGAGTTGGCGCTCAACGAGGAGTGGCTGGTGACGATGGAGGCGTTCTTCGCCAAGCGCAGCCGCACGATGTCGCCCAACAACCGCAAACAGGCCTTCCTCCCGGTCACCGCCGAGATCCTCGACAACCCGATCGGCACCGCCTGCGGCTTTGCGATGGACATCGGCAAGGCGCGGTTTTTCTTCACTCCCGGCGTGCCGCGCGAACTGCGCCGCATGCTCGAGGAACAGATCGTCCCCCGCCTCCTCGCCCGCGGCGGCGCCCCGACGGCGATCCAGCTGAAGCGCTTTCATTCCTATGGGCTCGGCGAGTCGCATGTCGATCAGCTCCTTTCCGGCGTCGAGGAGCTGGTTCCCGACGGCAGCGCGAAGCTGGGGTTCCGCGCGCATTACCCGCAGATCGAAACGAAGGTGACGGTGCGTGGCGCCGATGCCGCCGACATCGAGCGAAAGCTCGCGCCGGTCGTCGCCGAGGTGCGGAAGCGGCTCGGCAATTTCATCCTCGCGGAGGACGACGACACGCTCGAAGGGGTGATCCTGAAGCATCTTGCGGCGCATGACGGTTCGCTCGCGGTCGTCGAGACCTTCACCAGCGGGCTGATCGCCTCGCGCATTGCCCCCCTGCCCGGCGCCGAGAGCATCTTTCGCCGCGGCATCGTCGCCCGCGACATCGGCGAATTGTGGGACGCGCTGCGCCTCGCAAACCCCGTCGAAATCACCCGCGAGAGCGCCGAGGCGGTGGCCGAGGCCGCCCGCCGCGCCAGCGGCGCCAGCCACGCGCTCGCCGTCCTGATCGATCTCGACACCGGCCCCGACCGGATCGATTTCGGCGGCACGATCTGCATCGCCATCGCCACCGGGGATGATGTCGTGTCGCGCCGCTCGCGCATCCTCGGCGGGCGCGAATGGGTGCGCCTCGGCGCCGTCGAACTCGGGCTCGACTGCCTGCGCCGCCAGCTCCATGGCCTGCCGGTCACCGAGCGCATCGATTTCGAGCGCACGTGATATGACGCCTTCACGTTTCGAGAAGCTCCGATCGTAATATTATAGTTAGTCGTCCCGGCGGAGGCCGGGATCCATCGGACCGCGTACCGAGCGGTTCCACAGTGGATCCCGGCTTTCGCCGGGATGACATCGAGAGGACGAAGGATCTCCAGACAGTGGCTCGCGACATCCTCCTCGTTCACAGCTCGGATCTGCATGTCGACGACGACCGCATCGCCGCGCTGCATGGCGGCGACGGCACCGCCGGCCTCAGCGCCGTGCTGGCGAGCGCGCGGGCGTTCGGCGCCGACATCGTCCTCCTCGCCGGCGACACCTTCGACAATCACATGGTGACCGGGGCGACGATCGACCGCGCCGGAGGGCTCCTCGCCGATGCCGGGTTGCCGGTGGTGATCCTCCCCGGCAACCACGATCCGGCGACCCCCGATTCGATCTATGTCCGCGGCGGCTTCGACCGCATCGGCAATCTCGCCATCCTCGGCATCACCCACGACCGGGCGCTCGATTTCGCCGCGCTGGAGCTCGAAATCTGGGGCAACGCGCATCGCGATTACATGGACATGGTGCCGTTGCGCGACCCGCCGGCGCGCGCGGCCCGCTGGCACATCGCGATGGGCCACGGCCATTACGAGCCGCCCGAGACCTGGCACAACCCGCTGCGCCCGTCGTGGCTGATCAGCGACGACCATATCGCCGCGACCGGCGCCGATTACCTGGCGCTCGGCCACTGGGATCGCGCCGCCCAGGTCGGCTGCGGCGCCGTCCCGGCCTATTACTCGGGCTCCCCCGACTATGTGCACACGGTCAACCTGGTGCGCCTCACCGCTGCCGGCGAGGTCGTCGTAACCCGCGAGCCCGTCGTGCGGAACGATTTATCGGGCGGCTAGATCGCCCGGAGCTGTTGCATCGCGGCGACCACGGCAGCGAGGTCGAAGCGGCCGCGCCGGAGGTCGTGACCGGCACGCTCGACCGGCAGAACCTGGGTCGGCGCCGGGATCATCGCGACCGCCGCGCGCAATTCGGCGACCGAGCCGAACGGATCGGCGGTGCCGTGCACGAACACGGCGGGGATTGCGAGGCGCGGAAAGTGTTCGGTGCGCAGCCGCTCGGGTTTTCCCGGCGGGTGCAGCGGATAGGAAAACAATAAGAGGGCGGCGACAAGCTGAGGCTCGTCGGCGGCGAGCAGCGTCGCCTGGCGCCCGCCATAGGATTGCCCGCCGAGGATGACCCCACCCCCGGCAATTGCGCGCAACGCGGCGGCGGCGGCGCGTAACCCGGCACGGTCGGCGGCGGCCCCGGCCGGTGACGGCGGACCCGATGGCCGGCGCTGGCGAAACGGCAGGTCGCAGCGCAGCACGCAAAGCCCCGCCGCACTGAACGCGGTCGCGGCCTCGACCAGCAGCGGCGCCGTGCAATTTCCACCGGCGCCGTGCGTCAGCACCAACCCCGCGGCGCCGTCGTCCGGCCGGGAATCGGGGCGGTGGAGGAAGCCGCGGACACCCTCTGTCGCAAACGCAACCACCGATGTCATTCGCTTCAACCCGGCTGCATAACGAAATCTGCGTCCTTCGAGACGGCGCTCCGCGCCTCCTCAGGATGAGGATAAGTCTATGATGGAATTAAGAAAGGGCCTCATCCTGAGGAGCGCCCAGCGGGCGCGTCTCGAAGGACGCACGGCAGGTATCCAGCTCTGGAACCTGAATCATATCTCGCAAGACGGACCGCCGGACCGGGCGGCGCGCCTTATCAGCGCGTTGGCCGGGAGGCTCGGGTCGAGCGCCTTGTCGGCGCTCTCGACACCGGCGACCGGCAGCTTTGCCGGATCGAGGAGCCCGAGCTGGACCAGCACCGAGGCCTGGTCCCAGTAGATGTGCTCGTGGGCCACCTTGCCGTCGCGGAAGCGCACGATGGCGACCAGCGGTATTTCCACCTTTCGGCCGGTCGGCGCGATCCCCGGCAGCATCCAGTCGATTTCGATCGTGTGGGTGAATTTGAGGACCAGTTCCTCGACCAGCTGATCCGTACCGATGGTGCGCGACAGCGGCGTCATCGCCAGGTCGGGCGGCATTTTCGGGATGAAGTGGGTGGCGTAGAATTGGTGCAGCTCGGCCTTGCCGGTGCCGCCGGTCAGCACCGGGATGTGGTTGACGTACGCGTCGTCGACCATCGTGGCGATCGTCTCGTCGGGGTTGTGGGTCTTGAACTCGTGGCGCATGTGCTCTTCCCAGAGCCGTGCCAGGGTTTCCGGGGAAGCTGCGCCCGAATCGTGTGAAGCTGGTTCGCTCATCGCTTGCTCCTTCCGAGCCAGACCTGCGCGACCGCACCGATCGGCCCCGACAATATCCCGGCGGGTCATCTCTTGCTTGCGCCGATCGCATGTCAAGCATTGGCGCCGCGGGCCGGCTTGGGCGATGATGGCAAGGGTCGAGAGGAGGCTCGCCGCGATGAATGATCTACCAGCGTCCCGCGCCAAGGAGGCCGTGCCCGGGCTCGGGGCCGGAGTACCGGCTGCCGGGACGAGCGTTGTGCTCGGGCAGGCCTTGCCGCCGGCGCTGCTCTATCGGCGCTGCGATCCGGCCGAATTGCCGTTCGACCTGTGCAGCGAGCTCGAGGACGCGCCCGGGCTGATCGGGCAGGAGCGGGCCGTCGAGGCGCTCAATTTTGGCGTCCGCATCCGCGCCAAGGGGTACAACGTCTATGCCCTCGGTGCGAGCGGCAGCGGCCGGCACACGATGGTCGAGGATTTGTTGCGGCACCGGGCGGCAACGCAACCGACCCCGTCCGACTGGTGCTACGTCAACAATTTCGGCGATCCGCAGCAGCCCCGGACCCTCAAACTGCCGGCGGGGCACGGCGCCGGGTTCGCCGCCGCGATGAAGCGGTTCGTCGCCGAATTGCGCGCCGCCCTGCCGGCCGCCTTCGAGCGCGACGAATACCGGGCGCGGCGCGAGGCCGTCGAGCAGCAGTTCAAAACGCGCAGCGAGGCGGCCTTCAGCGGCGTCCAGCAGCATGCCGAGGGCAAGAACATCACCCTCTTGCGGACGCCGACCGGTCTCGCCCTTGCCCCGACGCGCGACGGCAAGGTGCTGGCCCCGGAGCTGTTCGGTGAACTCCCGGCGGCCGAGCGCGAGCGCATCCAGCACGAGATCGAGGCCATCCAGGATGAGCTCGAGGCGGTGATGCATCAGGTGCCGCAATGGGAGCGCGAGCACCGCGACGCCGTGCAGGCGCTCAATCGCGAGACCACCGGGTTTGCCATCGCCAATCTGATGGAGGAGACCCGGCAGGACTACACCGACCTTCCCCAGGTCGCGACCTATCTCGACGCCGTCGAACGCGACGTGAAGGACAACGTCGACGATTTCGTCGCGCCGGCGGTGCCGGAGACGACGCCGGCGGGGGTGCCGATGCCGGCGCCGATGATGCGCGACATCGAGGAAGCCAGGTTCCGCCGCTACCGGGTCAACGTCATCGTCGACAACAGCCAGCAGCACGGCGCGCCGGTGATCTACGAGGACAACCCGACGCACCAGACGCTGGTCGGCCGGGTCGAGCATCTGGCGCGTTACGGCGCGCTGGTCACCGATTTCAACCTGTTGGCCGCCGGAGCGTTGCACCGCGCCAACGGCGGCTACCTCGTCCTCGACGCGGTAAAGCTGTTGACCGGCAATCTCGGTTGGGCCTCGCTGAAGCGGGCGCTCGACGCCGGGCAGATCCGCATCGAGACGCTGGAGCAACTGTTGAGCATGGCGACCACGGTGTCGCTCCAGCCGGAGCCGATCCCGCTCGAGGTCAAGGTGGTGTTGGTCGGGCCGCCGGTGCTCTATTACCTGCTCAGCGCCCAGGACGAGGAATTCGGCGACCTGTTCAAGATCGCCGCCGATTTCGAGGATCGGGTCGAGCGCACGGCGGAAACGACGCTGCTTTACGCGCGCCTCATCTGCGCGATGACCCGGCGCGAGAACCTCCGGCCGCTCGATCGCGCCGCGGTCGCCCGCATCATCGAGCAGGCGGCGCGGCTTGCCGGCGACGCCGACAAACTGTCGGCGAGCGTGCGCGCCTTTGCCGATCTGTTGCGCGAGGCCGATCAGTTTGCCATCGACGCCGGCAAGGAAATCATCGGCGAGGCGGAGGTGCAGGCGGCGATCGACGCACAGATCCGCCGCGGCGACCGGATCTACCGGCACCTGCAGGAAGAGATCGGCCGCAAGACGATCCGCATCGAAACCGACGGCGAGGCGATCGGCCAGGTCAACGGGCTCTCGGTGGTCGGTCTCGGCACCATCGCGTTCGGCCAGCCGAGCCGCATCACCGCGCAGGTCCGGCTCGGCCGCGGCGAGGTTGTCGACATCGAACGCGAGGTCGAGCTCGGCGGGCCGTTTCATTCGAAGGGTGTGCTGATCCTCTCGGGGTTCCTCGGCGGCCGCTTCGGCAAGACCCGCCCGCTGTCGTTGAATGCGAGCCTCGTCTTCGAGCAATCCTATGGCGGGGTCGACGGCGACAGCGCGTCCGCCGCCGAACTCTTCGCCCTGTTGTCGGCCTTGGCCGAGGCACCGATCAAGCAATCCTTCGCCTTGACCGGCTCGGTCGATCAGCGCGGCCAGATCCAGGCGATCGGCGGGGTCAACGAGAAGATCGAGGGTTTCTTCGACAGCTGCCGGGTTACCGGCTTTACCGGCCGCCAGGGGGTGATCATCCCGGCCAGCAACGTCAGGCACCTGATGCTGCGCCGCGATATCGTCGCGGCGGCAGAACAGGGAAAATTCGCGGTCTACCCGATCGACACTGTCGATCAGGGGCTGGAGCTGTTGACCGGGGTCCCGGCGGGTGAGCCCGACACGGCAGGCGAATACCCCGCCGGCACGCTGAACCAGCGGATCGCCGCGCGCCTCGATGCCTTCGCCGCCAAGGCCGCCGAGCTGGCCCGCCTCGGCTCCGGCGCGGGAGTCCGGCCATGAGTGGGCCGATCGAACGCGTCGTCGTGCCGCTCGACGCCGCCTCCGAGCACCGCACCGCGATCGAGACCGCGGCGCGGCTCGCCGCCCGTGCCAGGGCTCCGCTGCACGGCATCTTTGTCGAGGACGAGGATCTGCTGCGCCTGGCGAGCCTGCCGTTCGCCCGCCAGTTCGCCCTCGGGGCCGGCGCCGAACCGCTGACCACCGCGCATATCGAGCTGCACCTGCAGGTCGCCGCCGAGCGCGCCCGGCGGGAGCTGGTTGCCGCGGCACGCCGCCATGGGGTGGCGTGCTCGTTCGAAATCGTCCGCGGCGCCTCGGCAAGCGCGCTCACCGGCGCGTCGCAGCATGATCTGGTCGTTGCCGGGGCGCTGACCCGGCCGATCGGCGGGAATTTTCGGGTGGCGTGCCGCTGGTGGTCGTCGATCGAAGCGACGCCCGGCTTGTTCATGCTGGCACGGCACGCCTGGGGCGCCAGCGGCGCGGTGGTGGTGCTGCTGCGCGACTTGAGCGCGGCATCGTCCCGGCTGCTCGAGGCGGCGGCGCAGCTCGCCGAGACCGCCGACCGGGTGCTGACGGTGATATGCCCGCCGGCGGTGGCCGGCGCGGGGTTCGAGACCTGGGTTGCCGACCGGCTCGCCGATAATCCGGTGCGGCTTCAGGTCGAGATCGCGCCGGCCGGGCCGGCCGCCTTGCACCAGCGCATCGGCGAGCTAGATTGCCGTTGTCTGGCGATCGCGGCGGGCGGGGCCGAAGCGGGCGGCGAGGGGCTGCGCGAACTGGTCGAGCGCTTTGGCTGCGACATCCTGATGGTCGGTGAACCGGGTCCGCCCGGGAACGGATAGCCCGAC
>Ga0326597_10009292_pt1 | contig 13189 bp, 11 predicted proteins | sample RVTome_12_FD_203789 | JGI IMG/M metagenome (GOLD analysis project Ga0326597, IMG submission 203789) | Soil microbial communities from uranium-contaminated site in the Upper Colorado River Basin, Wyoming, United States - RVT100D185 | ecosystem: Environmental > Terrestrial > Soil > Contaminated >... | reverse complement strand
TGTGGTCGCGGAACCTACCTTCGCCAAGGACCCCATTTGCGGGATGACCGTCGATGTCGCGACGGCGCGCCACGTTCTGGAGAAAGACGGCGTCAGGCACTATTTCTGTTGCGCAGGATGCAAGGAGAAGTTCGCCCATGCGGTTTGAAGGCAAGGACACGATTCGAGCGAGTCGTGCCCAGGTATGGAAGTTTCTGACCGACGCCGAGTCGGTTTCGAAGTGCACGCCCGGACTCGAGTCGATGGAGATTCTGGAGCCCAACAAGAAGTTTCGCGCGTTGGGCGCTCTGGGCTTGGGGACGATCAAGGTGAAGTTCAAGACGACGATCGAGTGGACGGAGCTGAAGCCGCCGGAGACGGCGAAGATGAAGATGAGCGGCACCGCGCCCGGAAGCTCGATCGACGTCGGAAGCGAGATCCGTCTCTCCGACGCTCCGAACGGCGCCACCGAGATCGTCTGGAGCGCGGACGTGACGGTGGTCGGGTCGATCGCCAGCCTCGCCGCCCGGCTGATGAAGCCGGTGACGGCGAAGATGACCCAAGACTTCTTCACCTGCGTGAGGAAGAGTATCGAAGCATGAAATTCGGCCCGGTTCCTCTGGACCAGGCCGAACGCAGGATTCTAGGGCACAACGTCGCCGGCCCCGACGGGAAACGGCTTCTCCGCAAGGGAAAGGCACTGCGCCAGGAGGACGTCCAGTCTCTTCGCGGGCTCGGCCGCCGGACCGTCTACGTCGCCGAGCTCGAGCCCGGGGACGTCGACGAGAACGCCGCCGCTTCGCGGATCGCCGGGGCCGCGCTGGGATCCGGTCTTCGTCTCTCGGGTCCCTCGACCGGACGCGTCAACCTCGTCTCGACGGTCCTCGGGGTCTTCCGGTTCGCGGGCGAGCGGCTCCGGGCGGTCAACGCCAGTGAGGGTGTGACGATTGCGTCTCTCGCGTGTCATGCGGTCGTGAGGCCCGGGCAAACGGTCGCAACCGTCAAGGTGATCCCCTACGCCGTGCCCGAAGGGGAAGTCGCGAGAGGCGAAGCGGTCGCGCGCGAGGGCGGCGCGCTCTTTCGAGTCGACGCGCTGGCCTCCCGCCGGGTCGGTCTCGTGCTCTCCGGCTCTCCCTCGGTGAGAGAGCAGCTCAGCGAAAGCTTCACTCCGCTCGTGGAGCGCGTGGTAGCACTCGGCTCCGAGGTGGTGGAGCGGGCCTACGCGACCCTCGAGGACGAACGGGGCGAGGAGGGTCTCGCGGAGATTCTGCGCCGCCAGCGCGATCTCCCCGTCGACTTGATCCTCCTCGCGGGCGAGACCGCGATCATGGACCGCCACGACATCACCCCCCGCGCCGTCGAGCGGGCGGGAGGGCGCATCGTGAGCGTCGGAGCCCCAGTCGATCCGGGAAACCTGCTGATGCTCGCCTATATAGAGGATGTCCCAGTCCTCGGAGCGCCCGGCTGCGCCAGGAGCCGCAAGGTGAACGTCGTGGACTGGGTTCTCCCCCGGCTTCTCGTGGGCGACCGGCTGTCTCGCGAGGACATCATCGCCTTCGGCGCCGGTGGACTCCTGGAGGACGTACCCGAGAGGCCTCTGCCGCGAAGCCGCATCGAGTAGACTGCACCATGGATCCCGTGCTCGAGCGATTCGGCGCCGCGATCCGCGATCGATATCGCCTGGAGCGCGAGATCGGCCGCGGGGGGATGGCGACCGTCTTTCTCGCGGAGGACCTTCGTCATCGCCGCCCGGTCGCGCTCAAGGTGCTCGACCCACGGTTCGCGGCTTCCCTTGGCGCCGCCCGTTTCCTCCGAGAGATCGAGATCGCCGCCCGCCTGGTGCATCCACACGTTTTGGGACTGCTCGATTCCGGGGACGCGGAAGGACTCCTTTACTACGTGATGCCCTACGTGCCTGGGGACTCGCTCCGGGCGCGTCTTGCCCGTGACGGGGAACTCCCGGTCGACGCCGCCGTTCGCGTTCTGCGCGAGGTGCTCGATGCCCTCGCTTACGCGCACCGCCAGGGGATCGTCCACCGCGACGTCAAGCCCGAGAACATCCTGTTCGTCGGGGAGCACATCCAGGTTGCCGATTTCGGCGTGGCCAAGGCGCTCGACGCGGCTCTTCCACCGGCGGCGCTCACTTCCGTCGGGCTCGCGGTGGGGACGCCGGCGTACATGGCGCCGGAGCAGGCCGCGGGCGACCTCGATGTCGATCAGCGCGCGGACATCTACGCGGTGGGCCTCGTCGCCCACGAGATGCTCGCCGGCTCAATGCCCCGAGAGGATGCGACCCTCGAGCGCATGCGGTCCACGGTGCCGGCGGCGCTCGCCGCGGTTGTCGCCCGGTGCCTCGAGAAGCGTCCCGCCGATCGGTGGCAGTCCTGCGAGGAGGTGATACGCCAGCTCGATCTCGCGTTGGGCCTGGGCAGTGAGAGCGTCACCGCGGTCCAGGCTCCTCGCGAAATCGAGACCGCCTCATTCCGGCTGACCGAGGAGATCTGTCGCAAGCTCGATCGCCGCTCGTTCGATCCCCGATGGATCGGCGACCGCTTGGAGTATCTCGACAACCGCGTGCCTTCGGATGCGCTCATCGGTTTTTTCCCCGCTTGCGGGCTCAGTGGCGAGCAGTACGACCCGATACTGCGGGCGACGCGCTATCGCGCCATGGCTCTGACCCCGTTTGGGTTCGAAGCGGACCGCAGGCGGAAGTTTCCGCTGCCCCTGGAAGACCACCTGGTGCTCGCCCGGGAGTGGCTCCGGGCCATGACGGCCGCGGTGAAGCCGCGCCTTCTGGTGGTGGTCGGATTCTCCTCCGGCGCCGACTTCGCGCTCCAACTCGCCGCCGCGGAGGGTGTCGAGATCCACGGATGCCTCGCTCTCGGCTGCAACCTCTCCCTCGAGACCTGCTTCGTGACCCGGGTGCTGGCGCGGATGGAGTCCGGAAAGGACACGGACACGCTCGCGGCGCTGCGCTCGGTGGGCGCCTCGGCGGCGTCGCTCGACGACTGGATCAACGTGCACGATTATCTGGTGGCGATCGCCCGGAAGTTCAAGGGCGGGCTCGAGCCCCTGCGGCGGTTCGCGCGGGACGTCACCGACCCGTTCGAAGCCGGGGCGCTGACGCCCTTCATCCAGTGGCACCTCGACGCAACCCGACGGGGGCGGAGTCTTCGCTCGGTCTTCGAGGACTCGGGAGTCTGCCGCGAGCTCCTCAAGGAGCTTCACTTGCGGAACATCGACGAGAAGATCCTCGGCGGCAATTATGAGGAAGACACCATCGTCATCGAGCCGGACGCGGGCCATTTCGATCTGATCGCACCGCCGCTGGTCGAGCGCCACCTGGACGCGCTCGTGGCGGGTCTTCGGCGGAAGGGCACTGAGGCGAAGTGACGCCGACGCTCTCGCGCGTGCTTTCGGGAGCATGGCGGCTCCCGCGCGGAGTCGCGTTTCTCTTCTTCAACCCTTCGCTCTGGCCTCTGGTCGCGCTGCCCGCGATCCTCGCGGGCATCTTTCTGGTGGGAGGGCTGCTACTCGGTCTCTGGGCCGCTCCCTTCGTCGAGCGGCTTCTCGCGCCGGGCGAGCCGGTTCCGCCATGGCTCGCGTTTCCCGTCCGCGTCCTGATTTGGATGGCGACGCTGAGCGCGGGGGCGGCGGTGGGATTCGGAGTCGCCCTTCTTCTCGTGTCGCCAATCCTGGATCAGCTTTCGCGCCGGGTCGAGCGGCTGGTGCGCGGCGCCACCGACGATCGAGGAAGCGGCCTCGCGTGGGAGGTCAAGGAATCCCTCCGCGGCGCTTTCTACTTTCTCGCCGCCGCCCCCGGCATTCTTCTCCTCGCCTTCATTCCCATCATCGGCCCGGCGCTCGCCGTTCTCTGGGCAGGATTCGCTCTGGCGTTCCAGTTCAGCGATCCGCCTCTGACCCGTCGCGGTCTCGACTTCGGACAGAAGCGAGCGTGGCACCGCCGCTACCGGGCCGAGGCGGTCGGGTTCGGCATCACCGGCCTCGTCGCTCTGTTGATCCCTTTCGCGGATCTGCTGGTCGCGCCGGCGCTCGCGGTGGGAGCGACGCTGATGGTGCTCGACCTCGAGGATCGTGACGGGGAGGGAGTGGCGCGAAGCGCAGGTGAAGAGATATCAATGACGCGGAGGAATCGAGCATGTCGACGGCATTTCTGCTCCTGACGCTTCTTGCGGCGCCCCCTGCCAATGACGTTCCCACTCCGGCCTCGGCGTTCGGCTTCGAGCCCTGCGCCGAGCGCGAGCTCGCGACGTATGGCGAGATCGCGGACTACTTTTGGAAGCTCGACGCCGCGAGCGACCGGATGAACCTCTACCAGATCGGCAAGAGCGCGGATGAGCGGCCCATGCTGCTTGCGGTCATAAGCTCCGAAGAGAACTTGCGGAAGCTCGATCGCTACAAGGAGATCTCGAAGAGGCTCGCCCTTGCCAAAGACCTCGGTGACGAGGAAGCCAGGGCTCTGGCGAAGGAGGGGAAAGCCGTGGTGTGGATCGACTTCGGTCTCCACTCGACGGAGCGGGCCCACGCCCAGACGGCGCCGCTCATGGCCTACAAGGCGGTTACCGAGGAGACCGAGGAGATGCGGTCCATTCGGGAGAACGTCCTCCTGGTCCTCATTCCCAACATCAACCCCGACGGAACCGCGCTCGTCGTGGACTGGTATCGCAAGGTGAAGGGGACTCCCTTCGAGGAGTCGAGCCCGCCGGAGCTCTATCAGAAGTATATCGGCCACGACAACAACCGCGATTACTACATGTTCAACCAGCCGGAATCGAGGGCCATCGCCCGGCAGCTCTACGCCGAGTACTTCCCCCAGATCATCTACAACCAGCATCAAGAGGCGCCGTTTCCCGCCCGCATCTTCGTCCCGCCGTTCGAGGATCCGATGAACCCCAACATCCCGCCTCTGGTGATGCGCGGGATCAACCTGGTGGGGGAAGCCATGACCCGGCGCATGGATCAGGAGGAGAAGACGGGCGTGGTCTCGCGGCTCCAGTTCGACACCTGGTGGAACGGCGGCATGAGAACCGCGCCGTACTTTCACAACATGGTGGGGATCCTGACGGAGACCGGGCACTCGTCGCCCATGACCGTGGACTACGATCCCGAGAAGTTCCCCAAGATATTCGCGAACGGCGAGTCCACGAGCGAGCCCTCCACGTACTATCCGAACCCCTTCCGCGGCGGGACCTGGCGTTTTCGGGATAGCTGCAGCTACATGGTTACCGGCTCCATGGCGGTCCTCGACATCGGGGCCGAGAGAAAAGAGGAGTGGCTCTACGACATCTACCGCATGGGGCGCGACTCCATCGAGAAAGGGGCTTCCGAAACCTACGTAATCTCGGACGAGCAGTGGGATCCGGGAACGGCCGCGAAGCTCGTGAACGTGCTGCGCTGGGGCGGCATCGAGGTGGAACGGGCGACGGCGGGCTTCGACGCCGCGGGGAAGAGCTATCCCGCGGGGAGCTATCTCGTCCGGGGAGCTCAAGCGTTCCGGCCGCACCTCACCGACCTTCTGAACCCGCAGGTCTATCCCGACCGCAGGCTCTACCCCGACGGTCCTCCGGAGAAGCCGTACGACATCACCGGTTGGACGCTTCCCTTTCAAATGGGGGTCAAGGTCGAGAAGGTTCTGGAGAGGGTGACGGCGTCGACGAGTCCGGTCGATTGGGCGAAACCCGCCCCGGCTCCCATCGAGGGCCGAGCCGGATGGGGATACGCGATCGACGCGCGATCGAACGACGCGTTCACCGCCGTCAACCGACTCATGAAAGCGGGGGCGACGATATCGAGATCCCGGTCGGCGCTCGGAGACTGGCCTCCGGGGGCGTTCGTGGTGCAGACGGGCGAGGACCGAATCGAAGCCGCGACTCGCGAGCTCGGGGTCCGCATCCAGGCGCTCTCGGAAGCGCCTTCCGATCTGGTTTCTCTCCGCGCTCCGCGAGTCGCGATGTATCACGGCTGGGGCGGGAACATCGACGAAGGCTGGACTCGATGGGTGCTCGAGCAGTTCGAGTTCCCCTATACCAGCATCTACGACGACGAGGTGCGGGCCTCCGGCTTGCGTGCGCGTTTCGACGTGATCGTGCTTCCAGAAGCGAGCCTCTCGCGGATGCTCGGCGGGCTCGACCAAGGCACGATGCCTCCCGAGTATACGGCTGGCATGACCCCGAAGGGCGTCTTCAATCTTTATGAGTTCGCATCCGAGGGCGGGACGCTCGTGGCGATGGACGCTGCGAGCGAGCTCCCGATCGAGGTCTTCGGCCTTCACGTCCGGAACGTCACCGCGGATCAATCCGAGTCGAAGTTCTTCATCCCGGGAACGATCCTGAAGATCCAAGTCGACAACAAGCATCCCGTCGCCTGGGGGATGCCGGAGGTTGCCGCGGCGTTTTTCTCCCATAGTCCCGCGTTCGACGTGGGCCGAGAGCCGACCAGACTCGAGGACCAGCGGGGGATCGACCCCGGCATCCCGGACGGCTACCATGTCGTCGCCTCCTATCCCAAGGAAAACCTGTTGATGAGCGGATGGCTCATGGGGGAAAAGGTCCTCTCGGAAAAGGCCGCGGTGGTCGAGGCTCCCGTCGGGAGCGGGCGGGTGATTCTGCTCGGATTCCGGGTCCAGCACCGAGGCCAGTCGCACCAAACCTACAAGCTCCTGTTCAATTCGTTGTTTCTGCCGTCGTGACGGTTTCGTCTTTCACAACAGACGGGCTTCGGTGTTGTAGTAGGAGATGCCGAAGACGGTTCATTTCTCGGACCTTCTGGAAAGCCACGAGAAGGAGATTTATCGGTTCGCCTACCGGATGACGGGGAATTCGGAGGACGCCTCAGACGTCCTGCAGGACACGTTTCTCCGCGCGTTCAAGGCGTTTCCGCGGCTTCCCGAGGGCGCGAACCACCGCGCCTGGCTCTACCGTATCGCCCATCGGCAGGCGCTCAACCTGTTTCGGTCGCGCCGGGTCCGCAAGACGGAGCCCCTGGACGAGGCGCGGGCGCTCCACGACTCGAACGGCCATCCCGAGTCGCTCGAGGAGACGAGGCGGCTCGCTCGACTCCTCGGACACGTAATTCGCGCGCTGACCCCGCGGCAGCGCTCGGCGCTTCTTTTGAAGAAGTATGAAGGTCTTTCCTATTCCGACGTCGCCGCAGTCCTCGGGTCGACCGAGGAGAACGCGCGGGCGCACGTCTATCAAGCGATGAAGAAGGTTCGAGACGGTTTGAGACCGAAGGAGTGACGACGATGAACCGAGTTCCCGAGTTGCCCGCTCCGCCTGATTCCTGCTGCCAGGAGGCTCACGAGTCGCTGATGAAAGCCTTCGAGCCCTCGAGGGCTTATTGGGCCTGGGTCGACGCGCCCTTCGGTCCGGTCTTCGTCGCGAAGACGGGGAAAGGAGTTTGCCGCGTGAGCTTCCGGAGCGAAGACGAGCTCCTGTCGGAGCTCGAGCGCCGGTCGCTGCTCCCCGAGAAGGCGCCCGAAAAGCTCGACCGAGAGCGGCGTGAGCTCGGCGAGTACTTTCAGGGGAAGCGCCGCCGGTTCGAGCTTCCCCTCGATCTCCGCTGGGGCACGGAGTTTCAGAAGAGCGTGCTCGAGGCGGCTCGCCGAATTCCCTTCGGGGAGTGTTGCTGCTACGCCGACGTGGCGAAGCGCGTGGGACGTCCGAACGCCCAGCGGGCGGTGGGGAGCACCCTGGGCAAGAACCCGGTGGCGATCGTCATCCCCTGCCACCGGGTCGTCGCCTCGGGCGGCGGAATCGGCGGCTACACCGGCGGGCTCGACATCAAACGGACGTTGATGGAAATCGAGGGCATCGAGCTCATGGTAAGGAGAGGGTGATGGGGGAGATCGAACGCATCGGAAAACAGCTCGAGCGGACCTATTCCGGGGACCCCTGGCACGGGCCGTCTCTCCGGAGAGTTCTCCAGGAGGTGAGCTCGGAAGCAGCGAATGCCCGCCCGATCGAAGGCGCGCATTCGATCGCGGAGCTCGCCGCCCACATCCTCGCGTGGCGGGAGGAGACGCTGCGCCGGCTCGAGGGAGGAGGCGGCGACGTCCCGGTGGCGGGAGACTGGCCCCTGCCCCTGGAGTGGAGCGAGCTCCTCGCGCGGCTCGACCGCTCGCACGAGGCGCTGACGAAGGCGGTGGCCGCCCTTCCAGAAGAGGTCCTCGATGAAAAAGTGAAAGGACGACGAGAATCGCACTACGTGCTGCTCCAGGGCATCATCCACCACGACCTGTATCACGCGGGGCAGATCGCCCTCCTGAAGAAAGGCCTCTCAGGCCATGGCTCGTAAGACGCCGAGAAGCCTCTCGACATCGCTCCGATTGTTGAAGAGCGCGACCGAAGCCCGGATCTGGGATCCGCCTTCACGGAATGTGACCATGACCTTCTCGGCCTCGAGTCTCTTCTCCAGCTCTTTGCGGTCCCGGCCGTGGACGAAGGCGACGATGGGCGAGGGATTGTCGGGGGGAGTCAATGTCTCGTAGCCGAGAGACGCGATCCGCTCGCGGAGCTCCTGCGCGAGCGCGAGGCCGTGCTTTTCGATTCTCGCCAGGCCCACGCGACCTAGAAAGTCGAGTGCGGCGTCGAGCTGGAAGACCGCCCCATAGGCGAGGGCCGCGTACTCGTACTTCTTCGCGGATTCGTGCATCCGGAAACGGAAGTCGGGAAGCTCCTCGACGATCTGCGCGTGGCCGTAGCGGTCGGGGCGGATGCGGCCGAGGTGCTCCTCGCGCACGTAGAGGGGCGCGACTCCGAATCCTCCAAACAGCCACTTGAACGCGCCGCTGCAAAGGAAGTCCGCGCCGGTGCTCGCGAGGTTGGTCTCGAACGTTCCGAGGGCCTGAATGGCGTCGACGTAGACCAGCGCCCCCTTGGAGTGCGTGAGCCGGGATAGCCCTTCGAGGTCCTGCCGGAAACCGTTACGGTTGGACACCCAGGCGACGGAGACCAGGCGCGTGCGTGCGTCGATTCTGGAATCGAAATCCTCGAGCGGGGCGCGGCCCCCGCTCTGGGGCGTGATGCGTAGCTCGATGCCTTTCGCCTTTTCCAGCTCCCGATAGAGGACGAAGCTCGTCTGGAAATGGAGCTCGTCGAGGACGACGTTGTCGCCCGGCTTCCAGTCGAGGGCCGCGGTCACCACGTTCTCGCCGTCGCTGGTGGAGTAGAGGAGTGCTATCTCCTCCTTCTTCGCTCCGAAGAGCCGGGCGAACTTCTCCCGCGCGCGCTCGCTGCGGTCGCTCCGGTTTCCCGGCGTCGGCATCAGCATCTTCGCGTCGGCCTCTTCGACCGCCGCGTCGCGGACCGATCGGGGTATGGGGCCGACGTAGGCGCTGTTGAGATAGGCCTGCTCGCGGGTCACGGGAAACTCCGCCCGAACTCCGAGCGGATCGTCGTCAAGGCGCGTCGCTTCGACGCGCAAGGCGACGGCGCCGACACCGGCAGCCCCGAGGAAGCTTCGGCGGTCGATTCGGGTAGTCATGGAAAAGAGTATATAGTCTTTCGTCATGCGAGACGCCCTTCCGCGCCGGTTCCTGGTGCTCCTCCTTCTGGCTTCCCCGGCGGTTTCCCAGGAGGTCAACTGGAAGTCGACGGCCGCTGAAGCCGCGGAAACCCTGAGCCGCTACATCCGCTTCGACACCACGGTCCCTCCGGGAGACGTGACCGAAGCCGCGGCGTTCCTTCAGGAAATTCTCGAGCGCGAGGGGCTTGCGGTCGAGCGCTATCAAGCGGCGCCGGGCAAGGTCACCCTCGTCGCCCGCCTGAAGGCGGAGGGAGCGCCGGTAGGGAAGCCCATCCTGCTCCTCCACCACATGGACGTGGTGCCTGCCGATGCGAGCCGATGGGATGTCGATCCGTTCGGCGGGGTGGTCAAGGACGGCCACATCTGGGGACGAGGGGCGATGGACATGAAGGGGACCGGGACCCTTCAGCTCTACGCCTTTCTCACGCTCGCGCGACAGAAGGTGCCCCTCGATCGCGACGTGATCCTGATGGTGGTCCCCGACGAGGAGATCGGAGGCGGTCTCGGGGCGCGGTTCATGATCGAGAACCACTACGACAAGCTCGATCCCGAGTACGTTCTCGACGAGGGCGGCTTTGGAACCCGTGAGGTCTACGTCGACGGCCGCCTGGTGTTCGGCATCTCCGTCGCGGAAAAACAAATCGTGTGGCTCGAGGCGACGGCGGAAGGCGTCGCGGGCCACGGATCGCAGCCGAACGACCAGAATCCGAACGACAAGCTGGTGAAGGCCCTCTCCCGGTTCTTCGCCGAGCCCTTTCCCTCGGCGTCGAACCCCGTGCTCCAGACGCTCCGCTCCGAGCTCGGAACACTCGAGACCAACAAGTTCACGAACGCCATCCAGAACACCACCGTCTCACTCACCAGCTTGCGCTCGGGAGTGGGCGACCCTCCCAAGATGAACGTGATCCCGTCGATTGCCAAGGCGACTCTCGACTCCCGCCTTCTGCCCGGGAACGACGCCGACGAGTTTTTGTCCGAGGTGAAGGCGCGACTGGGGGACGAGATCGCGGTCGACGTCGTCTACAAGTCGGATGAGTCCGTGGTAACGCCTCACGATACCGAGATGTTCCGGGCGATCGCCGACGCAATCCTCCGGCACCATCCGGGAGCGGTCGTGGTCCCGACCCCCATTCCCTACGGGACGGACTCGAACGCGTTCCGCCATCGGGGAGCGAAGAGCTACGGCATCCTTCCCGTCGTGCTCTCGGCCTCGATCGTTTCCTCGATGCACAGCGACGCCGAGCGGATTCCCGTGGACCAGATCGAGAGCGGGGTCCGGATCTTCTACGAGGCGGTCCGAGAAGTCGCAGGGAAGTAGCTCCCCTTCCTGGGCTACACATTCCGGGGCACTTGTAGTAGTCTCTTCCCCTCATTTCGCCTTCACTCTCGTTTTCAGGAGCGGAACACTCATGAAGAATCCCGTGAGCATCACGGTCAACGGCCGCGAGACTTCCCACGAAGTCGAACCGCGGCTGCTGCTGGTGCACTACCTGCGCGATACCCTGGCTTTGACCGGGACCAACGTCGGATGCGACACGAGCCAGTGCGGCTCCTGCACCGTCGTCATGGACGGAAGCGCCGTCAAGTCCTGCACCGTCCTCGCGGTCCAGGCGGATGGGAGCGACGTCACCACCATCGAGGGCCTGGCAAAGAACGGCGTCCTCCATCCGATCCAGCAGGCGTTCTGGGACCATCACGGGCTTCAGTGCGGCTTCTGCACCCCGGGCATGATCATGACCGCGACCGAGATCTTGAAAAAGAACCCCAAAGCCACTGAGCACGACGTGCGTCACGGTCTCGAAGGCAATATCTGCCGCTGCACCGGCTACGAGAACATCGTAAAGGCGATCGTGGCCGCGGCGGCGGTGAAGGAAGCGAGCCGCCAAAGCGGAAAGCCCGCGAAGGCGGAGAAGAAGAAGGGGGGAGCGTGATGGGATACGTCGGCCAAAGCGTCAAGCGCGTCGAGGATCCCCGCTTCATCCAGGGCCAGGGTGCCTACGTCGCGAACCTTCACATCCCGGGGATGGTCTATCTCGCCATCAAACGAAGCCCTTACGGTCACGCGAAGATCAAGAAGATCGACGTCAAGAAAGCGAAAGCGCTCCCGGGCGTCGTCGGCGTCTTCACCGGACAGGACCTGGTCGACGGCGGATGCGGCGCCCTTCCCTGTGGGTGGAACGTCCCCGACCTCAAGACTCCCAAGCGGTACGCGCTCACCATCGACAAGGCGCGCCACGTGGGGGACGCAGTCGCGGTGGTCGCGGCCGAGAGCCCCTATATCGCCGCCGATGCCCTGGATCTGATCGAGGTCAGCTACGAGCCTCTGAAGGCGACGATCGACGCCAGGGGCTCTACGGAAAAGGGCGCGCCCCTGGTCCACGACGAGATTGCGGGGAACGTCAGCTATTTCTGGGCGCTCGGCGACAAGCCGGGCTGCGAGAAGGCGTTCGCCGAAGCTCACAAGGTGGTCGAGCTCGAGCTGGTGAACCAGCGTCTCATCCCCAACGCCATGGAACCTCGCGCCTGCGTCGCGCAGTGGAACGCTCCCATGGAGGAGATGACCGTCTGGACCACGAGCCAGAACCCGCAGCCGATCCGCTTGCTGCTTTCCGCCTTCACCCTCGGTATCCCGGAGAACCGGCTTCGCGTCATCTCTCCCGACGTCGGCGGCGGTTTCGGAAGCAAGATCTTTCACTACCCCGAGGAGATCATCACTCCCTGGGTCGCGAGAGCTCTGAATCGCCCCGCGAAGTGGGTGGCGACGCGCTCGGAGTCGTCGGTCACCGATTCCCAGGGGCGGGACCACGTCACGGTCGCGAAGCTCGCCCTCGACAAGAACGGCATCTTCACCGGGCTCCACGTGCAGACCTGGGCCAACATGGGCGCTTACCTTTCGACGTTCGCGCCTCTCATTCCCACGGCGCTCTACGTCACGCTCTTCGCCGGCCTCTACAAGATGAAAGGGGTTTGGGGAGAGGTCTGGGGGACCTTGAGCAATACCGTCCCCGTCGACGCCTACCGCGGCGCGGGGCGGCCCGAGGCGTCCTACATGCTCGAGCGCCTCGTCGATCTCGCGGCGCGGGAGCTCTCGATGGACCCCGTCGCGCTCCGTAGAAAGAATTTCATCCGCAAGAACGAGTTCCCCTATCAGACCCCGGTTGCGCTGCTCTACGACAGCGGCGACTACGATGGTCTTTTCGACAAGGTGACCTCGCTCGCCGGCTACGACCGGATGCGCAAGGACCAGGAGAAAGCGCGGAAGGACGGAAAGCTCGTGGGGGTCGGAGTCTCCGGCTGCATCGAGGCGAGCGGACCCGCTCCGTCGGCGGTCGCGGGCTCGCTGGGCTCCGCCGTCGGTCTCTGGGAGAGCGGAGTCCTCCGGGTCCATCCCACGGGGAAGATCACCGCGCTCACCGGCTCTCACGCCCACGGGCAGGGCCACGAGACGACGTTCGCCCAGGTGGTGGCGGACGAGCTCGGCGTGGACATGAAGGACGTGGAGGTCGTTCACGGCGACACCGGACGGGTGCCTTTCGGCATGGGAACCTACGGAAGCCGAAGCGCCGCCGTGGGCGGAAGCGCTCTCGTGCGCAGCGCCCAGAAGGTCCGGGCGAAGCTCTTGAAGATCGCGGCGCACCAGCTCGAGGCGTCCGAAGCCGACATG
>Ga0326597_10009291_pt1 | contig 13190 bp, 13 predicted proteins | sample RVTome_12_FD_203789 | JGI IMG/M metagenome (GOLD analysis project Ga0326597, IMG submission 203789) | Soil microbial communities from uranium-contaminated site in the Upper Colorado River Basin, Wyoming, United States - RVT100D185 | ecosystem: Environmental > Terrestrial > Soil > Contaminated >... | reverse complement strand
ACACGTCGGCGTAAAGAAGGGTACCGTCGCGCAGCGGAATCCTGACGTCCTTTTCGACGATGAGCTTACATTTTTTGGGTTGCGACATCTGCTGGGGCTTCGTGGTCATGTGCCGTCCTTGGCGTGTGGTGATGGTGATCGGTTACAGAATCCCGGTACGGGAAATGAATCCGGCCGCGCAGAGCCGGCGCGATGGCGGCAAAAAGTATAGACCAGCTGACCGCAGACTGACCAGTGTCGACGCGTCAAAAGTTCATAGGGTGGCAATCGCGTGCAAAGACTCAACGTGCAGTTCGGGCATACACCTGCAATCAGGGGTCCGCGATACGGACGGCTTGCCGTGTTAATCTTTGCTTCGCAAAAATCGATCCTCGACAAGGACAAACGGTATGCCGATTGACATTCATGCGCATTATGTTCCGCCGCGCATTCTCGATGAGCTGCGTGACAGGGGACGTGACTACGGTATTGCCGTGATGGACGGCGCCGCTGCTTGTCCTTGCCTGAAGTTCGATCATGGATTGCAGGCCCGGCCGTTTTTCCCGCGCTTGCTCGAGGACGAGGACAAGCGCATCGCGATGCTCGACGCGACCGGTATCGACCGCCAAGTGCTGTCGCTGTGGGCGGACATCTTCGGTTACGGTTTGCCCGACGAAAAATCCCGCGTCTGGCACCGCCTGCTGAACGAGTCGCTGTCCGCAACCGCGGCGCGCCATCCCGGCCGCTTTTCCTGGTTTGCGTCCGGCCCGATGTGCAACGCGGCCGATGCGGCGCGCGAACTCGAGCGCGCGGTCCGCGAACTCGGTGCCGCGGGCGGCATGGTTGCAGCAAATGTCGAAGGCGAAAACCTCGGCAACCTGCCGCTCGACGAGTATTGGGCCGCGGCGCAGGCGCTGGGCGTGCCGGTGTTCATTCATCCGGCCCAGCCCGAACCGCTGTCGCGGACGAAGCGATTCGGACTCAATCCCATCGTCCAGTACGTGTTCGACACCACGCTGACGCTGGGTTCGCTGATGTTCTCCGGCGTGCTCGACCGGTTTCCGAAGCTTGAGCTCGTGGTCTCGCACGGCGGCGGCGCGCTGCCGTACCTGGTCGGTCGATTCGACGTCATGCACGAGCGCATGGACCGCGCGCATCAGGGGGATGTTGCTCAGTATGCGCCGTCGGACTACCTGCGGCGGTTTCATTACGACACCATCCTGCACGACGCCGCTGCCCTGCGCTACCTCGCGGCCAAGGTCGGCACCGACCGCATGGTGCTCGGCAGCGACGATCCGTTCCCCCCGATGGACGGGGATCCGCTGGCGAGCCTGAAACAGGCGCAGTTCAGCCCCGCCAACATTGCCCGGATCGCTGACGACAATCCGCGTCGCCTGCTGCGGCTGTCGCGGTGCTGCGGGATTACGGAATAAGAACTTAAAAAAGCTAAATTAAATCAACTAGTTGTATTATATCTCCGGACCCTTTGCAACTGTCGACACTTTATAATAACTTGTCGACTGGCTGACAAGGCGCCGCGGCGGCACGAGGAGGAGCATGAAAGCGGAGGCGGGCAGCGGGCGGCGCTCAAAACGGCCGGCCACGCAACTGGCAGTGCAGGTGGTGGCCCACTGGAGCGCATGATCGCCGACGGCAAGGTGGTCGCCGGCGAGCGCATCAACGAAGCGGCGCTCGCGGACCGGCTGGGCGTGAGCCGCGCGCCGGTGCGAGAAGCGCTGCGCGGCCTCGAGGCCAGGGGCCTGCTGACCAAGGTGGCCAACCGCGGCACCTTCGTGCGCGAACTCACGGTCAAGGAGATGCTGGACATTTTCGAAATGCGTGCGCTGCTGATGGGCTACGGCGCGGAACGTGCGGCGGAGTTGTTCAACGCGGAACGCGAGGCGACGCTGTCCGCGCTGCTCGACCGGATGGACGAGGCCACGCGCAAAAGCGACGGCGGCGATTACTACCGCCTCAACCTCGAGTATCACGAAGCCATACTTTCGTATTCGGGCAACCGACGCGCAATGCAGGTTTACGGTGAACTGGAGAAGGACCTGCAGCGCTTCCGTCGCCACTATTTCGATTTCGTCTCAAACATGGTCAAGTCCAACGCGGAGCACCGCGCGGTGTTCGAGGCGATGCAGCGGGGAGATGGCGCTGGCGCGCTCACGCTGGCGGAAAATCACGTGCGGCAGGGAAAATTGCGCGTCCTGCAGACTTTGGAGGGGGAGGAAACATGATGAATCAGGGCTGTAGCGACGCGGGCGGCGACAGGGGAGGTTCGGCATGAACCAGGCCGATCTGCTGGTAACCAACATCGACTGGCTGATTACTGTCGATGCGCAGCGCCGCATCATCCGCGATGCGGCGATCGCGATAAAGGACGGAAAGTTCGCGGCCATTGGCAAGACCGCGGCGATCACATCGGACTGGCAGGCGGATCGCGTCGTCGACGGCACGGGCGCGGTGGCGACGCCGGGCCTGGTCGACAACCACCTGCATTCCTCATTTCAGCTCGCGCGCGGGCTGGCCGACGAAGCCAATGCGCAGTCGTTCTTGTTTGGGCACATGTACCCGTACGAGGCGGTGATGAAGGAAGAGGATGTATCGGTTAGCGTCGCGCTTGCCGCGATCGAGATGCTACGCCACGGCGTGACCTGTTACATCGAGCCCGGCAACTACCATCCGGAGGCGACGGTCAACGCGATTATGGGCGCGGGCATGCGCATGGTGCTAGCGGTGAGCTGTTTCGACCAGAACAAAGCGGTCACCGGGCTGATGCCGGAGAGCATGATCGAGGATATCGGGCGCTGCATTGCCAAGACCGAGGCGCTGTTCGAGACTTATCCGGGAAAACACGCCGGACGCATGACCGTCAGCGCGTCGTTCCGCGGCATGAACAACAGTTCTGACGCGCTGATCCTCGCGCTGAAGGACATCGCGCAAAAGCACCGCGCGGTGCTGCAGACCCATGCCTGCTATTCCTACTTCACGCACGATTCGAGCATCGTGCAGCATGGCAAGCCCGAGATCGAGCGGCTGGAAGCGCTGGGCGTGCTCGATGAAAACATGCTACTGCTGCACGGCGGCTGGCTCGAGCCGCACGAGATCGCGATTCTTGCGCGGCGCAAGCCCACCGTCGTCTGCTGTCCGTCGTCGTCGCTGCACAACGGCTACGGCAACCTCGCCGTGGGCCGCCACCCCGAGCTGATGGCGCTAGGCGTCAACGTCAGCCTCGGCACCGACCATGCAAGTTCCGGCACCGTCGACTTGGTACAGGAAATGCGTTACTGCGCCTGCGGCTACAAGGAAGTCCGCATGAATCCGCGGCTGATGCCCCCCGAGCAGGCAATCGAGATGGCGACCATCAATGGCGCGCGCGGCGCCGGGCTTGCCGACCGCATCGGTTCTGTTGAAACTGGCAAGGAGGCCGACCTCGTGCTGTTCGACGCGATGACTTCCGAGTGGCAGCCGCTCTACAACCCGGTGTCCAACCTAGTCTACAGCGCGACCGGCAATACTGTGAAACACGTGTTCGTCGGCGGCGGGCAGGTGGTGCGTGACGGCCGGCTGACGCGCGTCGACGAGCGCGAGGTGATGCGCGAAGTAGTGAAGGCGGGCAGCCGCATCACCGGCCGTCTCGACATGGAGAAAGTCATGAAACTGCTGTGGCCGGTGTCATGACTGCGTTCGAGCGACTGTTCAACCCGCGCGGCATCGCGATCGTCGGCGCCAGTGCGGACGAGGCTCGGCCTGGTGGGCAGACCGTGCACGCGCTTCAGCGCGAAGGGTTCTAGGGCGGCGTCTACTCAGTGAATCCGAAGTACCCGGAAATCGCGGGTTATACCTGTCATCCCACGCTGGATCGCATCGACGGCGACTGCGATCTCGCGGTGATCGCACTACCGGCGGGACAGGTGCCCGCCGCAATCGGGCAGTGCGCTGACCGCGGCATCGGCTACGCGGTGGTGCTGGGTGGCGGATTCCGTGAGTCCGGCGACGACGGCATTGCGATCGAGAATGACATGCTGGCAGTCGCGCGCGCGGCGTGCGCATCGTCGGCCCAAATTGCCTCGGTTTCGTCAATGTGCACGCGCGCGCCTACGCGGCGTTCGGCAGCCTGACGCGGCCACCGCGCTTTGCTGCAGGCGCGGTGTCGGCGGTGCTGCAAAGCGCGAGCTTGGGCACCAGCCTGCTGATACAGTGCGCCGCCGCAGGCGCCGGCTTCCGTTACATCGTGACCAGCGCAACGAAGCGGATATCAGCATGCCGGAATGGCTGGAGGCCTGCGTCGACGATCCCGAGACTCGGATCATCCTCGCCTATCTCGAAGGCGTCAGCGACGGCCCGGCATTCATGCGCGCCGCGCGCCGCGCGCTCGCGGTGCAGAAGCCGATCGTACTGATCAAGGCTGGCAATACCGAGCAGGGGCGGCGTGCCGCGGAGTCCCACACGGCCAACCTCACCGGCGACTACGACATCTACCGTGCCGCGTTCAGGCAATGCGGCGTCGTCGAGGTGCCGGACATCCCGGAAGCCGCTGACATGATCGCCTGCCTTACCAGCGGGCGATTGCCGGTCGGGCGCCGGGTGGTGGTGATGGGCGGCTCCGGCGGCGCTGCGGCGATGTTCTCCGATCACGCCGACCGGGTCGGATTGACGCTCCCGTCGCTGGCCGCGGAGACAGTGGACGCGTTGCGCGGGACGCTGCCTGCGCTGAGTTCGCTGAAAAATCCGGTCGATTACACCGCCGGCTATCCGCGCGAGCAGCGCGGGCTCGATTTCCGGCGTGGCTTTGCCGCCGCGCTGGCTGATCGCGGCGTCGATCAGATGGCGGTGATGTTCGCGGCCGCCGGCAACCAGCAGTTGCTGCATGGCGCCGCGGTTCTGGCCGACGTGGCCGCCGCCTCGGCCAAGCCGGTGATCGCGTTCTCTGGCATGACCGCGGCGATCGCCGCCGATGGCCTGCAGCAACTGCGCGCGGCCGGCATCCCGGTGCTCACCTCGCCCAAGCGCGTGGCCGGCGCGATGGCGCGGCTCGCCGATTACGCCGCCGTGCGCATGCGCGGGGTACCGGAAACCGCGGTGGCTGCGCAGCTGCAGTTGCCCGCATTGCCGGCGGGCGCGGTGACGCTGAACGAGATTGACAGCAAGCGCCTGGTGGCGGCGGCGCAGGTGCCGGTGACCCGCGACCGGCTGCTACCGCTGGAACCTGGCGCGGGCGCGGCGGATCTGCCGTACCCGGTCGCGCTGAAAATCGTCTCGCCCGACATCGCCCACAAGACCGATATCGGTGCGGTGCGGCTCGACATTCCTGATGCGCGGGCGCTGACTGCGGCCGCGGCCGAGATCGTCGCCAACGCGCGACGTGCCGCGCCGGGGGCGCGGCTGGACGGACTGCTCGCTGCGGAAATGGTAGGTGACGGCGTCGAAACCATCGTCGGTGTGGTCAACGATGCGGCCTTCGGCCCGGTGGTCGCCGTCGGATTGGGTGGCGTGTTCACCGAAACCCTGCACGACGTCGCCTACCGCATCGCGCCGTTCGGAATTGCCGAGGCGCAGGCCATGCTCGCCGAACTGCAGGGCCGCGGGCTGCTCGACGGCGTCCGTGGCCGGCCGGCGTTGGATGTCGACGCGCTGGCGCAGGCCCTGGTACATGTTGCGGCACTGGCCTGGGCGCTGCGCGATCGATGCAGAAACTCGACATCAATCCGCTACTGGTGCGGCCGCGTGGCCAGGGCGTGATCGCCGCTGACGCGCTGGTCGTGCTAAGCGCACCGAGCAAAGTTGGAGTAGGAATCATGATTGCTAACGACCCCCTCCACAGATCCGGACGAGCGGCACTACCGCATCCGGCTCCCACCTTGGGTGATGACGCGAAGACGCACGAGAGGATAAGGATGGCAGATGTGAGCAGGTGGAAGCCAGCGGGCCACAAAGCGCCGCATCCGTCGCCAAGGCAAGTGATTGCCCTGGCTTCGTCGGCGAAGTACCCGCCACCAGACGCCACTGATAGCGCGCTTGAAGGCGCAGATGGCCGGGCCATTCATGGGCACGCCGTAATAGCGTACATGCCCCAGAACGACCGCGCGCACATAAGCCCCTTGCTCCGGGATGGGCGTGTGCAAGCGTCGCCGCAGTTCGGCTCTCACCTCGCGCAGCTTCGCTTGCCACCTCTTTCGCATCGTCTGGCGCAGCACCGTGAACCCGCCCTTGCGCGTCTTCCCGCAGCAATGCGTGAAGCCAAGGAAGTTAAAGGTTTGCGGCTTGCCCTCGCCCCGCGCTCGCCCGCTCTGCGCCGCGAAGCGGCCAAAGCGGAGGAGGCGCGTCTTGTCCGGATGCAGTTCCAGACCGAACTGCGCGAATCGCTCGCGAAGCTCAACCCGAAACCGCTCGGCCTCGTGCCGATGCTGGAATCCGACTACGAAGTCATCGGCATAACGCACCACCACGATATCGCCGTGCGCCTGACGGGTTCTCCATCGCTGGACCCAAAGGTCGAACACGTAGTGCAGGTAAAGATTAGCCAAGAGCGGGCTGATCGCGGCGTTCCTCGCTGGCGAGCTGAACGACGATTGGCGTAGTTCCGATGGTCTGCGTCTGCACGTTAGTCGCGCAGGCTGAGCATCATAGGCACCAGGCCTTGTTGAGCACCAGCTTGCCCGGCGCAGCGAACAGACACCCGCACTCACACGGACCCCGCTTCGACGGGGTTTCTGTTCTCAGAGCCAAATTAGCAGAATCGCTCTTCAGCCAACCGGATTCCTTGGGTTAAGCCAGGCGAAGCCTGCTAGCATAAGACGTCCAGATATTCACATCGCGACGTGGAGGGAACAGTTCGTGGAGACACAGGTTCAGACGCCCCAAAAGGTGTTCATGCAGCCGCAGCGGCTCGACGTCCCGCTGTTCCAGCGGCCGTACGTGTGGAACCGAGAGATCCAGTGGGAGCCACTGTGGAATGACGTCACGCTCGTGGCGGACCGGCTCCTCAACCGGCCGAGCGACAAGCACTATCCGCACTTCCTCGGCGCCGTAGTACTGCAGCAAGCCCCGAACCTGATTGGACGGATGCAGGTGCGAACGATCATAGACGGTCAGCAGCGGCTTACGACCCTTCAACTGCTCTTGGACGCACTGCACGCCGAACTGCTCGCGGTCGACGCCATTCCGCCGGCGAGGAGAATTGAGCCGCTTATCACGAATGCCGAGCCGTTCTGGTCTAAGCCAGAGGACCGATTCAAGGTGTGGCCGACGAATCGGGATCGCCCTGCGTTCAACGCTGTTATGGGCGCAAAGCCCCCGGTGGACCACGATGCCGTTGGTTTTCGTGGGGAGCGGATGGTCGAAGCGCACCGGTTTTTCAGCGAGCAAGCGCGCCAGTGGCTATCGACGAGCGGACCTGAAGACCTGGGCGCCCGAGCGGCCGCGATTGAAACGGTTGTCCGAGACTTGCTCCAGATGGTCGTCATCGATCTCGCGGCTGACGAAAGCGCCCAGGAGATCTTCGAGACGTTGAACGCCCGAGGGGCGCACCTCACGGCGGCGGATCTTATCAAGAATTTCATCTTCCAGCGGTTGCACGCATCGGGCGCCGACGTCGAGGCCGCGTATCAGCGCCACTGGAAAGATTTCGAGACGGGCTTTTGGGAGACGGAGGTCAGCGTCGGTCGCGTTCTATTACCGCGCTCCTCTATCTTTCTCAACCACTGGCTGGTCGCTCGCACCGGCGCTGAGGTAGTGGCTCGCAAAGTGTTTTCCCAGTTCAAGACGTTTGCTGACGTCGAGGCTAGAGTGTCGATGACCTCTCTCCTCGAACAGGTTCATGACGCGGCCATCGTGTACAGACAGTTCGTGACGAGTGGAACGGTCCACACGGGACCGGTGGATCGTCTCGGCTTGTTCGTCTACCGCACGGGCGTTCTCGAAAGCGAGATCATCAAACCGTTGCTCATGCACCTGCTCGATCCCCAGGAGAGCCTCATACCACAGACGCAACTCCACAAAGCACTCGAAGCCGTCGAGAGCTGGATGGTGCGTCGCATGCTGGTACGCGCGACGACGAAGAACTACAACCAAGTCGTCTCCGAACTGATTGCGCACTTGAAGGCTTCCGGACGCGCGGAAGCCGGCGATGTCATCGAGAAGTTCCTTGCAAGCCAGGCGAGCGGAAGCCGCTATTGGCCGGACAACGACGAGATTCGGGCCGAGATCAAAGGACTGCTTGCGTATCGCCGTCTCGGTCGTGGAAGGCTTCGGATGGTTCTCGAGGCCATCGAGGACTATAAGCGAGGCTGGAAGAATGGGAGCGTCGGTCTCGGCGAGGAACGTGTCGCCAGGGGCAAGTTTGCCATCGAGCACGTGATGCCGCGCAGGTGGGCATTACATTGGCCCGCACCGGATGGTCCTCTCGGCGAAGCGCAGCGAGAACAGCTCATCCACACGTTCGGCAACCTCACCTTGCTGACCGGCAGGTTGAATTCGAAGGTGTCGAACGGGCCGTGGCTCGGCAGCGGCGGCAAGCGTGACGGTCTCCAAGGCCACGATGTCCTGTTTCTTAACCGCGAAGTAGTGAACGCTGGAGATAGTTGGACGGAGGAAACTATCCGCTCACGCACTGACGACCTGGCAAAGATCATCATGGAAATCTGGCCAATACCGGCGGGCCACCGCTCCGGCTTCAGCCACGAGAAGGCGAGGCCGCGCCACAAGGTGGATCTCTTGGATCTATTGAATGCAGGTTCGCTCGAGGCAGGGATGCCGCTCTTCCCCAGGCGCAAGAAGTATGCAGGGCGAGTCGCGACACTGCTCCCAAATGGCCACCTGGACGTTGACGGCACTTCTTTTCCCACGCCTTCAGCCGCAGCAGCCGTGATCAGGGGCACGGCGACGAGCGGCTGGTGGTTCTTCCTCGTGGATCAAGCCTCGAAACGATCACTGCGGGACGTATGGCGCGATTACGTCGACGCATTAGCCGTCGACGTGGAAGAGGAAGATGCCGACGACGAAGGCGACTAAGACGACAGGTAATTTCGCCAGGTTGGCACATCGCACGATGGCCTGGTACGCCGTGACGTTACCCGGAGTAGGAGGAAACGATAACGATGGGGCCCATGAGGTGATTTCGAGTAAGGGTCGCTGGGTCCATGAGCAGGGCGAGGTCGAATTCGTGCAGCGCGCCAAGCAAGCCTGGGCGCGGCTGATCCGCAAGGTGCTAGAAGTCCATCCGCTCGACTGTCCGGTCCTGGCCGATAGTACGCGCTGGGACCTGGTTCCGCAAAGCTGCCGCTGGGCGATGCTGCAATTTTCGCCTTCATCCGCTTCCGGAGCCTGCCGGCTCCGTCTCGACGCCCAGCGATGACTGCGGCAAAATGGCGGCAGACGCGCGGTGCCCGCTGACCGGGCATGGATGAGACGGATCCGTCGGCTGCGCAACGAGTTGGGAGAGAGGACATCTGAATGCGCGAGGCAAGCAGGAAGTTGGCACCTGGCAAAGCCGCTGCACAGAGCTCCTTGCAAGCCTCCTATACGCCCAAGCAGGGCCAGTACCTCGCCTTCATCTACTACTACACGAAGATCCACGGACGTTCGCCGGCAGAAGCTGACATGCAGGGCTATTTCCGGGTATCGCCACCAGCAGTCCATCAAGTGGTCCTGAGTTTGGAGAAAATGAGGTTCATCGAGAGGACGCCAGGGCAAGCCCGCTCTATAAAACTGCTATTGCCCCGCGAGCAGCTGCCGGATCTGACGTGAGAGCATGACTGCTGTCCCTATCGATCAAAGACAATGAAGGCTGGTTTCACACCGATCAAGCTGCATGACTAGGTCGAACTACACCTACGCGCGAATCCCGACGCTGTTCGCGCCGAAGTGATCCGGCAGCTAGAATCCGCCATTGGCGCGGTTCGCGCCGGCGCTCGTTGCCAGTGTGGGGCGCAAATATGGATCATTGGCTCGGCGCAGACCGGGCTGGGTTGCTTTCGCTGCATCACTGGGCAGCCTGAGCCTGACCACGACTACGAAATCAATGTTGTCGACGAAGACACCGTCAACTGATGGCAGCGACCGCGCCACCTCACTGCGTATGAGGTGTCCCCTGCGGCAGGTCGACCTTGTGCACTCGCCTCCGGTTGACGCGTAATGGGATTTTTGTTCCGCATGTTTCTTCTTGACCAAGACGACGGTCTGTATCGCCTGCCGAACACAAAGTTCGAGCAGATGCTCCGGAATCCGACAAGTCACCGCTTGCTCCGCTTTGCCGGGGCTCGGGTTCGCATGACCGACGTCGCCGTAGAGCTTCGGCGCCGTCAGCCGATTCGCGTCGTTAGGATCACCTTTGGTTTTCTCACCTTTGACGGCGACGGATATTTTGACGCTAGCGCCTTCGATCGCCATCAACGGGCTCGCGCGGAGCTGGGGTTGGCTGCGCCGATCACTGAGCCTGGGGGCGGAGAGACAGTCGTCGATGCAGCTAATCGTTTCGTCGCCCAAGGGGGGCTTTGGGCGCCATCGAGAACCCTGCAGCGTCGCATTGACGCGACAGCTCTGGGGCAATTGAAATGCACGCAACTTTAGTTCAGTTGATCCCGTCCCGACTATTCGTTAACGGTGGCATACGAAAGCCTTAACCCTTTGCCTTGACTGACGGTCCCAGGTCGCCTATCCCCCGATAGGCCCGCCGCACAATCAGACTCCATTCAACCAAAAGGAGTCTGAAATGGAAACCGTAAAACCGCACGAACCGTGGAACAAAGGCAAGCTCGTCGGTCAGAAACCGCCCCTGAAGCTAAAAGACATCTGGGCGATTCGCATTCACCTTCAACTCGACAAACGCGTTCGAGACCTGGCGCTGTTCAATCTGGCCGTCGATAGCAAACTTCGCGGCCGCGACCTGGTCAACCTTCGGGTTCGCGACGTTGTTCATGGTGGTCAGATCATGGCCAGGGCGATGGTCGTACAAAGGAAGACTCAGCGGCCGGTGCAGTTCGAGCTGACGGATCAGACCAGAAATGCCGTTACCGCATGGATTGCCAACGCCAATCTAAAATCGGAGGAGTACCTTTTCCCGAGCCGGGCACACAATTCTCCCCACGTTTCAACCAGGCAGTACGCTCGCATCGTGCGCCGATGGGTCGGTTCTATCGGCCTCGATCCCTCTGCCTATGGCACCCACACGATGCGCCGGACCAAAGCTACCTTGATCTATCGTCGGACCAAGAACCTACGGGCCGTCCAGTTGTTGCTTGGTCACACCAAATTGGACTATCTCCCGCGCCGGACTATGTCCCGTAGCACATGCAAACGCCAATGGCCGGGCATGCACTTCGCGGGACATAGGTGGCTGCGCTACAAGCCCTTGAGGAACGCGAGTAGCGGATCGTCGGGCCGGTAGCGGCCGGGTTTGCCCTCTGGTGGTTTCGTCTTGTCGAGGACGGCCTGCTTCATCGCCAAATCGGCATCCAGATAGATCTGCGTCGTCTCGATCGACTCATGCCCGAGCCACATCGCGATCGTGGATTGCTCAACACCCTCTTGCAGCAGGTCCATCGCAGTCGTGTGGCGCAGCACATGTGGGCTCACACGTTTGCTCTTCAGTGACGAGCACTTCACAGTGGCCGTTCTGACGTGCTTGTTGAGCAGGTAGTGCACGCCGTGAGAACTCAGATTGCCACCGCGTGCGTTGGGGAACAGCGGCTGGTCTTCGGTCAGCGGCGGTTCTCGCGCCCACGCGGCCATTACGGCGCGCGTGTTCTTGCTCAGTGGCGTGCACCGCTCCTTGCGTCCCTTGCCGATGACCCGAACGTGGGCACCAACGCCGACGTGCAGATCCTCATGCTGCAGGCTTGTCAGCTCCGACAGCCTCAACCCGGTCTGCACAGCCAGCAGCAGCAATGCGTGGTCACGGCGACCCGACCAGCTTCGCTGATCCGGCGCAGCCAACAGCGCGTCGACCTCCTGTCGGCTGAGGAATGGCACCAGCGCGCGCGTGAACCGCTTGGCCGGAATGGCCAGAACGCGCTGGATCTGCGCCGAGTGCGTCGGCGCCTCGAAGGCCGCAAAGCGGAAGAACGAGTGCACAGCCGTCAACCGCAGGTTGCGCGTGCGGGCGGTAATACCGCGTGCCCGCTCCATCTCGTCAAGGAAGGCCATCACCAGCGGCGCATCAATGTCGTCCAGCGCCAGTGCCGAGGGCGCCTTGCGCAGGCGCTTGTGCACGAATTGCAGCAACATCTTGAAGGTGTCACTGTACGAGGCAATCGTGTGCACACTGGCCCGGCGCTGCTGCATCAGGCGCTGGGTGAAGAATCGCTCCAGAAGAACACCGAAGTTGGGTTGGCCACTCATGACGACTCTCCCCAGCGCCGCTCCAGACGGGCCATCGCTTGGGCCATCAGTTCAGGGTTGCCGCTCAGATACCAGTAGGTGCCCGCTACGCAGACGTGCCCGAGGTAGGTCGAGAGCAGCGGCATCTCGCGCCCTGGCTCCTTGTTCGTCTGGTACCACCGTATCAACGTCTGAACGGCGAAGCGATGCCTGAAGTCATGCAGCCGCGGCCCCTTGCTCGCACCCACCGCACGCAAGCCCGTGCTGCGCGACAACGTGTAGAAGGTTCGATGAACATGACCGCCATCGAGGCGAGTGCCACGACGCGAGACGAATACGTAGGTCGAGACTGGATGGTGGAAGAACTGCTCGCGACGCGTGAGGTAGTCGGCCAGAACCGCGCTGGCGGACGGATGAATCGGCACCAGCCGCCACTGACCGAACTTGGCGCCACGAATCGTCAAGACCGCCTGCTCGAGGTCGATGTCGGCAAGCTTGAGGTTCAGTGCTTCGGACAGGCGCATGCCCGTCACACTGAGCAGGCCGATCAGGCCGTGGAACACCCACGGGCGCAGCGGTGTCGACGGCCAGGCCACAGGAAGTTCCAACGCCGCATCCAACAGCCGCCTGATCTCGTCCTCGGTGTACAGGTGCGGTCTGGCGCGCGTGGATCGGTGTGGCAATAGGCCGAGCGGAGGTATCTCCGTTCGGCTGTCGGTGGCGCTGCGATGGCGGGCGAAGCCGCGCACGAAGCAAAGCCGTCGGGCCCACTCGGCAGGTTGTACTACTGATGCACTTTGAGCCCACTCTACCGACAGTCGGGCGCTGATGTGCTCGGCGTGGTGCTCTTCCATGAAGCTGACGAACCGCGGCAACAATAGCCCCTC
>Ga0326597_10009290_pt1 | contig 13190 bp, 10 predicted proteins | sample RVTome_12_FD_203789 | JGI IMG/M metagenome (GOLD analysis project Ga0326597, IMG submission 203789) | Soil microbial communities from uranium-contaminated site in the Upper Colorado River Basin, Wyoming, United States - RVT100D185 | ecosystem: Environmental > Terrestrial > Soil > Contaminated >... | reverse complement strand
ATACGCTCGATGATCTGCGCGCGCGATGGCTCGGGCTCGAGCTCGACCGCGATGCCAACAGCCGTCACGATCGCATCATCGGCAAGTCCCGGAGCCCCGTCACGGTGGGCATCCTTCCGACGGACGTATAGGCCGTGATCGCTCGGCACCGCCGCCTGCTCGGCGTCGGTGGCGCATAGCGCCGGCGGCTCCCGCGGCGCGACGGTGCCCGGTATGATGCTACCCTGGATCGTTTCGCGCATCCGTTACCTCGCATGAAGATCCTGATTCTGGGCGCCGGCGGCATCGGCGGCTACTTCGGCGGAAGGCTGACGCAGGCCAGTGCCGACGTCACTTTTCTCGTGCGCCCGCGTCGCGCGCGGCAGCTCGCGGAAAACGGCCTCGTGATCAAGAGTCCAATGGGCGACGCGCGAATCGCTGCGGCTACCGTGCTTGCGGAAAACCTGCGCCCTGAATACGACCTCGTGATCCTCGCATGCAAGGCCTACGACCTCGACGCGGCTATCGCGGCTGTCGTGCCCGCGATAGGGCCGCATACCGCGATCCTGCCGACGCTGAACGGCCTGCGTCATATCGACGTCCTGGCCGAGCGCTTCGGCGCCGCGCATGTGCTCGGCGGGCTCGCGCAGATCGCGGTGACGCTGACGCCTGCGGGCGAAATTCATCACCTCGGCGATTTCCATGTAATTGCCTTCGGCGAGCGTTCCGGCGGACACTCGCTACGGTGCAGAGCTTTCGCCAAAGTGTGCGCGCGCGCGAACTTCACCGCGCACCCATCGGACCACATCAATCTCGAACTGTGGGAGAAGTTCGTGTTCCTCGCAACACTTGCCGGCATGACCTGCCTCATGCGCGCGAGTGTCGGTGCGATCATGGAAGCGGACGACGGCGAAGCGCTCACGCGCGAAATGCTCGAGGAATGCCGCAAGGTCGCGGTCGCGGCGGGTCATCCACCACGCGCTGACGCCATGTCCCGCCACGCAGAGCTGCTCACCGAGCGCGGATCAGGATTCACGGCGTCGATGCTGCGGGACATGGAGCGCAGCGGGCCGACGGAAGGCGAACACATTGTCGGCGACATGCTTGCCCGCGCCCGGACGTTCCGCGTAGCGGCGCCGCTCCTGCGCATGGCGCACGCTCATCTGCAGACATACGAAGCCGCCCGAACACCGAAATAGAAAAAGAAAAGCGTGCCTGGCCCGCCTTCCTTCACGCCTCCGTCCTTTCCGTCGCTGCTTTTCCGTCGCTCCTGCATTTTGAGCAAGCGAGCCACTACTTTTCATCAACCGTACCGCCCGCGCACGACTAAAACGGAATGTCGTCGTCCATCTCATCGAAACCGCCACCCTTCTTGCCGGCCGGCTTGCCGCCTCCAGCGGCTGCCTGCGCGGGCTCGCGCTCGCGCGCCGCCATCGGCTCGGAGCCGCCGCTACGCTGGCCGAGCATTTTCATGTCGCTGGCGATGATCTCGGTCGTGTAGCGGTCGTGGCCGTCCTTGTCCTGCCACTTGCGCGTGCGCAGCGACCCTTCCACATACACCGGGCTGCCCTTCTTCAAGTATTCGCCGGCGATCTCGGCAAGCCGGCCGAAGAAAGCGATGCGGTGCCATTCGGTGCGCTCTTGCTTCTCGCCGCTCTTGTCCTTCCAGACCTCGGTGGTCGCAACACTGATGTTGGTCACCGCGCCGCCTTCCGGCAGGTAGCGCGTCTCGGGGTCGCGTCCCAGGTTGCCGATAATAATGACTTTGTTGATTGAGGCCATCGAAGAACTCCTTTCAAGATCGTGAGCAAAGAGCAGTGAGCAGCGAACCGAAAAGGAATGCGACGGCATTCCGCTCGCCGTTCACTGCTTACCGCTCACCGAGCAGTTTGTGCACATTGTGTTCGTCAAAGCGGGCGCTGTCCACCTTGAGGTATGCGGTGCGCTCGGCTGCGCTGACCAGCGCCTCGTGCACGCCAGAAAGCGCCCGCAACCTGGCCACGAGCCCCTCGGCCTCGCCCTGGTCGAGCGCCGGCAGCGCGTATACGCGCGTGCTCAACACCGCTGGCACGCGGGTCCCACGCGCTACCACAAGCCACACAACGAGCATCAGGGCATCAAGGATAACGACGCCGGCGCCACCCCAGCGCCCGTAGACATAACCGCCCGCCGCCGCGCCGACGAACGCGCCCAGAAACTGGACACTCGTGAATACGCCGATCGCGGCGCCCTTGGAGCGCGCCGGCGCCATGCGCGACACGAGTGTCGGCAAGGTCGCTTCCAGCACGTTGAACGCGGAGAAGAAGACCAGCAAGAACAGGCCGATCAGCCAGGCCGCGCCGGTCAAAAGCGGCATCAGCAACTGGATGGCGAGCAGCACCGCGACCGCCCCGGTTAAATTCCGCCGCAGCTGGTCGGGCCGGCCAGCACGCAAGATGAACGGCAGCATCAAAGCGAAAGAGCCCAGCATCACCGGCAAGTACACCTGCCAGTGCTGGTCGAGCTTGAGCCCGGCATCGCGCAACGAAAATGGCACCGCGATGAACAGCGCCATCAATACGGCATGCAGCGCGAACATGCCGTAATTGAGCCGCGCGAGCTGGCGGTCCTTCAGCACGCGCGCAAAGTGGCCCATGGGCCAGTAGCCACGCCGCCGCGGTCCTTCCGCCACGTTGGGAACCGCCCGATAGACGACGGCGATGGCCGCGATTGACAACACGCCGGTCAACGCGAAAATCCCCGGCACGCCAATCACGCGGTTCAACCACGGACTAGCCACCAGCGACAGGGCGAAAGTCGCACCTATCGTAGAGCCGATCATTGCCATCGCCTTCGCCCGGTGCTCCTCGCGCGTGAGGTCGGCCGCCATTGCCATCACCGCAGCAGAGATCGCGCCGGCGCCCTGGATCACCCGGCCGAGGATTACGATGTAGATGTCGGGTGCAACGGCGGCGACAAAGCTGCCCACCGCGAACAGGACCAGACCGACGTAGATCACAGGCTTGCGCCCGTACTGGTCCGACCACAGCCCGAACGGGATCTGGAGGATCGCCTGGGTGAGCCCGTAGGCCCCGATCGCGATGCCGACTAGGGTGAGGTTGTCGCCACCCGGCAGATTCTCGGCATAGATCGCGAACACCGGCAGGATGACGAACATCCCGAGCATGCGCAGCCCGAAGATGCTGGATAAGCTCATGCTCGCCCGCAGCTCTTCTGCGGTCATGCGGCTCGCGGGGGACATTTCGGACAAGAAAAGAGGTTAGAAATCAACGTCAAGGTCGGGTATATTATCAGGTTTAGCCAACATCGGGCCCTTAGCGTGTCGCACCGCCAACCAACTGTCGTCCGGCTCGTCTCAAGCGATTCGGAATCGCCGCTGCACAGCGCGGGCCAAATCCGTGTTCGCGGCGCACGCACGCACAACCTGAAGAACGTGAACCTCGATCTGCCGCGCAATCGGCTGATCGTCATCACCGGGCTCTCGGGCTCGGGCAAATCTTCGCTCGCGTTCGACACGCTCTACGCCGAAGGCCAGCGGCGTTACGTGGAATCGCTCTCGGCCTACGCGCGGCAGTTCCTGCAGCTCATGGAAAAGCCCGATGTCGACCTGATCGAAGGCCTGTCGCCGGCGATTGCCATCGAGCAGAAGGCGACGAGCCACAACCCGCGCTCGACCGTGGGCACGATTACCGAGATACACGATTACCTGCGGCTGCTGTTCGCGCGCATCGGCGATCCTCATTGTCCCGAGCACAAGATCTTGCTCTCGGCGCAGAGCATCTCGCAGATGGTTGACCACGTGCTCGATCTGCCGGAGGACACGCGGTTGATGATCCTGGCGCCGCTCATCGTCGGGCGCAAGGGCGAGCAGGCGGATCTCTTCGACGAACTGCGGGCGCAGGGCTTCGTGCGCGTGCGGATCGATGGCGCGGTGCACGAGATCGAGGAGCTGCCCAAGCTCAAGAAAAACGTCAAGCACACGGTAGAGGTCGTTGTCGACCGCATCAAGGTGCGCGCCGACGGGAAGCAGCGGCTGGCCGAATCGTTTGAGACCGCGCTGCGGCATTCCGACGGCCGCGCGCTCGCGGTGGAAATGGACAGCGGGCGGGAGCACCTATTCTCGGCCAGATTCGCCTGCCCGGTATGCGGCTACTCACTGCCCGAGCTTGAGCCGCGTCTTTTTTCGTTCAATAACCCTATGGGCGCATGCCCGCGATGCGACGGGCTCGGTGCGGTGAGTTTTTTCGATCCGAAACGCGTGGTCGCGTTCCCCGACCTGTCACTCGTCTCAGGTGCAATCAAGGGCTGGGACCGCCGCAACCAATTCTTCTTCCAGATGCTGCAGTGCCTGGCACGCCATTACGGCTTCGACATAGAGACAGCTTTCGACAAGCTTCCGGAGGCCGCGCAACATGCGGTGCTCCACGGTTCCGGGCGCGAGAAGATCCGCTTTGTCTACGTCGGCGAGCGCGGCAACAAGTTCGTGCGCGAGCACGCCTTCGAGGGCGTCATTCCCAATCTTGAGCGCCGCATGCGCGAGACCGCCTCCATCGTGGTGCGCGAGGAGCTTTCCAAGTACCTGAACACCCACGCCTGCCCCGAGTGCAACGGCGCGCGGCTGCGGCTCGAGGCGCGCCATGTCACCGTCGCCGGCCGCGCCATCTACGATCTGAGCGCGCTGCCGCTCGGGCAGGCGATCTCGGTTTTCGAGAACCTCGCCCTGACAGGCGTGAAGCAGGCGATTGCCGAGAAGATCGTGCGCGAGATTGTGAACCGCCTGCAGTTCCTGGTGAACGTCGGACTCGATTACCTCTCGCTCGACCGCCCGGCCGACACCCTCTCGGGCGGCGAAGCGCAGCGCATCCGGCTTGCCTCGCAGATCGGCTCCGGGTTGACAGGGGTCATGTACGTGCTCGACGAGCCCTCGATCGGACTGCATCAGCGCGACAACGCGCGGCTGCTCGACACGCTGAAGCGGCTGCGCGACATCGGCAATTCGGTGATCGTGGTGGAGCACGACCGCGACGCGATCATGAGCGCCGACTACATCGTCGACATGGGTCTGGGCGCGGGCGAGCATGGCGGCACCGTGGTGGCGCAAGGCACGCCGCGCGAGGTCGCGGCGGACGCGGAGTCGCTGACGGGCCAGTATCTCAACGGCCGTCGCCGCATCGACGTGCCCGCGCTGCGCCATCGCGCCAACCCCAAGCGCCAGCTCGTCATCCGTGGCGCGGCGGGAAACAATCTCAAGAACATCACCATAAACGTGCCGGTAGGGCTCTTCGTCTGCGTCACCGGCGTCTCCGGCTCCGGCAAGTCCACCCTGATCAACGACACGCTCTGCCACGCCATCGCGCACGGGCTCTACGGCAGCTCAGTGGAGCCGGCGCCGTACGAGGCGATCACGGGCACCGATTTTTTCGACAAGGTGGTGAGCGTGGACCAGAGTCCGATCGGGCGCACCCCGCGCTCAAATCCCGCGACTTACACCGGGCTCTTCACGCCGATCCGGGAGTTGTTCGCAGGCGTGCCGGCAGCGCGCGAGCGCGGCTACGGGGCGGGGCGATTTTCGTTCAACGTCAAGGGCGGGCGCTGTGAAGCGTGCCAAGGCGACGGCATGCTCAAGGTAGAGATGCATTTCCTGCCTGATATGTACGTGTCCTGCGACGTTTGCCACGGCCGGCGCTACAATCGGGAAACACTGGAGATCCACTACAAGGGCAGGAACATCCACGAAGTACTCCAGATGACGGTCGAGCAGGCGGCGGAGTTCTTCAGCTCCGTGCCGGCGATCGCGAGGAAGCTGCAGACGCTGCTCGACGTCGGCCTGGGTTACATCAAGCTCGGCCAGAGCGCGACTACGCTCTCCGGCGGCGAGGCGCAGCGCGTTAAGCTTTCTCTCGAGCTGTCAAAACGCGACACCGGCCGCACGCTCTACATCTTGGACGAGCCGACCACCGGGCTGCACTTTCACGACATCGACCTGCTGTTGCGCGTGTTGCATCGCCTGCGCGACCACGGCAACACCGTGATCGTGATCGAGCATAACCTCGACGTCATCAAGACCGCAGACTGGATAATCGACCTCGGCCCCGAGGGCGGCGACGGCGGCGGGCGCGTCATCGCCGAGGGCCCGCCGGAAGAGGTGGCGCAGAACAAGGGAAGCCACACCGGCCAGTATCTGAAGCACGTGCTGGCTTGATCACGCGCCATGGACGAGTCACAGAAACAGACACCAGCTGCGCCCGGGCCGCATGCGGCAGTGCCCGATGCGCGACCGGCGTTCCGGCTGCTACGGTATTTCTCCCTCGGCAGTCTCGCCGCCATTGTGGTGGCTACGGGCGTGCTCGTTGTGCTCTACCAGCGCTTGGCGGTGAGTGACCTCATCGAGGCCCAGGAAACCCACCATGTCGCCCTGGCCCGGGTTTCCGCCAACGTTCTGTGGCCGCAGTTCTCGGCGTTCATTGCCTCCTCTGGTGACCTGGACAGCGCCTCACTCAAGTCACACCCGGAGGCCGTACAACTATACAGCGCAGTGATGAGGGATTTGGCGGGCACCCGCGTGCTGAAGCTCAAGATCTACGACCTCGCCGGACGCACCGTGTTCTCGACGGAAGTGGGTCAAGTGGGCGAGGACGGCTCGAACAACGCCGGTTTCCTGTCGGCGCGCGAAGGAGAGCCGGCGACCGCGATCGAGCACCACCGCCGTTTCGTCGCGTTCGGCAAGGTGCTCCAGAACGTCGAGGTCGCGTCTTCGCACATCCCGATCCTGAAAGCGGGTTCGCGTACGCTCGACGGGGTGTTCGAGGTCTCCAGCGACATCTCCGCCCAGCTCCAGCGTATCAACAAGACGCGCAACGACGTCTTGTTGCGCGTCTCTACAGTACTGACGGCGCTCTATCTGGCGCTGTTCATTATCGTCAGGCATGCAGACGGGGTCATTCAGCGCCAGGAAGCCCAGCGCCGGAAAGATGACGCGGCATTGCGCAGCGCCCGGAATAAGCTGGCGCAGAGCGAGCAGTTCCATAGGGCGCTGATCGAGCGTTCCTCCGACGCCGTCATGGTCATCAATGCCGACTTCGACGTGGTTCACGCCACTTCGACGTTTGAGAACGTGCTCGGCCGACCGGGAACGAGTGTGATCGGTGGCGCGCTGACCGGCTGCGCTCGCGAAGAGTATCGCGAACCCCTGAAATTGTGGCTGGCAAAGGTCGGCGCCGAGCCCGGGGCCACGTGGCCGTTCGAGTTCGAAGGCGAGCATTCGATGAAGGGCAGAAGATTCTACGTCGCCAATGCGACCAATCTCCTCGCTGATCCGGCGGTGCACGGGATAGTGCTCAACATCCGTGACATCACCGACCGCAAGCGTGCTGAAATGCAGGCGCGGCGGCTCGCGCTCTACGACGGGCTGACGGGTCTTGCACGGCGCGACTTTTTCGCCGAACAGGCGCGCAAGGCGATCGCTCACGCCAGGCGTTACGGGGAACATCTCGCGATCCTGTTTCTCGACCTCGATGGGTTCAAGCGTATCAACGACATGCGCGGGCACGGCGTCGGCGACGCGCTGCTCAAGGCGGTCGCGGACCGGATGCGGGAGACAATGCGCGAGGGCGACACTATTGGACGCTACCTGATGCAGACGGAAGACCACGTCGCCCGGTTCGGCGGCGATGAGTTCATGATGCTGCTGACACGGCTCGATCAGCCTGACGATGCGGCCTCAGCCGCGCGCCGTCTGATTGCTGCATTGGCCCGGCCGTTCACGATGCCCGATGGCGCTCAGGAAGTGATCACGGCCAGCATCGGTATCGCGATTTTTCCGCAGGACGGGCACAACCTGGAAGAACTCATGAAGCGCGCCGATGCCGCAATGTATGCCGCTAAGGTCATCGGCAAGGACACTTACCAGCTCGCATCGGAAGCATGAGGAGCCCCGCCCGCAAACGGCGTTCGCGGGCGAGCTAGGCATGTTTCGCGGGGGTACGGTTCCGGACAGTACATCGCGTCGTACTGCGATAATGCGGCCGTGATCCGACCCGGGAATACCCAGCCACCCTGCGCGCGCGATGCTATTCGAACCACGGCAGGATCCCGACACGATCGGCGCTCATGAACCCGCGCGAATTACTGCTCGGTAGCTTCGATGCGGCGCTTGTTGCGGCCGACCCGTTGAAGATCGTGCCGCAGCATCTGCCTCGGCCGCCGATGGGCCGCACGCTCGTCGTCGGCGCGGGCAAGGCGGCCGCCGCAATGGCGCTCGCGGTCGAGCAGCACTGGCCCGCCGATGCACCGCTCGACGGCTTGGTGATCACTCGCTACCAGCACGGGCTGCTCACCAACCGAATCACCGTCGTGGAAGCGGCCCATCCGGTACCGGACGAATCGGGCGGGGCTGCGGCACAGGAAATCCTGCGCCTCGCAAGAGGCCTCTGCACAGATGACCTGCTGCTTGTGCTCGTCTCTGGCGGCGGCTCGAGTCTGCTTTCGCTGCCGGTCGACGGCGTCCCGATGGCAGACCTGAAACACGTGACAAAACAATTACTTATGTGTGGCGCGCAAATTCAGAACATCAACACCGTGCGCAAGCACGTCTCCGCGATTCAGGGCGGACGTCTCGCGGCCGCGTGCCGCGCGCCGGTGCTCGCGCTCACCATCTCGGATGTCACCGGCGACGACCCCACGCACATCGCGTCCGGTCCCTGCGCGCCCGACCCGACGACGTATGGCGACGCGCTCGATATTCTCGAGCGCTTCGGCATCGACGCGCCGCCAACGATCACGTCGCATTTGAAACGCGGGGCAAGCGGCGAAGTGCCCGAGACGCCGAAATCCGGCAGCCGCATCTTCAAGCGCGTGGAAAACCGCGTGATCGCCACTGCACAGGCGTCGCTGCAGGCGGCCGCGCGGTATTTTGTGGCGCGCGACATCCACCCCGCGATCCTCGGCGATTCGGTAACGGGAGAAGCCCGCGAAGTGGCTAAAGCCTACGGCGCGCTCGCCCGGCAGGTGCGCGCACACGGGCTGCCGTGGCAGACTCCCGTCGCGTTGATTTCCGGCGGCGAATGCACAGTCACTGTCAGAGGCAAGGGCCGCGGCGGGCGTTGCGCGGAATTCCTGCTCTCCCTGGCGATCGATCTGGACGGTGCCGAGGGTATTTATGCGCTCGCCTGCGACACTGACGGCATCGACGGCTCCGAGAACAACGCCGGTGCAATTCTCGCACCCGACTCGCTCGAGCGCGCGAGAGAGAAGAAAGTCTCCGCGGAGGAAATGCTGGAAAATAACGACGGCTACGGATTTTTCAAGACGTTGAATGACCTGGTCATCACCGGCCCCACACGCACCAACGTCAACGACTATCGCGTGATTCTCGTCACGTGAAAATCGCCCTCACGCGCCAGGCTGCGGTAGAGTCGAGATGTGGCGCGGTGGCAGTAGGCTCGGTTTGTCTGTTGCCGCCCCTTTCGTCTGGCGGTGCCCGAGTAATCTCGCCGTAGCTCCGTTTCCACATCCCGCTCATCGAACCGGACGTGCAGATCTCCCGCATCCGGCTCTCGGACAAGACCTCACGCCTTCGTCCACGACACGTCGTGCCCAAGCGCAGTCAGGCGCACGAGACCGAAGTACCCGTAGAGGTGCGAGAGTGGATAGGTCCCGCCCCTGCGCCGCCTGACCTTGTGCTTGGTGCGCAACCACCGACGCAACCGCAAAGCCGTGTAGCTGTCGAGCGCTCTATAGGCGCGGCTGACCGTCCCCACTTGGAAGTAGTTCGCCCAGCCCCGCAACATGCGATTCAACTGCCCCACCAGCTCCGTGGTGTCTTGCCACGTCATTGATTGGGCGGTCAGCGCATGGACTTTCTCGACCATGCGTTTAATGCTTTTCTTCGACGGCCGGTAGCCCAAGTACGCTTGGCCGGTCTTCGCCGAATACATCCGCCCGAACGTGTAACCCAGGAAGTCGAAGGTGCCTTCCGGGACCGCGCAGATTCGTGTCTTCTCCTCGTTGACCGTGAGCTTCAGTCTTCCCATGATCTCGCGCAGTCGCTGCAAGGCCTCAGCGGCCTTGCCTTTCCTGCACAGGATCACGAGATCATCGGCGTAGGTCACGATGCGACTGCCAAGGCTTCGCTCCAGCCCGAGCTTCTTCCATCCCAACACGAACCGGCGCATGTACAAATTCGCCAGCAATGGTGAAATAGGTGAACCCTGCGGAACGCCGCGCCTGTGGTCCTTGGCCTCGGTCGTGCGTGTCTTCCTTCCTCGATCGTCGGTTTCTTCCACGGGGCATTCCAGCCAGTGCTTGATCAGGTGCAGCACCCGCCGATCAACAACACGGCGTGCCACCGACTTCAGCAGCTCGGCATGGGGGATGCTCCCGAAGTAATCCGCGAGGTCGGCGTCAACGACTTCCGGGTGACCACGGAACAAGAGTTCTTCCACCTCGACCACCGCCTGTTGGGCATTTCTCCCGGTGCGGTAGGCGTATTGCTCTGGTGGAAGATCGGCTTCGAAGATCGGAGCGAGCACCAGCATCGCGGCTGTCATGCACACCCGATCGCGCAGGGTCGAGATGCCCAGCGGCCGAAGCTTGCCGTTGGCTTTCGGGATAAACACTCGTCTGATAGGGTCCGGTCGGTACGTCTCCTCCCTGAGCGCAAGCGCCAGTTCACCGAGCCACCTCTCGACCCCATACGCCTCGACATCCGCGAATTCCTGACCATCCACGCCCGGTGCGCCCTGGTTGGAGCGGCACTGCGCGTAGGCATGCGCCAGGATGTCTTCGCGGTGAATCTTGTCGTACAGCGCGTAGAAGCGGTAACCGGCTTCTGCCTTCGCTTTCGCGTGTAACGCCCTCTGTAGTTTCTGAACACTCTTCGGAGTTGATAGGTTGCCCAATCTCCAGGTTCCTCACCACGTCATGCGTCTGTCTTGAACTGAGGTCCCTTCCCTCCACCGGCATTACCCGGCTTCAGCGGTACTGTGAACCTCTCCGCCACCCCAAGGCGCCCGGCCTGTCCCTCGCGGGCGTCCGGTTGATCATCCCTGACCACGCCTCGGGGCTTCCCGTGTTGCGTGCGCTTTCCTGGTGTACATGCTGTCGCCACTACCCCGGCGCAGCGACTGAGGGCACTGCTTCGCTCATTCTCCCCAGCCGTGTCAGCCTTCCCCGGTATGGCAGCCGGGTCGGCCTGCGCATCGTCCTTTTCGAGGCTTGCTCGGCGTTCACTCGCGTTACGGCCTGCACACTCGCGCTGTCACCGTATTTCGTGACACGCTTAACCGAAGGCTTCAACCATTTCGTTTCCTCCATAGTTGCTCCGGTTGCTTCCGGCTGGAGCGGTTGCCGGGTGGGCCTTGCACCCACTGGAAAAGCGCCGCCTTTTCACGGCGCACGCCAAAATCACGACATTGCCGCAATCATTGCCAGGAATATGACCGACGCCATTTCACCGTCCGCGCTCGCTTCCGTCGTCGCACTGAGAATCCGCGACTTCCTGCGCACCGGTGACGGAGCAGCTTAATCTCAAGGCGCGCCTAGAGGCGATTGCCGAGTGGTGCTGACACCACTCGCACTTGATTCGCGCATCGTGCTCGACGCCCCCGATGGCCTCGCTCTGGTCGTCCTCGACGACCCTGCCGATGCGCTCGCGGTCGCCGAGCGGCCTGCATGCGACGATCGGCGACCTCGCGCTCTGCACCGGACTCGACTACGAGCCGGTCAGGGCAGTCGGCCACGATCGGCGCGGCCGTGGGCTCGTCGGCGATGGCCTCGTCTCAGGGATGGCACTGGTAGGCGCCGTTGCCCCGGGTTGCGTCGCCGCCTCGCGTTCGTTCCGCGAAGTTCTGGAATGGACTGCGTCCGGCCGCGCGGCAGACCTCGTTGCCGCGGAAAATTTCACCGACGCCAGCACCCGAACGCATCAGATGCACACGCTCGACAAGCGGGCAGCGGCAAGCCAGCGGCGCCGGTTTCGTGCCGCCAGCGTGCGGCCTGCCGTTCTGGAATTTGACGTCTCGCCCCGGGCCGAGGTGCTGATCGACAGCGTGGCGAAAGGGACGACGCCGCCGCTGAAGCGTCTGGAGCTCGCCCCCGGCGCGCATGCGGTGGAGATTCGGGCGAGCGGCTATCCACCGCTGAGGATCGGGGTGAGCCTAGAGGCTACCCAGGTGATGACGATCAAGCGCACGTTCACCCGGCCCAGGAAAGCGCGCGGCACGATCGAGAACCTGCGCCGCAAGTTCGGCTTCTAGCCCGCATGTTTCATAGGTGCTGAGGTTGTGCGGTTTTTCCGGCGGCGTCGCTTCGATCGGCGTTGAAGCATGCGGGCTAGGCAGGATCTGCTCTCGATTCTCCGGGTACAGGGTGGGAAGTAGGTGCTGCAATGACAAGCGGCACCTTGGAAGACCAGTATGCTGGACGGCAATCCGCGCCCAGACTGAGACTGCGCCTTTGCGGCCGTCGCGACATCCCGCGACCGGGATCCCCAGCTGCGGGACCCCAAGGCGCCCTCGCGCGTGACGTAATGCCGTTGGCACTGCGCTATACAAGCCGTTATCATGGCTTTTTGGAAGGAGATGACCCATGAAATTCATTGGCTTGGCAACAGCTCTTGCGGTCCTCGCCACTCTGCCGCTCGCCAGTCTCGCGCAAGGCGAGAAGCCGGGCATGATGGCCAAGCCTTCGGCCGGCATGAAGATAGAGTCGAAGGCCAAGGCACCCTTGCTGAAGGTGGGCGCGCGCAAGGGCAATCGGTCGCGGGCGGATGACGTTGATGCGCGGGAATGCCTGAAATTCCCGACCAACCGTGAGATTCACATCTGCGCCGAGAAGTACCGATAACATCCGCGCGATCCGCCCTTGCCCCGGGGCTTGGGATTCCACGAATTCCTTGGCCCGTGCGGACCTGCTCTTGCTGCCGTTCCTCGTGCACGCGGCAACTGCGGACAGGCCGGTGGCGGGGGCAGGGCGGCGCACTGATGTGGCAGGACGGAAAAATACACGGATGGTTGCAGCCGGTCTACGAAGCGCCCTTCGTTGCCGGGCGATAGCGTGGTCCTAACGACTCCCGCCGGGCGCACGAATCGGCATAGGGGGCAGCCATTATAGCTGCGCCCCTGCCACACCACCCGGCGTGCGGGTCCGCACCGGGCGGTTCGAGAAGTTGAGGTCAGGAGAGACGGGGTAGGCCGAGGCGGTCATAGTAGGCG
>Ga0326597_10009288_pt1 | contig 13191 bp, 9 predicted proteins | sample RVTome_12_FD_203789 | JGI IMG/M metagenome (GOLD analysis project Ga0326597, IMG submission 203789) | Soil microbial communities from uranium-contaminated site in the Upper Colorado River Basin, Wyoming, United States - RVT100D185 | ecosystem: Environmental > Terrestrial > Soil > Contaminated >... | reverse complement strand
CTGATCGGCATCCACTTCCGGGAGGAGCTGAAGCTCACGAATCCGGTCGTCTCGATCGACGGGCTCGAACTGAACGACTTCGACTTCATCGACATCGGCGCCATGCTGGAAAGCTCGGGCGCGGTGCCGGTGGTGATCAAGTCGCTGGTCTTCCCGGCGACGGCCGACGTCGGCCGCCCCGTGACCGCGGCCGACGGTAAGCATATTCGGAGCGTGGCCGCGCGGGGCTGACTTTCCGGTCGTGCTCCACCCCGATCCTGTGGTAATACCATCGAAAAAAGAGAGGCTTGCGGGGGGCAGGGCGATGGCGGGGGTGATCCAGGCGCTGCGCACGTTTGTCGCGCTGGCGCTTCCCTATTTCCGCTCGAGTGACCGTTGGCGCGGCGTGCCGCTGCTCGCCGGCGTGATCGTCATGGAATGCGTGGTGGTCTATGTCGCCGTCCTCATCAATCAATGGAACGGCCGCTTCTTCAACGCACTGGAGCTGCGCGATTGGCAGGGGGTGAGTGTCGAGCTGATCGTGTTCGCGCTCATCACGGTCGGCACCAGTATCGCCCACATGGTGATGTTTTGGGTCGGCCAGCACCTGCAAATTCGCTGGCGGCAATGGATGACCGAACAGTTCATCGCCATGTGGATGGCGCACAACCGCCATTACCGCGTGCGCTATGTCGCTCCCGAAGTCGACAACATCCACTTGCGTATCGCCAACGACATCGGCGTCTTCATCCAGAGGACCCATGAGATCGGCAGTGGTCTGGTCGGCGTGCTGGTGATGCTGATTTCGTTCACCATCATTCTCTGGGGCTTGTCGTCCACGACGCCGCTGCCGTTGTTCGGCATCGATTTTTCGTTTCCGGGCTATCTCATCGTTGTCGCGCTGGTCTATGCGTTGATCGGCACACTGCTGGCGCATCTGATCGGGGCGCCGCTCATTCCGCTCAATTTTCGTCAGCAGCGTTTCGAGGCCGACCTGCGCTTCGCTGCGGCACGCGTCACCGACCAGTCCGAGGCGGTTGCGCTGTTGCGGGGCGAGCCGGTGGAGCGCATGGAATTGCACCGGCGCATCGCCTCGCTGATCCGCAACTGGATCACCCTGACGCGGCGGCAGACCTTCCTGACCGGCTTCACCCAGGGTTACGGGCACGTTTCCACGGTGTTCCCGACGCTGGTCGTGGCGCCCGCCTATCTTGCCGGCGCCATCCCGCTGGGCGTGCTGATTCAGGCGGCGCATGCATTCCAGCGCGTCGAGTCGTCGCTGTCGTTCTTTGTCAACGCCTACAGCAAGATCGCCGAATGGAAGGCGGCCATGGATCGCGTTGCCCAGCTCGAAGCCGCGATGCGGCTTGTCGATAGCGCCGATCTGCCGAATGGTGCCGTCGACATCGCGACGCATCCGAGCGCCGGCCTGACGGTGCGCGACTTGTTGCTGCGCTTGCCGAATGGCGAGCCGATCGCGCCGGTCGCCGACTTCACCTTGGCGCCGGGCGACCGCCTGCTGGTCGACGGCCAATCGGGCACCGGCAAGTCGAGCCTGATCCGCACTTTGTCCGGCGTCTGGCCGTTCGGCGAAGGCGATATCCGTATTCCCGCCGCCGCGCGGATGCTGGTGTTGCCGAGCCAGCCGTATTTTCCGCTGGGCAGCCTGCGGCAAGCGCTTGCCTATCCGATGACCGCCGAGGATCTGACCGATGACGAAATCCGCTTCGCCATGGCAGCCGTCGGGCTGGCGCACCTGAGCGACCGGCTCGACGAAGAGGCTGACTGGAACACGGTCCTGTCGGGCGGCGAGCAGCAGCGCGTCGGCTTTGCCCGCGTGCTGATCAACCGGCCGACCATCCTGATGCTCGACGACGCGGTGTCGCGGCTCACAAGCGCGGACGCGTGCGAGTTGTACCGGCAGATCATCCTGCGGCTTCCCGATACCATCGTGATCTCGATCGGACATGCCGCCACGCTGGCCAATCTGCACAGGCACGCTATCACCATGAACGGCGGGTACGGCGAAGGATGCGCGGTGCCCGACGAAACATCGCCGGTCGCCGATGTGACGCTGGCGCCATCGTCGTGAATCCGTCGGAGAAACAATGCTGAAGATGAATATCTGGGACGACAAATGGGACCTCGATGTCGACGTCTGTCCCTGCGACGTCCACTTCAACGACTGGATCGAGGCGCAGAAGCTGACCGGCAAGACCATCTACCACTTCGGCACCGGCACGCATCACGTCGTCGGCATCCGCCAGGCGGAGAACGGCTCGGGCAACAGGGTATTCGCCATCACCGCTTCGAAGGGCGAATACGATTCCTATATCGATCTCGTGAGCGAGAACGCCCCGGTCGCAAAATGCTACCTCGCATACTTCGGCGACATCTATCTCAGCGACCGGCGGCTGCTGCCGGACTTCGATGTCGTGACCATGTTCCACCTGTGCGAATTCAGCGACTACGATGCCGATGCGTACGGCGGACTGACCGACCGCGCCCTGCTCGACCTGATGACCGGCAGGCTGCGGCCCGGCGGGCACATGCTGTTCTACCGCAACTCGATGGGTTTCGACCGCGCCGAGGGCGTGATCGCCGACTGGGCCAAGGGCAGCGCCGTCGAGCGCGTCGGCGAATACAAGACGCTGTTGGTCTACCGCAAACGTTAGGGGGACGGGCCTGAAGCCCGTCCCCCGACCACGCGTGACACAACCAACGACGCGCGACAACGCCACTTACGCCCTGCCGGCCGGGACCGCGACGAAGCGCGTGGCCTCGCCCGACTTCACCCGCATCAGCACGGTCTTCTTGCCGTCCTTGCGGGCATCCGCCATGGCCTTGCGCACGTCGTTCGGGGTCGACACCGGCTTGCCGGCAACCTCGAGGATGACGTCGCCGGAGCGGAAGCCGCGCTCGGCCGCCGGTCCGCCGGGACGGACCTCGGTGACCACGACACCCTTGCCTTCGGCGCCCGCGACCGAGTCCGCCGGGGCCAGCGTCAGGCCGAGCGCGCCGCGCTCGGAGCCGAGTTCACCGCGCCGGTCGCGGCTGCGGCGGGCCATCTGCCCGTCGTCGGGATAGCGCGCGAGTGTGATCGACACCGTCTGCTTGGCGCCGTCGCGCATGATGCCGAACTCGGCGGTGCTGTCGGGCCGCAGCGCGGCGACCATCCTGGCGAGGCCGCGTGCATCCTTCACGGTCTGGCCGTTGACGGATACGATCACGTCGCCGGCCTTGATCCCCGCCTTGGCGGCGGGTGCATCCGGCTGTGGCTCGGCGACGAGGGCGCCTTCCGCCGTCGTCATGCCGAGGCTGTCGGCGATCTCCTTGCTGACCGGTTGAATCTGCACGCCGATCCAGGCGCGCGTCACGTTGCCGTGTTCCTTGAGCTGCGTGACGACGTTCTTCACCGTATCGGCGGGAATCGCGAAGCCGATGCCGACCGAGCCGCCCGACGGCGAGAAGATCGCCGTGGTGACGCCGATCACGTTGCCCGAGGAGTCGAAGGCCGGGCCGCCGGAATTGCCGCGGTTGACCGGCGCGTCGATCTGGATGAAGTCGTCGTACGGGCCGGAGCCGATGTCGCGGCCGTTGGCCGAGACGATGCCGGCCGTGACGGTGCCGCCGAGGCCGAACGGATTGCCGACCGCGATCACCCAATCGCCGATGCGCGGCTTGGTGTCGGTCAGCGGGACATGCGCAAAGTCGCTGCGGCCGTCGACCTTGAGCAGCGCCAGGTCGGTCTTGGCATCGCTGCCGATCACCTTGGCCTGGTACGACTTGCCGTCATCGGTGGTGACCTCGACCGTCTTGGCGTTGCTGACCACGTGGTTGTTGGTGACCACATAGCCGTCCGCCGAGATGAAGAAGCCGGAGCCCTGCGACATGCTGAAGTTGCGTTGCCCGCGCGGCCCGCGCTGCATGTTCGGCAGGTCCGGCATGCCGAAGCGGCGGAAGAACTGTTCCATGCCCGGCGGCAGCGAGCGCGGCCCGGACTCCTCGTCGTTGTTGAAGCCGGTCATGCCGCGCGTGGTCTCGTCGTTCATCTTGACGCGGACCGAAACGACGGCGGGCTTCACCTTGGCGACGACGTCGGCGAAGCTGGCGATCCTTTGCGGCTGCGCGGTTTGCGCGGTGGCGGCCGAGGGGCCAAGCGCATCGATCGCGCCGTTGAAGCCGGGTCCGGCGAACAGGACCGCGGCGCCGAGGCCCGCGACCGAAGCAAGCAAGGCAAGCCGGCGCGCGGACAGCAACTTGCGGCGGCCGGCCGGGGTATCGTTTGCGTTCATGGTGCGTCTCCAGTTCCTAAATCGAGCAGTGCAGGGAGGCCCGGCACTTGCCCGCTAGAAATGGGCATCGCGCCTTTCCGGGCGATGGCGGGAAGATGAAATCTTGGTAAGGCTGGCGCCACGACTTTTCCGCAATGCCGTCACCGGGACGCCGCATCCTGCATTGCGCGGCTGCTGCGCGGCTCGCGCACGCGGTATCGCAGCAGGCGCATCACGAGATCGATCTCCTCGTCGGTCACCGGCGGCTCATTGCGCCAACAGTCGGGTGGATCGCCACGGCAGACTTTTGCGCGGCGGCATGCCGGCGCGTGGCAGCGCGATGGTTGGCCGAGCCACGTCGACAGCCGGCGCGCCATCTCAAAGCGCGCCCACGCGGTCCCGATCTGGTCCGGCGGCTTGGGCATCGGCGTTTTGGGTACGTGCTCCGCCCGCAGCCACAAATAGATCAGCGCCGTCTGAAACGCCCTGACCGATTCCTGTGGACCGGCCGCGGGTGCGGCATCCATCTCGCTCTCGGCTTGGCTGGGTGACATGCAATAGCTCTCCGTCTCCGCGCGGCAAGCGCCGGAGGTTTGGGATTTCCCCCTCAACGATGTGTGAGGGGGCGGAGCGCCGCGAGGCGCACCTGGTCCGCGCTTGCGAGGCGCGGGCGCGTCGGCGTGACGCGCTCGCCTCGCGGCGCTCCGCTTGCGGCCCGCCCTGCGGCTTGCGCCGCAGAACAGGCCCCGGGCCGCGCTTCCGGGTTCCTGCCCGAAGGCATCCCCCGTCCAGCGAGCTCCTCGCAGAGCGGTCGTAGTGCCGCCCGGGCGGAGCCCCGGGGCCTCCCGAGTGCGAGCTGGCTAAGCTCGCCCGCGGGCGCCGCCCCCCGCTCCATCCGCCGGTCGCCCGACCGGTCGGACGCCCCTCGAGAGCGAGGTGATAGGAATATAAGCATAGGAATGTGGTCAGGTCAAGGGCCTCGGAAATATCGTCAGCGACTTGATGTCTGCTAGGCGTTTACGTCCAATTGGCTTATTTTGAGTATGAAGATATCGGTGCGTCAGCCTGATGTCATATGGGTGATTTGGTGATGTCGCAGCAGGAGCAGGTCGATCAGAATTACGCTGCTTTCAAAGAGCTCCTTCCGGAGCTTCTCGGCAAGGCAGCGAATAAGTTCGCCTTGATGAGAGACGGCGAACTTGTGGCTGTTTACGAAACGATGGTGGATGCAGTCACCACGGCGCAAAAACTTTATGCAGACGAGCGTTGGTCTATTCAAAAAATTACAAACGAGCCGGTAAGCCTGGGGTATCGGTCGCGTGGTATGCTTGTCGGGTAATTTCAATCCGAGAGATGGGATCTACCATCCTGTCGTGGTCCTGCCGTATCCGGTCCCTGGACTAATTCCAGGCGCGCCAATCCCGACGATCGCAAACCAAAGCTTCGCCAGATTCAGGTCACTTTTTGACACGGGCGCGCAGGTCTCGTGTGTATCGCAAAGAGCCGCAGCAATGGTGGGGTTAATTCCGCGAGGCCGCGGCAACTTAGTGTCAGCGTCAGAGATCAAAGAGACAAATGTTTACTTGTTCAGCATCGGCTTTGTGACAAGCGCCAGTGCAGAAACTGACGGTCGATATTCTGGCAGTATCGAGATATTTGGTCCTTTGCAAGGAATGGAAATCTATGCCGAGGCTAATGACGACGTTGATGTATTGATTGGAATGGACGTGCTTGGGCATGGTGCACTTCATATCGGGTTTGACGGTCGATACATGTTCAGTTGGTGAAATCTGCACTACGCTCTTCATAGCGAACGTCGGGTGGGCGGAGGCGCGTAGCGCCGCGCCCACGCGAGGTTTTGCAGTGCGTAGAGAAAAACGGTGGGCTCGCTTCGCACGAACGACGGCGTTTACTGGATTGCCCGCATGCGCGGGCAATGACAGCCGTTTGGCGTATTCGCCCAATGCAATGATACGGAATACTGGATGCGCCGCCTGCGCGGGGCATGACGAGTCAGAGTTTGTGGCGCGCCGGAACGGCGCAATACGCTGACGCTATTGCGCCCTACGATCCCGCGCTCAGCCGCGCCATCAGCGGCGCGCCGTCGAAGGCGGCCGGGGTGTCGATGCGCTCGGTCTCGATGTCGGTGAAATAGCGGTCGAGCACGGTGGCGCGTTCGTGCTGGAGCGGCGTCGGGCAGTAACAGGTCTCGGTCCAGCGCACCGAGCCGTCGGGCGCGACGCGCGCACGCTGCATCGACTCGACGATCTCCTCGCCATCGGGGCGTTGCGCGGCAATGCTGCCGTCGGTGAGGCGGGTGTAGAATTCGGCGGCGCGGTCGGGGATGAGGCGGGCACTCACGGCGTAGAGCATGGTGTGCCTCCAACCTCTCCGTTGTCATTGCCCGCGAATGCGGGCAATCCAGTAATCACGGTCGTACGTGTTGAGCATGTACATCCCACCGCAACGAAACGGAGTACTGGATGCCCCGCCTTCGCGGGGCATGACGGCTCCGAGCTAGCAAGCGTAGCACGTAGGGCGCATGAGCCGAAGGCGCAATGCGCCGTTCGGCTGATATACTACGGCCGTTGCGCGAGCCGCGCCATCAGCGCCGCGCCTGCATGGCGCCATGATTAACGGCGCCGTCATGATTGTTCGCAATATCGTCACCGGAATTTCACATCTCAGACAGCAGAGAACCTGGTCGCCGCGCAATGGTTTGCGTGGGGCAACAGGAGGAGGCCCGCAATGTCACGTTCGCTTCTTGGCGCGCTCGCATTGGCGTCGGCGCTTGCAATCGGAACCTGCGTGGCGGCGGCGCAACCGGGGAAGGGCCGCGGTCATGGCCCCGGCGGCCCCGGCGTTTCCCGAGGCTGGACCGGAACGCCGCCCGGATTCTCATCGCGTGGCTTGCGCCGCGGCTGGGTGGACGGCCGCCCGCGTGGCTGGAGCAAGGGGAAGCGAAAAGGGTGGGGAACGCGAACCACCCCGCCGGGATGGCGCGACCGCTGACGGAGCATTGCGTTCGAGGCTTACCGTAGGGCGGATTAGCGCAGCGTAATCCGCCGAAACAATTCAACGCGGCAAGAGCGGCGCAATACGCTTGCGCTATTGCGCCCTACAGGCTCAGGCTACTGCCACGCCCGATTGTCGACCGTGTTGTCATAGGTCGCGCCGGGGGGAACCAGGCCCCAGCTCACGGTCCAATTGTAGGTATGGTCGAAGCGCTCGCGCGTGTACGGCTCCGGCGGCGCGTTGAGGATGCGCGACAGCTTGACGTCCTTGGGCTCCAGCAGGCCGCCGGCTTCCGTCACCAGATAGTGCGCATACTTGCCGGGGTCGCGCTCGATCGCCTCGGCGGCTTCGGCTTCGGCGGCAAACATCTTGCGCAGCGTCGGCCCGTCGAGCTCGTCGCCGGCGGCCTCCGAGCGCGTCGAGTGCGACTCGATGATCACGCGCAGGCCTTCCTTCTCGGCGACGGAAATCCACGGCTCCATCAGGCTCACCGCCGCGATGTCGCCGTTGCGCAGCGCCTTGACGCGCTCCTCGTGGGTGCCGGCATTGACCCACTTGATCTGGTCGCGGTTGAGGAAACCCTCCAGCATCTTTAGCATGGTGAAGTGCGAGCCGTTGAACGGGCTCACCGCGATCGGCCGATTCTTGAGCTGCTCCGGCTCGTAGATGCGCGCCTTGGGGTCGACCACGATGGCGAAGGTCGACATGGCGGAGCCGAGCGCGACGATCTTGGCCGGGCGGTGGCCGGCTTCCGTCTGCGATTCCACGGCGCGCTTCATGATGCCCCATTCGCACATGCGGAACTGGTCGCACTGCCCCTGCTCGTAGAGCTGTTCCATGGTGCGCGCGAAGATGTTGTCGCGCAGCGCCTGATGGTCGGCGCCGCGCTGGCCGGTGCCGGGCGTCTTGACCACCTCAACGTCGAGCCCCTGATCGGCAAAAAAGCCTTCGTCGCGCGCGACCAGCAGCGGCAGGTCGTGAATCGCGTTCATCATCGACGCCCGCACCTTTTTCGGCGCCACGGTGGCTGTGCTCATGGCCGGCTCCCTGTGTCGTTTCCCTGAGGATTTCTTCTGGTTTATCGCCGCAGTGTTCCAGATCGGGGCGGGGTGTCAAGCGGCATCCTCTCCGCTGTCATTGCCCGCGCATGCGGGCAATCCAGTACCCACCGGTGTTCGCGGAGAACTCTGAGCTTGTCCCCCAACGCCACCGGGTACTGGATGCCCCGCCTTCGCGGGGCATGACAGGTTCGTGGGCTTGGAAGCCTCACGCCGTGGCGGCGAAGCCGGCGATGCGCTTGTAGTTGTCGGAGAGCGCGCGCAATTCGTCCTGCGTGATGTAATTGTCGAGGTTGTCGAACGGCTGGTCGCCGACCAGCTCCTCCACCTTGATGTTGATGAAGTCCGGCGGCTGCTCGCGGTTGGTGCGCACGATTTTCGCCGTCACCTCGCGCCGTGCCGCCTCGTAGGCGGCAAGCGCCGCGCGGGGCTCGCCATGCTGCGCCAGCAGCTCGGCGAGCGTGCGCGCATCGATCGCCGCTTGCGCCGCGCCGTTGGAGCCGCGCGGATACATCGGATGCGCTGCGTCGCCGGCCAGCGTCACGCATCCGAAGGTCCAGCGTCCGACCGGATCGCGGTCGACCATGGGATATTCGAGGATCTGGTCGGCGTTGCGGATCATGGCGGCGACGTCGAGCCAGTCGAAGGTCCAGTCCCGGTAGATCGCATAGAAGTCGGCGATATCGCCGGGCTGGTTCCAGTCGTTCTTCTCGAACGTGTCGCGCTTGATCTCGGCCATCCAGTTGATCAGCTGCCGGCCGCTGTCGTCGACATTGTCGACGATCGGGTAGATCACCATCTTGCCGGTCAGGATCGAGCCGACGCGCATGTAGCTCTTGCCGGTCAGGATCGGCGCGTGCCGGGTGACGCCGCGCCAGGTGTTGATGCCGGCAAAGGCGACCTGCTCCTCCGGATAGAACTGCTTGCGGATCGCCGAATTGATGCCGTCGCAGGCTATCACCGCGTCGGCGCGCACCGGCGGACGTGCCGCGCCGCCGTTGGCGGTGAAGAACGCCATCGCGCCGCCGCCGTCCTGCGCGACGCCGGTACAGACGTGGTCGGTATGGATGTGACCGCGCCCGACACGCTCGCACGCCGCATCGAACAGAATGCGGTGCAGGCGGCCGCGGTGGATGCCGACCTCGGGATACTCGTAGCCGGCGCGCTTGCCGCGCTCCTCCTTGTAGATGAGCTGGCCGAAACGGTTGAAGAAGCAGCTCTCGACGTTCTCGATGCCGGCTGCGATCAGCGCCTTGTCCAAGCCGAGCGCAGTGAACTCGCGCATGGCATGCGGCAACAAGGTAATGCCGACGCCGAGCTCGAGGATCTCCGGCGCGCGTTCGTAGACATCGCAGGCGATCCCGCGCCGGTGGAGATTCAAGGCAAGCGACAAGCCACAGATGCCGCCGCCGACAATCGCAACATTCATTCGTTTGGCTCGTCTTTCAGAGGCGTCATGCCCGGGCTTGACCCGGGCATCCATCATCTTTTGCAAATTAGATGGATTGCCGGGTCTGGCCCGGCAATGACTTGTGGATGGATTTACGACCGTGCGCCGGTGGCGACGTTGAGCACTGCCGGCGTGCCGGAGCGCACCGCGGCGAGCGCCTTCTCGATCGCGCCCGGCAGGTCGGCCGGGTTCTCGACCTTTGCGGAAAAGCCGCCGCCGGCGGCGTCGATGATCTTCTCGAACGCCGGCGAGGGCTTGAGCTCGGTCAGCGGCATGATGTTGGCTTTTGCCGCGTCGCCGTCCGGGTAGACGTCGAGTGTGGCGCGGCGCACCGCATGCCAGGACTGATTGTTGGCGACGATGGTCAGCGTCGGCAAGCCCTCGGCATGCGCCACGTAGTGGAACGGGAGCGGATTGCCGAACATGTAGGAGCCGTCGCCGACCACGGCGATCACCTCGCGTTCGGGAGCTGCGAGCTTGGCGCCGAGCGCGGCGCCCAGCCCCATGCCGAGGCCGCCGGCCAGCATGTTGCCCATGAAGCTCCCCTGGGTGGTGAGATCGAGCTGCGCCGCCGGCACGCCGAGTTCGCTGACGACGATCGCGTCCTTGGCCTTGGCGGCATTGAGGCAGGCGCCGAGCCAGGCGGGGTGGATCGGCATCTGGTTCTTCACGGTCTCGATCAGCTTCTTGCGCTTCTCGTCGCGGTCGGTGTGCAGTTCCGTCGCCAGCTTGCGGCGGGCATCGATTCCATTGGCCTTGCCCTGCATGGCGCCGGCCAAGGCGGCGTGCAGCATCGTCACCGCCGCCTGGATTTCGCCGGTGACCAGCAGGTCCGCCTCGAAGTCGCGGAACGGATAACTCACCAACAGCGGATCGGACGAGATGTGGACGACCTTGGCATCGCGATTAGGCTGCGCCTGGCGCGGGATCCACGGCACCGCGGCATCGAGCACGACGATGACGTCGGCCTTCGGCAGCCAGGGGCCGATGTCGAAGCCGAAATTCATCGGATGGTCGGAGGCAAGGTTGAGGTCGCGCGCTTCGCTCTGCACCACCGGCAGCGCGAAGGCTTCCGCCAGCCTGGCGAGCGCGGCGAAGGCGCCCGGGCTGCGGCCGGCGGCCGACGTGACGATCAGCGGGAACTTGGCCTGGGCGATCAGCTGCACCACCTCCTTGATCGCCGCCTGCGCCGGCGCCGGCGCCGACGCGCCCATGGCGCGCACCGTATCGCGGCGCGGGCGCACCGCCGGATCGCACAATACCTCGCGCGGCAGCGTCAGATAGACCGGCCCGCGCGGCTCGCTCATGGCGATGTCGATCGCCCGGTCGACCAGTGCCTCGACCGGCTGGCCGGCGCGGAACTCGTAGTCCCATTTGACGAACTGGCGCACCATGCCGCCCTGGTCGAACGCCTCCTGGCCCCAGTGGATCGAGCGCTGGCGCGAGGCCTTGTGGCCGGTCTCGGTGAGCGGGGTGCGGCCGGCGGCGAGGATAATCGGCACGTTGTCGCGGGTGGCGTTCATCAGCCCGTTGATGCAGTTCGCGGTGCCGACCGTGACATGGCACATCACCACCGCCGGCTTGCCGGCGATGCGGTAATAGCCGTGCGCCATGGCCATGGCGACGTTCTCATGCGGAACGACGATGAACTTCGGATACCGGCGGTTGGAGCCCGGGCTGCGCGAGAGCGCCTCGACGATCGGTGCGAAATCGGTGCCGGCATTGGCGAAGACATAGTCGATTCCGCGTTCGGCGAGACGCGTGAGGTAGGCTTCGGCCGCGATCTGTTGCGAGGGCTCGGCAGTCGTCATGTGTCGTTATCCTTTGTCGAACGCAGGGGACAGGCGGCGGCACGTTAGCCGCATCGGCGGCCGGGAGGTAGGGCCTTTGTCTCACCCGGACGGCGCCGCCATGCAAGGCGTGGCCCGGCGCCGCGCAAAACTTGGCCGGGGTCGTCCGGCCGTCTCAATATCCGGGTAACGGGAGGTGGTGTAAGACAATTTCCGGAACAAGAACGCGCCTCTCCGCATTCTTGTCTTGAACATGCCTTTTTTCCTGACCAGGCTTCTCGCGCAGACGCGGTCTCGGCTGGGGAAAGTCCGGAGGATGGACATGCTGGTGCGAATTGGCGGCATCGCATTGGCCTGCGCGATCGGGTTGCCGATCGCTCCGGCCATGGCCCAGGTGGGATACCCCAATCCGCCGCGCGTGGCCGCCGGACCCTATGGAGATGAAACGCCGCCGGGATATTACCAGCCGGTGCCACGCGGCTACGTCCGGCGGCTGCCGCGCCGTTTTTACGAGGAAAACGGGGTCGTGTACGACCGCTACGGCCGGCGCGTCATTTTCTATGATGCTGAGACTGAGCGCCCCAGCGAACGCCACTATGAGCGCCCCACTGTGCGGCGCTATGTCCGCGTCGTGCCGGGGCCCTATGCCGACGAAGACGGCCAACCGCCGCGGCCGTATTTCCGGGGGCGCGAGGACAGCCCGATCGCCCCGTACGACCGCCGCGTCGCCCCGGAGGATGCCCGTTCGCGCGACCGGCAAGCCGCGCTGCCGCCGGCCGATGAGCCAGACTCCCGCACGCTGCCGCCGGCCGGTGAGCCGCAGGTTCGGGGCAGGCAATCGGCCCTGCCGCCGGAGGCTGACGATGCGGTCAAATCCCAGTCACCGGCAGACTTGGCGCCGCGGCTGCGCCGCCAGATCGTCCGCTATCCGACCAAGGAGCCGGCCGGCAGCATCATTGTCGATACCCGCAATACCTACCTCTACTACGTGCTCGGGGACGGGCAGGCGGTGCGCTACGGCATCGGCGTCGGGCGCGAGGGTTTCACCTGGTCCGGCCGGGAGAAGGTCTCGCGCATGTCCGAGTGGCCGGACTGGTATCCGCCCGCGGACATGCTCGAGCGGCAGCCGTATCTGCCGCGCATGATGGCGGGCGGGCCGGGCAATCCGCTCGGCGCGCGCGCGCTCTATCTCGGCAATACCCTGTTCCGCATCCACGGCACCAGCGACGCTTCCTCGATCGGCAACTATGTCTCCTCGGGCTGCATCCGCCTGCTCAACGAGGACATCGAGGACCTGTACCGCCGCGTGCGCGTCGGCACCCGCGTCGTGGTTTTGCGCGGGGGCAAGCGACCGAGGCTGTCAGGCTCGGCACAGCGGTAGCGTTGCTGCTCAACTTTTCATGGCATAACTGATCGGTGCGACGGGGAGCCGGCTCGTTGCACCCAGGGGCTTTCCATGGGTCTCGTTCTGTATTTCCACCCTCTCGCTTCGTTCTGTCACAAGGTCCTTTTGGCGCTGTACGAGAACGAAACGCCCTTTGCCGGCCATATCGTCGATCTGGCGGACGATGGCGCCAGCGCCGGTTTCCTCAAAATGTGGCCGGTCGGCAAGATTCCGGTTCTGC
>Ga0326597_10009287_pt1 | contig 13191 bp, 10 predicted proteins | sample RVTome_12_FD_203789 | JGI IMG/M metagenome (GOLD analysis project Ga0326597, IMG submission 203789) | Soil microbial communities from uranium-contaminated site in the Upper Colorado River Basin, Wyoming, United States - RVT100D185 | ecosystem: Environmental > Terrestrial > Soil > Contaminated >... | reverse complement strand
GAATGCGGTTACAAAGATCGAAGACAAAGATCGCAGAGTTCTCGCCCAACTTGCGAATGCCCGCCGTGAATATCAATGCGACAAGACGATGCTAGTCCTCTATACGCGTCGCCTCGGACCATCGACATTAATGACAACGGAGGACTACGTCGCACACCTTGAGGATCTCCTCCGCCGCTACCCTGAGGTAGATCACATGGGGTGCAAGGACTATTTTGGGGAGGTAACGCTGGTCCCTCAACCATGAAGCGCGCACCCAACCCTGCGTTTGAGCGGACCGCTTTCCAGCGTCGCTTCGCTACGCACCGCTGACGTGGCCGCTCAATGCGAACTATTAACCGCCGCGAGCGCGCGATCGGGCGATGGACCGCTACGACCCTGAAGTAGCTCCCGATTCGAGGGAGTGGCTTGCGCTCGACGAGGGCGGACGGGTCCTCCTCGTCGAGGAATATCACCGAGACGCACGAATCAGCTTGCCCAGACGGGCTCGACGGCTTCACGCGACGATCCATACAATCGTTGAAAACCAACTGGCCCTAGAGGATCAAACGATTGTTCGCGCGACGCTACAGCGCTTGATGGATGCCGGTCTCACGCGACATGAGGCGATCCATGCCATCGGCTCCGTCCTGAGCGAACACATCTATGATCTTCTTCACATGGAGAGTCTGCCAGCCGAGGGCCACGCGCCCTACTATGCCGCGCTTCAGCAGCTCACCCTAGAGAAGTGGCGTGGCAGCTGACCCGGCTCTCAAACGCGGCATGCGGCTGAGTCCTCCCATCATCAACTTTCTTGGCGTCCTGGCGCCTTGGCGGTTCCAAACTGCCGTGAGTCGTGATTCGTGAATCGTGATTCGACTCTTTTCATTTCCATTGTCCTCTCTGTGTTCTCTGTGGCAAATTGCTCTTGATCTTATCGGCGTATATCGGCGTCCATCGGCGGCGAGGAATCACAATGATGAACGCGGAATGATGGGTGCAGAATGAAAATCACGCCCGATTCTGCCGTTGGTCTCATCTGTGTTCATCTGTGTGCATCTGTGGCTCAATTTGTTTTTGATTCTTGTCCGCGTTTATCTGCGGCTAGTTTGTGATGGTCACGCCGGCACGCCCCGTCATCGTCGTCGAGGACGACCCCTTCCCGCGGCTGATCCAGGTGATTCTGGACCCCGACACGCCCGCCGCGCGCGTTGCGGCGTTCTCCCATTTCTTCGCTCACGAGCTGCCGGATTTCACCGGATGGTGTACGCACCTGCGCGCGCGGCTCAAGCGCCTCCATCCCGCCGAGGTGCGGCTGGTCCCGGACCAGGCCGGGCTGCTCGCCGGATTGGCCGGCGCCACCGCTTTGGTCACGGAATCGCTCACCGTGGGTAAGCAGGAGATTGCCGCGGCAGGCGGAACGCTGCGCATCGTCCAGAAGTACGGCACCGTGCTGTCGGGCATCGACACCGCCGCCTGCGGCCGAGCCGGCATCCGGGTGCTCACCTTGCGGCGCCGCGCCAACATCTCCTGCGCCGAGCACGCGTTCGGCCTTATGCTGGCGCTCGCCCGCAAAATCCACGAGACCGCCGGCCTTATCAGTGTCGAGCAGCTGCGCGCGGCTGGCTACTCGCCCACGCAGTACGACCGCGCGCACACGGCAAACGCGAACTGGGCGCGCATCACCGGCACGCGCAACCTGTTCGGCCGGCAGATCGGCATCGTCGGTTTCGGCGAGATCGGACGCGAGGTGGCGCTCCGCGCCGCGGCGTTCGGCATGCGCATCGTCTATACCCAGCGCCGGCGGCTCGCGGTGCAGGAGGAGTCGCGTTACGGCGTGGCCTACGCGCCGCTCGATGAGCTGCTGACGGGCAGCGATTTCGTGAGCTTGCACCTGCCGTTAAACGATGCCACGCGCGGCATCATCGGCCGGCGCGAGCTCGGGCTGATCAAGCCCGGCTCGATCCTGGTAAACATCTCGCGCCCGCCGCTGGTGGACCGCGAGGCGCTGCTCGACGCCCTGCGCGCCGGACGGCTGGGCGGGTTCGGCCTCGATCCCCATTACGACGCGCCGGGGCGCGCCGACGATCCGATGCTCGGCTTCCGCAATGTCATCATCACGCCGCACCTTGCCGCGGCGCCGCGCTACAATTCGCTCGACGACTTCGAAGAGCTGCTGCTCGGCATCGACCAGGCGCTGGCTTGAATAGGGATGAGGGATGTGGGCGGAGGGATGAGAAATAAACCAAGAAATACCTATGGACTCTTCTTGGCGTGCTTGGCGTCTTGGCGGTTCATTTTTTGTTTCGGTTTCGTCGGAGTGCTTGGCGGTGAGGGGGCAGTTTTTGCCGCGGCCTACCCGGAACGGCCGATTCGCTTCGTGGTGCCGTTCCCGCCGGGAACGACCACAGACGTCGTGGCGCGGCTCGTCGCGCAGCGGGCCGGCGAGCGTCTCGGCCAGCCCATCGTGGTGGATAACCGCTCCGGCGCGAGCGGCACGATCGGGGTGGAAACGGCGGCGCGCGCCGCGCCCGACGGCTATACGTGGGGCCTCGGCACGACGACCACCCACGCGCTGGCCCTCATCCTCAGCCCGAAGCTGGGCTACGACCCGGTCCGGGACTTCGCGCCGGTCGCACTGCTCGGCGACTCGCCCTACTTCCTGACCACGAACCCCGCGCTGCCGGCGTCCAACATGAAGGATTTCATCGCCTACGCGCGCGCCAACCCGGGCAAGCTGCACTACGCTTCCGTCGGCAACTTCAGCGTCGGGCACCTCTCCGGCGAGCTGCTCAAGAAGGCGGCGGGGATCGACATGGTGCACGTGCCCTACAAGGGGTCAACGCTGGCGCTGATCGACCTGCTGGCCGGCCGCATCCAGCTGAACATCAGCACCATCGCGGCCTCGCTGCCGCAGGTCAGGGCCGGCAAGCTGCGCGCGCTCGCCGTCACCAGCCAGCAGCGCGTCCCGGCGCTGCCCCAGACCCCGACCGTCGCGGAATCGGGGTTCCCCGGCTACCAGGCTTCGCTATGGGTAGGCCTGTTCGTGCCCGCACGCACACCCGGCACGGTGGTCGGACTGCTCAACCGGGAGCTCAACTCCGTCCTGGGTTCGGCCGGGATGCGCGAGGCGCTGGCCGACCAGGCGTTCGAGCCCGGCGCCCTCGCGCCCGAGGCTTTCGCCAGGCTGATCCGGGAGGAAACCGCACGCTGGCGCAAGGTGATCAGCGAAGCGGGCCTCAAACCGGAATGACCGCTTTCGGCCCGCGAGGGATGAGGGCGGAGGGATGAGGGATGAGGAGCTTTGTTGCCGTCACCCATCACTCATCACGCTTTTTGCTTCTTGACGCTGCCGAATTCGGCCCAGAGCCTCAGCTCTTCGGGCATAGGCGGCGGCGCGCCGGTGTAACCCAGCGCCGCCACGACCGCCGAGTGATTAGGTGATTAAGTGACTGAGTGACTGAGCAACGGCCAGCGCTGGAATTGATCCGCCACTCAATCACCTAGTCACCTAGTCACCTAGTCACCTGCTCTGGGAGCGGGCGCGGTGGCGGAAATAGCCGACGACGCCGGGCAGGATCGAAACCAGCACAATGACGACGATCGCGAGCGTCAGGTTCTGCTTCACCGCCGGCACATTGCCGAAGTAGTAGCCGGCGTAGGCGAGCGAGCCGACCCAGGCGATGCTGCCCGAGAAGCTGAAGAACAGGAAGCGCGGGTACTGCATGCGCCCGATGCCGGCCACGAACGGGGCGAAGGTGCGGATGATGGGGACGAAGCGCGCGAAGAACACCGTTTTCGCCCCGTAGCGGTCGTAGAAGCGCTGCGTGCGCTGGAGATGTTCCGGGTTGAGGAGCCGCGAGCCTTCGCGCGTGAACACGCGCGGCCCGACGTAGCGCCCGATCCAGTAATTGGTATTGTCCCCCAGGAACGAGGCGGCGGCGAGCGTGGCGAACAGCCCGTGTATGTACATGTCGCCCGCCGCGGCAAGCGTCCCGGCCACGAACAGCAGCGAGTCCCCCGGCAGGAACGGCGTCACCACCAGCCCGGTCTCGCAGAACACGATCAAGAAGAGGATCGCGTAGATCCACGTTCCATAGTTCGCAACCAGCCACTGCAGGTGACGGTCGAGGTGAAGGACGATGTCTACGAGGCCGGAGAGAAGCTCCACGCGCGCCTTGTCTCAGCGTGAGTCCGAATCGAGCCGCAGATGAACGCAGATAAACACAGATGAGATCAAGATCAGAATGGACAGGATTAACAGGATTAACGAGATACAAACAGGATAACGTTCCGGTTCCAGCGGTAATCCTGTGAATCTTGTAAATCCTGTCTATTTCCTGCCTTTATTGATTTTGATCGGCGTGTATCTGCGTTTATCTGCGGCTGATGATGTTTCTTGGCTTCTAAACAACAGCGCCGGACTCGCCGGGCTTCTTCTGGACTTCGGGACGGGCGAGGTCCTCGCGCGATACGCCAAGGTACATCACGATCGGGCTCGCCACCAGCACCGAGGAGTAGATGCCGAAGAGAATGCCGATGGTGAGCGCGAGCGCGAAGTAGAACAGCGTCTCGCCGCCGAAGATCAGCATCGCGCATACCATTGTCTGGGTCGATCCGTGAGTGATTATGGTACGCGACATGGTAGCCGTGATCGCGTGGTCGAGGACCTGCGGTACGGTCAGGTTGCGCAACTTGCGGTTGCGGAAGGTCTCGCGCACCCGGTCGAACACCACCACCGACTCGTTCACCGAGTAGCCGAGGATCGCCAGCACCGCGGCGAGCACCGGCAACGAGAACTCCCACTGGAACAGCGAGAAAAAGCCGACGATGATCACCACGTCGTGCAGGTTGGCGATGATGGCGGCGACCCCGAACTTCCACTCGAAGCGAAGCGCGAGATAGCCGACGATCCCGAGGGAGACGAACAGCAGAGCGAGCGCCCCGGCCTCGAACAGCTCCCGCCCCACCTGCGGTCCCACGAACTCGACGCGGCGCACCTCGACCCGCGCATCGTCTTTCCTCAGCGCCTCCATCACCTGTTCCGAGAGCTTGGCGCTGGTGACCCCCTGCTTCACCGGCAGCCGGATCAGCACGTCGCGCGAGGTGCCGAAGTTCTGCACCGAGGCGTCGCTGAAACCGAGCCGCGCCATGGACTCGCGTATCTTGCCGAGGTCGGCCGCCTGCGCGTAGGCCACCTCCATCACCGTGCCGCCGGTGAAATCCACGCCGAGGTTGAGCCCCCGGACAGCGAGCGATCCCACCGAGATCAGGAACGTGATGAGCGAGATCACGTTGAAGATCAGCGCGTAGCGCATGAACGGGATGTCGCGCTTGATCCTGAAAAATTCCATATGCCTATTCGCTTTCGCTAACGATGAGCGATGATCTATGAACGATGAACAAATGCTGAAGGTATTCGTTCATCATTCATCATTCCGCGTTCATCATTTGGCGGCCGCTTGCGGCCGCCACACCTGGCCGATCGAGACCTTCTCGATCCGGCGCTGGGTGCCGTAGTAGAGATTGACCATGGCCCGCGAAACCATCACCGCGCTGAAGATCGAGGTGAGTATGCCCAGGCACAGCACCACGGCGAAACCTTTCACCGGACCGGAGCCGAGCAGGAACAGGAAGACTCCCGCGATGAGCGTCGTGATGTTGGAGTCCAGAATCGTGCCCCAGGCGCGGTCGTAGCCCGCGAAGATCGCCGCCTGCGGCGTGTTGCCCCCGCGCAGCTCCTCGCGCACGCGCTCGTTGATCAGCACGTTGGCGTCGATCGCCATGCCGATGGTGAGCGCGATGCCCGCCATGCCGGGCAGTGTCAGCGTCGCCTGCAACATCGAGAGCAGCGCGACCAGGAACAGCACGTTGGCGGTGAGCGCAATGATCGAGAACACGCCGAACAGCATGTAGTAGGCGATCATGAACACCGCGATCGCCGCGAAGCCGTACCAGGTGGACTGAAAGCCGATGCGGATGTTCTCCGCGCCGAGCGACGGCCCGACTGTGCGCTCCTCGATGATCTCCATCGGCGCGGCGAGCGCGCCGGCGCGCAGCAGCAACGCCACGTCCTGCGCCTCCTGCGTCGTCATGCGCCCGCTGATCTGCACCCGTCCGCCCGGGATCTCGCTGCGGATCACGGGGGCCGTGACCACCTCGCCCTTGCCCTTCTCGAACAGCAGGATCGCCATGCGCTTGCCCACGTTCTCGCGCGTGACCTGCTGGAAGATGCGGGCGCCGGTGCCATCGAGGTTGATATGCACCGCCGGCTCGCCCGTCTGATTGTCGAAGCCGGGTTGCGCGTCGTTGATGCGGTCGCCGGTCAGCACCACCTGCTTCTTCACCAGGACCGGCGCGCCGCCGCGCTCCACGTAGAGCTCGTCGCCGAAGGGCACCTGTCCCGCCACCGCCGCTTGTATCGCTGCCGGGTTGTTGGTGGCCTCGTCATCCACCATTCGCACCTCGAGGGTCGCCGTGCGGCCGAGGATGTCCTTCGCCTTGGCGGTGTCCTGCACCCCCGGCAGCTGCACCACCACGCGGTCCGCGCCCTGTTGCTGGATGATGGGCTCGGCCACGCCCAGCTCGTTGACGCGATTGCGCAGCGTCGTGATGTTCTGCTGCAGCGCGAAGTCCTGGGTTTTCTTCTGCGCCTCGGGCTTCAGCGTGGCGACGATGCGGAATTCGCCCGAATCATCGACTGTCCTGAGATCGAGATCGGGTAGGGTGCGCGAGATTTCCTGCAGCCCCTTCTCGCGCATCGGCTGCTCGCGGAAGCGCACCGCGATCGCCTGTCCTTCGCGCGCCACGCCGGAGTACTGGACGCGCTTCTCGCGCAGGTTGCTGCGGACGTCGTTGAGCGTCGCTTCCAGCTTCTTGGCGATCGCCGCCTTCATGTCCACCTGCAGCAGGAAGTACACGCCGCCGCGAAGATCGAGCCCCAGGTACATCGGCAGCGCGCCGATCGACGCGAGCCAGCGCGGGCTGTTGGAGAGCAGGTTGAGCGCGACGACGTAGTCCTCCCCGAGCTGCGACTGCAGGAGGTCCTTGGCCTTGAGCTGGGTGTCGGTGTCGGGAAAACGCGCCTTGACGCTCGCCGCGTCCAAAAAGAGCCCGTTGGGCGCGATGTTGCCCTTCTTGAGGATGTCCTCGACGCGGCCCAGGAGCGTGCTGTCGGACTTGAGCGTCGCGCGCTGCGGCTGGACCTGCACTGCCGGCACCTCGCCGAAGAAGTTGGGCAGCGTGTAGACCAGCCCCACCACCAGCGCGGCGGCGATCATGACGTACTGCCAGAGGGAGTAGCGGTTCATTACTGCGTGGTGAACGGTCAGCAGTGAGCGGTGAGCGGTTCTTTCTGCGTTCTGCTTACTGCTTACCGCTTACTGCTGACCGGTCACTGGATATTCTTGATGGTCCCCTTCGGGAGCACCAGCTGCACCGCCGGGCGCTGCACCCGAACCTCGACGTTGTCCGCGATTTCGAGCGTCACGTAGTTCTCATTGACCTTGCTGATGCGGCCGAGCATGCCGCCCGCGGCGACCACCTCGTCCCCTTTTTGCAGCGCCTCGATCAGCGTCTTGTGTTCCTTCGCGCGCTTCATCTGCGGGCGGATCATCAGGAAGTAGAGCACTGCGAACATCAGCACGATCAGAATCAGGCTCTCGTAGCCGCCGCCTGGTGCGGCGGCGCCGGAACCCTGGGCCCAGGCTGGATTGATCAACATATCGTCTCCGTGTTTCGGGCGAGCGCGGAAGCACCCGGAAAAAAGGCGAATTTTACTACGATTTGGCCTAGGAGTTTGTCGGACTTGGCGCCGACAAACTCCTAATGCAAGACCACCTGCACGAAAACGGAAGGAAGAAGCAGTGAAAATCTCCTTACCAGGCTGCTCGCGTGCTTATTGTAGGCGAAGAGGGGTCGTAATGCCGGGTCTCATTCGAAATCTGTAGGCGGTCTTGCTGTTAGCAGCCTGTCGGATGCCTAAGCCCGACAGGCCGCTGGGCTTGCTTGAATTCCGGGAGGAAATCGGCGAGCCGCCGACCCTCGATCGCGGCGCGCAGGTTACGCATCAGTTCCTGGTAGTAATGGATGTTGTGCAGCGTGTTCAGACGCGCCCCCAGTATCTCGTTCACGCGTTGCAAGTGGTGCAGGTACGCCCGGGTGAAGTTACGGCAGGTGTAGCAGGCGCATTCCTCGTCGAGCGGCTTGACCTCGTCGCGGTAACGCGCGTTCCTCAGCTTCACCACGCCGCGGCGGGTGTAAACCCAGCCGTTGCGCGCGTTGCGCGTGGGCAGTACGCAATCGAAGAGGTCGATGCCCGCCATGACTGCCGCCACGATGTCGGGCGGCGTGCCGACCCCCATCAGATAGCGCGGCCGGTCCGCGGGCAGCTGCGGCGCGGTGTGCTTCAGCACCTGCAACATTTCCCGCTTGGTCTCGCCGACCGACAGCCCGCCGATGGCATAGCCGTCGAAGCCGATGTCCTTCAGCCCAGCGAGCGACTCGTCGCGCAGGCGCTCATGCACACCGCCCTGCACGATGCCGAACAGCGCGTTGCTGTTGCCCTCGTGCGCGCGCCGGGAGCGGGCGGCCCATCGCAGGGAAAGCCGCATCGAGTCGCGCGCCTGATCGTGTGCCGCCGGATAGGGCGTGCATTCGTCGAACACCATGACGATATCGGCAGCGAGCGCGCGCTGGATGCGCATCGACGCCTCGGGCGTGAGAAAGCACGGGTCGCCGTTTACCGGTGAGCGGAACCTTACGCCCTCCTCCGTGATTCTCCGCAGCGGGCCGAGGCTGTAGACCTGGTAGCCACCGGAGTCGGTGAGGATCGGGCCGTCCCAGCCCATGAAGCGGTGCAGCCCGCCATGCGCCTCGATCACATCGACCCCGGGGCGCAGCCAGAGGTGAAACGTGTTGCCCAGCACGATCTGGACGCCGCCGTCCCTCAACTCGCTTGGGCTCAGCGTCTTGACCGTGCCGTAAGTGCCAACCGGCATGAATGCCGGCGTGTCCACCACGCCGTGCGGGAGCGTCAGCTTCCCGCGCCGCGCGGCACCGTCGGTCGCCGTAACCCTAAACTCCATTACCGGCCATCTACACTGCTTCCACTTCGATCCCCGGAACTCTGGCAAAGCGCCGATCATTGCTCAGAACCTGGACCGGCCCCGAAACCTGCAGTGCACAAGCAGCCTGTAGCGCGTCCGGGGTCGATAGATTCAGTGCCGCCCTGATCTGCGCCGCCGCTTCCACTACCGGTGCCGTGAGATCAACCACGATCAAATCGGGCTCGGTAAAAAAACTTTCATATGCAGACAATGCCCGCTGATTTTTTTCGCGCAGCGGACGCACACGGCACTCCAGCCAGCTCAATCTCGAAACCGCGATCCGCGCTGACTCGTTCTGCTGCCGGTAATGCTCCAGTCTCGTGGTCACGCGCTCACGAAACTCCCTGGCGCCTTCCACCAGGTAGATCACAACGTTCGCGTCCAGGAATAGCGTCACGCAGCGTCCCAGCTGTCCCGCTCAGCGCGGATATAGCTGTCAATGTCTGCCTTCGACAGGTTTCCCGCCGCAGGTCGCTTGAGCCAGTTCCAGACGCTTCCGGTCGGCTTTAATGCTTTACGCGCTCGCGCGCGCTTGCCTGCTTGATTGATTCCGCCCTTGGCTGCAGGTCCGGCGGCCTGGGAAAGAATCAAATGAAGTTCTCTTTGCAGCGAGCGATGGTTGCTTTCAGCCCGCTGCTTGAGTGCTTTCAGGACCCTTTCATCCACATCTCGTATTAGAACTTGTGCCATGGTGCCACCTTGATAGCAATGTAGTATCAAAATGATATCATGGCGCCACGCGACGCTCAAGCCGGTGGTTTTCTTGGCGTTATTGGCGCGCTTGGCGGTTCATACGAACCGTGAATCGTGATTCGTGAATCGTGAATCGACCCGATCCCGGTGACCAGTGACAGGTTCGTGAACCCGCGTGTTGAACCGCGAGGGTTCGTCCGTTCCAACCCCTGCGGCCTCGGAACGGTTATCGCTAGAAATGGACCGCTCCACGTCGGCCGCCTTGCGCGCAGCCTCCGACAACGATCGGCAAGCATGGAACTCGACGGTGTCGGCTGCTTCGCGCGTCTCCGCGGTCGCATCCCCGAAAGCGGGGCCCCTGCTCAACGCTCCAACGCGCCCTCCTTGGTCGCACCCGCACGCGGGCACCTGCTCCGCCCTCCGGCGCGCTAGTTAAACCGGCGCATTGCGTCCGGATTTAACGATACTTGGCGGCCTTGGCGCCTTGGCGGCTATTGTCCGGTTTTTTCAATCAGCATCGCGTCGCCGTAGCTGTAGAAGCGGTAGCGGCTTTCGATCGCGTGGCGGTATGCGCGGCGGATATTATCCCTGCCACCGAAAGCCGACACCAGCATCAGCAGCGTGGACCGGGGCAGGTGAAAGTTGGTGAGCAGGCGCTCGACTACGCGGAAGCGATAGCCAGGAAGAATGAAGAGCCGGGTCTCGCCGCGGCCGCCTTTCAGCTCGCCGCCGGCCGCCGCGCTCTCGAGCGCGCGCAGCGTCGTCGTGCCCGCCGCCAGCACCCGCCCGCCTCTCCCGCGCGCCCGGTTGATCGCGTCCACCGTCGCCTGCGGCACGTCGTACCACTCGCCGTGCATCTCGTGCTGCGCGAGGTCCTGCGCGCGCACTGGCTGGAAGGTGCCGGCGCCCACGTGGAGCGTGAGAAAGGCGACTGAAACGCCCCGATCACGCAGCGCTTGCAGCAGCGCGGCGTCGAAATGCAGGCCCGCGGTTGGGGCCGCAACCGCCCCCGGCTCGCGCGCGTACACCGTCTGGTAGCGCTCCGCGTCTTCCTCGCCGGCAGGACGCGCGACATACATCGGCAACGGCACCGCTCCATGGCGCTCCAGCAGCGCAAATACGTTATCGCACCCCTCGAGGCGCAGGCGGTAGAACTCCCGCTCGCGCCCGAGCACGGTCGCCTCCACCGCATCGGCGAGCACGAGCGTACTCCCCACGCGCACCGGGTGGTTCGCGCCGATCTGCGCCAGGACCTCGTCGCGCCCGAGCACGCGTTCCACCATCACTTCGATCCGCCCGCCGGTTTTCTTGCGGCCGGCGAGCCGCGCCTTGATGACGCGCGTGTCGTTGAGCACCACGACATCGCCGGCTGCCACCAGGTCCGCCAAATCGCGGAACTGCCGGTCGGACAGCGCGCCCGTCCGGCCATCGAGGTGCAGGAGCCGGCTCGCACCGCGTTCTCCTGGCGGAAACTGCGCGATCAGCTCCTGCGGCAGCTTGTAGTCGAAATCGTCGAGACGCACCCCGCGATTATAGGGAATGCGTGAGTCGTGATTCGTGAGTCGTGACTCGGAGAGCGGAGCGCCTTGCGGCGTGACTACCAGGACCATGCTGCTGTTTTATTGTTGCTGATACAGGAATGCGGGATAATTTGCCCGCATTCCTGCCGGGATGGCGGAATTGGTAGACGCACGGGACTCAAAATCCCGCGGTGGCGACACCATGAGAGTTCGATTCTCTCTCCCGGCACCAAGAGCATCGATGAACGCGGAACGATGAACCAGGCCTTATCGCCCCCCGTGTTCATAGTTCATCATTCATCATTCATCATTCATCATTCATCGTTCATCGTTCATCGTTCAGGTGCGGCCTGACTCACGACGACCCGGTTGCGTCCCGCCTTCTTCGCTTCGTACAGCGCCTCGTCGGCAGCGCGCAACAGCGCTTCCGCATCGCCGGCGTGTTGCGGATAGACCGCCACGCCGAATGATGACGTGACGGCGGCGAGCGGCCTGCCGCCATATTCGAGATGCAGCGCCGCGATGCCGTGTCGGATCCGTTCCGCCCGTTCGACCGCCACCTCCAACGTCGTCTCGGGCAGGATCACCGCCAGCTCTTCCCCTCCGTAACGGCAGCCGATGTCTGAGCCGCGCACGTTCTCGCGGATCACGTCGGCAACGCGCTTGAGCACGAGATCGCCGGCTTCATGGCCCCAGGTATCGTTGAAGCGCTTGAAGTGGTCGATGTCCGCCAGGATCGTGGCGATGGGTGTGCGGTTGCGACGCGATTTCAGCAATTCCCGCCCCAGCAACTCCCACAAGTAGCGCCGGTTGTACAGTTCGGTGAGGGGATCGGTGATCGCCAGCCCACGGGATTCCCGCAGCGCCCTCTGCAATTCCGCATCGCGGTCCTGCAGCGCCTGCGCCATCTGATCGAAAGCGTCTCCCAGGCGCGAGATCTCTTCGCGCCCGCCCGGCAACCCGGTGCGCGCAGTGAGGTCGCCCGCGTGGACGCGGCGCGCCACGTCGAGCAGCTTGCGAAGGTTGCGCAATACCAGCATCTCGGCGCCGTACCATCCGCCAAGCAGCAGCAATGTCGTCACCACGACCAGGCCGCCGACGGTCTTGATGAACGCCTTGTGCGCCTCGGAGTAGATCACCCACTGATTGATGCTGACCACGACGCGCAGCGGTATGCTGCCGTCCGGATTCTCGCCCACGCTTTCGAACGCGTAGAGCCGCGGCACGCCGCTGGCATCGGTTGTCTCAAGCACACCGCTCTTCGCGGCGAATACCGCCTGGTCCAGGCGCGGATCGGCGCCCTTGTCTCCGATGCGCGCAGCCTGGGCCGGGTGCTGGGCGAGGACGACTCTGTCGCGGTCGACTATGGTGACCACGGCGCCGGGAGGTTGCGGCGTCGCGGCGGCAAGCTCGTTGAAGCGCTTGAGGTCGAGCCCCGCGAACACCACGCCCACGACGTTCTTGTCGACATCCAGCACGGGCTGGCCAAAATCGATGCCCTCCTTGACGGTGGCACGGCCCGGCTGATACCCCCCGACCGCAAACCTGCCGCTGTCCGCCGCCAGCCGGAAATAGTAGCGGTCGCTGACATTGACCCCGTCGTTCCACGTCACCGCATTGCACTGGAGGTCGCCATTGGCGAGGTGGACGCCCATCGAGTGGTAGAGGTCGCGGCTCGCCAGCATCACTCCCCGGAAATACTCGTCGCAGGCCTCCCGGTCCCGCATCAGCGCCGGCACCGTTGCCGACAACGCGAACAGCAACTGGCGGGCGCCCTCCAGCGCCTGCTCCTGCTGCTTGGCCGCAAGCCTGGCGTAACGCCGCAGGTCCTCCCGGGCATGGGCTTCGGCGACATAGCGCTGCTCGAGCGCGCCATACACCATCAACGCCAG
>Ga0326597_10009286_pt1 | contig 13193 bp, 14 predicted proteins | sample RVTome_12_FD_203789 | JGI IMG/M metagenome (GOLD analysis project Ga0326597, IMG submission 203789) | Soil microbial communities from uranium-contaminated site in the Upper Colorado River Basin, Wyoming, United States - RVT100D185 | ecosystem: Environmental > Terrestrial > Soil > Contaminated >... | reverse complement strand
AGGACGAGGCACGAGCGCGCCTGACACTCCGCGGCACGCCCCTGCTAGCGTCCGGCCGATGGCGGTCAGCTCGTACCTGTCTGAGGCGGCCGGCGGGATGGTGGTCGGCGCCGCATTCGCCGACGACGAGACGGCTTCGCGCGCGATAGATCTGCTGCGCGCGTCGGACGTCCGCTGGCAGGACATCTCGGTGCTCGCGCGGGACGCGGCCCGCGCCGACACCCTCGCTCGTGATCGCGCGTGGACGCCGTCGCGCGACCGCGGCGGCCTGCCGCTGCTGCGTCTGGTCCGGCGCGGGGGCGCCACCCCCGCGGTGAAGCAGCGCTACGCGGTCGACCTGCGCGGGGGCCGCGTGGTCGTCCTGGTCGCGGCGGACGGTCAGCCGGCGGACACCCTGGCCGCGCTCTTCGCTCAGGCGGGCGGCGAGCGGATCGAGCAGTGGTGGCAAACGCCTGCTTCGCTATTCGCCCCGCCCGAGCTCGGAGGTCCCTTCTAACGCGCTCGGTCCGGCTCGCTTCGCATCGCCGGCCTGTGCCGCCTCAGGGGTAGGGGTCCCTGTGCGCGAAGCGCGCCGCTCGTCGTCGCTCGCTCGGACCGGCGGAGCCGGATCCTCGCTCGCCTTCCTATCTGGCATGTCGTTCGCAGTGACGGCCGGTCGCGACCGCATAGCGACACGAGAAAGGAAGTGACCGGCCAGATGGGTCAGACGAACGTCAACACTGGCGGACCCGGCAGTAGCGGTGACGGGTTCGGCGCCGGGATGATCATCGGGATCATCCTGCTCATCCTCATCGTCCTGGTGCTCGTCTTCTACGCGGGTCCGCAGATCTTCGTGAACAACACCGCGCCGCGCTCCCTGTTCGAGGACCTGCTGGGCGCCGCCTCGGCGCTGGCCTAGCCCTGGCCGCCGACGCGCCGGACGAGGTCGCGCACGGCGCGACCGAAGTCGTCCGGCGCGTCCAGGTTCGCGAGGTGCCCCGCCCGGGGGACCACCGTTAGCGTCGCCTCGCGGATACCATCGGTCATGGTCCGCGACATCTGCGGCGGCGTGATGCGGTCGTCGGAGCCCACCACCACCGCGACCGGCACGTCGATCCCGGCCAACAGCTCGCGCGCGTCCTGGCGCGCGGCCATGGCCAGCGAAGCCTGGGCGATGGCCTCTGCCGGCTGGCGGCCGACGATCTGGCGCACGCGCCCCCATTGCTCCGAGCCGTCGCGCACCCACGGCGGCGGCTGGAGCAGAAGCGCGCGCGTCCCGCGCTCGCGCACGAGGTCCGCGAGCTTCGCTCGGCGCTCGCGCGCGGGCTCGTCGTCGGCCTCCGCGCGCGTGTCGGCGAGGAGCAGGCCGGCGACGCGCGCGCGGTGGCGGCGCCAGAACGCGAATGCCACATAGCCGCCCATCGAGAGGCCGACGACCACCGCGCGCTCGGCCTTCGCCGCATCGAGACTTCCGGCGAGCGCGTCGGCGTAGTCGTCGAGCGATGGCTGCCCGGCCGGCACGGGCGTCCCGCCGAAGCCGGGTAGCGACGGCGCGAGGACGGTGTCCACCTCCTCGCGCAGCGCGGCGACCTGCAGCTCCCACATCGACCCATCGAGCGGGAACGCGTGGACGAAGAGCAGCGCGGTCACGGGGCCCTAGCCCAGGGCTCCGGCCATCCGCTCCAGCCGCGCCAAGCGCGACTCGATCGGCGGGTGAGTCCCACCTGCCGCGTCTATGACGCAGGACGCAGACGCACGACCGCCAGTCGGCGTCGCGTGCGCTTCTGGTAGCCGTGGAAGAAGGGGTAGCGGGAGGCGACCTGGTCCCACAGGCGCTCGCGTTCCGCTCCCTCGGGGAAGTCGGCACGGACCGCGAAGGTCCGCTCGCCGAGTTGCACCTCTGCGTTGGGCCGCGACCTCAGGTTCGTCGTCCACGCGGGAGCGGCATCAAGACCGCCGTTCGACCCGATAACGACGAGATCGTGGCCATCGTTGATGTGCCCAAGCGCCACCGTCCGAGGACGTCCTGTGCGCCGGCCGATCGTCGTCAGCAACAGTAGCGGCATGAACCCATTCGATGCGCGATCGACGACACGGCCGCGCAGCGCGCGATAGAAGAACACGTGCACCGGCGTGGATCGCGCAAGGACCGCGGCGAAGACCCGGTCGTACAGTCCTGCCCCGCCACTTTTGACCGTATTCATGCCTTCATCTTCCCACGCTCCGCCTCTCCGGAGAGCGGCGCCGCGCCCCGCGCGACGGCCGCGAGTGCGCGGATGAAGGCCGGCTGTGTGTTGGGCATCTCGATGCGGTGGTAGCGCAGACCGGCGGCGCGGGCCTCTTCCGCCGCGGCCACGTCGAGGTCGTAGAGGACCTCGAGGTGATCCGCCAGGAACTGCACCGGCACCACCAGCACGTCGCGGTGCCCCTCGGCGGCGATCGCGGGGAACAGCTCCTTGAGATCGGGACGCAGCCACTCCTCGGCGGTGTGGCCCGCGCTCTGGTAGGCCCAGCGCCAGCGCTCCGGCGCGACCCCCGCACGGTGGGCCACGAGCTCCGCGGTCTCCTTGAGCTGCGCCACGTAGCCGGGCTCGGCGTCGAACACGCGCCGCGGCAGGCTGTGCGCGGTGAGGAGGAGCGGTACGCGCTCCGGATCTTCCAGTCCTGCGAGCGCCTCGCGGACGCGCTCGGCGAGCGCGTCGAGGAACGCGGGCTCGCGGTGCCACGCGCGCGGGACGGCGACGCCTACGCGCGGCGATGCCGACGCGGCCGCCTCCTCGAGCGCGCGCGCGTATCCGCCCATGATCGCTTCGGACCACTGCGGCGAGAGCACGACCCCGACGAGCCGCTCCGCGCCGGCGCCGACGAGCCGCTCGACGGCCTGCGCGATCGTCGGGTGTGAGTAGCGCATCCCCGCGGCCGCGCGCCAGCCGTCACCCAGCTCGCCCTCGAGCGCCTCGGCCTGCGCCGCGGTGATGCGGACCAGCGGCGACCAGCCGATGCGCTCGTAGCGGCGCGCGAACTCCGCGACGAGCTCGGCCGAGGGCTCGCGCCCGCCGCGCACGCGGGCGAGATAGGCGGGCAGGTCTTCGGGCCCCGTCGGCGCGCCGTAGGTCATGAGCACGACGCCCGCGGTCATCGCGCCGTTTCGGCGTGGACCAGCTCGACCAGCCGCGCGAGGGTCGAAGCGTCCGTCTCGGGCAGGACGCCGTGGCCCAGGTTGAACACGTGGCCCGGGCGTCCGGCGGCGCGCCGCAGCACGTCGCGCGCGCGGTCCGCGACCACTTCGAATGGCGCTAGGCACGCGCCGGGGTCGAGATTCCCCTGGATCCCGAGGCCATCGCCCATGGCCGCCCAGGCCTCATCGAGCGGGATGCGCCAGTCCACGCTGACGACGTCGCAGCCCGCGCGCGCCAGGAGCGGCACGAGCAGTGGGTTGCCCGTGGCGAAGTGGATGCGCGGCACGCCGAGGTCGGCCAGCGCCTCGAAGATCCGCCGCGTGTACGGCAATACCGCGCGCTCGTAGTCGGCGGGCGCGAGCGCGCCGGCCCACGAGTCGAACAGCTGGACGACCTGCGCCCCGGCCGCGACCTGGGCGCGCAGGTAGCGCGCGACGATCTCGGCGACCTTCGTCATCAGCGCGTCCCAGAGCGCGGGCTCGCCGAAGAGCATGGCCTTGGTGCGTGCGAATTCACGCGAGGGGCGACCCTCGATCAAGTACGAGGCGAGCGTGAACGGCGCGCCGGCGAAGCCGATGAGCGCGACGCCGCGCGGCAGAGCGGCGCGCAGGGCGCGGATGGTCTCGAAGAGGTAGGGCGTCGCCTCATCCGCAGCGACGACGCGGATCGCGGCGACGTCGGCGGCGGTCCGTACCGGCCGCTCCACGATCGGGCCGAGGTCGGGCTGGATGTGGAACGGGATGCCCATCCCGTCGAGCGGCAGCATGATGTCGGCGTAGAGGACGGCGCCGTCGACGCCGAGGCGGTCCACCGGCAGGCGCGTGACGCGCGCGCAGAGCTCGGGCGTGCGCGCCATCTCGAGGATGCCGTAGCGCTCGCGCAGCTCGCGGTACTCGGCGAGGCAGCGGCCGGCCTGGCGCATGAACCACACCGGCGTGCGCTCCGTCCGCTCGCGCCGGCACGCGCGCACGAGCAATGGGGTCGAGCGAGGATCCGGCCTTGCCGGTCCGAGCGAGTCCATGAGAGCGGAGCGGCTAGCCGCGAGCGAGCGAAGCGAGCCGACGGCTATTGAGCAGGCTGCCGTCGATCTCGTCGAGCGCGCGTTCGAGCGGCATGGCCGCGCCGACCAGGATGGGCGTCTCGCGCTCGGTGTAGGACGAGGCCTCGGTCTCGCGCAGGTCCGCCACCAGGGCGAGGAAGCGGCGCACGTCCTCGACCTCGAAGGCGACGATGAACTCCTGGTCGTCGATGCCGAAGCTGTACGCGGTGTGGATGCGCACGTCCGGGTAGCGGTGGCCGACCTCGAAGTGCCTGGCCATGATCCGCGCGCGGTCGGCGTGCGGCAGCGCGTACCAGCGCCGCTGCTTCACCATCGGATAGACGACCAGGTAGGGCTTGTCGCCGACGGGTCCGGCCTCGCTGCGCGAGTGCTCGCCGCCCTCGTGCGCGTGCTCGCCGAGGTAAGGCGAGCGGCGCCGCGCCGCCAGGTAGCCGTACGGCCGGGTGCTGTACGCCCACAGCGCCGTGGACGCGAGGCGCACCTCGAGCGCGCGGATCCCTTCGAGGTCCTCGGCCACCACCCATAGCAGCAGGTCCGCGTCCGCGCGCGTGCCGACCAGCGAATAGGCATGGACGCGCACGTCTTCGCCGCCCATCGCGCCGACGAGCTCGCGCTTGTGCGCGTCGCGCTCGCGGTCGGGGAGGCGTCGCCACTCCGCAGATACGGCCAGCGTTAGGTAGCGATAGAGCTCGTTCATGCGACCTCCCTCAGCGAGTCGCCCGCGGCCTCGACGATCCGATCGACGGCGGCCTCGTCGTGCGCGAGCGAGATGAACCAGCACTCGAGCTGGGAGGGCGGGAGCATCACGCCCCGGGCGAGCATCGCGCGGTGGAAGCGCGCGAAGCGCTCGCGGTCACTGCTCAGCGCGTCGTCCTCACTGCGCACGGGGCGCTCGGCGAAGAACAGCGTCAGCAGCGAGCCCACCGAGCGGATCGCGTCACTCAGGCCGCGCTCGAGCCGGGCGCCGAGCTCCTCGAGCCGGGCGTACGCGGCCGCGTCGAGGAGCCCCAGCGTGGCCAGACCGGCCGCCATGGCCAGCGGGTTCCCCGAGAGCGTGCCGGCCTGGTAGACGGGACCGAGCGGCGCGACCAGCGACATCAGCTCGCGCGACGCGCCGTAGGCGCCGACGGGCAGGCCGCCGCCGATGACCTTGCCGAAGCAGGTGATGTCGGCGCGCACGCCGCTGCGCTCCTGGGCGCCGCCGCGCGCGACGCGGAAGCCGGTGATCACCTCGTCGAAGATCAGCAGCGCGCCGGCCTCGTCGCACGCGGCGCGCAGGCCTTCGAGGAAGCCCGGCTCGGGCGGGACGCAGCCCATGTTGCCCGCGTACGGCTCGACGAGGATGGCCGCGAGCCCGCCCTCGCGCGCTGCCGCGCGCACGGCCGCGAGGTCGTTGAAGGCCACGGTGACCGTGTCGCGCGCCGCGCCCTCGGTCACGCCCGCGCTGCCCGGCAGGCCGAGGGTGGCCACGCCCGAGCCGGCCTTGGCCAGCAGCGCGTCGGAGTGGCCGTGGTAGCAGCCGGCGAACTTGAGCACCCGGGCGCGGTCGGTCGCAGCGCGCGCGAGGCGGACCGCGCTCATGGCGGCCTCGGTGCCCGACGAGACGAAGCGCAGCATCTCGACGCTCGGGACGGCGGCCGCGATCGCCTCGGCGAGCTCTATCTCGAGCGGCGTCGGTGCGCCGTAGGAGCTACCCCGGCGGGCCTGCTCGGCGATCGCGGCGACCACGTCCGGGTGCGCGTGGCCCGCGATGAGCGGGCCCCAGGAGCAGACCAGGTCCACGTAGTCGCGGCCATCCGCGTCGCGCACGCGGCAGCCCTGCCCGCTGACGATGAACGGCGGCTCGCCGCCGACAGCGCGGTAGGCCCGCACGGGGCTCGACACGCCGCCGGGCATCAGCCGCTGCGCCCGCTCGAGCAGCGCGGCGTTCGCGCTCCGCGTCCCCGCGGTCATCGCTCGCGCACCCAGGCCGCGGCCTCGAGCGCGAAGTAGGTGATGGTGACGTCGGCGCCGGCCCGCGCGATCGCCGTGAGCGACTCGAGCGCGCCGCGCCGCAGGTCGAGCCAGCCGCGGTCGGCGGCGGCGTGCAGCGCCGCGTACTCGCCGCTGACCTGGTAGGCCGCGAGCGGCAGGTCGAAGCGCGCCCGCGCCGCCGCGATCACATCGAGGTATGGGCCCGCGGGCTTGACCATGACCATGTCGGCGCCCTCGGCGACGTCCGTGGAGATCTCGAGCAGCGCTTCGCGCGAGTTGGGCGGGTCCATCTGGTACGCGCTGCGGTCCCCGGACTGCGGCGCGCACTCGGCGGCCTCGCGGAACGGGCCGTAGAAGGCCGAGGCGTACTTCGCGGCGTAGGAGAGGATCGCCGTTTCCGCGTGGCCGGCCTCGTCGAGCGCGGCGCGGATGGCCGCGACGCGCCCGTCCATCATGTCCGACGGCGCGACGATGTCCGCGCCGGCCTCGGCGTAGGTGACGGCCGCACGAGCCAGGAGCGGCAGCGTCGCGTCGTTATCCACCTCGCCGTCCGCGATCACGCCGCAGTGGCCGTGCGTCGTGTACTCGCAGAGACACACGTCGGCGACCAGCGCGAGGTCCGGGACGCGCGGGCGGATCGCGCGCAGCGCCGACGGGACCGGACCGAGCGGGTCCGCCGCCGCGCGCCCGTCGTCCTTCTGATCGGGCAGTCCGAAGAGGAGCAGGCCGCCGAGCCCGGCCGCCGCCGCGCGCTCCGCGACCTCGGCGACGCGCGAGGGCGGCCAGCGCCGGTGCCCGGGCAGCGCGTCGATCGGCGCCGGCTCGTCGATCCGCGCGTCGACGAACACCGGCAGCAGCCAGGAAGCGGGGTCGAGCCGCGTCTCGCGGACCAGCCGGCGCAAAGCGGGCGTGCGGCGCAGCCGGCGCAGACGGAGGACCGAGGCACGGGGTCGCGCTGGCGCGAGCGTCATGGGACGAGCGCCTCCTTTCGTGATGCCGCGGCCAAGAGCGCGCCCGCGAGGTCGCCTGCCCGCGCGACGATCGCGTCGAGGCCGAGGTGCTGCCGCACGGCGAGGCGCGTGCGCGGACCGATCGCGACGAGCGCGGCCGCGGCGAGCGGCCCGGCGCCGATGGCCTGCGACAGCGCGCGCACGGCGCTTGGGGAGGCCAGGAGGATCGCAACGCGGCCCCGCTCCAGCGCCGCGACGAGCGCTGCCGCGTCGCCTTTCAGGCCGGGGACGGTGCGGTAGGCCACGACCTCGCGAACGCGCGCGCCGCGCGCGCGCAGGATGTCCAGCGGCTCACGTTCGGCCAGATCCGATCGCGCGAACAGCACTTGGCCAGCGGGCAGCGGCAGCTCGCGCGCGAGGGTCGCGCCGTCGGCGTGCGCCGGCACGAAGGCCACGCGCAGCCCGAGCGCGCGGGCCCGCCGGGCCGTAGCAGGACCCACGGCCGCGACGGGCGCGGCGGGCGCGAACGGCGCGACCGCCTCCGCCCCCGCGCGGCTGGTCAGCACGAGCAGGTCGGACGCTCCGAGCGAGGTAAGCGCCGCCGAGAGCGCGCGCGTGTCGGCGAGCGGCTCGCTGCGCACGCAGGGCATCACCAGCACGTCCGCGCCGCGCTCGCCGAGCGTCCGCGTGAGCTCCTGGGAGTCCTCGCGCCGCCGCGTGAGCACGATGGTCACCCCGCGATCAGGCACGGGCGGCGGCTCCGAGCGCGTCGGCGGACTCGCGCGCGAGCGCGAGCGGATCCGTGCCGCGGACGCTCGCGCGCGCGATGCCATGGGACCCCGCGAGGGCCGAGTCGAGGACGAGCGTGCCGCCATCGACGCGACCCCACGCGCCCAGCGGTATCTCGCAGCTCGCACCGAGCAGCCGCAGCAGCGCGCGCTCGGCCTCCACCGCCAGCCGGGTGGCCGCGTGGTCCGCGCGCGCGGCGAGCTCGAGGGTCGTGCCGTCGTCGGCGCGGCACTGGAGCGCGATGGCGCCCTGGCCGGGTGCGGGCGGGAACCCGCGCGCATCGAGGATCTCGGCTTCGCCGACCGCGATCCCGAGACGGCGCAGGCCGGCGAGCGCGAGCACCGTCGCGTCGTACTCGCCGTCGCGCACCTTCGCCAGCCGTGTGTCCACGTTGCCTCTGATCGGCCGCGCGACGACGTCGGGCCGGACGGCGCGCAGGAAGGCGTCGCGCCGCGGGCTCGAGGTGCCGACCACCGCACCGCGCGGCAGCGTCGCGAGCCCGCCGCGCTCGCGCGTGACGAGCACGTCGCGCGGGTCCTCGCGCTGGAGCACGGCCGCGATCAGCAGGCCCGGCCGCTCGCCGGTGGGCACGTCCTTGAGCGAGTGCACCGCGAGGTCGATCTCGCCCCGGCGGAGCGCGTCCTCGAGCGCGGTAACGAAGGCGCCGTCGCCGAGCTCGGAGATCGGACGGTGGTCTGCGTCGCCCGCCGTGCGGACCACGACCGTCTCGACCTCGAGGCTCAGCGCCTGCGCGGCGATCTCGGCCTGCGCGCGCGCGAGGGCGCTGCCACGCGTCCCCAGACGCGTCACTCGCCCACCCCGAACAGCACGCGCGCGGCGCGCCGGGCCTCGGGGTCGCGGCTCGTGCAGCAGCGCGTGCGTGAGCGAGCCCGCCAGCGCGCGGACGACCTCGCGGTCGCGCGGGCTCAGATGGCCGAGCCGGCGCAGGGCCCGCTCGAGCTGGCGCTGGCGGATGGCATCGGCCCGCGCCCTGAGCGCTCCGATCGTGGGACCGCCCTCGCGCTCGCGAGTCCACGCGATGAAGGCGTCGGCCTCGGCGGCGCAGCGCCGCTCGGCCTCGGCCACGACGTCTTGCGGCAGGGCCGACGAGGCCTCGGCCAGGTGGTCCACGTCGCGGTAGACGAGGCCGGGCAGCCGGCGCGAGTCCTCGGAGACGCTGCGTGGCACGGCGATGTCGACGAGGACCAGAGGCCCGCGCCGGGTGCGCTCCTCGAGAACGTCACGGGTGAGCAGCGCGCCGCGGGTGTCGGCCGCGGATATGACCGCGTCGGCGTCGGCGAGCGCTTGCACGAGCCCGTCGAGCCCGACCGCGGTCGCGCCGATCGGGCCCGCCACCTCGCGCGCGCGCATCGGGTCGCGGTTCGCGATGACCAGCGTTCCCACCCGCCGGGCGAGCGCGCGGGCGGCGAGCTTGCCGATCTCGCCTGCGCCGACGATCAAAGCGCGCGGTGGCCGCGTCCCCGGCAGGTGGCGCAGGGCCTCGTCCACGGCGAGCGATCCGACCGATCGGCGCACCGCGCCGAGAGCCGTGGTCGCCCGCAGCTCGCGCGCCAGGCGCAGGGCGCGCTGGAAGAGTCCCGCCAGCAGCGGGTCCAGGCCGCGCCCGCGAGCCTCGTCATGGACGCGGCGGACCTGGCGCGCGATCTGCCCCTCGCCCAGGATCGCCGAGTCGAGGCCGGCCGCGACCCGGAACAGGTGCAGGGCGGCGTCGCGATCGCAGGCGATCCCGGCCTCGGTCAGGAGGAGATCCGCCGAGCGAAGCCGTAGCGCGAACGCCTCGCGCGGATCCGCCGTCGCCGCGATCGTTGCGTAGAGCTCGACCCGGTGGCAGGTCAGCAGCGCGACCGCGTCGCCCCGCTCGGCCACGCGCAGCGCCGCCGCGCCGAGGCGCTCGCGCGCGTCGAGCGAGGCATCGCGCTGGTGAAGCCGCAGCACCGCGAGCCGCTCCCCGGACACGTGTCGCGGACCATCCGACGCGCCGCCGGGTGCGCGCAAGCCCTGTAGGTAGTTTTGCCCAGGTTCCGAGGCGGATCAGATCTCGCGCGAGCGGAAGCTCCACACCGCGGCGGCAAGGACGAGGACGATCCAGGCAGCCGCCCAGGCCATGAACGTCCACGGCGGGGGCGCGGGCGCGAAGAAGGGGTTCGCCGCGGCCCCCGCGGGCAGGCCGCTCGCCCCGGCCAGCACCGCGGCGGGCTCGAGCGCGTAGACCGCGCCGCGCCACAGACCGTCCGTCGGCACCAGCAGCTTGGTGGCCGTGCCGACGTGGGTGATCGTCGCGTTGTCGAAGGCTGCGCCGATGCCCCCGACGATCCCGCCCATCCAGGCCAGCCCGAAGAGCACGAGACCGACCACGCCGCCGACCATGCCCGAGACCCGCGTGCTCAGCAGGAGCCCGAGGGTCAGCAGGACGAGCGTCTCGCCGTAGAGGAACCCGAGCGCGACGAGCGGCGCGGGCGGCGTGTAGCCGACCGCGAGGCGGATCACCACGAGCTCGAGCGCGATCGCGCCCGCCGCGTACACGAACAGCAGTGCCGAAAGGCCGATCCACTTCCCGAGCACGTACTCGGTGCGCGAGATCGGCCGCGCGAGGACGGCCAGCGCGATGCCCGACTCGGTCTCGCCCGAGACCGCCGGCGAGGCGACGAACACGGCGGAGAGCGCGAGCACGAAGCTGAACATGAACGCGACGAGGATCGTCAGCTGCGACGCGATGAGCGTGACCTGCTGCGCCGGAAGAGGCTCGCGCCCGCCGAGCTCGGGGATGCGCGCGAAGCCCCAGCCCGTGAGCGCGACGGCGGCCAGGGTCAGGACGGCGATGGCGAGCACCAGCCGCCGCCGAACGGCCTCGCGCAGCACGAGCCCCGCGACGGTCGGCAGCTCAGTGCTCCTTGAGCAGGGCCAGGAAGCGCTGCTCGAGCGTCTCCTGCACCGGCTCGACCGCGTACATCCGGCCACCCACGCGGACCAGCGCCTCGACCAGGAGCGGGATGCGATCGCCGGATACGCCCGGGGCCACGAGGCGCTCGCCGTCTCCCTCGAGCGCGAAGCCCTCGCGCGCCAGCGAGGCGCGCGCCTCAGCCGTGAGGCCGGTCGCGCGCACGCGCACGCTGTCCGTTCGCAGCAGCTCCGCGAGCGTGCCCATGGCGATCACGGCACCCTGGTCGACGACGGCCACGCGGTCGCACACCTGCTCGACCTCGCTGAGCAGGTGCGAGTTGAGGAAGACGGTCGTGCCCCGTGCCCGCAGCGCCCGCACGATCTCCCGAACGTCGCGGCGCCCGACGGGGTCGAGCGCGGAGGTGGGCTCGTCGAGCACGACGAGCTCGGGCGCGGCGAGCAGCGCGACGGCCAGCCCCAGCCGCTGCTGCATGCCCTTGGAGAAGCCCTGGACGCGGTCGCCCGCCCGCTCGCTGAGGCCCACCGTGGTCAGGACCTCGCGGATCTCGCCGTCCCAGCGGTCGCGCTCGACCCGCGCCAGCGCGCAGTGCGCCGCGAGCACCTCGCGCGCGGTCAGCCAACCCGGATAGCGGAACAGCTCCGGGAGATAGCCGACGCGCGCGCGGGCCTCACGGTGGGCGCGCTCGTCCGAGATGGGAGCGCCGAGCACGACCGCTTCGCCGGCGCTGGGCCGGGCCAGGCCGAGGAGCAGCTTGACCGCGGTGGTCTTGCCCGCGCCGTTGGGCCCGAGGAAGCCGAAGATGGAGCCGCGCTCGACGCGCATCGAGAGGCCAGCCAGCGCCTGGATGCGGCCATAGCGCTTCGCGAGGTCGACCGTCTCGATCGCTACGTCGGCCATCGGCCGCCAGCGTAACTAGCGCAGTCCGTTCACCAGCGAGATGAGGTCGGACTCGGCGAGCGGTCCGACCACGCCCATCACGAAGCCGTTCTCGAGCCAGACCACGCCGCTGCCGAGCCCCGTCTCGTCGCCGATGACGTAGCCCTGCGTGCCCCGCACCGTCACCAGCCTGGCCTGCTGCGGGTCCATGCCGATCGGCACCATGAGCGTGCGCACGGGATCGCCGATGGCGCGGATCTGCGCGGCCACCGAGGGCGGCACACCGGGCTGCGCGAGCGCGTAGTCGCGCAGCTCCTCCACCGTCGCGCCGTCGCTGGTCACGACGGGGGCACGGGCCTGAACGATCATGAGCCCGCTCTCCGGGATGCCCCGGCTCGCGGTGCTGGTCGTGCCGTACGTCTGCATGACGGCGGGACCGCCGTGCATGGTCAGCGTCGTCGCCGCGATCGCCGCCGGCATGGGCGGCGCGGTGGCGCCCACACGGGCCGCGGCCTCGCGCGCCTTGGCCTCGTCGAAGCGGAACGTCGCCGCGGCCTCGTCCATGACCGAGAAGGTGCCGGGCCCCGAGATCCCCGCGGGCAGCGCGGCAGGGACGAGCGGCTCGAACCCCGCGGCCTTCGCGGCCGCGCCCGCGTCGGCTACCGCTCGCCACTCCGAGGGCTCGCGGACCCACGTGAGCGTGCCGTACTGGCTCGGGTCGGGTACGCCGCTCAGCTCGCTCGGATCCACGCTGATCGTCGCGACCTGGCGCGGCTCGAATACGGTGAGGATCGTCTGCGCGACGCCGGTGAGCGTGAGCATGGTCACGACCACCGCGACGCTCGCGGCCGCGGCGAGCGGCCGCAGCCAGAGCCCACGGGTGAGCGCGATCCGCGCGCCCAGCGCGTCCCCCCAGGTGGATCGGGGTGTCACTCCTTCGCGAGCGGCCCGCTCCCGCAGCCGCTCCAGTGCCCGGCCGCTGTCGAAGTCCGGGACCCGCCCTGTCAGCAGCTCATTGCGATCGTCCACCTGTTACCTCTTTCCTGAACGCCTCCTGCGCCCGGCGCAGGCGCGTTCCGACCTGGTCGGCCTTGATCCCGAGGGCCGCCCCGACCTCGGCGTAGCTGAGGCCGCTGTGGCGCAACGCAAGGAGCGCTGCGCTCTGCTCGGGCAACCGCGCCAGCGCCTCGCGCACCTCGGCCTGGCGCTCAGCGGCCAGGGCTTCCTCTTCGGGGTCGCTCACACGGTCCGCGTCTCGGGCGACCTCCATCTCACGCCTGGTACGCCGGGCGCGGCCGCGGACCGCGTTGAGGGCCGCGTGCGCGGCCGCAGCGTGCAGCCATGCCGGGGCGTAAGACGCGTCGGCGCTGTGCCGGCGGAAAAAGGAGAGGAACACCTCCTGCGCGACGTCCTCGGCCTCGACAGCGTCCCCGAGCACGCGATAGGCGATGGCCGCCACGCGC
>Ga0326597_10009284_pt1 | contig 13198 bp, 15 predicted proteins | sample RVTome_12_FD_203789 | JGI IMG/M metagenome (GOLD analysis project Ga0326597, IMG submission 203789) | Soil microbial communities from uranium-contaminated site in the Upper Colorado River Basin, Wyoming, United States - RVT100D185 | ecosystem: Environmental > Terrestrial > Soil > Contaminated >... | reverse complement strand
AGGCCTTCTCCCTCGCGACCAGTCGAATCTACTGGCTCACGGCGCTCCTGATCCTCGTTGCGACGGCGCTCGTGCTGCGGATTCCCGAGGTGCCGCTGCGAACGACGCACGACCGCGCCGCACTGGAGCCGCACCGGGTGGCCCACGGCTCGTGAGAATTTCCTGGCACGAACGAGCCCTTTCGGACAGGTTGTAGGTCATGATCAAGAGGCTCATACTGCTTGCACTCGCCGTCCTCGCGGTGGCCATGGCCGTTCCGAGCACGCGGGCCAGGATCCAGGAAGAAGCGGTGACGCCGGTTATGGATGCCGTCGGAACCCGTTTGGTGCCGCGCCGGCTGACCGCCATGGCCGATCAACTCGACGTCCGCCTCTCCCGTGGTGAAGGCATCCCTACGGTCTTCGAGGGTTGGCTCCGTCGCGACTACTCGGGGCCCGAACTCGACCCATGGGAGCATCCCTGGTTCATCGAGGTCGGCCGGCGCGAGTATACCGTCGGCTCGATGGGACCGGACGGCGAGTTGGGGACTGGGGACGACATCGTGGAGAGGCGCCCGCTCCCACGCTGAGGGCGCTCACTCCGTGAGGCGCACGAGGTAGGCCGCGATCCGGGCGCGCCATGACGCCCACGTCGAACAGGATCGGGAGCAGCGCATCGTGCGGCGGGCCCCCGTGGGTGTCTTGATAAAGCAGCGGCGGCGTGGGCATTCGATTGATCCAGCTCGAATGCATCCAGATTCCGAACGGGACGTGGAACATACCCGCGGTGAGCTGGAGGTTCTTGAAGCCGAGATAGTGGACCTGGGCATGCTCGAGGTGGAGGGACGTGCTCGCGTCCTCGAGCTCGAGATCCATCTCGGCCTCGAACAGGATGCTCGATCCGACCTGGTGCAACAGCAGTGGGGATAGCGTGGCCGTGAAATTGTTGGCGTATCCGTTGTCGGGCTCTGCCGAGTACGAAACGCTTCCGTACCCGGTGAGGAGCCCCCTGACCAGCGGCGCTGCTTCCTGCGCCTCCGCGTTGGTAATGAGGACGGCCCCCGACATGATGAGCAGGGTGAGGGGCACGGCGACTCTTCGCATCAATCAGCCTCCTTGACGGTATGCGCGGAGCCAAGGCAGACCCTGTCGTCCCTGATCTGGTCCGGGACCGCGTCTGCCGACTCCGAGAGGGGACCGGGACGGTATCGGCCCGGTAGCGTCTGGCCCTAAGCGTGAGGCCCGTGTACCGAAAGGGAATGCGCCTCCATACCGGTCAGGCCACCACTCGCGGAGAACGCGAGCGCGGCGCACGCGGCGCTGAGACGGAACGTTCGGGTTCGGAGCATGCGACGGACCGGCGAAGTGATACCACTGCAGTATAGCGATCAATTTCCCGGTGCCGAAGTCCAAGGCGATCGAGGGACATCTCCCCGGTGCGTTGTGGGAAATCTCCCCCCGGGGCTACTCTCCCGACCATGCCCGAGCTCCCGGAGATCACGGCGTACCTGGAGGGCTTCGAGCGCACGATCGTAGGCCACCGCCTCGAGCGCATTCGGGTCCGTTCGCCTTCGCTGGTACGCACCTGGGATCCGCCGCTTTCGGCGGCCGAAGGGCTGCGCGTGCAGGGTCTGAGGCGCATCGGCAAGCGTGTCGTCTGGGAAATGGAAGGGGACCTCTACCTCGTCTTCCATCTGATGATCAGCGGGCGCTTCAAGTGGACGACGGTGGGCGCACCGGTGCCTGGGAAGCGCGCCCACGGCGCCTTCGATTTTCCGAATGGCACCCTGCTGCTCACGGAGCAGTCCACGAAGAAGCGTGCGTCCCTCCATGTGGTCAGGGGGCCGGCGGCCCTGGCGGAGCTGGATCCGGGAGGGCTCGAAGTGCTCGACGCCTCGCTCTCCGACTTCGCCGATGCCCTGAGGCGCGAAAATCGCACGCTCAAGCGCGCGCTCACCGATCCGCGGGTCCTGAGCGGGATCGGCAACGCGCACTCCGACGAGATACTCCTCTTCGCCGGGCTCTCTCCGCTGCAGCTCACGAGAAACCTCACCGGGGAGGATCTGGAGCGCCTTTACGGTGTCGCGAGGGCGTCTCTGCTGGAGTGGTCGGACCGGCTCCGGCGGGAGTTCGGCGGGGGCTTCCCCGGCAAGATCACCGCGTTTCACCCGGCCATGGCCGCCCACGGGAAGTACGGTCAGCCGTGCCCGGTATGCGGGTCGCCGATCCAACGCATCAAGTACGCCGATCGCGAGACGAACTACTGCGCGACGTGCCAGACCGGCGGGAAAGTCCTCGCCGACCGGGGCATGTCTCGACTCCTGGGTGACGATTGGCCGCGCACCTTGGAGGAGCTCGAGGAACTCCGGTCGCGGTAGGTCATCTCATCGGTCCGGTCCGGGCGATCGCTTGACCGCTGGACGCGGACGACGTATCGTACGATACACTGTTCGACCTATTGTACGGTCGGTCGGACGACTCGGTTACGACTTGGATGGGGGTGGGACGTCACATGGACTTCGACTGGATCTTCGATTGGGACATGGGAACGGGGTCGCGCCGAAAGGGCAAGCACCGCGGACGCGGGCCCGGGCGGCGGTTCTTCCGCCAAGGCGAGGTCCGACTCGCGATCCTTTCGCTTCTCAAGGACGAGGCGGCGCACGGCTACGAGTTGATGAAGCGTCTCGAGGAGCGCTCCGGCGGCATGTACCGGGCCAGCGCGGGGACGATCTATCCGGTGCTGCAGCAGCTGGAGGACGAGGGTCTGGTCCGCATCCAGGAGGAAGGTGGCAAGAAGATCTACCACCTCACCGATGCTGGCAGGGAGGAGTTGTTGCTCCACGGGGAGGATATCGAACGGATCTGGCAGCGCGCCCACGGCTGGAAGGACTGGGGCTCGACGATGGGGCCCGAGACGGCCGAGATCTGGGGAAGCTGGGGCCGTCTCTCGAAGGCCGCGTTCAAGGCGGCGGCCAGGTCGGACTTCGAGAGCACCGATCGGATTCGCCAGATCCTCGACAAGGCGCGGAAGGATCTCGAGGCGCTCTAGCTAGCCCTTAGCTAGCCCAACGGAACGCCGGTCTGGTCAGGGCCGCCGGACCGGCCGCCAGAGCGCGAGGTTCACGCCGATGGTGAGCTGTTGGTAGGTGATCGGGGCCGCGTCGACGAAGACCCAGCGATACTCGAGTTGGGGCACGATCAGCCCGAGGCCGACCAGCCGGAAGCCCACGACCGCTGTATACCCAAGCTCTGTCTTGCGTCCCGCTCCATCCGCGAAGACCGAGTTGCGGAATCCGAGCCCGCCTCCGCCGTACAGCCCCCCGGCACGCCCGTCCCACACGTAGACGCCCTCGACGTTGTACTGGTACTCCCTGAGACCCACGAGGAACGTGACGTCCACGCTCGGCATGAGTTCGATCTCGCCGCCCGGAACGATGGGGAGGCGCACCTGAGCCCCGACCACGTTGCGTCGCCGCTTGTTGTCGAGGCCGACGCGTAGACCGAAGGACGGCGGCGCCCACACGCCCGGGTCCTCGGCCTCCGGACCCACCTGCGCGCCGAGGCCCTGCGTCGCGAGGGCGGTGCTCGCCAGGAGCGACCAGAGGGTCAGCGTGGCGCGGCGGCTCGTGTTCATGCCCGAAAGGTGGGCGAGAGAGGTGATGCCCCGCAATGCGCCTTCGCGTCCCCGGTTCCCGAGGCCCCTCAGCGCCGCGGAAAGTCCATCAGCTCGCCCCGGAGCTCGTGATCATCGGCGGCTTCGACGCTCCTCACGAGTCCGCGCATCTCGTCGAGAATCGGCCCGTATGAATCGGCGCCGATCTCCCCCTGAATGAGCCGGAGGACCGGGAGACGGTGTTGAGGCGTTTCGATCACCTTGGTGAACGAGGGCAACAGCCGATAGAAGAAGCGTATGAAGTCGTCCCAGATCGCGGCGTCGGTTTGCAGCTTGTCTTGGTAGGGAAGGAAGGTCGCCCGACTCCTGTCCCCGCTTTTCAGTGCGACCTGGATCCTCTCGGCGGCGAAGCGAGCGGTGTGCATCGCGGCGCTCACTCCCGACGAGAAGATCGGGTCGATGAAGCGCGCAGCGTCCCCTATGGCGAGCCACCCGTCCCCGCACACCCGGTCGAGCTGGTAGCTGTAGTTGATCTCGCCCTTGAGATCGTTGATGCGTGGGGCGGAGCGGGTCGCCTTCGCCAATGCGACGTTTTTCTTGAGTCCCTCGTCGAAGAAGTCCTCCAAGCCCAGGCCCGATTCCTGATAAAGGGTCCTATCGGCCACGAGCCCAATCGATGTGATCTCGCTGTTGATGGGCGACTGCCAGGCCCAGCCCCGCAGCTCGGGTATGAAGAAGATGTGCGTATAGTCAGCGGTCGCATGTTTGCCGCGATCCACATCGAAGAACCACGCGTGCAGTGCGAACTGATCCAGGACCGGGTGGTCGCGCCGGAGCCCGAGTTGACGACCCAATCTGGTGGCACGCCCGCCCGCATCGACTACGATGCGGGCCGGGATGAACATCTCCTGGCCGGCCACGGATGCCTGGACACCCGAGGCGAAGCCTTCGTCGTCGAACGCGAACTCTTGGACGCTTGCGCCTTGCACGATGTGACAACCTCGACTCTCGGCGTGCTTGAGGAGGAGCATGTCGAACTTCGAGCGATCGACGTGATAGGTGTACGCCTGGTCGACGCCCTCCTGCGGGAACTCGCCGTAGGCGATCTGAGTCGACTGCCGCCCCCGGGGATGGTATACGATTCCACCCGAGCGCGGGAACTCGGCGGCCTCCATGATCGGCAGGAAGCCGATCTCCCTGAAGATGCGCACCGTTGACGGCATGAGCGATTCGCCGACGTGCGGCCGGGGATGGTGTGCCTTTTCCAGGATGACGCACGGGATCCCGGCCTCAGCCAGGTAGCAGCCCAGCGTGAGCCCGGCCGGGCCCGCTCCCGCGATCACGACATCGCTCATGGTGCCGCGGCCTCATGACCCCACGCGGCCGTCCGCCACCGCGCGGAGGACGTCTGCCGAGGTCACGATGCCGAGCAACTCGTTCTTCTCCCTGACCAACGCGCGGTGGATGCGACCCCGCACCAGGAATCGACAGAGCTCTGTCAGTGGAGTGTCCGGAGTCACCGAGAAGGAGATCGGCGTCATGATTTCCGAGACCGTGACCGCGTCGAAGTCGCTGTCGGGCAACTGCTCGAGGAAGCGCTGTCCCGTGAAGGGCGAGTCCTCCGGAAGAAAGAAGCCGTAGAGATCGTCGTCCCGATCTGCTTCGTCCTCGCCGTTCTCCGCGCCTATGAACGTTTCCACGCCCACACTGACTGGGCGCAGCCGGACCGCGGCGTCGTCCGCGGCCAGGCGGACGAGGTCGGTGGCCGAGACGACTCCGGCAAGGCCGCCCGCCGAATCGAGCACCGGCACGCCGCTGATTTCCTCATCGGCCAGAAGCCGCGCGAGGTATCGTGCGGTCGCGTCCGTATTCACGGTGACGACGTCCGTTTGCATGATGTCTTTGACCGTGAGCATGATGGTCGTTCTCCCTATGAGGGGTTCTCGGGAGGCTTATAGAGCAGCAAGGGCACGTTGGTGCCGCGCAGAACCTTGTCCGCGACGCTCCCCAGCACGACCCGGCTGACTCCGCCGCGTCCGTGCGTGGCCATCGAGATGAGATCGCATCCCACGGCGTCCGCCTCGGATAGAATGCCATGTGCCGCCTGAGGATCCACGGCCACGGACACCGTGACCCGCAGGCCTCTGCGGCGCATCCGGTCCGCTCGCTCCTCGAGGTAGGCGGCCGCGCTCTCCTTGGCCTCGGCCATGATGTCCACGTTCATCTGGACCGTCTGAGGCAGGTAGGGAGACGCGATCTCGACGGGATACGCCACGACGCGGGTCAGGTGGTAGGCCGCCCCGAAGAGGGCACCGAATTCGGTGGCGTGCTCCAATGCCGACTCGGACAGATCGGAGCCGTCAAGGGGTACGAGGAGGGTGTCGAAGCCCTGCGACAGCTCGGGTGATGGAGCCTGGCCTTCCAGGGGGCGCACGAGGAGGACGGGCACGGCCGATGCACGAACGAACGCGTCGGCGACGGAGCCCAGCCAGGCCCTGGAGAGAGCGCCCCGGCCGTGCGTCGCCATGATGACGAGGTCGGCGCCGAGGGTCTCGACCTCCTGGTGGAGCGTCTCGACCACTCGGCCCGTGTGCACGGCGGTCGTGACTTCGCCGCCCGCGCTGTTCGACACACGTGCCGCGACGCTGTCCAAGTACTCGGTGCTCCAGTCCCGGGCCGCCGGCTCCCACTCGGCGTATGCGAACGCCGGGATCGGCTCGACCACCGAGATCAGGTGGAGCCTCGCATGGGTCATGCGTGAGAGCGCCAACGCGAGCGGAAGAGACGACTCCGCGAACGTCGAGCCGTCTAGCGGCAGAAAGATGCGCTTGTACACGGTTCCTCCTCGCTCGTCCAGGGTGCCACTCTCGCGCGGCCCGCCCTGCACCTACATTCTTGCGGACCCGCGCTCCATCCGATGTCGGGACGTCGCTCTCGCGAGGGTCGGGGATGCGCCGGCCGACCCGTCGGAGATTCTACTACTTCCTCCATGTGGGACCAAGCAGGGAGAGGCCAAGCGTTGCTTTCGGGCGATGAGTATCGGGCGATTTTCGAGGCCTCACCAGACGGCTTCCTCGTCGTCGACCGCGGCGGGCTCATCCGCGCCTCGAATCCCCGCGTCGAGGAGCTCTTCGGGTGGGCCACGGAGGAACTCACGGGTCAGAGCGTCGACATCCTCGTGCCCGAGAGCCTGGGTGCGACGCACCAGCTGCATCGGTCCCGGTTCGTGGGGGATCCGCACAACCGCCCCATGGGCGTGGGATTGGACCTACGGGGGCGTCGTAAGGACGGCTCGACCTTCCCCGTGGAGATCTCACTGAGCCCGTGGAACCCTGACGACGGGGAGATGCGGATCATCTGCACCGTGCGCGACGTCACGGACTACCGGCGCCTGCAGAACTTCTCCGAGGGCGCGCTGCGTGCCACCGAGCAGGAGCGCCAGCGCATCGCTCGTGAGCTCCACGACGACACTGCCCAACGCCTCGCGACGCTCATCCTCCGGATCCGCCGACTGGCTCTGGAGCCCGACGCCAAGGTGCGAGCGGAGATGTTGGAAGACGTCCGGAACGAGATGGTGGACGCGACCGAGGGGGTCAAGCGCATGGCTCGCGGTCTCCGGCCCCCGGAGATCGAAGAGCTCGGTCTCGCGCTCGCCATCACCGCGCATGTGCGCAGCCTTCGCGAGGGGGCCGACTTCGAGGTCGAGACCGAACTCGGGGCCGTGGAAGCGTACCTGGGCGACACCGCCAAACTCGCCATCTATCGTATCGTGCAGGAAGCCCTGTCCAACGCGCGCAAGCACGCGAGCACCGATGAGGCGCTGGTGAGACTCTACCGCGACGGTTCGAAGGTGGTGGCCGAGGTGGTGGACCGAGGCAAGGGCTTCCTGCCCTCGCGTGCTGTCGAGCGCGGGGGTGGCCTGGGGTTGGTGGGGATGCGAGAGCGGGCGACTATGGTGGGTGCCATGCTCACGATCGACAGTGTGCCCGGGCAGGGGACGAGCGTCCGGGTGACTGTTCCCGGACTGAACCCGACAGGTGGAGATGCCTAAGCCGATTTCGGTGCTCTTGGTGGACGACCACGCGATGTTTCGCGCGGGCATCCGCGCGCTGCTGGAGGCCGAGGGGCACGTAGAGGTCGTCGGGGAGGGATCCTCGGGCGACGAGGCGGTCGATCTCGTGCGGGCGCTCAAGCCGGACGTCGTGGTCATGGACCTCTCGATGCCGGGATCGAACGGCCTCGAGGCGACGCGTCGCATCGCCGCGTTGGAGCTCGACACACACGTTCTGGTCCTGACCGTGCATGCCGAGGAGGAGTACCTCGTCCCCGTCGTGGAGGCGGGCGCGAGCGGATACCTGACCAAGACCAGCGCCGACACGGACCTTCTAGAGGCTATTCGCGTCGTCGCGCGGGGTCAGGTCTTCTTGCCGCCCAAGGCGACGACGTTGCTGCTCAAGCAGTACAAGGCGTCCGAGATCGACCGAGAAGCGGGGCTCAAGGACCTCAGCACGAGAGAGCAGGAAGTGCTCGCGCTCACCGCCGAGGGCTACAGCTCGCGTGAGATCGGCAAGAAGCTCTTCATCAGCCCGAAGACCGTGGACACCTACCGGGCACGCATCATGGACAAGCTGGGCCTCAATCACCGGAGCGAGCTCGTGAGGTTCGCGCTGAAGGTCGGACTGCTCAGGGAAGTCTGAGCGCCCGCCAGGCCGGTCTCGACAGCGGAATTGGGTTGGACTAAGTTGATATTTAGTCTGACCTAAAAGAGATCGCTGTTGAGACTTCGAACCCTGCTCCCCCTTGCCTGTGCGGCCCTCGCCTCGTGCGGAGTGCTGACGCCGGACGGTCCCGAAGAGGATCAGCACCTCGCCGGGGCCATCGACGGGCTGTCGGGGTCTCAGGTGAGCCAGCACCTCGTCGGGGACGAAGAGTTCGGTCAGGGATTCGGTGTGGCCGATGGGCTGGGGCCGATCTTCGTGGCGACGTCCTGTGAGCAGTGTCACGTGGGTGATGGCAAGGGACACCCGCTCTTCATGCTCTTCCGTTTCGGCCGGGAGAGCGGTCTGGGGTTCGACCCGCTCAGCGAACTCGGGGGTCCCCAGCTCCAACACCGCTCGATCCCGGGCTATCCGGCCGAGGAGGTGCCCGCCGCCGCCACGGGGATCTCGGGCTTCTTGCCGCCGGCGGTGACCGGGCTCGGGTACCTGGACGCACTCGATGACGCGACGCTGATCGCCCTCGCGGACCCTGACGATTTGGACGGCGATGGGATCAGCGGACAGCTTCAATTGCACCGGCCCACCGAACTCATCGAGGCCGTGCTGGCCCTGGAGGCCCGAGGCGCTCCGGATCCGGCCGCGAGAGGGACACTCTACAGCGGTCGTTACATAGGCCGCTTCGGCAAGAAGGCGCTCAGTGTGAACCTGCTGCAACAGACGGTGGGTGCGTACCTGCAGGACATGGGGATCACCAGCGATCTGTTGCCCGAGGATCTGTTCAGCCCTCAAGCGGGGAGTCGGGCGTCGGACGAGGTGCCCGACCCGGAGGTCCCGAGCAGCACCGTCGCGAATGTGGTCTTCTACCTCAAGACGCTGCGAGCGCCCTCTCGACGGGGTGCCGACGACCCGGAGGTGATGGCTGGCGAACAGGTCTTCTCCGACATCGGATGCGCGGGCTGCCACGTGCCTACGCTCGTCACCGGGCGGTCCGAGATCCCGGTCCTGGACCGGGTGGCGTTCCATCCGTACACGGATCTCTTGCTGCATGACATGGGGTTCGAGCTCGACGACGGGTATACCGAAGGCGTGGCCCTGACGTCGGAGTGGCGAACCCCCCCACTATGGGGAATTGGCATCCAGCAGAACTTCCAGGGGGGCCGCGCCTTCTTCCTGCACGACGGCCGCGCCCAGTCCCTGCGCGAGGCCATCGCCTATCATGGCGGCGAGGGATCCGCCTCTCGGTCCGCATTCGACGCCCTTTCCGCCGCCGACCAGGAGCGCCTCTTGCGCTTCCTCCGGTCGCTGTGAGTCGCATGCGTCGTCGCGACTTCGTCCGGCGTCTTCCGGTGATCGGCTCCGGGCTGCTGCTGGGAGGGTCCAGCGTCGCGGTCGCCTCATGCGGCGGCGCAACGTACCTGGTGCCCGTGGCGGCCCCTGGTCGACTCGTCATCGGCGCTGCGGACCTCGGACCCGACGGAGGAGCATTCCTCCAAGGGCCTGGGATGTCGCGGCCGGTCTATGTGCACCGCGCGGCCTCCGGGGAGATCGTCGCGCTCCTGGCCCAGTGCACGCACAACGGGTGTCAGCCCTCTCCGGTGGCCGATCGTCTCGTGTGCCCGTGTCACGGCAGCGAATTCTCCCTCGAGGGCACGGTACTTCAGGGGCCGGCCGACCGTCCGCTCACGCGCTACGAAGTCACCGAGTCCGATGGCGACGTCACCGTGTGGCTCGACCGGACGAGGACGTGATGACCCCGCGAGCGGTCGCTGCGATGGCCGCGGTCGCGCTCATCCTCGTGACCGCGCCCCTGCGTGGCCAGGCAGACTCGACGATGGCGCAGGACGGTCTCTACGATCGGCCGTTCATAGGATCGCTCTCCAGCACGTCCATCGGCGGATACGTAGAGGGGAACACGAACTACTTCGTGGAGGACGGCGTCTCAGAGGGCTTCTCCATGGAGCTCCGGCGCTTCAACATCTTCTTGTTCTCACAGATATCACAGCGTATACGCTTTCTCGCGGAACTGGAGTTCGAGCACGGCACGGAGGAGATCGCCCTCGAGACCGCGCTCGTGGATTTCGAACTCTCGCCGGGGTTCGTCCTGCGGGCCGGCGTCATCCTGCCTCCTCTGGGTTTCTTCAACCAGAACCACGACAGCCCGAGATGGGACTTCGTCGAGCGACCGTTGGTCGCGACGGAGATCATCCCCTCGACGCTGTCGGAAGTAGGCGGAGGCGCCTACGGAAGGATCGCGTTCGGGGACCTTCGGCTCTCCTACGATGCCTACCTCACGAACGGACTCGCGGAGGGTGTCGTCGGCAACGAATTCGGCCGCACGCACATCCCGTCCGGAAAGGGCGAGGAACAGTTCGCTGAGGACAACAACGGCTCGCCGGCCGTATCAGCGCGGGTGGCCGTCCGGGTGCCGGGCCTCGGCGAGCTGGGCATCTCCCACTATGGTGGCTACTACAACACCTACGGGGCGGAGGGCGTACGGATCGACGAGTCACGCTGGCTTGCGATCTCGGCCCTCGACTTTGGCGCCTCGGTCGGCCCGACGGTCGTGCGCGCCGAGGTCGCCTACGCGTCGATCGACGTTCCATCGAGCCTTGCCGAGCTCTTCGGGGACAAACAGTGGGGGGGGCACCTGGACATCGTGGTGCCGGTGTGGCACCCGCGTATGCTGGGGTACGAGTCGGCAGTCGTGTCCGCAGCGCTACGAATCGAGAAGGTCGATTACAACGTCGGCTCGTTCTCGTCGACGGGGGAGCCGATCCGCGACGACGTCACCGCGCTCGTCCCCGGGGTCAGCTTCCGTCCGACCTCAGGCACGGTCTTCAGGGCGAACTACCGCTATCACTGGGCGAGAGACTTCGCGGGTAACCCCACGGTGCGAACGGCAGGCTTCCAGCTGGGTCTCGCCACGTACTTCTAGCGGACCTCTGCTACCGTCCCGGCAACTGGGGCGCCGGCCCCAGGACCTCACGTGAAACGGAGAGCAGCTCTCCCAGCCGAAACGGCTTCGTGAGCGTGCGGTATCCCCTGGGCTTCTGCCACGCCGCGAAGAAGAGCGTCGGGTGACTTCCGGGATCCGAGAGGGCGACCACCGGCAGATCCGGAAACTCGGCCCTGACGGCCTCGAGGGCTCCCTCCGAGTTCGGTGGGTCGGTCAGGTCGGAAATGAGGAGGTCCACGCGCGTCCCCCGCAGGACCTCGAAGGCCTCCACCTCGTCACGCGTCGCCATCACGTGGTACCCTTCGGCGCCCAATGCCTCTCTCAGGACATGCCTCAACTCGGCGTTGTCCTCCACAACGAGCACCACCGGTGGTGAGCGCATTCGGCAGGAAGGATCGACCTACCGATCGATCTCCGCGTAGACCGAGGTGTTTCCCTCGTGATCGAACGCCAGGACCTGATAGGGCTCCCCGTTGGGCATGTCCATTCCCTCCGAGCCCATGGGCATTCCGGGGACTCCGATTCCCGCGACGTCAGGGCGCTCCGACAGCATCCGCTTCACCTGGGCGACGGGCACATGTCCCTCGACGACATAGCCGTCCACCAGCGCGGTGTGGCACGTCACCATCGGGCCCGGCACGCCTGATTCGAGCTTGATGCTCATGAGGTCGCGGACGTTGCGCGCATCGACCGTGAAGCCCGCTGCGCGCAGGTGCTCGACCCAGCCGTTGCAGCAACCGCACGTCTCGGTCTTGTATACGACGACGGTGGGCAGCTGCTCGTCGTTGCCCGCCGAGGCCAGAACCGTTTCTTGTGCCGACTCGCTGGGCGCCGCTTCGGCGAAGCCGCAGCCAGCGAGAAAGGTGATCGCCGTGAGCTGAATGAGACGTCTCATGATGGCCGGGTCCTTCGCAGCGGAGTCGATTCGCGGGCAGCGCACAGTAGTATACGTGTGTACGGGGGCGTGCGTCCAAGGGTCCCTCAACGGCTCGCGGCCACCTGTTCGAGCATCCGGTCGAGGTCCGGTCGCGAGTACCATCGACCCCGCACCATGACCCCTTGGATCCGCCCGAGCGTTTCGGTCTCGAACCTGGGGTCCGCGTCCAGCATCAGGATGTCCGCGCGGACGCCCCGCTGCAGCGTTCCGGCGCGTACGCCGGCGTCGATATAGGTGCGCACGAAGCGACCCGGGTTGCTGGTGGCCGTGGCCAGGGCTTCATAGCCCGACATCCCGGCATCCCGCAGGGCCTCGATCTCCAGGCGGAGCGAGGACCCGGGCGCCAACGTGGGGATCGGCGTATCCGTCCCCGCGAGCATGGGCACTCCGGCGTCATGGAGCGCGCGGATGAGCGTTCCGTGAAACTCGTACATGTCGCGGAGCCGGGGCCGATCGGCCGGGTCGACACCCAAGAACGGATTCGACGTGCTCAGCCAGTCGGCGCGGAGCCAGGACGGAAGATCGGCCGCGGCTTCGCTCGCCAGGGCGGCCTCTACGGCCTCCGGCGACCCCCATTGGTCCGCCACGCTCTCGAAGTGGGCGAGTGTCGGAATGAGCCAGGTACCTGCCTCCGCCATCTGTCTGGCCACGACGGTCGCGTCCCCGGGATCAAGGCTTCGGAGCTGCGTCTGGAGGATCTCCTCCGCATGGGTGACGGCGATCTGGCGATTGTCGAGGACCGCGGAGAAGGGAAGGTTCCGTGGAGCATGACCGATGACGGGCATCTCCAGCTCTCTGCCCGCCTCCGTGAGCGTCGCGTACGCATCGGCTGAGAAATCGCCGTGGACCTTCACGAGGTCGTAGCCGCGTGCCGCCTGGCGAGCGACCGTGGCGCGCGCATCGGCGGGGGTGCGCACCTCGGGCTCTCCCACGAAGGGTCCGGCCGTGTAGACGGTCGGACCCTCCAGTGCCCCGGCCTGAATGCGGCGCTTGAGC
>Ga0326597_10009283_pt1 | contig 13198 bp, 24 predicted proteins | sample RVTome_12_FD_203789 | JGI IMG/M metagenome (GOLD analysis project Ga0326597, IMG submission 203789) | Soil microbial communities from uranium-contaminated site in the Upper Colorado River Basin, Wyoming, United States - RVT100D185 | ecosystem: Environmental > Terrestrial > Soil > Contaminated >... | reverse complement strand
ATCGCTGACATGTCTAAGGAGATCTTCGACGGCCCTTGGCTCGCCAAGGCTCCTGGTCGAAACGGTCAGGCGTCCAACGTCTTCACGCTGGAGCAGCCCGGGAAGAAGGCTGCAAAGCCCAAGAAGGCTGCAAGGCCCAAGAAGGCTGCAAGGCCCAAGAAGGCTGCAAAGCCCAAGGAGACACCTCCCGCGTCTCCTGTCGCTCCTGCGCAGCCTACGGAAGTCGATACACCCGATGAGCCGATTGTGCTGCTCGATGAGGCACCAGTGGCCCCCAAGAAGCAGACCAAGAAGAAGGGCACGAAGAAGAGCACAGCAGAGCCCGCGGGGCTGGAAAAGTCTGTCGCCAAAGAACTTCCGACGGTGCCTGCTCCGGTTCTTCCACCAGAAGAACCTGAGGCTCTGGCGGAATAACCTCCTCAATGATGTTGTTCCGACTCCTGACTCAAGTTCTTAGCGCGTAACTCGTCTAGGGCCTTGTTGAACTCGACCATGTCCAGGCTGATTGCCTTCTCGATCATGGCCGCTCTGTTCTCTGCCGGCGCTTCGGCGAGTTCAATCATCTTGTTGAGGTTGTTGAAGGCAGTTCGCCTAGCCTCTGCGAGTATCTTTCCGGTTTCATTGAACGCAGAGAAGGAGTCAGCGACGACGGTGACCTCTGTTGACATGGGACCAGGCCACTCGCACCTGATGAAACCGTGCTTGTGCCAACGCTTGAGGCGCCCCTTCCAGTCCTTGACGCCAGCAACAGGTGCGACGAAGTCCTCTAGTTGGCCGGTGCTCATGACGATCATGTCGTCAAAGGATCGACCGTGCCGCACGATAGCGCTCAGAGAAGCATGAAAGGCGCTGCGCTCCTTTGCTACGGTTGGCTCTTCATCTGAGCCGTCGCCTGGCCAGAATGTCCAATTGGTTGAGCGCTGGCGCTTCTTGAGCATGTCGGCGAGGTGCAGCCATGTGATGCACTTGCTCACCGTGGGGGCCATTTTGACGTTTCGCCATAGGTGGTCCGCTAGCTTCTTAGGGTTGACCTTGTGCCATCCTTCCTTGCCGTGGAGGTGCTTATGAAGTGTGGTCCACACCGCTTTGATCTCTTGGGGCGTTGGATAATTGCGCGATACGAGAAAGTAGGCGGCGTCTCCAAGCGCTCCCGTTCGACCGTTGGTTAATGGTTCATAGGGCGGGAGGTAGCAATAGGAGTCCTTCCCATCTCGACCAGCACGACCGACTTCCTGTGCATAGTCGAGGATCGAAGTTGGAAGCTGGACGTGGAAGATGGTGCGGACGTTTCGCTTGTCGATCCCCATCCCAAATGCCTTGGTTGCGAGCACCCACTCACGCCCTTCCGTCCACAACCTCTGAATCCGCTTTCGATCCTTGTCGGTCATGTCGGCGTGATAGGTCAGGACGTCACGTCCAGCCGACATTTTGACCGTCTCTGCCGTCTGGTTATTCGTGGACTTCCAGGTGAAGAAGGCGATAGCCGGACTTGGAGATGGTGTTGTGCCTGATTTCACAGCTTCGCGTAGGAACTGAACCGGGTCTCGATTCGTTGAGACGAACTTCAGGTTTGGTCTGATCGCAGGAACGCGAATCACCTCCCACTCCGTTCGCTTGAACACTCTTGCTGCTTGCGCTGCTCCTTGAGCGGTGAGCGTCGCAGAGCAAAGCAAGAGTCGTTGAATGTTAAGTTCCTTCGCGACTCGGTCCATTTTGAGGTACGAGCTTCTGAAGGAGAGCGCCCACTCATCGTAGACGTGTGCTTCATCGATGGCCATCAGCGCCACCTTGCGAGCAAGTAGTGCTTCTCGCAGGAGCTTGCTGGCTTGGAGCATTTCCGGCACGGTGAGAACCATTGTGACGGAAGAATCTGTCTTGATCCGCTCCAAGAACACCTTGCGATCCTTTTGGCTTACGTCGCCGTAATAGCGAATGCACTCGACGCCGAACCTCTCGGCGGAGATCTGTTGGTCCTCAATCAAGGCTCGAAGCGGGTAGACCACCACCGTGATTCCATGTGGTGCCAGCAAACGTGACGCCGCCTGGAAGACTACTGACTTTCCTCCACCAGTAGGGACGTGCAGGATTACGTCCTTGTTCTTGCCGAGGGCCGTAATCGCTTGACTCTGGTAATCCCTGAACGTGATCCCAAACTCTTGCTCAAGATCCGCTACGTCCGATGCAGCCAGTGTCATTCAGTCTCCGACAGGATTTTATCGGCCGTTTCCACAATGTTTCGGAGCCCGCAGGAGCATCTCTCATCATTTTGGTGTGGGTCTGAGTTACGTCGTTTACCGTCTTCGGTCTGCCACGCCTCGCAGCGCCAGTAGTGCGTCATGTCGCATTCGGAGTCGTAAGCGGCTTTGCCGAGTTTGGCGAGAGGTTCCTGCTCGCGCCAATGGTTGATGTAGTTGATGGCGACCGCAAGCGTAGGGAGTCCGGTTTCTTTCAAGAATGCCTCGCAGGCATCGTTGAGTTCGTCGTAACGCATCTCGCCGGAGTTGTAGGAATCCTCTCCGTTGAATAGCTTCATGCCGTGATCGAGCGCGCGAAGCGCTACATCAGGCTCATCCAGATCAACCAAAGCAAGCAGTGCCTTCTCGATTTGATGCCTGATCCGTGTGCGTCGCCTATCTGAAAGTCGTTTGACTACGGTCATGAGAGCGGCTCTCCGCGCTTGTGATACTCGACAATGTCCTGGCACTCTTGGTGACGAGCACTCTTCCCGCACTCATAGCAGAGACGCTCTTCGCAGTCGTGGCACCAGTAATCTTGTTCCTCTTCGACGTTCATCTCGATGGCGCAGTCGTCACACGGAACACGAACGTAGTTGAGTGGAGTCCAACCGAAGGGGCCATGTTCTTTGACGAAGGCGATTACAGCCGGGTCCTCAGAGAGCAATGTGAATTCGTTTTCCTCTAGATCGCCCTCCACTTCACTGTGCTTGCCAAGCACCTCGCCGAAGTAAGCGTTCTTCCCAATGGCTGCGGCAACAGCTTCTTCGGTCGCCACGAACAGACCCTCCAGGTCGCCCATGCGTCCGCAATCCCACTCCCACTTATAGACCTTTTCAGCCATTCAACGCCTCTTCCCATTCCTCGGGTGACACCATTTCGAACGTGTTCCAGTCGCCGCCCTGATGTTCGCAGAGCATGCCGAGTCGGCGCACCAAACAGCCCTTCTTACCCTCTGCGACCGCTTCGATGTGCCACCGGCATTTCGAAGCTAGGGGGCACTCTGGTGCTAGAGCTTCTTCGAACCTCATGAAGTCTTGTTCGGTGATTCGTCGCGCGTTGCAGCCGTTGTTCCACCAATCGCATTTTGAGCCAGAGCAGTCCTCATGAATAAAGGCGAGACCTAACTCCTGATCTCTAGCCTCAGATGATGGGCACTGGATTGCAGCAGGAAGGCTCTTCATCAACCATCTTCCTTTCTCGACATTAGAGCAATCATCATCATCTCGTTCACGTAGAGCAGATCGAATCCGTTGGCGTGGAACTCTTCGCCCGTCTTATCGTCACGGACCTTCCAGGTGGACGTGTCATTGAAGGTCTGCATGAAATCGTCAGCCGTCATACCAGGAGGGCAGATTTCATGAGCGTAACGCTCAGCAATGGGCCGCTCTAGCCCTAGGAAGTGTTCTGGGCCGCGCGTGATTTCGCTCACGATCTGACAGATCTTCTGCTTTTTCCAGATCACGTAGTCGTTCACAGCAAGAAGATTCATACTGGTTTCTACCCCCGAGGCGTTGCCGTGGTGGTAGAAATCAACATGAGTCGACCATTCAACGAGGATGAACTAGAGGTGCTTCGGGTCCTGGCCCTTGAGCATAAGAGTCTGCAACAGTTAGTTTTCGATGTGCTGGATAGCCGCCATTCTCTTCCTGATTGGATGCGCGAGGCGCAGAAGGCAGACTGGAAGCTGCCGAGAGATTGGTACAAGGAGGAGCGCGATCAGATCGCTAAGACTGTGCATGATCTGATCGACTGGCACGTCATTGGGCTCGATGGTAGGTGGGCCTGCTATCGGGTCGACCCCAACCCCATGCAGATCATTGTGGAACAGGCGTCATGAACGACCGACCCGTCGTCGGTGTGTGTCGATTTCGCTATCCTGGACAGCCGTGGGGCCCTTCGTTTGTCTGGCGAAGCATCAACAGACGCGTCGTTCGCACGAGCCTTCATGGGGTAAAAGTAGGAGTGATGCGAACGAACCACCGTTACTGCTGCTGGAAATGCAAACACGAGTTTCTGGGCGGGCCGGGATCTCTGAGCGGACACAAAGGTTGCCTCAAGTGCGGGCACGTTTACTGGGACTGGCTGACTTGGCCTGAGGTGAAACATGACTGACCCGACCGATATGGAAGCCTTGGCCGCAGAAGAACACCGCTCGTGGTCTGCCTGGACCAGGTATATGCTTGGAGAAATCGAGAAGGAGAGCGGCGGGGACTTCAACATCAGCAATCTTGACTGCGTACAGCGCTGGCAACGTCAGATGAAGACTCGCTACGTCGATCTATCCAAGCAGGAAAAGGAGAGCGACCGCAAGGTCGTACGTGAGAAGCTCCCCCTTTACCGACCTGACATTGGAGCATTTCGTGGAGGAGTTAGTCGTCGGGGGTAGAAGGCTAAATGAACAACGCCGTCGAATTCGTCCGTAGCATTGGTCTAGAGGTTCGTGAGGGGCGCCCGAACCAGGAGCCCTCTTTTAACCCCGACTCCTATGTCTGGCTCCATAAGGGACGGCTCTACTACGATCCCGAGAAGTTTCACATCGGCGACTTCTTGCACGAAGCTGGTCACCTCGCTGTGTTGCCATCCATCGCGAGACCGTTCGCTACAGGAGAGATCGAGGAGTCGACGTCGCACGCGATTGTCGAATACCTGAACACCCATCAGGACAGCTTCTTCGATCAACCCGAGGATCCGATTGCTCGTGCGTGCCTTCAAGCCGGGGACGCCGAGGCTATCGCTTGGTCCTATGCTGCTGCGGTCAAGTTGGAGATCGACCCAGTCATAGTCTTCGAGAACGGCTTCCCCACAGACGAAGATCGCGCGGATGTTCAGCTAAGCGTCAGCATGAACGCCTATCCCGGAATCAACGGTCTTCGGGCCGGAGGCTTCTTCAAGAGCGTCAAAGACTATCCAAGGATGGAACGATGGCTGGCTCCCTGACCTACGTTCGTGGCGACGCAACTCAGCCCGCGGGCTCTGGGCCCCGCCTCATTCCTCACGTCTGCAACAACATCGGCGGTTGGGGAAGCGGCTTCGTGGTTGCCATTTCGCGAAGGTGGTCGATGCCTGAGGAGAGCTATCGTTGGTGGCATCGAGCCGGTGGGGCAACGCTTGGCTGGGTCCAGCCCGTTATGGTTGAGCCCGACATATGGGTCGTGAACATGATCGGACAGGAGGGCGTTGGGCGTGCCCCAGATGGGACACCTCCCATTCGCTACGACGCGCTCCGCACCTGTCTCGGCAAGGTGGGTCGAATCGCTCGGATCAAGGGGGCTAGCATTCACTGCCCCAAGTTTGGAGCCGGGTTGGCCGGAGGAGACTGGCGGGTGATCGAGCAACTGATCCGGGAAGAACTCGTGGACGAGGGGCTGGATGTGACGGTATACGAGTTCGATGGCTGGGGCCTCCAAAGCGGATCGGTAACCCAGGGATGATTGGCACCTTCGCCCCGACAGAGTGGCGAGTCTTCGACAAGCCAGCATTTACGTCCAGCACCACGCTTGGCCTTCTTGAGCGCTCGCTCGGCCTTCGTGGCCTCAGATCTGTTCTCGTAGGGCCCGTAAAGAGCCCGCGGGATCCACGGGCGTCCAGAGCGCGTAGCACGAGCCCCGCCGACAATCTCTGCGTTATGTTGGCGCAGCCGCCGCGCAGGGCTAACAGTCAGACCCACGTAGTAGCGTCCAGGACGTTGACGCCCACGACGGTCTACAAAAGGCTGCCCCTGGATCACGTAGACCCAGAAGCGCCCTATTTCCAATTCGGAATCTGGAATTACCGGTTCCACCTGGGGTCCTTCCAGTTGATCGCCCCCAGCTTACCTTCGAGCAACGCGTCAATCTCGTCGATCTTCGCTTTTGTCAATTCCTCAAGGGGTTTCTGGATCTCCTTAAGCCAGTCATCTCGCTTGGCGCGTTTCCGGATCCTTCCGGATGTCCTTCCGGATGTTTCCGGATGTTCTTTCGGATGTTCCGGATTGCCACACGCTGCTCTTCGGCGAGCTTTTTGACCCTGACGCAGAGCTTACTGCGCTGCTCGTCGTCTAAAGCAGGAACCCTGATTAGAAGACTATCGCCGCCCACCTGTGGATTGAGTCCTAGGTTTGCCTTCAGGATCCCTTTACGAATGGTACCAAGGAGCGACCGATCATGCGGGAAGACACGAAGTGTTCTCGCGTCACCTCCGCCGCCGACGCAGGCGACGTGGTGCAAGGGAGTGAGTTGCCCGTAGGCTTCGATCTTGATGTGCTCCAACAAAGCAGACCTAGCGCGTCCGGTGCTGATCCCCATGAAGACGACCCGAAGGTGCTCCACGACAACGTCCATTCGCTCTCGGGTCTGCTGTATCTCTAGTCTCGGCTCATCAGAACTCTCCTTGCTGCCCCTATTCTAACGGGAGTGGATCTCACATGCTAGATCTCGATAATTATGATTGTGTGCGTTGCGGCGCATGTGTTAGTCGGACTACGACGCAGAGGATTACGTTCACCTCAACAACGAGGATCTAGCTCGTTTAACACCCCAGGAGCAGCGCTTTTTCGTCTGCACGGACACCACTTATGGTTCATCGCAACACTCCATGCAGACCGCCTATGACAGGGCAGACAACTGTCGGTGTAAAGCTCTAGAAGGTAAGGTTGGCGAGCGCGTGGCCTGCTCGATCTACGAGAATCGACCAGACGTCTGCCGTAAGTTCGAACCTGGGACTCCTGTCTGCGACTACGCACGGCGCGTAGCGTTTGGGGTATTAGATAGATGAGAGGTGCGTCATGGAAATGAATTTGTCGGACAAGAAGCTCAACTACAGGATCAGAGACATCGAGCGGAAGATCCGCAACGGCGACGCTGTTACTGACGATGAACTCAACCAGATGATCCGCTTTTACAAGAAGCTGCATGAGCTACTCGATCAGTTGGGCCCCCGGTGGTACTTTGCGAATAACGAGGCCCGGCGGCTTTATCAACAGTGCATCGATTACAGCTATCACCGCGAGGCACGTAGGAAGGTCAAGTAATGGCGAAGTACCGAGGATCAGACGGTTGGGTCCACGACGACAGCGTCGGCAACCCCCAACGCTATGAGAACAAGGAAAACATTAAGGAGGGTGTGGCTAAAGAACAGCCACCCACCAAACAACTTGACCCAAGCAAGCGCCCGCGGCACAAGTGTCCTAACTGTGATCTCTCTGCTACATGGCGTCGTCTTGAGGGTCACTGCGAAGCGTGCGGATGGGGTAAGAATCAGAAGAAACCCTCCGACAGTGATAGTGGGGCGTGCTGCGCTTTTCTGGGGGTAGTGATCGTAATACCACTTGTTGCGGCAGGTATAGGTTACGGCCTCATGGGCGGCGCCGGACTCCTGATCGGCGGAGGTATTGGACTCTCTATTCCGATTGGATTGATAGTGCTCGCACTCAACAGCCGTCCCGAGAAACCTAGCAATCCGTAAGTATTGAATTAGCGTTGACGCGGTCTCATCGCCGCGTGAATGACTCGTTATCTCCTATCGAAAGAGCAAGTAAGATGACTGAAGCAATCGAGATTCAACCAAAAATGGAAGCCGTAACAGTGACCCGTCGAATCCAGCGTCCTGGCATCGAAGAGACTCGCGTAGAGAAGCTACGCCGGGTCGTCGAGGAGGCATCGGACGCTGGGCCGTTCTCCATCCTTGTGGCGCAGATCGATCCTGACGCCATCGGATCAGCGTTCGGTATGCAGGAAGTGCTGAGCCTGCTTGGCAGAACTTCGACCATCTACTACCAAGGCAAGGTGGGTCATCCGCAGAACGAGGCGCTCTGCAACAAGTTTGGGCTCATGGGGCGCATGAAGGCCATGCCTTCTCGTTACGACGCCGAGGCTGGAGAGTCCGGCCGACTCAACATCGCGCTAAGCAATCCGATCCTGGTCGACTCAAGCAGGGTCAACGACAGTCGTCTGCCCTTCTCTGTCTCGCCGATGATCGTGGTCGACCATCACGGGCAATCAGACATTGACGAGGAGAGTGTCAATACCTTCTTCTGGGTCGACGAGACTGCGGGTTCTGCCTGCACTATGGTCTCGGAGATTCTCTCTGAGATCTCTCCAGAGAACTGGGAGATCAAGCCGGACCTCGCCGTTCTCCTCGCACTCGGCATCTACACCGACTGCAAGGACGGGCTGCGCACCGGGGATCGAGACGATAACGCCTACTCGTGGGTCAAGCGCTACGCCAACAGTACAGACCTCATCAATCTGATCCGCTACAAGCGTCCCTTCTCGTTCCTGCGGAATTTGGCCCACGCCGTCACCTACGTCGAGAAATACGACACCTACCGCAAGGGTCGGATCATGGGCGGCTTGGGGAGGATCCCCGATAAGCAGGGTGACGATCTCGCGATGGTCGCCGATGAGCTTTTGCGTACGGTCGGCGCACCGCTGGCCCTCACCTGGGCCATGGTCGAAGTGAAGGACCCAACGACAGGGCTCACGACCACCAAGATCCGCGTCTGCGCTCGCAGCGAGGACTACACCACCAACCTGGCTGAGGCGCTGGGTACCCCGTTCGGCAACAAGTCGGGCGCTAAGACGCTGCCGGACGGCACCGCCGAGGGTGGGGCGCTCATGGAATTCCCTGGTCTGGACCCATGGCTCAAGGACGGAGAGATGGAAGAGTTTGTGAACAAGCGCTTCATCGAGTGGTTCTTCGGGTCTCCATCGACGTCTGGAGAGTCTGAGTAACGCACGCTGTGCGATTCCCCGTTCCAGAAGACCACTTTCGCCAGCCCCCGAGATGTTACGTGCGAGGTCTCAAGCGCATATTGAACACGCCTGTTGGCGACGAATGGTTCGCCCCGTCGGGAATGACCAAATTCAAACGAGGCGATTACGCTCGCGTCAACAAGTTCGGCTCGATCTACCACAGACGATACGTTCAGGTGCTTGCCGCTAAGGCGGTAATAGGTGATCCGCTTATTTACGCTGTGGCGACCATTGACGTCGTAGACGACGGCGCTGAAATCATCCATCTTTACCTCATCTCTTTAGAGCTAGAGGCCGTCTCGCTGAATGCCATGCAGATCATTGCGCTACAAGCTCGACCAGGGCCACCTCAGAGGGGTAGAGGGGGACATGAATGATCCCATGGCTCCTGACAACTACTCCTTCGAGGGTTCAGAGCGCCTCGCTAAGCGCGTCATAGAGAAACGGGTAGAAGAAGTAGAGAAAAGGCATGTGCTCTGATGCCCACGAAGACCTGGGAAGAACTACTTAAGTATGTTGATCCGAAGGCAACATCTGATCGTGCAATCAAGAACTCGCGTGATTACTCCGAGAATGCATTCAAGGACTTCGTCATCACGGAAGATCAGTCGGGCATGTTCAGATGCGCTGCTCTCAACACGATCGTTCACTCCTTCAGAATCGCCTTTCTGCCCGACGGCATGATCGTTGTCTACGGAGACATCGGCGAGATGATGATCCAACGCGGAGGAGAGGGTTGGCTCCGGGGGGCGATCCGACACGACTACGTGAGCGACTACATCTTCGAGAAAGCCAAGCCCTTCCGACGCCGGAACCATAAGCAGTTCTTTCCTGGTGACGCCCTAGCTGAAATCCTTCGGCTGCGTGACGGAGAGCCTATGCTTCGGAACGGTGTCAATCTCTTGGAGCAGGCTCGCGAAGATGGGGCCCCAGAGCGTCACTTCCACGAATACTACGATGTAGCCCCAGACCCCGAACTGGCGCGCAAAATCGCTGAAGACTGGCTGGCCGAGGATTACTCGGGGAATGACGCTGACTCTTGGGGCCGGGCCTATTACGAGCACACCGGCGACTGCGAATACCCTACCTGTCACTACTACAACTCGAATGACCGTTGGTGCTATATGGCTCTATCCTGGTTCATTAGAAAGAGGGTGGCTGATGAAGCTGCATGACCAGAAAGAATACGACGACTGGAAGGCCGCGCAGAAGGACGACGACCCGCAGGCAGAAGCCTACGGTATGGCGTGCTTCTTCTACGCCGAGCGCTGGGCCGATCTGATGGAAGCAGGTCTCGCCGCCGATCCTAACGCTGACTTTGCTGAGTTGGCCAAGAGGACCAGCAATGAAGCTGACACCGACGGGCTCACCGGCTTCATGTACGGCATGGCTGTGAACATCCTGTCCAAATGCTGGGTCGAGGGTGAGACCCTTCGTCTCTGGCACAACGGCGAATACGGGATCAACCCCGAGGACGACAGGGGCGGCGTTGTGAATCCGGCCATCTTGACCGTCGGAAAGAAAGAAGACGCATGAGCATCAAGAACATCGTCAAGGACGCAAAAACCAAGGTCACCGAGATGGGAGGTGGCGAACAATTCATTGGTCATCTCAGGTCCCTCGCAAAGGACTGCGGGTCAGTCGATCCCCTTGACTTCATGGTCGACCTCGGTGAGGCGCTAGAGAAGGTCGAACTGCAACTGACCTCCGGTCCCGGAGCGCCTGAAGAACTCTACGCCAGTCCATTGGACGCCTAATGGGAACCGACCGATACATCACCTGGGGCGAGACTCCAGAGTGGGGTGCTCCCACGCCCGAGAAGCTGGCGGCTGTAGCGCTAGACTTCCTGGGGCCTCGTTGGACTTCAAAGCTCCTTCGAGGTGGCGACGCAGTGGTCCTTGAGAGCGATGACTACTGCACCTTCCACCTGGCATCTGAACAAACCGAAATGGGAGATCCATTCAAAGCTCATGGCGGAACACGACCCAAGCGCGGCTTCGTTATCTACTTCGATGAGCATGAGCCGAGTCGGATTCGGGTTAACACTCGCACCCACGACTGCGACTCGTTCACAAGCACCCTAGCCGATCGATACACCACCATCATCGCCAAGTGGTGGAACGGTAAAGTGGAGTGGCCGTCAGACCCGCTCTACAAGCTCCGAGAAGCTTGCGAAGCCTACATGAAATGTGTCGAGGACGAAGATTTCAATGAAGACCGCCTCGCTAATTACGAGAACCCGATCTTCGAGGCGGCGATGGAGCACATCTTCGATAAGAAGATCTGGGACAAGGTCAACGCACGGCTGTCGGAGTAGAACGGGTTCGTGGGGTTAGATAGTTCACACCCGGAGGTTCGTGTGACCAAGCTCAAGCAACAAGTAGTGCTCTATCACGGTGGCTGCCGAGACGGATACGGAGCGGCGTGGGCTGCGCATTGCCATTTCGGGGAGACCGCCGATTACATCCCTGTTGATTACTACAAGCCGCTTCCCGAGTTCTCCAAAAACTCAGTCCTTTGGTTCGTGGACTTCTGCCCAACGGCACAGGTGCTAGTCAAGCTACTAGACGCAGGGCACCTTGTTCATGTCCTTGACCACCACATTACAACCAAGGATGTGATCGAAACGGTGCAGAGCAGGAACTTGTCGATTGTCTTTGACATGGAGCACAGTGGGGCGGTGATCGCCTGGAAGCACTTCTTCCCAAAGCGAAAGGTTCCTACGTTGCTTCTGCTGATCGAGGATCGAGATTTGTGGCGCTGGAACCTAGCAGACACCGAGGCCGTCACTGAAGCCCTTACAGCAATGGAGTGGTCATTTAAGCTCTGGGATCGTCTCTACAAATACAGCAGTGAGCTTACGGAGCTTGCGAAGGCCGGGCATTTGATGGTCTGCTTCAAGAAGAAGCAAGTCGAGCGCATCGTCAAGCGCGCCTATATTGACAACATTGGTGGCTACAAGGTGCCGGTCGTCAATTCCGACTCATTCGTATCGACTGTTGGCAACGCACTCGCTGTCGCTTATCCGAACTTTCCATTCGCTGGAGTCTGGTTCCGAATGAGCAACAGGCAAGAGAAGTGGTCGCTCCGATCTATTGGTGAGTTCAACGTCGCTGACGTCGCGAAGATCTACGGTGGTGGCGGGCACAAGAATGCCGCGGGATTCGTGCAATGAAGAACTACGGTAAACCCTTTAAGAAGCTTACGCATCTGAAGCGCCTTGCTGCCAGAGAAAGAGACTGGTGACTGTTCCCTGGCGTCAGAACGACGCACTTTTCCGTGATCTGGTCTCAGAGGGCCACGCCTGGCAGACGCTCCCCTATGTTTTCTTGCAACTGAGCGGCTTCGATGTCGAGATGCCTGATCTCTCCATCCGAGAAGACATCTCCAAGGTAGGTGCTTGGTTGGATTCCTACGATCTAAAGATCGGAGAGCTTCCGATCGAGGTCAAATCGCGACCATTCAGGTTCACGGGACCATACGATTGGCCGACGCCTAGGCTTCCTGCGTTCCTCGACACCACAAAGAAGTGGGATGCGAAGACAGTAAAGCCCTTTGCGTATGTGTTTATCTCAAAACCCACTGGATGCATGGTTGCGACGTGCGCAAAAGGTCCCGCCAAGGGTAGATGGGAGAGGCTGAAGCGTTTTGACCACGTTAGGAAATTCCATGAGGAGTTCTATACGGTCGGGCGAAGCCACCTTGTGACGATGGATGTGCTCGTGGAAGCACTGAGAAAGGAAGTGTCTCATGGACGGTGAAGACGGCGCTCGACGGATCGTGCTAGAGAGGCGACGCCAGATTCAGCAGGAGGGCTGGTCGTTGGAGCACGACGATTCGCTAATCGAGAATCAGCTTGCCTGGGCTGCGATCTGCTACACGGCCCCTGAGCGCGTCTACACGCTCAGCCAAGGTGTGACCCCCAAGGACCCTGTGATCTCCTTCATGGATCCTTGGCCAGAGGGGCTCGATCCGGCTTTCGACAAGCGTCCTAGCTACAAGCGAATGCCATCCGTGATGAAACGGATTCGCTCACTAGAGAAGGCCGGTGCGCTGATCGCGGCTGAGATTGATCGATTGACACGTCTCAAGGATCAACAGGCCGCAGAGAACTCGGACGAGAAGGAAGCCCTAGCGTGAGTTGCGTCACTTGCGATGGGCTCAAGACAATTCCTCCGCCTCCAGAGAAGCGTTGGCTGCTGACAGGTGAGCAGCCGATGCCGTGTCCAG
>Ga0326597_10009282_pt1 | contig 13200 bp, 11 predicted proteins | sample RVTome_12_FD_203789 | JGI IMG/M metagenome (GOLD analysis project Ga0326597, IMG submission 203789) | Soil microbial communities from uranium-contaminated site in the Upper Colorado River Basin, Wyoming, United States - RVT100D185 | ecosystem: Environmental > Terrestrial > Soil > Contaminated >... | reverse complement strand
CCGGCCACGCGCGAAGTGTTCCGCAGCCTGATCCCCGCCCTGCTCGCCGCCCCCGACGAGCTGACCGCGATGCCGAGCATCATGCTCGCGCCGCCTGACCCCGCGATCCCCGACGAGTTCTGGGGACACCCGGTCGTCTACCTCTCGGTCGCATGGTCCGGCTCGCAGGACGCCGGGGAGCGGGCGCTGGTGCCGCTGCGCGCCCTCGGATCACCGATCAACGACACCGTGGCCTGGCAGCCGTACCCGGACCTGTTTTCCCCGGTCGACCGCGAGGACGTGTCGACCCTGGGCGTCTCGAGCCGCGCCCTGTTCCTCGAGTCCCTCGACGACGCGATGTTCGACGCGATCGAGCGCCGCCTCACCGAGCCCGGCGCGCCGGGCGCGCTCGTCCAGCTTCGCGTCCTCGGCGGCGAGATGGCGCGGATCCCGAACGACGCGACCGCGTTCGGCTGGCGCGACCGATCCGCCCTGATGTGGATCATCACGCCGTACGAGGACGTCCACCGGGCCGCCGAGCACGACGCCTGGACGGCGGCCTTCCGCGCCGAGCTGCCCATCGGTGACACCGCCACGTATCTCAACTTCATGGGCGCCGAGGACGCCGATGCCGTGCGAGGCGCATACCCTGCGCCCACGTACGCGCGATTGCGCGAGCTGAAGCGGCGGTATGACCCGGACAACGTGTTCCGCGCCAACCACAACATCCGTCCGGGGTGACGCCCGGCTGACGGCGGTGTGGATCGGTGGCGCCCCGTAGGGCGTCGGGCGCGCAGGGACACAACGGCCGCCCTCGACGCGTTCGTCTGACCGACCCGCGAGTCCCACCGTCCGTCAACACGCACTGACCGGTCCATGATCCGCCGGTCTGGTGGCCCAGCCGTTGCCATCGGAGGCGTCGACGGCGATCGATCAGGCAGGACGCTCGCCGGTGACATAGGCGACGAGGTCGCGATAGCGGAGCTCGTCTTCGGCCAGGAGCCCGAGGCGCTTCTGCCATAGTCGGTCCAGTCGGCTGCGCGTGTCGTCGTCGAGCGAGTCGAGCGGCTCCGGTTCCTCGCTTTCCCAAGCGCAGTGCAAGAACGCATCGAGCGTCCACTGGTATTCCACGACGTCGGACGCGGCATGGACGTCCCGAAAGCCGGCACGTCGGACGAGGGAGGCCGCCGACGGCAGCGAACGGAACAGCGCGGTCTCCGCCGACGGGGGCCGAACGATATGCAGCTCATCGAGGAGCTCGCTCGATACGCGCCACGGCGCGAAGGGCAAGTCGTTGGCGAGCCAGGTGACCACCGCGACGGCCGCGCCCGGCCTGAGGATCCGGTATGCCTCGCGAAGGGCGGCGATCCGGCTGCGGAGGGACTGGTCCACGAAGGACGACGCCACGATGTCGACCGAGCCGTCCTCGACCGGGAGTTGCGCGGCTACACCCGTGACCCAGCTCAGGCGCCGGACGGCCGATCGATCAAGCGACCTGGCGGCCTCCGCCTGCCCAATGCCCAGCATCCCGGTCGATGGGTCGACGGCGATCGCGCGGACCCTAGGCCATCGCGCGACGGCGGCCCGGGCGACTGGGGCCGGTCCCTGCGCCCACATCGACGAGGACCGCTTCACGGTGGTTGTCCACCACCGGTGCCACGAGATCGAGCAGCCGCAGCGCGGCAGGCTCGATGACCGGAGCCCACCACCGGTGGTAAGCGGGCGCGATCCGATCGTAGAGAGCCTGCGTTGCGGATAGTGCTGGGGTGTCAGGTCTCACCACGGAGCCATCATCGGCGCCCACCGGATGCCAGGCCAGAGCCCTCCGTATTCAAGTCTCGAACCGTGCGGTTGCGGGGTGGCGGGCACATCCGACGGGAGCCTGCGCGCCCGGAGGGCGTCGGGCGCGCAGGAACAACATGCCGCGCCGCTGTTTCGCTACGATCGCCTCCCGGCATCGCCGGAGCTCGGCCGGATCGGGGTCCTGGCGGGAGGAGTGCCATGGCAGTCAAGGTCATCGTCGAGCTGAAGGCCAAACCAGGGCGGCGAGACGAGTTGCGATCGCTCATCGAGCAGCTCGCCACACGCGATCGACCGAGCGGCTACCACGGGAGCACGTACTACGAGTCGCTCGACGACCCCGACCTGCTCATCGACATCGCCGACTGGGAGTCGCCTGAAGCACGGACGACGCATCTCGCGAAGGCCATGGCCGCCGGTGCCTATGGTCCGGTGCTCGAGCTGCTGGCGGGGCCCTTCCGGGCCACGGTCATCCGCCGGCTGCCCTGAGCCCTGCGTCCACGCGGCGGCGGTCTTGGCGCGCCCGGAGGGCTGCCGACCCCCGACCCCGGCGGTAGTCAACCCGCGCTGACCGTCGCCGGCTTCTCGATCGGCACGCCGATGAGACTGCCGTACTCGGTCCACGAGCCGTCGTAGTTGCGGACCCGGCTGTAGCCCAGCAGCTCGTGCAGGACGAACCAGCTGTGGCTGGATCGCTCGCCGATGCGGCAGTAGGCGATGATGTCCTTGTCGGGCGTGATGCCCTTTGCCTCATACAGCGTGGCCAGATCCTCGGCGCTCTTGAACGTGCCGTCCTCGCGGACGGTCTGGGCCCACGGGATCGACGCTGCACCCGGGATGTGGCCGGCGCGCTGGGCGGTCTCGCTCATGCCGGGCGGCGCGATGATCTCGCCGTTGTACTCGGCCGGCGAGCGAACGTCGACGAGCGCGAGCCCCGGGTCGCCGAGGCGCGGCAGGATGTCGTCGCGGAAGGCGCGCAGGCTGAAGTCGGGCTCGGGCAGCTGGTAGCCGGTCGCGGCGTGCGACGGGACGTCCACGCTCAGCGCCAGACCGTTGTCGAGCCAGTACTTGCGCCCGCCGTTGAGGATCCGGACGTCGTCGTGGCTGTACAACTTGAGCTGCCAATATGCCCACGCGGCGAACCAGTTGTTGTTGTCGCCGTAGAGCACGACCGTCGTGTCCGGTCCGATCCCGGACTCCGACAGCAGCGCGCTGAAGTCCTCGCGGCCGGCGATGTCGCGACGGATCCCGTCCGACAGCTGGCTCGTCCAGTTCCAGCCGACGGCGCCAGGCAGGTGGCTCTGTTCGTAGGCCGTGGTGTCGACATCGACCTCGACGAATCTGACGTTCGGGTCGTCCAGGTGGTCGAGCGCCCAGTCGCTGTCGACGAGGGCGTTCTCGGTGGCGTAATCGTGGTGGCTCATGGATCGGTTCCTCCGTGTGGCGTCGTTCGGTGACGTTTCTGTGGTGTCGACGTTCGCGGCGGTGGAGTCAGCCGCCCGATTTGAGTCGGTCGCGGCGGCTGAACTCGGCCAGCCGCTCCGTACAGGAGGCCGCCTCGCGCTGCGCCTGGCGCACGATCCACGGATCGACCCGACTCGAATCCTCGATGGCGATCGTCGGACCGAGCGGCCCGTCGTCGAGCGCGATCCCTGAGCCGTTGCGATAGTCGGCCATCCAGTTGGACTGCATCTGGAGAGCGACGTCGGCGACGACCGCGACGGTGAACAGCCAATCGAGGTAGGTCGCGTTGAGCCGATCGACGACGTCGGCCAGCCTGACCGGGATCCCGCGCTCGAGACGCGCGAGCAGATCGATGACCCGGACGGCCGTGAACGGGTCACCGGCCTCGGCGACGACCGGCGGCGCGATTGCCGGGTCCGGAAGCCCGGCGGGTGGCGGTCGCAAGGGGCCGAGTCCGATGGTCGTGATCGGGGAGCTGGTCACGGGTCGGTCATCTCCGACTGATCCACTCAGGATCAGCGAGTCTACCCGAGGGCGTGGCGAAGGTCCATCGCCAACGACACGACCCCACCGACCGACGCCGCGTGGAACGCCCCGCGTTCCAACGGGCGAACGAGGCGTCATCGCGGGCACCGCATCCACGGTTCGATCGCGCAACGACCACGAGATCGTGCCATTCGGCGCCCGGGGCCCAGCCAGGGCGTGAAACTCGGGCAGCCCGTTCGTCAGTCGGAACACCGGGCGACCCAAACCGTCGCGGATCGCCGCCTCGTGCGAACGAACCTTCACCTTCCCGATATCGCATCCCCACGGAAAGCCGTCATGCTGCTCCATGCCGGGCAGAGCGCCCGGCGACGGCCTGCGCAGTGCGGCCCGTCAGAGCGTCAGCCCGAAACGAGCAAGTTGGCCACGATGGACCCCGAACCGATCCCGACCGAACCGACCACCGACCCCGAGCCACCGGATGCGACCTCTGTCACGTCCGGCCCCTCCCTGGCCTCGGAGTCAACGGCGGCCGGCCGTGGACGCGGAGCGAAGGTCCGTCGCGCTGCCATCGGGCTTGCGTTCGTGCTGACGTTCAGTGTCGGGATCGGGGTCGGAGGTCTGGTGCTGCCCGCCTTGGGCGGCGCCTGGACGACGACCCCGGCCCCCACCGACGGTACGGCCGACTTCGGGCTCATCCGAGAGGCGTGGGACGTACTCCACACGAAATACGTCGGTGCCGATGAGCTCAACGACAAGGACCTCATCTATGGCGCGATCAACGGCATGACCGAGGCGGTCGGCGATACCGGCCACACCTCGTTCATGACCCCGGAAGAGCGCGCCGACCGCTCGAACGACCTGTCCGGCAAGTACGTCGGGATCGGTGTCCGGATCGACACGGCCGAGGACGGCCTGCCGCTCATCATCGGCGTCTTCAAGGGCAGCCCGGCCGACAAGGCCGGCCTGGTCGCGGGCGACGAGATCGTCTCGGTCGACGGCAAGGCAACCAGCGGCCACGAGATCGATGAGATCGTCGGCTGGGTCCGCGGCGAGGCGGGCTCCAGCGTCACGGTCACCGTCCGGACGGGCGCCCGCGGCGCGCCGCGCGACGTTTCCATGGTCCGGGCCGATGTGGCCGTGGCGCCCGTCTCATGGACACTCGTCCCGGGCACCCGAACGGCGCTCATCCGGCTCGACCAGTTCTCGGCGGGGGCCGCGGACAACCTCAAGATCGTCCTCGGTGAGGTCCGCGAGGCCGGCGCCGACCGGATCATCCTGGACCTCCGAGGCAATCCGGGCGGCTATGTCAACGAGGCCGACGCGGTCGCCAGCCAGTTCCTCAAGTCCGGCATCGTCTTCATCGAGCGTGCGGCCGACGGCCATGAGACCAAACACGACGTGGCGTCGGGTGGACTCGCCACGGACCTGCCGCTGGTCGTCCTCGTCGACGGCGGCACGGCCAGCTCCTCGGAGATCGTGTCCGGGGCGCTCCAGGACGCCGGGCGCGCCCAGATCGTCGGGATCAAGACGTTCGGGACCGGGACCGTCCTCGGCGAGTTCGTCCTGTCCGATGGGTCCGCCCTGCGGGTCGGTACCGTCGAGTGGCTGACCCCCGATGGTCGCCGGATCTGGCACGAGGGGATCACCCCGGATGTCGTCGTCGAGCGCGCCAGCGACGTCGCGCCGATCGACCCCGAGGCCGTCGGCAAGATGACCCCGGCCCAGGTCGCCGCCCTGGCCGACGCCCAGCTGGCCCGTGGCTTGACCCTCGTCACGGCCATCACCACGACCGGCGGCTGATCCTCAGCCGGCGAGGGATCGCCAGCGCCAGGTCATCTCCGCGACGAGCGGGTGACCGGGCTGCACCACCGTCGGATCCCCGTTGAGGGCGTCGGGCGGCGCGGTCTGCGGCTCGACACACAGGGCGTCCTCCGGGGCCGTGTAAACGACCCAATCCTCGCAATCGGACTCGATCGTCAGCTCAAGGAATCCCGGCCAGCGCAGGACCGGCGGGCGCCGCAGGTCCGTGAAACAGTCGTCCCACGGTCCCGGCGGCGGCGCGACGAGCCGGGCCGTCGCGATGCCATCGGCGTCTCGGACGTACATCGAGCCGGCATCGAGGTCGAGTCGCAGCTCTTCCGGCACGTCCGCCAGCCTCCGCAGGAACCAGGGATGCCAGCCGATCGAGGCAGGCATCGGCTCGTCGGCGTGGAGCTCCAGCCGGCAAGCGAGGTGGTCCACCCCCAGCTCGAAGCGCTGGACCACCCGGCCCGCGAAGGGCCAATCGGGGCCCAACTCCGTCGTGATCGTGCCGTCGCCCACGAGGCCCCAGGGGAGGTCGTACACGGTCCCGTGGATCGCATGCGGGGGCATCGCGATCGGCAGCTGGATGGTCCGTCCATCGAAGCCGAACGTCCCCCGACGGACCCGGCCGGCATAGGGCGCCATCGGGAACGAGCCCCAGCCGAACGGCCCGTATCCCTCCGTCTTGAGGAGCTGTCGTCCCTCGACCACCAGCGAGGCGACACGGCCGCCGGCGGCGAGGTCGATGATGGCCTCGACACCCGGCACCGACAGGCGAAGGCGATCGGGGTCGGGGTCGCCCGGCAGCCCGACGGTCATCGTCCCGCCGCCCGCCGCCGCGACCGGCGCGAGCGGGGTTCCCTTGGCGACCAGCTCGTTGACCGGCGGGGTCGTTCGGAAGATCTGCTGATCGAACCCGACGATGACCCCTCCGATCGTCTGCCCGATCGACTGGCTCTTCTTCTTCGTCATGTCCGAAAGTCTAGCGGCGTCAGCCCGCGTCCCCGACCGGCTCCACCAGCGGCGACTCGACCGGTGGCACCTCGCCTCCCCCGTGTCCGACGCGCCGGCGCAGCCGATCGGCCGCGACACCGACCCCGAGCAGGATGAGGCCCTCGATGAGAAGCGCGATCTCCGTGTCTGCCGACAGGTAGCTCAGGTTGAAATCGGTGAGGGCCACGATGAGACCGAGGGCGGCGGCGTAGATGAACGAGGTCGCGTCGCGCCGGAAGGCGCGCTCGACGAGGACGGCGGAGAGGACGAGGAGGGCGACGACGCCGACCCACGGCTCGAGCACGCGCCCGTATCCGTCGTCCCCGAGGGAGGCCGACTGACGGACGGCGGTCGCGAGACCGATGACCGCCGTGAGGCCCGCCCAGAACCGGCTGACCGCGGCTCGTCGAAGCGCCACCGGGTCACCGTCGCGTTCGCCGCGGCGCGCCTCGCGCAGGCCGATCAGCGCGATGATGACCGCCGTCGCCAACCACCAGACGGCCGAGCCGATCACGAGGATGATCGGGTCAGGCCCAGAGCTCGCGGGGAGCCCTGTAGCATCGGAGAACTCCTCGGCGAAGAACACGTCCTGGATCCACGCCAGGACCGCGGCGGCCAATGCCGTCAGCCAGGCCAGAACCCCGACCTCGGTCAGGACCGAGGGGTGGACGGTCCGCAGGACGATGGCGACCAGGAGTGCGGTCGAGGACGCGACGAGCCCGATGACCGGCCACTCGATCCTGGCCGCGGCGGCGAACGACAGCGCCGCGGCCCCGACATATGACGTGACGAGGAGGAACGCGACACCCGCCGCGCGCGACGCCCGCTCGTCGCGCGCCCGGAGCGTCAGGCCCAGTCCCGTGAGTGCAGCCGCGGCGATGAGGGCCATGACCCCGAACGCGACCTCGCCGTCCTCGGACGACCCGGCCGCGCGGGCCATGAATGAACTCCACGCCGCCAACAGGAACGCGCCGCCGAGATAGCCGAACACCTCGGAGATCGAGACCGCCGGTCCGAACATCGCGGCCGCCGCGGATCGGGGCCGGACGGCGGTGGCTGTCGCGGTCGCCTCCGGCTCCGCACGGCCGGGGCCTTCGGTGTCCGCCGCCCGAAGTCGATCGGCCGTCGCCGGGTCGATGAGGCCGGCTGCCTCCCATGCCGCTATGTGGGTGCCTGCGTCGCTCATAGCGGTCGAACCTCCCTACGCCACCATCTAGACGTCGATCGGCTCGGGACGTTACACCAGCCTCCGCGGCCGCCGCGCTGAAACGTCCGCGCCGGGCTGGTACCTTGGATGACCGTGGAACGGAGCGTCGCGTAACGATGGAGACCGCAGTGGACCGCCGGATCGCGTTCATCAACCCGTTCGGGACAGCGGCCTTCGACGCCATCATCGAGGAGACGCTCGTCCCGTACGCCGCGCGTGGCACCTCGGTGGACGTCATCCACCTCGAGGGCGTCCCCGCCAACATCGACTACTACTACCCGATGCACCTCATGCAGCTGGCGATCTTCGACGAGGTCCGCCGGCTCGAGGAGCGCGGCTACGACGCTGTCGTGGTCGGCTGCTGCTACGACCCCGGCGTGCGCGTCGCCCGCGAGCTGGTGGACATCCCGGTCGTCGGGCCGCTGGAGGCGGCGATGAACCACGCCTCGTACTTCGGGCATTCGTTCACCGTCGTGACCGACCACGCCAAGGCTCGTCCGTGGCTGGAGGACCTCGTCCGGATCCACGGGGCGGGCAACTGCCGCGGCGTACGCTGCATCGACTGGTACGTCACGGACATGATCCGCGACACGACGGCCGTCGCCGACGACGCCGCGGCGGCCTGTCTCCAGGCGCTCAAGGACGACCAGGCCGAGGTCGTCATCCTCGGCTGCACGATCATCGGCGGCTGCCTCGAACGGGAGATCATGACGACCGGCCGTCATCGGGAACTGCCGATCCTCAACCCGAACCTGCTCGCCCTGAAGGCCGCCGAGACGCTCGCCGACCTGCACCGCATGGGCAAGTACACCATCAGCCGGGTCGGGCTCTACCAGCGCCACGAGCAGCATGACGCGGCGGAGGCCGAGGAGGTCCGGCGGCGCTGGCATCTCGTCGACCGCGGCGCGGTGGAGACCGGCGGGTGACGCTCGGCGTCGCATCCGTCGCCGAGATCGCCGAGCGCGTCGTGCGCGACTACCTCGGGGTCGTGCCCGGCGAGCGGTTCGTCATCGTCGTCGACGACAGGACGGACGTCGAGATCCCGGCCGAGCTGGCGCGCGCCACGCGGGCGCTGGGTGGGGACCCGGTCGTCGTGACGATCGCGCCGCGGACCCGGAGCGGGAGCGAGCCGCCGGCCCCGGCCGCCGCCGCGATGGCCGCCGCGGACGTCGTGCTGTGCGCCGCCAGCACGTCCCTCTACCACACGACGGCCAAGGCGGCGGCGCAGCGAGCGGGCGCTCGCGGCGTGTTCAACGCGCCGTACCGGGCCGACGCCTGGCGGAACGGGGCGATGACCGCGGACTTCTTCGAGATCCGCCGCCGTGCGGAGCGCCTGGCGGAGCTGTGGCGGCGGACGCGCGAGGTGCGCATCACGTCGCCCGCCGGCACGGATCTGCGAGCGACGGTCACCGGCCGCGAGCCGATGGCCTGGCTGACCGGGATCTGTCGAAACGCGGGCGAGGTGTCGGCATTCCCCGGCGGCGAGGTGTCGCTCCCGCCGGTCGAGGGGACGTCGGAGGGGATCGTCGTCTGGGAGCGAGTGGCCTCGGACCTCGGCGCGCTCGAGGAGCCGGTGCGGATCACGGTCCGCGGCGGGCGTGCGGTGGCGATCGCGGGCGGACCGTCGGCGCTTCGACTGCGTGCGATCGTCGACTCGGTCGTCGATGCCGACAACATCGGTGAGATCGGCATCGGCCTCAACCCGGCGGCCCGGATCGGCGACGAGATCACCGAGGCGAAGAAGGCGTTCGGGACGGTCCACGTCGCGCTCGGCGACTCGGCCAACGAGTACGGTGGCCTGGTCGAGTGCGACGTCCACCTCGACGGCCTGGTCATGGAGCCGACGATCGAGTTCGACGGCGTCGCGGTCGTCGTTGGTGGGCGCCACGTCTACGACATCGCGCCGTGACCGCGGCGCACGAGGCGGCGCGCGAGACCGGCCCGCACGTCGCGCTCCCGTACCCGGGCCCGCGCGCCCGCCGGATCATCGAACGGATGCGCGCCGTGGAGGGTGCCGGACCGCGGACGGGCGGCGACGATCCGCCGCTCGTCGTCGAGCAGGCCCTCGGCTCGACGCTCACCGACCCCGACGGCAACCGGTTCGTCGACCTCGCCGGGAGCTTCGCGGCGGCCACCGTCGGACACGCCCATCCCGCCGTGGTCGCCGCGGTCCGCGACCAGGTCGGACGCGCGAGCCACGTCTCGTCGGCGTCGGTCAGCGAGCCACGGGTGGCCTTCGAGGAGGCGCTTGTCGAGCTCGCCCCGGCCGGCCTCGACCGCGTCCTCCTCGGGATGAGCGGATCGGACGCCAACGACACGGCGCTCAAGCTGGCCCGGACGCTCACCGGTCGCCACGAGGTGATCGCCTTCTCCGGCGGTTACTTCGGGCGGGCGAGCGGGGTCATCGGGCTCAACGGGAAGGCGCGGTTCCGCGCACAGGTGGACGTCGAGGCGGACGCCCACTTCCTGCCCTACCCGTACCCGTACCGCTGGCCGCTCGGGTCGGGCGAGTCCGCCGGCGAGGGAGCGCTGGCGCTCGTCCGGCACGCGCTTGAGGACCCGGCGTCAGGGGTCGGACCCGTGGCCGCGATCGTCGTCGAAGCGGTCCAGGGCAACGGTGGCGTCGTCATCCCGCCGGACGGCTTCCTGGCCGGCCTCCGCGAGCTGTGCGATCGGCACGGTGTCGTCCTCATCCTCGACGAGATCCAATGCGGCTTCGGACGGACCGGTCGGGTCTGGGCGGCGGACCACCAAGGTGTCGTGCCGGACCTCATGACAGTCGGCAAGGGGATCGGCGGCGGGTTGGCCCTGTCGGCGGTGGTCGGCCGCGAGGGGTTCATGCGTCACTGGGCGCCGGGCACGCATACCTCGACGTTCATGGGTGATGCCGTCAACCTCGCGGCCGGGCTGGCGGCCGTCGGGGTGCTTCGTGACGAGCGACTTCCGGAGCGGTCGGCGACCCTCGGTGCCCGCGCGCTCGATCGGCTGCGCCTGGCCCTGTCCGACGAGCTGCACGTGGGCGAGATCCGCGGCCTCGGCCTCTTCGTCGGGATCGAGGTCGTGACGGACCGCCAGTCCCGGACGCCGGATGCGGCCCGCACCACACGGATCCGGCGCACGGCCTTCGAGCGCGGCGTACTGCTCGGCGCAGGCGGCCACGCCGAGAACGTCATCAAGCTCTGCCCGCCGCTCACCATCGACGAGCACCTGCTCGACGGTGCGATCGAGCTGACCATCGACACGATCAGAGGCACCGAATGACCCAGACGACACCTTCCGTCATCCACGTCGCCAACTACATCGATGGCGGCTGGTCACCGGCCGCGTCCGGGGCCACGCTGGAGAGCCACGACCCGGCGACCGGTGAGCTCGTCGCCGTCGCGCCGCAGTCGAGCGCCGACGACGTGGGTCGGGCCATCGCCGCCGCCCGGGCCACTTTCGACGATGGGGCGTGGCCGGCGACGTCTGGCCGCGAGCGTGCGACGATCCTGTTCGAGCTCGCCCACCTGCTCCGGGAGGAATCCGAACCGCTGTCGCGTCTCGTCGCGACGGAGATGGGCAAGCCGATCCGCTACGTCCGCGAGCGCGAGATCGAGCCGGCGATCGACCGGATCCTGTTCTACGCCAGCGCGGCACGGATGATCCGCGGCGAGGTGACCGCGTCCGCCCCGGCCCACCTGCTGAACTTCATCCTCAAGGAACCGGTCGGCGTGTGCGGCCTGATCACGCCCTGGAACGACCCGGTCGACTTGCCGCTGCGCAAGATCGGAGCCGCGATCGCGACCGGCTGCACGTTCGTGCTCAAGCCCGCCAGCGACGCACCAGCGTCGTCGATGGCCATCTTCGGGTTGCTCGACCGGATCGATGCGCTTCCGCGGGGCGTCGCCAACGGGGTCGTCGGTGCCGGCGAGGTCGTCGGCGAGGCCCTGGCGAGCGATCCGCGGGTCGACAAGATCAGCTTCACCGGGAGCAGCGAGGTCGGGCGCCGGCTGATGGAGCTCGGCGCGAGGACATTCAAGCGCGTGTCGCTCGAGGCCGGCGGCAAAGCGCCGGTCGTCGTCTTCCCGGATGCGAACCTCGACAAGGCGATGGACGCCGTGGCGGTCGGGATCTTCCTGTACGCGGGGCAGTCGTGCACGGCGGGGTCGCGGCTCCTCCTCGAGCGCTCGATCCACGACCGCTTCCTCGAGGGACTGGTCGAACGCGCGGGCGCGCTGCGGGTCGGCTCCCCGCTCGACGAGGCGACGCAGCTCGGCCCGATGGTCTCGCGCCGCCAGCTCGACCGCGTGCTCGGCTACGTGGAGCGCGGGACCGCCGAGGGCGCCCGGCTCGTGCTCGGCGGCCGGCAGCTCGACGGTGAGTGGTCGTCCGGGTTCTGGATGGCGCCGACGATCTTCGACGACGTGGCGCCGTCGATGTCGATCGCTCGCGAGGAGATCTTCGGCCCGGTGCTCTCGGTCATCCCGTTCGACACGGAGCACGAGGCACTTTCGCTCGCGAACGACAACGAGTTCGGGCTCGGGAGCGCGGTCTGGACGAGCGACCTCGATCGGGCGATCCGGGTCGCGCGACGCCTGCGGGTCGGCGACGTCTGGGTCAACACCCATTACGTCCGCCTGGCCGAGAGTCCGTTCGGGGGCGTCAAGCAGAGCGGCATCGGGCGCGAGCTCGGGATGGAAGGCCTCGACGCGTATCTCGAGTCGAAGCGCGTCTGCATCGACAGCTCGCCGACGTTCCACATCCGCTGAGGTGCCGGCCCGTCGCGTTCCCGGTGCGCCGTCCGGTGCGACAGCACGACCGCTCGTCCGCTTCACGTTCGACGGGCACGAGTACGAAGGGGTCGAGGGTGAGCCGCTCGCCGCGAGCCTGCTCGCCGCCGATCGGCTGATCCTGTCCCGCAGCTTCCGGTTCCATCGCCCGCGCGGGCTGATGTGCTCGACGGGCGCATGCGGCTGGTGCGAGTGCGAGGTGGACGGCGTGCCGAGCGTCCGGTCGTGCCGGGTCCCCGTCCGCGAGGGGCTCGTCGCGCGCGGCGAGCACGCCTTGCCGTCCGTGGAGCGCGACCTGCTGTCGCTCGTGGGGCTCGTGTCGCGCTGGATCCCGCCGACCTTCTACCACCACCGATTCCTGCGGCCGCGCCGGCTGCGGAAGCAGTACCTCGACGTGCTGCGCTGGTTCGGGGGCCGAGGGCGGCTGCGGGCTGGTGAACGCGCTCCGCTGGCCGGGCGGCCCGCGCGACGGATCGAGACCGACGTGCTGGTGGTGGGCGGTGGGCGGTCCGGGCTGCTCGCTGCGCTCGGGGCGGCCGAGGCGGGCGGGCGGGTCGTCGTCGTCGAAGCGGGGGCCGAGCCGGGAGGATGGCGGCGGGCCTCGGGCGTGGCGGACGTGGGGGAACTCGCGGAACAGGTCCGCGACGCAGGTGTCCGGATCCTGGGCGGCACCGCCGCGGTCGGGTGGTACGCGGGGAC
>Ga0326597_10009281_pt1 | contig 13201 bp, 10 predicted proteins | sample RVTome_12_FD_203789 | JGI IMG/M metagenome (GOLD analysis project Ga0326597, IMG submission 203789) | Soil microbial communities from uranium-contaminated site in the Upper Colorado River Basin, Wyoming, United States - RVT100D185 | ecosystem: Environmental > Terrestrial > Soil > Contaminated >... | reverse complement strand
GGGCATTCCTTGTCTTGACCCGATCACGAAGCTGCTTGTGCTTCCTGCCGAGGATCTGAAAAAGACCGCCAAGCCAGAAAAAGGCGATCAGCGAGGCAAGTCGGAGGCTTCAGAGAAAGCGGCAGCAGCCGCAGCCGCAGCCGAGGCCGAAAAAGCAGCCGCCAAGGCGCAAGCGGATGACGCGAAAGCCATTGCCAAGGCTGCCAAGGCCGAAGCCGCCGCAGTCGCAGACGCGGCATCCGCCGCCCGCGCCGAAGCGGAGGAAGCTGCCGCAGCCGCCGAAGCGAAAGCCGCAGCCGCGGCGTCCGCCGCCGAAAACGCCGCAGCGCGGGCCGAAGCAGATGCCGCCGCAGCTGCAGCAGAGGCGGCAAAGTTAAAGGCTGCAGAAATTGAAGCCGCCGCCAAGGCAAAAGCCGAGCGTGCAAACGCCGCCGACGCCAGCGCCGCTGCTGCGGCGGCAAAAAGTGAAGCGGCCTCGAAAAAAGCAGAGAGAGCTGCCGCGACAGCAGCCGCCGAAGCAGAAGCGGCTGCTGCGACTGTGGTCACTGATGCCGAGGTGGAGCAGAAGGCAACCGACGCCGCAGCCCGCGCCGCAGCCGAGGCTGCCGCTGCTGCTGCCGCAGCCGAAGCTGCTGCGAACGAGGTCGTGCTTCCGCCTTGTGACCCGCTGCAACCTAACGTTGTCTGCGACCCTGCCGCGGGTTTCAGTGATGCACCCAAGACCAGCGTTCCCGATGTGCCCACCGTGGCCCCCGTAACCGAGGCTGCAAAGGCAAACGACGACAAGAAGCCTGCCGCCGATATCGTGACCCGGACCGTGACCAAGGCAGACACCCGTTCGAGCGATCAGGACTTCGAGAATTCCGTGAGCGTGGCCCCGAAGTCGGATGACGGTGGCCTGACCAACCTTGAAAAGGCAGGCCTCTTGCTGCTCGGCGCCGTAGTCGTCGGCGCGATCCTCAAGAACAATGAAAAGGTCGTGGCCAATACCGGCGACCGCGTGGTGGTGCAGGACCAGTACGGCGATTACTACGTTTACAAAGACGATGACGTGTTGCTGATGCAACCGGGCGCGACCGTGCGGACCGAAACTTTCGCAGATGGGTCCACCCGATCCTTCGTTCAGCGTGCCGACGGCACCCAGATCGTGACCATCCGCGATGCCGAAGGCCGCGTGCAGCGGCGCGTGCATATCGGCGTGGACGGGCTTGAAACGACACTGATCGACGATACCCGCCCCGTCGAGGTGGTTGATTTGCGCACTCTTCCGGTGTTCGAGCGCAGCGATTACACCTATGCCGACAGTGTCAACCAAGACGCGCTGCGGGCAGCCTTGCTTGCAGCAGAACAACGGACGATCGGGCGAACCTTCAGCCTGCGCCAGGTCCGCGAGATCCGCGAAGTGCGTGACCTTGCGCTGGAAATCAACCTCGAGGCCATCACGTTCGCGACCAACTCGGCAGCGATCCCGGTGGCGCAGGCACAGCGGCTCAGCCAGATCGGTACGCTGATGGCCGAACTGGTGGCGCTGGACCCGCGCGAGGTTTTCCTGATCGAGGGTCATACCGACGCAATTGGCGAACCTGCCTACAACCTCGCGCTGTCGGACAGGCGCGCCGAAACGGTGGCGTTGGCGCTGGCCGAGTATTTTGGCGTGCCGCCGGAAAACATGGTCGTGCAGGGCTACGGCGAACGTTTCCTGAAAATCCCCACGCTCGATGCCGAGCGGCTTAACCGCCGCGTGGCGGTGCGCCGGATCACGGGATTGCTGAACTAACGCCAGTTTGCTGCAAGACACGCATGTCTCGCGCGCGCCGGGCAAAGGTCCGGCGCGCGCCTGTTTTTTGCATGTCAAAGCGCAATTCGTTGCGGCCGATGAGCGCGGCGATCGAAGGGTTCCCGATGACCGCAAGTATTGAACACCGCCGCAAGCCATGCGGTTGCAACGGCACCCTGTCAGATATGGTGACCCAAGCAGGTGCCACTTGATCAAAATCAACGATGCGGCCTTGCCGACGCAGTATCGAGTGTCGTCTGACGATGTTTTATGCGATGGTTACACGGCCAAACGGTGTCGGCCATCGGTCGGGAAATTTCTTGCTTCGTATCATGCTCATCATCCTGTCGCTGGCTCTGGTGCCGTTTTCAGTGACGGCCAACGAGGGCGATGCGCGCGATTGCCAGCGAGTGATAAGCACCGAAACTGTCGCGCACTTGCATAGCGCGCCCTCCGCCGCCGCGTTTCATTGCAGTGCAGGCGGTGCGGTCTCGGTGCTGCCGAATAGCGCGACTGCCGATAATTGCCTATCGGCGGGTCGTCGCCTTGCCATGACCTTCGCAAGCGGGATGTTGGCCGGTCGCTCGGTCTTGCCCGACCTTCCGCCTCCGGTAATCCCGACCGCCGCCTGAGCGCGGTCAAAAGAATTCTGGCCCCGGGCGATTTTCCGCTCGTCGCCGGTAATCGTCGCTCCGACCGCGCGTCTTTCTGTCTGAACGGCCCTGCGTTGCAGGCCGCGGACACCCACCGCCAGGAACGGAGAATACTATGGCACAGATTGCCGAAAGACCGCAGCGCGCGCCCCTCCAACTTCCGGTCGCGGCGCTTGGCATGCCCTTGGGGCTGTTTCTGGCGATCACCTTCACGCTCTGCGTCGCCTTCGACCTGATCTTTCCCGGCCAGGCGATGTACCAAAGCTGGCTGCGGCTGTTTCCGGGCTTCACCAGGTTGAGCGGGCCGGGCTTCGTTCTCGGTCTGGCCGAGGCCTTTGGCTATGGCTGGTTCGTGGCGCTGATCTTCGCGCCGATCTTCAATTTCTTTTCCCGCAGGTGGCCGCAATGACCGACGTTCATCCGCCCCCCCGCGCGGGCGCAAAGGCCCCCATGGCGAGGCCAGCAGCCGCAGCACCGGCAGCGGTGCCCACGTCGGCCGATCTCCCCGCCTATTCCCGCGATCTGTGGGAACGCTCGGTCTTGTTTCTCGATACCCTTGGGCAGCGCGCCGACAACATGCTGGCGCATGAACGCGCCGGCATGCCGCCGGCGCTGGATTTCAAATACGAAATCGTGCTCGATGCCCGCCGGTTCGATCCGCCCGCCGGGCATGGCCCCGGCATTGGCGGCTTCAAGCGCGACAGCGAGATCGGAATGGCGATGCATCAGGGGCAGCTGAACCGACTGATCTTCGCCAACGTGGGCCCCCAATTTCTCGACCTCGCCGTGGCACGGCTTGCTCGGACGGGCGCTGGCGCTGCGCTGACCCGGCTTTACCGGCCCGGCCCGATCAGCAGGTTGGCGCAACCCTTGCTGGGGCGTCTGTCACGTGACCCGGGTAGTGCATTGGCCTGCGGCGAGGAAAGCTGCGGCTGCGAATGGTGCAAATGCACGAGACCGTCCGGAACGGCGGCACGGAATCATGGACGGATATTCCGATGAATCGAACGAATGCAGCGCTTGCCCTGCATGAACCGAACGATGCGATCTTGGCGTGATGCCAGCCAAAATGATGAAAACCCGAACAGGAGTTGCGAGATGACAGCGAAACAGCCGCAATCGAAGCATCAAGACCATGCCGGGCACGCGCACGCGGCGGGAAAGCAGCCGGCGGATGCCGTTCCCGCGGGAACTGGCAGCACCATCTACACCTGCCCGATGCACCCCGAGGTGCGGCAGACCGGCCCCGGTGATTGCCCGAAATGCGGCATGCATCTGGTGCCTGAAGGCGCGGCCGGGGCGCGCGACGATGCCGGGCACGGGCACGCGAAACGTGGCGCGATGAAAACCGCGTCCGGTGGCAAATACGACACCGTGCCGGCCGGATACGCCGGCCCCGTCTATACCTGCCCGATGCACCCCGAAGTGCGCCAGACCAGCCCCGGCGCCTGCCCGCTTTGCGGCATGGGGCTGCAACTGGAATCGCCTGTCTCCGGCGAGGACGGCCCTAACCCGGAACTGGTGGATTTCACCCGCCGGTTCCGGGTTGCGACCGCGCTGACCATCCCGCTGTTGATCCTGACCATGACGCCATATTTCGGCATCACGGCGGTGCGGGGCTTTCTTGGCGAGCGCACCGCGATGTGGGTCGAGGTCGTGCTTGCCACACCCGTCATCCTGTGGTCGGGCTGGCCGTTCTTCGTGCGCGGCTGGAATTCCTTCCGCACGATGAACCTCAACATGTTCAGCCTGATCAGCATGGGCGTGGCGGCGGCCTACATCTTTTCGATGGTCGCGGTGATCGTGCCGGGCGTCTTCCCGGCGGGTTTCCGCGACCCCGAGACCGGCGCGGTCGGCGTCTATTTCGAGGCGGCGGCAGTGATCGTCACCTTGGTGCTGCTGGGCCAGGTGATGGAGCTCAAGGCTCGCGAAGGCACCGGGCGGGCGATCCGCGCGCTTCTCGACATGGCCGCCAAGACGGCGCGGGTGATCCGCCCCGGCGGCAGCGAGGAGGAGATCCCGCTTGAGCATGTTCAGGTCGGTGATCACCTGCGGGTGCGCCCCGGCGAAAAGGTGCCGGTCGATGGCGAGGTGATCGAGGGCCGCTCGTCGATCGACGAGTCGATGATTTCGGGCGAGCCGGTGCCGGTCGAGAAGGTGGCGGGCGACACGGTGACCGGCGCCACGATCAATGGCACCGGCAGCCTGGTGATGCAGGCGACCCGGGTCGGCGCCGACACCATGCTGGCGCAGATCGTCGAGATGGTGGCGAATGCGCAGAAGTCGCGCGCCCCGATCCAGAAATTCGCTGACATGGTGGCGGGCCGGTTCGTGCCCGCGGTGATCGGCGTCGCGTTTTTGTCATTTGTCATCTGGGCGATCTGGGGCCCGGCCCCGGCTTTCGCCTATGCGCTGGTTTCGGCGGTAGCGGTGCTGATCATCGCCTGCCCCTGCGCGCTTGGCCTTGCCACGCCGATGTCGATCATGACGGCGACGGGGCGCGGCGCGCAGATGGGGGTGCTGATCAAGAATGCCGAGGCGCTGGAGCGGTTCGCATCGGTTGACACTTTGCTTGTCGACAAGACCGGCACACTGACGATCGGCAAGCCGAAGCTGGTCGCGGTGCTGCCCGAGGCCGGGCATGACGAAACGCAGGTGCTGCGCCTCGCGGCAACTTTGGAGAAGGGTTCAGAGCATCCCTTGGCCGAGGCGATCGTGCGCGGCGCCGAAGCGCGCGGCGTGATGCTGGGCAAGGCTGAGGATTTCGAGGCCGTCACCGGCAAGGGCGTCACGGGCGTGGTGGACGGCAAATCCGTGGCGCTTGGCAATGCCAGGCTGATGCAGGATCTGGGTCTTGACGGCGGCGATCTGGCCAAGGTCGCCGATGCCCGCCGCAATCAGGGCGAAACGGTGATGTTCGTGGTGCTGGACGGCCGCATAGCCGGATTGGTCAGCGTTGCCGATCCGGTCAAGGAAACCACGCCCGCCGCCCTGAAGGCGCTGCATGACCTTGGCCTTCGCATCATCATGGCCACCGGTGACAACGAGCTCACCGCGCGCGCCGTGGCCGGGCGTCTGGGCATCGACGAGATCCGCGCCGATGTGCTGCCCGCGGACAAGGCCCGCATCATCAAAGAGTTGCAGGCCGAGGGGCGCAAGGTGGCGATGGCCGGCGATGGCGTCAACGACGCCCCCGCGCTGGCGCAGGCCGATGTCGGCATCGCGATGGGCACCGGCGCCGATGTGGCAATCGAAAGCGCCGACTTCACGCTGGTCAAGGGCGATCTGAACGGCATTGTCCGCGCCCGGCGGCTGGCCCGCGCGACGATGCGCAACATCAAGCAGAACCTGTTTTTCGCGCTGATCTACAACGGCGCCGGCGTGCCGATCGCGGCGGGACTGCTTTACCCGTTCCTTGGCATCCTGATCGGCCCGATCTTCGCCGCCTTCGCGATGAGCGCCTCGTCGCTGTCGGTCGTGCTGAACGCGCTAAGGCTGCAACGGGCGAAGATTTGAGGCCAGTCGTCGCCACAAGCCTCTGCACGGCGCGAACGGCCCGGCGTGATCGCGCAGGCATCGCGCCGGGCTCAGGCCGTGCCTGCTGGCAGCGCCACCGCATCGCTGTGCCGGTGAGCGAATTTGATCCGAGCAGCTCGGCACAAGGGACGACGATGATGAATTCGACTTGAGATCAGGAAGATCGCGGCCGCGGCGCCCGAGCGGGCCGTTCAGCAAGGAGGCAAGGAGGCAAGGATGAGTGACGAGACTGACCAGTTGACTGCGGCAATGGGGAACCACCCCCGACGCGACTTCATTTTCTACGCCGCCAGCGGGACCGGCGCAGTAACCGCGAGCGCCGGGCTCTGGCCATTGATCAACTCTCTGAACCCCTCGGCCGACGTGAGGGGCATGTCCTCGGTCGACGTCGATCTTTCGGACGTCGAGCTTGGCCAGAGGATCACCGTCAAGTGGCGTGGGCGCCCGGTCTTCATCTGGCGCCGCGCGGCGGCCGATATTGCCGAGGCCCGGGCAACACCGCTCGAAGATCTTGTGGACCCGGTGGACCGGGCATCCGAGAATCCCAACCTCACGGGAGAGATGCCGGCGCTTGACCGAAACCGCAGCGTAGACGAGGCGGGCGAATGGCTAGTGGTTATCGGCATCTGCACCCATCTGGGCTGCGTGCCGCTTGGCCAGAGCGGCGGATCGGTCGGCAAGTGGGGCGGCTGGTTCTGCCCGTGCCACGGGTCGCACTATGACCGCTCGGGCCGCATTCGCAAGGGACCGGCGCCGCGCAACCTCGATATTCCACCAACTGCGTTTGTTGGCGACCTGCTTTTGAGGATCGGGTGACAGAATTGTCTGGCGCTGCAGCACATCGCCGAGGCGTTCCTGGCCGCCATTGTGATAGACCGTTCCGGGCACCCGGATGGGCTGGTGCGCCGAACGGAAATGCATGTCGCCGCCGACCTTGAGCGCGATCACACCCCGCAGTTGGCAGAGCCGCGCGAGGTCCGCACCCTCGGCGGGCTCGGTCAGTTTCCACCAGACGTGGAGCTTTGTCGCACCGTCCGGCGTGCGGCCACCGCTCTCGACGATCAGCGTTGGCCGGCCGAGATGGTGGACGAGGTGGTCGAGCTTGGCCGGGATGTCACCCGAGTCTAGATCGACCACCATACTCTGCATCTGCACGACGTCCGCGGCGCGGGCCTGGCCCTGCTCGGCGACTGTGCCGGGGATGACATAGACGGCCGCGCCCTCTCGGTTGGCCCAGCCCGGGAAGGTCGCAAGCTTCTCAGGCGCTGTGGTGTCAGCCTCGATCCAGATATTGTGCGGGCGGCCGTCCTTTCCCTGACCCTTGTCCACGAAGCTGCGGACCGGGATCAGCCTTTCGGAATAGCCGAAGACCACATCGATGAAGCGCGCGATCTGGCCCGCGTCCGGCTCCACCGCGAAAGGATCGTCCAGAGGCGCTGCGTCGTTGAAATCGCGCCATGGATTGAAGTGGATGATCTTGTCGTCGCTCATGGCAGCTGCTCCCAACACCGCGCGGCAAAGGGACAGAACCGGCATTCGAAGAAGTCGCGACTGGCGGCGATGCGTGGCAACAGCTCGCCCGCGTCCGTGGCCCGCAGGATCCGCACCGCCCGGTCGGACATGCGCTGCGCCAGATCGGCGTCGAACGGCACCAGCTCGTGATGCAGCTCGGCCGTGTCCTTGTTGATCGCGGTGAAGAGCGCCGGGGCTGCGGAAATGCCCGGCACCGAGGGCTCCATGTAGGCCTGGTAGATCGCGATCTGGGCGGCATAGACGGGCTTGGAGACGGCAACCCCGTCCTTGACGCAGGCCCGCCAGTTCTTCGCGTTCATGGTCTTGCATTCCCAGAGTGCCGGGGTGCGCAGACCACGTGCTGCCGGGGCGGCGGCGACGATCCCGTCGACATGCCCCCGGATACGGCCGCCCGCGACGGAGAAGCCGAACTGCTCGCCATCGGGGCGATTGCCCTTGCGGGTGTAGAGGTCCAGCCCGGCCGCCCGAAGCCAGCGGATGGCCAGATCCTCGAGCTGATGGCCGACGGCGAAGATCCGCAGCGTCTGGCCGCTGAAATCCGCGCCGTCATCCTTGGGCGCGCCCGCGAACTTGAACTGCAGCGCACGTTCACAGACGTGCCCGAGGCGGGACGCGCCGAGATAGGTCCGGGGCGGCGTTGCCTCCCGCTCGGCGATAAGTGCTGCGTCGACCAGCGCGTTGATCCGCTCGGCCATGGAGGGGCGCGGGTTGAAATCGAGCATCAAAAGGGGATCTCCGCTTCGGTGGCGATGCGCGACATCTCGGCGCCGTAACCTTCCAGCACCTCCTCGATCAGGGCGGTGACATCGGTTTCGGTGAGATCGCGCAGCCGTTTGTCCCAGCCGATCAGGTCCATTGTCTGGCCCGGCCGCTTCATCACCAGCGCGATGGCGAGGCGTTCTTCATCGGTCGTTCCCTGCATGGTCAGTCCTTTTCTGTGGCGCGCCGCGAAGAACCCCTGGCAGGGCATCGAGCAGAACCAGCGATGGTCGCGTGGGTGGAGTTTGTCGGGGTTGAAAAAGCCGAAGCCGCGCGCGGGGCACAGGCAGACGGCGCAAGGTGTGAAGCGCAGGTGCCAGAACCGATCACCGCCCGGTCGATCCGCAGGCGCTGCGGCCGGGGATGGGACTTGCGCGACATGGTTCACGCCGCTCTCCGCTCGGGCCCGGCCGCCATGACAAGGCGGCGAATGTCGCGCCGATTGAACTGGAAGGTGATCAGCGCCGAGGCCCGGTAGCGGGTGAGCCCGTAATCCTGCTGCTGTTCGGGCGAGAGGTAGTGCAGCTGTTTCTCGGTCGGCGGCTGGGTCAGCTAGCGCTTCGACTTGAAGGCGCTCTCGTCGCTCTCATGGGTGTTCAGCCAGTCGTCGGCGCGCGCGAGGCAGACGGTGCGATTGCCCACCCCGAGGAGCCGCGTCGCTGTGCCTGTGGCGCCGCCGACCGCGTGCCACCGGCCATCGAGGAAGAACACGCCACCCCAGGCACGAAAGCCGTTGGCCATCAGCGCGGCGTCGTCGCCGAAGAGATCCACCCATGCGAAACTCGACCGCTCGAGAAGGTCGAGCTCGGTCATCACGAAGCTGTCGATGGGCTCCGCGCCTTCGCGCGGCAACTCGCAGCCGCAGATTGGGCACTCGGTGACGGCGATCGGGATCTCGGCCTTGCATTCCGGGCAGAGTTTCGTGGGGGCTTCGCCCGGCGTCGGGACGCGTCCGTCGAGATCGACATCCTGTTCCAGCGTGCCGTGCGTCAGGCTCGACGTCCCGAAATCCAGCACGATGCAGTCGGTCTTGACGATGCCGGGATGTTCCTCGGGATCGACGGTGCAGGCCACGCCCGACCATCTGGATCATGGTGGACTTGTAGGAGCTGGGCCGCAGCAGCACGACGCAGGAGGTGGGCGTGTGATCCCAGCCCTCGGTCAGCACCGCCACATTGACGATCACGCGGATGCTGCCCGCCGCGTAGTCCGCGAGAACCGCCTTGCGGGAGTCGGATGCCAGATCGCCGTGGATCAGCGCGGCGGAAACGTCCGCTGCCTTGAACGCGTCGGTGACGTGTTCGGAATGGGCGACGGTGGAACAGAAGATGACGGTCTGCCGGTCGCCCGCCTTTTCCGTCCAGTGGCGGATCACCTCGTCGGTGACGGGGGCGCGGTCCATGATGCCCGCGACCTCCACCATGTCGAAATCCGAGAGGGTTTTGCGGACCGACCGCAACTCGTCCTGCACGCCCACATCGATGACGAAGGTGCGTGGCGGGACCAGATGGCCCGAGGCGATCAGTTCGCCCAGCCGCACCTGGTCGGCGACATTGTCGAAGACCTCGCGCAGGCCCTTCCTGTCGCCCCGGTTCGGCGTCGCCGTGACCCCGAAGATGCGGGCATCGGGATTGGCGTCCCGCACCCGATCAATGATGCGGCGGTAGCTGTCGGCGACGGCATGGTGCGCCTCGTCGACGACCAGCAGGTCGAGACGCGGCATGTCGGCGAGGTTAGAGGCGCGCGCCAGCGTCGGCACCATGGCGAAGGCGACCTGGCCGCTCCACGATTTCTCCGTGGCGTCGATGACCGATGTGGCGACGCCCGGCACCACGCGCTGGAACTTGGCGCGGTTCTGCGCGGTCAGCTCGTCGCGATGCGCCAGCACGCAGGCCTTGGCACCGTCGCCGATCATCTCGCCGGTGACCGCCGACAGCATCATGGTCTTGCCAGCACCGGTGGGTGCCACGCCCAGCGTGTTGCCGCGGGAGGCGAGCGCAGCCACACTGCGCTCGACGAAGGTCTTCTGGCGGGGGCGCAGGCGCATGGCCGGTCTCTCCCCCTTACTGCGCCCAGCTCGGCCGCCCGGGGGCACCGGGGTGGGCTGCTGGCTGGTTCGACGAAGGCGCTGTGGAGTTGGACTGCTGCGGGGCATGCCCAGGGCCGCCATTTCCGCCGAACTGCAGCGCCGCCGTCCCCATGACCTGCGCGTAGTCGCGATGGTCATCCGGTCGTGGCTGGATGAAAGTTCGGTGGCAGGTCAGTGCCGGATGAATTGTTGGCAGGCGGAATGCTTCGGGAGGTGGAGGTGACGGCTTCAATGCCGAAGGCGTGACCGTGGGCACGATCCAAGCCCGGACATCTGTGAGGTTGCAGCATGATCATGCGGCGCGTGCCCCCCAGCACGCGCCCGTAGTTCGCGGCAATGCCTGCACAGCAAATCGGATTACCAAGCTATCAAAGAAGAGAGCGGAGATATGTCAACGAAGCTGGAAAATCTTCGTCCATTTGAGGCTCGCACTTGGCTTCGACAGTCAGTGTTCCTTCGTATCCATCCGCCATCAGCGCTTCGATCTGACCCTTGATGTCGGTCTTGCCTTGGCCAAAACGTTGCCAGACCATCCGTCCACCGATGAACTGGCCGTCCTTGAGATGGACATTTCGAATGTAAGGTTTCAGCTTCTCGTAGCCTGCGCGAAAATGAACCGGATCTGCCTCGTAGAGGTTTCCAACATCCCAAACATAGCCCAAAGCCGGGTGGTTGACCGCCCGGAGCAGCGCCAGGCAATTATCAGCGGTATCCGCCCAGGACCCCGGAAAATTCTCAAGCTGGACAGTAAAGCCACGTTCGGCTGCCATCTCGGCCGTTTCACGAAGGACACGAACAACGTCGGAAAAGCTGTCAGGACCGTCGCTGGGCTCTCGCATGACACCGAAAGTGATCAGCGTATCGATGTCGATCATCTCGGCCAGATCCAGGCTCATCGTGGCAAGTTGTTTGCGGTGGACATGCATCAGATCATGGGTCAACCCAGTCTTGAAGAGGCCGGGCGAGACGGCCGTGTATTTGATCCCGTATTCCTTTCCGTAGCGCTTCAGCCGGTCCCATGCTGCCCATTCCACCAAAGGATATCGCTTGCCTTCGACCATGCGGATTTCAAAGGTGCTGACACCCTGTGCGAGTGCAGTCTTGAAAATGCGCGGAAAGGATCCCTCGGAGCGGTCAGCGAGGACTTCGTCAGTAACTGTGGAAAGTATCATAAGGTTCTGGTTTCCTGATGGTTTGGCAGGTGAAGTCGGACCCGCAGGTCCGACTGTGAAGGTCAGCCCTTGAGCGCGCCAGAGGTCATGCCCCGAACAAGAGACTTCTGCAGGAGGAGGTAAACGATCAGACTTGGGACCAGAGCAAGAAAGGCACCAGCAAGAAGCACACCTGTTCCGGTTTCGACATCCGCCCGCAGACTGCGCAGTACGACGGTGATCGTATAGTCCGCGGTTTGGTTGGCGGCGACGAGCGGCAAAAGGTACTGGTCCCAGATCCCGTTGAAGCCGAAAATAGCTACCACGCCAAGCGCTGGCACGCACATGGGCAGGATGATCTGCACCAGGATTCGCATCTCGCCGGCACCGTCAATCCGAGCCGCCTCAATGATTTCTTCCGGGATATCGCGCATGAAGGCGGCCATCACCAGTATCGCAAAGGCTGAAGCGGCCACAGGAAAGATGATCGCAAAAATCGTCCCACGCAGACTGATTTCGATCAGCGGGAGGTTTCCCAGCACCACTGCGAGCGGAACCGCAACGACCTCTTCAGGAAGCATCAGCGTCGCGAGGAAAACCCCGAACACGACGGTCTGACCATAAAACTTTCGCAGCGCCAAAGCGTAGCCCGCCATAACCGCCGTGACGATCTGAAGCACTAGGCCGAGGCCCGCGATCAGAAGCGAATTCTCGAAATAGCCCCATATTCCTCGTCTTGTCGCCACCTCGAAATTGGCGAGGCTGGGATTTCTCGGCCAGAGCGTCAGCCGTGTCGGATCGGCATTCAGGTCGAATGCACCCACGACCACCGTCATGATCGGCGCAGCGAACACGAACAACAAAACCGCGCAGATGCAGAGGCGGACAAGCCTGGTCCGAGTGTTCCCGGTCTGCCAACCGAGCGCGGTGTCGAAGGTGCCTTCGATCCGATTCGTCCGACGGCGGCCATGCGAAGCAGGAGCCATGTCAGTCTCCCTCTTTGTTGCGGCTTGCGCGAACGGCGATGATGGTAAGCATAAAGCTGGCAACCAGCAGCAGGATCGACGCGGCCGACGCGACGCCCATATTGTTGCGAAGAAAGCCTTGGGTATAGATCTCGGTCATCCAGACTTGTGTACTGCCGGCCGGTCCACCGCCGGTCAGGACCCAGACCTCGGTAAACACTCTGAGCACACGAACCGCCGCAAGGACCGACACAATCAAAATCGCCGACCGAAGCCCAGGGATCGTGATGTAGAGGATCCGGTGGCGCAGCTTCGCGCCGTCAATTGCCGCCGCTTCATAAAGCGAACGATCCACGCCGGCGAGACCGGCAAGAAAGATCACCATGTAGAACGGGGCGCTTTGCCAGATCGACACCGCCATTACAGAATAGAGCGCGATGGATGGGTCTTCCAGATAACGAAGCGGCTCTACGCCGACGAGCCCTAGCATCCCGTTCATGACCCCGCCAGCGGCCGGGAAGTATATGATCCGCCAAACTTCACCGACCACCGCGGACGCCGTGACGACCGGGAGAAACACCCCAGTGCGAACAAACCACAGCATCCGGCTCGGCCCTTCCAGCAGCAGCGCGAGAACGAACCCGAGCAAAAGAGCGCCTATGGTTTTTCCCACTCCCAGTATGCCAGTGTTCTGCACTGCGTTGTGGAACCGGTCATTTGTTAGGACCGTCGCATAG
>Ga0326597_10009280_pt1 | contig 13202 bp, 11 predicted proteins | sample RVTome_12_FD_203789 | JGI IMG/M metagenome (GOLD analysis project Ga0326597, IMG submission 203789) | Soil microbial communities from uranium-contaminated site in the Upper Colorado River Basin, Wyoming, United States - RVT100D185 | ecosystem: Environmental > Terrestrial > Soil > Contaminated >... | reverse complement strand
AGCGTTCGTTGTAACTTTGCAGGTCCGCCGTTCCTCGGCGGGCGGCATCGTGGGCCCGTAGCTCAACTGGCAGAGCAGCAGACTCTTAATCTGTTGGTTGAAGGTTCGATTCCTTCCGGGCTCACCACTTTTTCCGAGAGAATCCACCGCACTTCACCGGACCTTCGCGGTCGTCGCACCCGTTTGACACCCTAACTGACACCCTAACTCGTACGCAGCTGTTCACACGGGCGCCTTGAACCCGGTGCGTTGACAGACCCGGGTCCCGGTCCTAGGCTGAAGGCATGAACCTGCACCTCCCGCCCGACCTGGAGGCGAAGCTCAACCGCATGGCGGCGGAGACCGGCCGCGACGCCGGGCAGGTCGCCGTCGAGCTGCTGACGAACTCCGTAGAGCACGACGAGTGGTTTCGCCAGCAGGTCGAGCGCGGCCGTCAGTCTGTCCGTGAGGGGTGCCTGCTGGACCATGCGGACGTCGCGTCGAGAATCAGGGACCGCCACTCCCGATGATGCGCGTCCGGTGGACGACGGAAGCGTCGCTGGACCTTCGAGAAAGCTCAACGATTCAGCCCGCGAGACCAGCCCGCATGCGTAATGGCGGTTGGGCTCGGCATGGAATTCGCGGGGCAGTGCTGCTCACGTACGCCCTGACGACGGGTTGTGGTCTCGTTGACCAAGAGGTCGATCAGCAGCGAGACGACGGTGCCGTATTCGACGCCATCGTGGAGCACTCGATCAAGCCGGAAGCCAATCGCTTGGCTCCCGGCATGTCTATTCGCGTCCTCGAACAAGCACTGGCTATCTGTCCGAACCGGGAGACTCCGCTCGTTCCGGAGGCAAGAGCAGGATGTCTCAACGAAAACGTTCTCGAGTTCTTCGAGAACCGGCTTCTTCCGTCCGGGAAACTGGTTTTCGACGGACTTGTTTCGCCTGCCGTTCGGCAAGAGCTGGCGTCCGTGTTCCGGAGGCGCCATCAGGAGGCTCGCCTTGTTCGTGTGCCGCACATCGACGGGCTGGTGCCGGTTGCTCTCGAGGAGATGGCGCAGCCCTTGACCACCCATTCGAGTTCCAGGCGGAGTGACGTGAAGTTCAGTCTTCCGGCCTATTCATCTGACGGACACGCTCTCGTCTATGCCTCCTACGTCTGCGGTGGTCTGTGCGGTTACGGCTGGCTGTTCCTTCTCGAACAGGACGGGACGAGATGGAACGTCGTCTCGGTCCACCTGATATGGATCAGCTGAGACCGTCGCGCAGAGATTCCGGGAACGCCAAACGGACGTAGAATCAGCCGAAGCCACTTCCGGAGGTACGCACTCATGCGCGGGCCTGGACTGACCGTGGCCGTGGGAGTCCTCGCCGGACTGTCCCTTGTCAGCCGAAGCTCCGCGTACCAGGCGTCATCCCAACAGCCGCAATCGGAGTCCGGAACGGGTGCCATCAGCGGCGTCGTCATCGACGCGATCACGGGCCTGCCGGTCGCCGACGCGATCGTGTCCATTTCGGGGCGCGCATCGCCCGTCACGAGTCAATTCAACAGGCAGGTGACCGACAATCGCGGGCGCTTTGTCTTCACCGCGCTCGCGGCTTCGAGCGGGTACATCCTCGGGGCCGACAAGTACGGCTACTTTCCGGGCTGGTTCGGCCGCGAGCAACCCTACGACCCCATTCGGCGTGTCGCGCTCCGCGATGGCGAGTGGCGCGACGACATCACGATCAGGCTGTTTCGACCATCGGTGTTGTCCGGCACCGTCCTCGACGAGGCCGGCGAGCCCGTAGTAGGGGTGTACGTGCAGGCGCTCGTTCGCGTCCATATCGCCGGACAGATGCAGTTCGTCGAGGGTGCCCTGACGACGACCGACGACCGCGGCATGTTTCGCCTGGCCGAGCTTGCGGCCGCCGAATACCTCGTGCGTGTCCCGTCTGTACAGTGGGCGGCCCCCGCCGACACGTCGGTCTACGACCTCTCGGGACTGACGCCCGACAACATGGCGATCGCCGCCGCCGCCGGGCGCCCGCTGCCGACGAGAGGCGAGCCGGCGGTGCCGGCAGCTGCAGGGCAGCGCCTATTCCTCGGTCCATTCCCCACGCCGCCGGTTGTCGCCGGCGGGCGTCCGCACGTCTACCCGCTGACCTACTACCCGGGCGCGCGGGCGCCGGAAGAGGCGACCCTGGTCCGGCTGGCTCCGGGTGAGGAGCGGTCGGGCCTGACGATTGCGCTCAGCCCCGTCCCGGCTGCGCACGTCTCGGGTCGCGTCATCGGGTCGCCGGAGGCGCTCGAGAAGCTGGTGCTGCGTCTCGTGCCGCTCGCCGGAGAAGACACGGGTTCCGGCAGCGAGGCGGCGACCGTGCTCGTATCGCCAGGTGGTGTGTTCACGTTCATCAACGTGCCGCGCGGTTCGTACGCGATTCTGGCCAACCGCTCGCAGAGCGGCTGGGCGGTGAGCGGCGCGCCGTTCATGTCCATGCCGGCGCCGCCCGGCGCGAGGTTCTCGAGCGGGTCGTCCAGTGCGGTGCCGGGTGGGCCCATCGGTCTTTCGTACAGAACGCAGACCATGTCGGGTGAAGCCTGGTTCGGTCGGGGTCAGGTCGAGGTGCTCGATCGGGACGTGACGGACCTGGAGGTCGTCATGCACCGCGGGGTCTCGATTGCGGGCCGGATCATCGCCGACGAATCACCGGATCCCCGCTTCCCGCCGACGAGGTCCATCGCGGCCGAGCCCGCCGGAGGCGAGGCGGCGCTGGGCCAGCCCTGGACGTTCGTGGGTCGGAACGACCCGACCATGTCCTTCCGGATCGAGGGGCTCATGGCCGGCGAGTACTTCCTGCGGCCGCGGGGTGCGATCGTGAAGTCCGTGATCTGGAATGGCCGGGACTTTACGCACGCGCCGTTCGACGCATCGCTCGGCCGGGACTTCGAAGGAGTGGTCGTCACGACAACGACTCATGGCGGCCGGCTGACCGGAACGGTGCGCGACCCGTCGAGCCCGGAGGTGCCTGCTGCGGTGATCTGCTTTCCGGTCGACCGCGCAGGCTGGCGAAGGTACGGAATCCGGTCTCCACGAATCAGGTCGACAGTCGCGTCGACGGCGGGCGAGTACTCGATCGCCTCCCTTCCGGCCGGCGAGTACCTGGTCATCGCGGTCCGGGACACGCTGCAGGATGCGTGGGTCGACCCGGCCTTCCTGGTCAGGGCCGCGGCTCTCGCATCGCGTGTCACGGTCGACTGGGGCTCCATCGTCACCCAGCACCTGGACTTGAAGGACGTCCCGAGATGATGCACGCCAGTCGGCTGCTCGTCGTGCTCGTCTGTCTGGTGGCAGGCTCCGGGCCAAGTGCCGCGCGCCAGAGCACGGCAGTGTTGTCGGGCGTCGTCGTTTCAACCGACGAACCGCCGACGCCGGTGCGACGCGCAATCGTGACGGTCACGGGCGGCGGGATCGAAACGAACACCGCCGCCGTGACCGATGCCGAAGGCCGGTTCGTGATCAGCGGTCTACCGGCGGGCGAGCTCAGGGTCTCGGCCGCCAAAGCGGGCTACGTCTCGACCGAGTACGGAGCGAGACGACCGGGCGCACCCGGAACGCCCATCGCCGTACCGGCCGGTGGTCGAGTGACCGACGTGCGAATCACGCTGGCGCGGGGCGCGGTGATCACCGGCACTGCTCGCGACTCTGGCGGCATGCCGGCGCCGGGCGTCACCGTGTCGGCCGTGGATGTGCGATCCGTGGGCCGCGCGGGCTCTTACAACGATGACAAGTCCAACACCGTGACGGACGATCGCGGCGTCTACCGCCTCTACGGCCTCGCACCCGGTGACTACGTCGTGGCGTTCGTCCCGTACCGGTCGTTGCAAGACACAGAGCGGCGATCGGCGGCCGAGATCGACCGCCTGCTCCGCGAGCTCGAGCAGCGGCGGAGTGGCCGGCCTGTTTCGGAGCAGGTACAGGCGCCGGGGCAGCAGTTCATCTACGCGCCTATCTTCTATCCCGGCACGCCGTTTGCGAGCGACGCTGCACGCGTTCGCCTCTCAGTGGGCGAGGTTCGCGAGAACATCGATGTCACGGTCGAACCGGCGGCCGCCGCGGACGTCTCGGGCGTGGTGTCGAGCCTCGACGGGGCGGACGTGTCGACGACCCGGCTGTCGCTCACGCCGATTGGCCCTTCGCTGCCGGTGTTCAACTTCGCGAGCACGGCGCAGCCACCAGGTTCCGGCGGGGAGTTCACGTTCGCGCACGTGCCGCCCGGCCGCTACATTCTCCTGGCGCGCAATGCCGGCGTTGGGCGAGGCGGCAGCGGCGCCGGGCTCGGCCTCGGTTCGACGGGTCCGGCGACCGCGGCGTGGGCGATGGCCGAGGTGACGGTTCGGGGCGTTGACGTCGGCAACGTCACGCTGTTGCTCCGGCCCCCGATGTCGGTTGCCGGCCGTGTCGTATTCGACCTGACCAGGCTCGCGCCGCCGGAGGAGCTCAACCGCATTCGCGTCGGCCTCGTCAGCCCAGGCGCCTCCGGCCAGGTGACCCTGGCCGACGGCACGCCGCTGGCCGGCATTTCGTCTCCGAGCCCGGTGACGGTGCAGCCCGACGGCTCGTTTCGCGTCCAGGGTGTGCTGCCAGGCGCGTACGCGCCCGTGGCGGTCGTGCCCGGAGAATCGGGCGCTTTGGGATGGTGGCTGCGATCGGCCATGCTCAACGGACAGGACCTGCTCGACCTGCCGCTCGAGCTCGGCCTAGCTGGTGGTGATGTCACAGGTGTCGTCCTGACATTCTCCGACCGCCATTCGGACCTGACCGGCAGGCTCGAGGCGGCTTCCGGGCAGGCGGCGACAGGGTTCTTCGTCGTGGTCCTGCCGGTCGAGCGCGCGTACTGGCGGCCTGGCGCCCGGCGGATCCGGAGTGTGCGCCCGGCGACGGACGGACGCTTCACGTTTGCCAACCTGCCGGCGGGCGAGTATCTCATCGCGGCGTTGAGCGATTTGGAAGCGGACGATCTCGACAACCCCGCGTTCCTCGAGCAACTGGTACCGCCGTCGGTTCGGGTCATCATGCGAGATGGCGAAGTGACGACCCAGAATCTCAGGATCGGCGGGTAGGAGGCGATCAGCCGTGATTGGGCTTGTCGCGCGCCTCATTCTGGCAGCCCTGTTCATCGAGGCGCCTGGTGCCTGGCACGCGCCCGCCGACAGCCAGACAACTGCCGGAACCGAGGCGATGATCCTCGGGCGCGTCGTCGATGCCCAGACGGACAGGCCGCTGGCTGGTGTCGTCGTGGTTCTCGGTGGTGGGCCTGCGGAGGTCGCGGGCCCGCGGCAGCGGCCCGAACCTCGTGTTCTCACCGATCCTGAAGGGCGATTCCTCTTCCGCGGTCTGACGCCGGGGGCGTATCGGCTCGCGGCTGTTGTCGGCGGCAACGGCTTCAGCCCGAACGGCTTCATCGTGACCGGCCTCGGCTTTCCAATCGGCGCGTACCTCAACGGCGGCTTCGGTCAGACGCGCCCTAACGGACCCTTACAGCCGCTCGAGCTAGCCGAAGGGCAGCGCATGGGTGACGCGGTGATTCGCCTCTGGAAGTCAGCGGCGGTGACGGGACGTGTGCTCGACGAGGCTGGTGAGCCGCTCGTGGATCAGGTCGTCGGCATCGTGCAGGTAGCTGGCGGGGGGCAGCTCGAGAACGGTCCGACGCTCCGCACCGACGACCGCGGCATGTACCGCTTCGGCTCACTCGCTCCCGGCCGATACATCGTGTTCGTGCCGCAGACGCACGTTTCGATGCCCGTGTCGGTCGGCGAGGAGCTCGTCGGCGCGCCCGACGCGCTGGCGGCGAACCGATTCTCCTTGGCCAACGCCCCTCCGCCGCAGCTGGGCGGTGTTCGCGTAGGTGGGTCGGTCGTCGGCACGACGCCGGATGCGGGGCGGTTCGGCGGTCGGGCGTACATCTCCAACGGGCTCCCGCCTCTGCGCGATGGCGACCGCGTGCTCGCGTATCGGGCCACGTTCTACCCCTCGGTCGCAACCCTCGACGCCGCGACGTCAATCGTCGTGCAGGCCGCAGAAGAACGAGCCGGCGTGGATGTGCTGCTCGCGCCTGTGCCCGCCACGTCCATTTCGGGAGTGGTCCTCGATGACCGGGGACCGGTGCCGCACATCGGCGTGCACCTGATGCCGGGGGATACCAGTGATCAGACATCCATCCTCGAGGCCGCCACGACATCGACGGATGGCACGGGCGCGTTTACGTTCCCGGTCGTGCCAGCCGGTCGTTACACGGTGATGGTGTGGCGAATCGGCGGGGTGCCCACGGGCGACCGGCAGCGTCCCGTGGCCGACCCGACCAGGCTTGCCGAGCACTCCGGCGCGTGGGCGGCGCAGTCCGTCTCGGTCGGGGAGCAGCCGATCGAGAATGTCACCGTCACGATGCGCAGGCCATTGAATGTGAGCGGCCGCGTCGAATTCCGCGGATCTAGCGAGCGTCCACCAGCCGAACGGCTCCGCACGGGCTATATCGTGACGATTCCCAGGTCGCGTACGCTGTTCCGATCCCCGGGTCCGACGCCGGGCAGCACGATCGACCTCGACGCTGGCGGGCGATTCGAGGTGCGAGGCCTCTCGCCGCCCGGCCGGTTTCTCGTCGGCGCCCCGAACCTGCCGCCGCCTTGGAGCCTCGAGTCGGTCACGCTCGAGGGACGCAACATCACGGATGCCAGCTTCCTCATCGAAGACGATGACGTCTCGGAACTGATCATCACCTATACCGACCAGCCGGCCTCAGTCAGTGGCTCGGTCCAGAGCGCTGCTGGAGCGTTCGACCCGGGAACGAGCGTCTTGCTCTTCCCAGCCGATCGTGCCCGTTGGGAGGACGATCATCGCGGTGCACGCAGCTATCGGATCTCCCGAATCTCTACGACCGGTGCCTTCACGTTTCCGAATGTACCGCCGGGTGAGTATCTGCTGGCTGCCCTGCTTGACGAGCAGATTGGGCAGTGGCCGGACCAAGTCTTTCTGTCGCGCGTCGCTGGCGCCGCAGGCCGGGTCCGCGTCGTCGCAGGTCAAGGCACTACCGTGTCGCTGACGGTAGGAGAGATCCGATGAGGTTCGATCCACTGCCCGTGGCGCTCAGTGCGGCGCTTCTCATGGCACCTTTGTCAGCACTCGTGTCCACGTGGTCCCAGGTGCCTGCGCGCGATGCGTCAGCTCGGATCTCGCGAACAGGGAGCGGCCAGCTCGGCGGGGTCGTGGTGACGGACGGCGGGCGCGCGCCGCGCCCAGTTCGGCGCGCCACCGTGACGCTCACGGGTACCGGCATCGCCACGTTCGCCCAGGTCATCACCGATGACGAGGGTCGATTCACATTTGCCGGGCTGCCGGCCGGGCGCTTCACGCTGACGGCGGAGAAGCCGGCCTTCGTCAAGACGTACTACGGCAGCGCTAAAGCCGGGCGCCCTCCGGGCATGCCACTCGCCCTCGCTGACGGACAGGCGGTGGTGAACCTCCTGGTGCCGCTTGCGCGCGGAGCGGCGTTCTCGGGCCGAGTCACCGATCAGTACGGCGGGCCGGTAGCGAGCGCACAGGTGCAGGTGCAGCTCGTGACCTTTGAGCAGGGCGTCCGGCGACTCAGGTCGCCAGTCGCCGGGCTCACTCAGGCGACGACCGATGACCGCGGCGCGTACAGGATATTCGGCCTGCCACCGGGCGAGTACCTCGTGCGGGCCGCGGGCGGCGGCGGCTTCGCGGCCGGAGGCATGGTGCAGGTGATGACGGCCGAGGACTTCGCCGCCGCTGGACGGGAGATGGCGGGAACTGGTGGACGTCCCCTAGCAGTGGCAACCGCGGCAGCGCCACGACCGTCCTTCACGAGAGTGCCCAGCTACTACCCGGGTGTCGCCGACTCGGCATCGGCGCAGAGCCTCGTTCTCGGACCGGGTGAAGAGCGCGAGGGCATCGACATCGTCAGCGTGCTGGCGCCTGCGGTTCGCGTCGAGGGAATCGCCGTCGGGCCAGATGGTCAGCGTCTGTCGAACATTGCAGTCGGGATCGCCAACGTCTCGGCTGGCGCGTTGTACACGAGCCTGGGTGGAGTGCGCGCGGATTCAGACGGTCGCTTTGCGACGTGGCCGGTAACCCCTGGACGTTGGCTGTTCTTCGGCCGGGCCGCCGAGGCCGGCACGCCCTCAGACGGCGTATTTCCCTGGTGGGGACAGGTTGAGGTGGCCGTAGGTGAGCGGGACGTGGCGGGCGTCGTGCTGCAGTTTCTGCCCGGAGCGACGGTCTCAGGGCAGATCGTCTTTCAGGGCGGCCAGGTGGCGTCGGATGCCCCCAGACTTCGCCTCTCGCTGACTCCACTGCCGGCAATCGCCGGCACTGGAGGCTCCGTGCGGCCCGTGACACCCACGGCTGACGGGACGTTCGTCTTCGAGTCCGTGCCTCCCGGCAAGTACCGCTTGGCGGTTTCGGCCGCCAGCAACTGGTGGCTGCGATCGGCCACCGCCGACGACGGTCGCGACACGCTCGACGAGCCGCTGGAGGTCGTGCCCGGTCAGAGCACGGTCCTGACGGTTACCATGACCAATGAGCCGACCGAACTGTCCGGCGTTCTTCTGGATCAGCTAGGCCGGCCTGCTCCCGAGTACTCTGTCGTCGTGTTCAGTTCTGATCGCGCCATGTGGGCGTCACCGCGGCGCACGAGTGGACTCGTCAGGCTTGGATCGGACGGAACTTTTCGGGTCCGGGGTTTGCCGCCCGGCAGCTACCTGCTCTGCGTGGTTACCGACGTGGAGCCAGCGCTATTGAACGACCCGTCGTTTCTCGAGCAACTCGCTCTGGGGAGCGTGCCCGTGATGCTCCAGGCGGGCGAGACGAAAGTACAGAACTTCAAGATTGGTGGGTGAGATGACTGAGAGTCCTGAGCACCCCGTCGCCTCTCAGAGCCCAACACCCGCTACGGAGTGGTGGCGGCGGACAACGCAGGAGCTCTTGGTGTGGCTGCGCACGCTGGCTTCGGCCGCGGTCTATGCCACGCTCATCGTCACGTTCGGTTTTCAGGTAGCTCGCGTCGAGGGTCGCAGCATGGAGCCAACCCTCGGGAACCAGGATCGTCTCGTGGTCAACAAGCTGGCGTACCGGCTCAGCGACCCCGAAATGGGCGACCTCGTCATGCTAATCCACCCGCTGGATCCTGACCAGACACTCGTCAAGCGAATCGTCGCCGGACCGGGTGACAGGATCTCGATCAGGTGGGGCCGAGTGTCACGAAACGGCGTGCCGGTCGATGAGGCGTTTGTTCCAGATGCCTCTCGGTCGTACGAGGACCGGCGAACGGAGACCGTTCCGCCCGGGCACTACTACGTTGTCGGAGACAATCAGGCCAATAGCTCCGACAGCCGCAGGTTCGGGTTCGTTCCGCGGAAGTACATCCTCGGCAAGATTCACCTGAGATGGTGGCCCCTCGATCGCGTTGAAGTCTTCGAGGAGTGAGCGACAAGCCTGACCGCAGGGTCCTGCGCTCGTTCCTGGAGCACCCCGCCCGTCCGACTGGCACCCTGACGTACCACGAGCTGCAGGGCTTCTTGTTCACGGTGGCGGCTGCGCCTGAGCTGATCCTGCGTGGTTAAGCTCGAGGTGACTGGTGACGCCCTTCGTAGAACCTGCCTGTTCGTTCTGCGGCAGCCAGCAGCGCCGGCTGATCCGAGCTGGCGGACGCAACTACTGGATCTGCGCCGAGTGCATCGCTGAGCCCGTGGTAGATCAATCACCCGAGCCAGGGACTCGATGCACGTTCTGCGAGGCGCCAGTCCTGGGTACACGTAGAGATGGGCGTCCGAGCCGCGAGGTTGTCGCGGCTCGCGCCGGGGCCGTGCTCTGTGCCGAATGTCTGCGCATCTGCGTTCAGCTCTTCGAGCAAGACAGGGCCCTTTGGCCCGATAGGCCTGGAGGGTAGGCGATCTACGTCGCTGACAGCAGCGCATTCATCTTCTCGGCGGCCTCGCGCTGAAGCTCTGGCAGGACGTGGCTGTAGGTGTTCATCGTCAGGCTGATCTGCGAGTGCCCTAGCGTCTCCATGACAACCCTTGGGCTGACACCCTGCGTGAGGAGGAGAGTCGCGGCGGTGTGCCGAAGATCGTGGAGCCGGATCGATGGCAGGTCGGCATCCGTCAGAAGCCTCTTGAACGCTTTGGCGAGATTGCTCGGCTCGATCGGGGTGCCGATACTCGTCGTGAACACGAGCCCCGTGTCACGCCAGTTCTTGCCGGCCGCCAAGCGTGCTTTCAGCTGCTGCCGGCGGTGACGCCTGAGGGCTGCCACGGTGACGGCCGGGAGGGCGATCGTCCGCCGGCTGCGGGCGGACTTCGGCTCGACGATGTTGAGCGACGTCTTGATGACAGCAAGCCGACCGCGGATGTTGCGAAACGCCGCCCGAAGGCGGTCAATCTCGGACACGCTGGCGCCTTTCGCGCTGGCTCGCCGAAGATCAGCCCGCAGGCTCGATTGTTCCGCGAGCAGGACACGGCGCGCGACGGGATCTCCGCCAGATCGCTGGATGGCCTGCGTGACGGCCAGAGAGCCGGCGTCGAGATCGATGTCGGCCCAGCGGAGGCCGAGCGCCTCTCCCACCCGCAGCCCGCAACTCAGGGCGACCGTGACGAACGCCTGAATCGGGTGTCGCCCCTCGGCGGCCTTGAGCAACCGCTTGGCTTCGTCCGGGTGCAGCGGACGTATCTCTCGACGGATGGCCCTGGGAGGATCGACGAGGGCGGCGGCGTTGACGGCGACGAGGCGCCACCGCAGGGCCGTGTTGAGTACCGCGCGCAGAACGACCCTCGCGTACCGCCGGCGGCTTGCGCTGACGCCCCGCGCCTCCAGGGTGCTGAGCCAGTCCTGGACGTGATGTGGAGCCAGCTTCGCGATCTGTTTGGATCCAAGAAACGGATCGATGTGACGCGTGACCGCGGCCTCGTAGGTTTCCCAGGTGCGAGGCCGTACGCGGGGTTTGGCAACGTCGGCCAGCCATCTCCGGATGAACTGCCGGACGGTCTGCCGCTCGTCCGTTGGAACGTCCTCGGCCCTGGTGCGATGGAGAAGCGCGGCGAGCTTGTCGGCGACCTGACGACGGGTGCGGCCATAGACAGTCTTGCGCCGACGTCGGCCGTCCCGCCAGCCGAGATCCAGCCGGGCCATCCACCGGCCGTCCGCACGCCGGACGACGCTGCCTTCGCCGCGCCCACGCCTTCGGGTGGTCATGGTCTCAGTCTCAGTTCGGACTCATCAGTCGACCTGCGCCGGCTGCAACCTGGCTTTGAGCGAATGCCGCAGTTCGGCTACCGGTATCCTCAGCGAGCCACCCAATCGGATGCTTGGTAGATCTCCGGAGTGAATCAGCTCGTAACACTTGCTGCGGCTGATCCCCAGGAGGCGCGCGGCTTCCGATGGCCGTAGCAGAAGTCTCGCATCAGCGACGCCGTCATCACTCTCTGACCGTTGCTCCTTCATACCATCGTCCTCACTCGGTTTGGTACTGCTTTCAGTCCGACGCCGCGCACATCGAGGCCATCACGCATGAGCCAGGCCGGGCTGGCCGGAGGATCGGTCAAGGCCGCAGCCGCAGAGCGGGCGGAGCAGAGCGACGAGCCTTGACGGATCCGAGGGCAGCCCCAGAATCGAACGCGTGATGGCCCCGATTCGTGACCGCGGCGTGTTCGACGGCGAGCACGCGGCGAGCCTGGACCCGACGCCGGCACGGGGGGAGCGACCCCCTGGGGTCGGCGCCGTCGCCGCGCACCGCGCGGGGTCAAGCCGATCCGCAAAGCAGGGGGTCGCTCCCCCCGTGCCCGCGACCCCGGGCTTGACCCAGGCCGTACGCTGGCACCCATGGACGCATCCGCCAGACACCGGGTCGAAGGTCGTCTCCTGCGTGCCAGCGCAGGTGCCGGCCGGGGCGCCAGAGGAGGTGCCAGCGTGCCGCGGGCGCGCTGGCACCTCCTCGGCCTCCGAGGTAGCGAGCGGCACGGCGAGCAGCGTGGTCTGAGCGCGCAGCCCCCCGATCACGATCGTGACGCACCCGGCGCCTGACTCGATGTCTCGCGTCGTGCACGAGTCCAGACGGTCCTCTTGCGCGGCGGTGGCCGCGTGCTGAGCCTGCATCGTGCTCGAACCGGGCATGACGCTGGTCGCGTCTGTGACACGCAAGGGGGGAGCGACCCCCGCGGCGGAGGGGGTCGCTCCCCCCTTGTATGGGACCATGCCCGGGACCGTCACCGCGACCAGCCCAGTCGGCGCCGAGGCTCGGTTTGTCGCGATGAAGCGCAGAGCTCGGGGGCCAACCATTGGGCCGAGCTCTGGGTTGAGACTGGGGCCGGCAGTCCCCAGGCCGCTGAGGACCTCATGGGGTCCCCGATATGCCGCCAGTCGAGAGGTGAGAGTCGCCTCGCACGCGACGAATCGACGGCAAACCTGTCGCCTGAAGCTCCGGAGCCCACCGAGCACGACGTACGCGTAGACGAGACCTGCTCGGCCTTGCAGGCCGCCACCGAGGCCCTTGAAGCGATGGATGCCGTTTACCGACACCTGGCACAGACCGTTCCGCTCGACCGTTCGGCGTGGCGTCACGTGCAGGTCGCCTTCAGCCGCCGCGCTCGAGCAGCCACCCGCAGGGAGGGCCACGTCGAACTCGCGGAAAAGGATGAAGGCCACGGTTTCCCAGCCTACCCGGATGGAACGCTTGGCGTCTGTCCCTGTGGGGACAGTGTCCCCGCCGGGACCTTCGAGTCTTTCTCGTGACAGTACCCGCCTGGCAGAACGGAATCTGTGCCCAAAGTCACAATGTGCCAACGTCACAGTTTCCGGGGGAATGTCCCAGACGGCTGTGTCCTCCAGCGCCGGCAGGCGCTGTTGGCGCTTCCGGCTCGCTTGCCGTTTCCGTCGTTGACAGTCACTCTGACGAGATGTAAGACTGATGACCGATGCTGTCCCTGCTCGAAGCGCTGGTTTTGGATCTCTTGTCCATCCACAGCCCTACCTACGGTCTTGACCTTGTCCACCGCTCCGGTGGGCGTCTGAAGCGCGGGAGCGTCTACGTGACGCTCGGGCGGATGGAGCAGAAGGGGCTCGTGACCTCGGAACTGGAGGAGAGACTTGGCGACGGTCCCCCGCGACGCCTCTACGTCCCGACCGCTCTCGGGCTGAAGGCGCTTCTTGCTTCGCGGTTGCTCGAAGG
>Ga0326597_10009279_pt1 | contig 13205 bp, 11 predicted proteins | sample RVTome_12_FD_203789 | JGI IMG/M metagenome (GOLD analysis project Ga0326597, IMG submission 203789) | Soil microbial communities from uranium-contaminated site in the Upper Colorado River Basin, Wyoming, United States - RVT100D185 | ecosystem: Environmental > Terrestrial > Soil > Contaminated >... | reverse complement strand
TTGCGGGCAACACAGAATCGCCCTGAGATTGTCCAGGCGTATTTCGAGGAACCGCATGTCAACTATGCGGCGCATTGATCGGTAACTTGTTCGACTGTTCAGATATTCGGTGTCGGAGTAGTAACTCGGTCCCTGCTCGCGCCGTCCCAAGCAATCCGTGTGCCTGTCCCGCCACATCCCCGCCGGAATAATTGCAATATAAATTGACAATTGTCTCAGAACAATCGCCGGATTCCCTTGATTCCCGGCGAAGGTCATGCCCCTATGTGACTGTACGCATTGGCCTGCCTGCCCACCCGCGTGGGCGGGCGCAGGCAGGGGCGTACCGATCTGGAGGCAAACGATGAAGACCACGAAGACGCAGAAGACCAAGAAGGAGCCCGACGGCAATAAGCGCGGCAGGAAGCAGCAGCTACCAGCGCCATCGTCGATGATCCTGCGTTGTCTTTAATGGTACCCCTATACTTTCCTACAATGCCCCCCAAGTTCCTGCCCCGACGGTCCGGGTGATCAACCAGATTTGCGACCGGTGGTTGGCAGTCGTGGCAACTCGTCGACGCGCCGTCGAATCGGGCTGCGGTGGCCTGTTCCGTATACATAATGTTAAGATAGGCAAATGCCGGTCGCGTTCGGGTGGACACGACTTAACGCATTGCAACGGAGTGAGTTATGAATTTGACAACCCCAAGATATCTGGACAAAACGGACACGTTCGCGGGCGAAATGAGGTCTTGACCTGTGGCCTATCGATGCGGACCATGGAGCCCAATACCGAGAGGAAGTCCCGGGTGAGGTACCCCCGGGGAGATTGCAAGCTGAGCAACCGTATTTCGTGTATATCCTGGAGAACGCTGTGGGACGCTTTTTACGTGGGCCACACCGGCGACCTTGCGCGGCGGGTCGGCGAGCACAACGACCCGTTGGCCCCGGGCGTCAAATTCGCGCCGAAGAACGGCCCGTGGCGCCTGGTATGGAGCGAGGAACATCCCAACCGAGCCTTGGCCATGATTCGCGAGCGGCAGATCAAGGCCATGAAGTCCGCCCGATGGATCCGCCGCGAGCTTCTCGGCAGCACCAGCAGTTAATCCCGGCGCAATCCCGGCGCGCCGGGATTGCAGGTTCTCCCGATGCCATCGGGATACTCGGGGAGGTTTGATCGCGCTCTCTCGTTAACATCGCCCGTTAGTTAACGGCCAAAAAGCGCTCGGCACCCCGAATGGGACGGTTCGAACTAGCGGACCCATGCGGCCGATGCAGGAACTGCTGGGCCACAAGGATGTCAACCATGATCTATACCCATGTCCTCAATCGGGGGCCTTCTGGTGTGCGAAGCCCCGTGGACGGGCTATGAGGAGAGGGTTCTTATGCTGATTCGTATAACACACCTGAATAAATGGCCGAGTCCGCCTCAAGAGACTGTGGGAACTGATCTTACAGATCATTCTGTGCAATATCCCGAGGCGTCTTATACGGCAAAAAACAAGAAGCCCGCATCTTATCCGGATCAATCTAATTGTTGTTAGGCGGATCTGAGGCATAGACAAGAACAAGGTTCTCATCGAACTGTCAGAGTAAGGAGCCCTGCCATGAAAGACGACTCCATCCGTGCCCTCAAGACTGTCAAGTACAGCGCCATCGCCGTTAGTGTGTTGATGGTGGCTGGCATCCTGAGCGTAATGGTCCTCGCCCGAGGCAAGACGGGGGATGACGGAGACATCGCGGGCGTCGTCGCCCCCGCCTTGTTACTGATGTGCGTGTCTGGCGTCGTCGCTGCCGTTGCGGCTGTCCGTCAGAAGCGCGCGCAGCGCAAGGCGCACCACTGACCGACCGCCTAACAACAGCATGCAGCGGACGGCGCTACGCGCCGCCCGACGGACAGCCTGTAAACGAGGACGCTATGCGGATCTGCCTAAACTGCCAAGTGAAGAAACGAAAGATGCTGCATGCCTATTGCCTGAGAATGCTTGTGCGCATTCTGCCCCTGCACTCGCAGGCATGTTATCAGGGCTCCCGAGGCGTTCTCGGGATGTTAGCACTACAACGCTACGTTCCTGCCGGTCGTTCGGCGTCGAGCGGTAGACGGCCCCGAAGGGGCCACGGAATGTAGCCACGGGTGGAGTCCCGGCGCGCCGGGACGGAACCCGTGGAAACAAGGTCGATTTTCATCTCCCCGCCCCGGAAGGGGCGGTGGAGCGCTGCGCCGCGGATTGCCGCGCGACTTGTTGAACGCCTCCGCCGCCCCTTGCGGGGCGGAGATGCTATCAACGAGAACGTACCACGGGTTTCGCTTCGCTCCACCCGTGGCTACAGTCCTTTGCCCCGTTGGGGCAAGTAAAGAACGTTGCGTTGTGGTATTAGAAGGATCCACCTGATTATTGTTAGCCGCCACTTCAGCTAAACTCGCACATAGGGAGGTTCAGACATGAAAGTGAAACACAGCTCACAGAAACTCGGCTACGTGTTCTTGGTGTCTCTGGCTTCATTGGTCAGCGTGCCGGGAGTCGGATACGCCCGGCAAGCCGAAGAGAAACCCTCGAGCTACGCCCCCGTCGACATCAAGGAGACCTTCGCGACGATCATGGCTCGAATGCAGGGCTCGAAAGCGACGGTCATGAAGCGGCAGATGGACTTGCTCAGCGAGCGTTACGATCTGAGCGACCGCCCGGCCCGAGGGGTCACGATGTCCAGAGGCAAGCCAATCCAGGAAGGCGTGCGGGTGAAGCTCCCGACGGGCACGACCTGGGACAAGCTGGTGCTAATGAGCCCCGAAGAAATCCGTGACAAGGACCTGTTCCCCGCGGGATTCCTGCCCCTTCCTCACCCGAATCACCCGGAGGGAGGCATGACCTTCCCGAAGTTCCACATTGACGAGATCAAGAAGCAGGAAGGGCGGGACCTGACGCGCTTCGACTTGGATTTCGATCTACCGGATCGCTTCCTGCCGGAGTTCCCCGCCCCTATCTACCTGACGACGAGGCCGGACCTGGGCGACGTCTCCCAGGGGAAGCTGGTGACCATCGACAACTTTTACGAACTCTTCAACGGCGTCCTGAACCCCAAACAGATCGAGGGGCTGAGGTTGCTGGTGACTGCCTTCCCGCAGCAGCAGTTCAACCAGACGGAGGATCGTCGCTCGGAGCGTCCGAGCCGTGGCGTCGCGTGCTTCGACTGTCATGCCAACGGCCACACCAACGCGGCCACCCACCTCGTGGGGGACATTCGTCCTCAGGAGTTTCGCCACCGCATCGACACGCCTTCGCTTCGCGGTGTCAACATCCAACGACTCTTCGGCTCGCAGCGCGCCCTGAAGAGTGTCGAGGACTTCACCGAGTTCGAGCAGCGTGCGGCATACTTCGACGGCGACCCGGTGATCGCCGCCAAGAAGGGCGTCAACATCCTCGAGCGTGGCAGCCAAGTGCATGCTATGGCGGAGTTTCAGGGACTCCTCGACTTCCCGCCGGCACCCAAGCTGGGCATCGACGGCAAGATCGACCCGAGAAAGGGCAGCGAGTCGGAGATGCGCGGCCAGGCCCTGTTCTTTGGCAAGGCCAACTGCGCTAGTTGCCATCCGGCTCCCTACTACACCGACGGCCTGATGCACAACCTGAGGACGGAGCGGTTCTACAAGCCGCGGATGATCAACGGTCGTATGGCAAGTGCCGATGGGCCGATCAAGACTTTCCCGCTGCGCGGCATCAAGGACTCTCCCTCGTACCTGCATGATGGCCGGCTGCTGACGATGGAAGACACGGTCGAGTTCTTCAACCTGATTCTCGAGACGAAGCTCACAGACCAGGAGAAGCAAGATCTCGTGGCATTCATGCGGCAGCTCTAGCCCGAAGCAAGCTGTGGTCGCAACCTGAAAAAGGGAGTGACCCCTGACAACCGGTTGCAGCGGACGGCGCTGCGCGCCGCCGTCGGCAGCAGGATTCCCGCCAGAATCGGCAACGCCAGGGTATTACGCCTTGTTGAGTGCATTGCCTGTCGTGTCTCCGCACTGCTGCGAGATGATCTTCGAGAAGTCCACGAGGGCCTGGGCGAGTTGGTCCAGGCTCGCCGCCATTGACTGCACCCCGTTTGTGGCCCTCAAACCATGACGCGCTTGTTGTAAATCCACCATTCCAGCAACAACACGAACATCGCCGCGGCGACGGCGTAGGGCCACAGCGGCTCGTTGGTCTTGATCTCGCCCGAGACGGTTTGGACGTCTTCAGCGCCCACGGTGAAGCGCTCGTTCGGCGCAATGAGGGATTCCGTGGGGTCGAGGACGTTGGCGGCATAGGTCTCGGTGGTCTTGTCCGCGTCGTTGAAGACGGCCTTGTATATGCCGCAGTCGCCGGTCCGTGCGAAGGTTGCCGTCGTGCGGTCGGCCACGTCGATGTCTTCGACCGAGTCGTCGGGCCGGGTGATGCGCACCGACTCGGCGCCCGGCGGCACGGGGATCGCCAGCGTGTCGCCCGGCGTGATCAGGCGGTCCGCGTGGGTGAGGTCGCCGCCGGCGAGGTACATCATCGCATTCTGGAGGAAGATCAGCGAAGCGGGGTTCTTGATGAAGTTCGACTCCATCAGGTCGAACGCGGAGATGACGTAGCGATGGCCAGGGTCGGTGATGAGCGCCATGACCGCCGAGCTCTCACCCTCGATGAGCTTCAACGCATGTTTCGGCAGGGTCAGCCGGCTCCACTTGATGGCGAAGATGTTGTCCAGTGTCACGTGGCGCAAGAGTGGATGGCTCTCGCGCCAACTCACGAAGACCTGATCGTCCACGTCATCGCTGCGGGCAACGCCGTCGATGACCGGAATGCCGCCGAAGAAGACGTAGTTCCCCGGCCAGAGCCGTTTCGTGTCGTGTTTGTCCAGAATCACCAGATCAAACGCGGACCGTCCCTCGATGGATAGCGCCGAATCGCCCGCCTCCTCATATTCCGCAGGCGTCATCATCGTGAAATCTTCTATCTGAAAGGCCACCTTGAAGGCCCGGTTGAGGAAGTAGCGAATGGCGGATCTGCTGGAGACAACCAGGACGCGGATTTCCCTCGGCGGGTCGATGGGCGCGGTGACGACGTTGTCGGTCGGCCATGCGTCCGGGCGATGCAACTTGACGCGGATGATGCCGCCGGCCGTGTGGGCCATCTTGAAGATCACGTTGCGGCTCGACGGCAGCGCCGTCATGTCAACGGGGCGTGACAGGTCCGCGGGGCGCGTCGTGGTCCCCATCGCAGGGCCCAGCGTGACGCTCTGCACAGAAACCATCTTCCGATCCAGCGACAACGAGACATCCGACGTGATCTGCTCAGGCCCGAAGTTCGCGACCTGGACGAAGATAGAGACCTCGCCGGGACGTTCGATGTCGCGGCGAACGTCGAAGGCGACGAGACCGGCGTTGTCCGACGCCGCGCCGACACGGTAGAAGGTCATCTTACCGCGCGTGACGAATTGGTCGTCGGCGTCCTTGATTCGCCCGTCGCTGAACAGGTCGATCTCGGCGGTGTCCATCGATCCGCGGACGGCCTTGTCAACGGCGCCCGCGGCGAAGTTCGCGGAGTAGGCAACGGCCAGTTGCAACGCTTCGCCGAGCTTGGAAGGTCCGTCGGTCGGCTCGACCTCTTCGATGCGCCGCTTGATGCGCCGCTTGTCGTCCGTGAAGCTGCACGCAACCTCGGCCCGGTCCGCAAAGCTCAACACCATGGCCCGCGAACCGTTCGGAAGGCTGTCGGCCAGGTCCATGGCTCCGTCTTTGGCGTGTTCAAGGCGAATGCGGCCGTCCGGCTCGACGGTCTTCATCGAGCCCGACCGATCGATCAGGATCACGACGTTGCGCTGCGGCTTCTTGATGAAGTTGGCGACGGGATTCGCCAACCCGAAGATGGCGGCGGCAAGGATCAGAAGCTGGAGGAAGAGTAACAGATTCTTTCGCAGCTTCTGGAACGGCGCGTTGACCTGCAAATCCTGCACCGCCCGTTTCCATAACAGCGTCGAGGAGACGACCCGCTCCCGACGCCGCAGTTTCAGGAAATAGAGCAGCAGCAGCGCGGGAATCGCGATGGCCGCCACGATCAGTCCCGTCGAGAGCGAGAGAAACCTCATCGCACCAGCCCTCGCTGCCGGAGATAATTCAAGACTAGCGTCTCAAACGGGTGCTTTGTGATGGCAAGATAGTATGACACGCCCCGCTGTGAGCAGTATCCGCGGATCGACTCGCAATAGGCCTGGAGGTTGGCCTTGTACTTGTCGAGGAGCAGTTTGCTCACGGTGATCTCAGCCACGTCGTCGTCTTCCACGTCGACCAGCCGCAGGTCGCCGGTCAGGTCCGGCTCGATTTCCTGGGGGCTGAGGATGTGCAGCGCGTAGACATCCATCTTGCGGCCGAGCAAATAGCGGAAGCCGTCCTCGAATCCGCCCTTGTCCAGAAAATCGGACAGTACGAGCACGACGCCTTTCTGCCGCTGCCGCATCGCAAACTGCTTGGCCGCCGCGGCAAAGTGGCTCCTGCCCTCGCTCGGAATCTCTTCGAGAAACGCCACGACCTGCGCCATCATCCGCCGGCTGCGCAGACCCTGGCGATAGCCGACGATGCGGTCGCTGTACGCACAGAGCGTCACGCGGTCGTAGTTGCAGAGCCCGATGTAGGCCATCGCCGCCGCCACGCGCCTGGCATACAGCGCCTTCGACGGATCGCCAGATTCCATGGACCTGGACACGTCGATCAACAGCGAGACGTTGAGGTCTTCTTCCTCTAAAAACAGTTTGAGAAAGAGGCGGTCCAGCCGGGCGTAGATGTTCCAATCGACGTGCCGCAGGTCGTCGCCGACGACGTAGTTTCGGTAGTCGGCGAACTCGGCCGATTCTCCCTTCCGACGGGACCGCCGCTCACCACGCTGACGGCTGGCGTGGATCTTCCGCGAGACGATCTGCAACTGCTCCAGACGGGTCATGAAATCCGCATCGAGCAGCGTCGATGGCTCGTTGTCCTTCGGTTGGGTGGCTGGTATTTCTGGCATCAGTCGTGGGCTCTCCGAGGGTCACGGCCCGGAGTCGGCTCGGGTATGCTTCGGCGCCGCTCTCCGGTGGTGCCGAACGCTTGGCCTGCCGGTGCCGATTATACACTCGCAGGGCCGGCGGACGGGTCCGTGACACTTTCGGCGGCAAAGCATACCGCCCCAGCGGGGCGGAGGACTGTAGCCACGGGTGGAGTTCGCCAAAGGCGAACGAAACCCGTGGTTGTCGTCGAATGAGCAGACCCGCCCCGACGGGGCGGAGGAAACACGGGATCACAGCCATTCCTCCGCCCCGCTGGGGCGGTAAGGAAGAACGCAATCGTCACCACGGGTTTCGCTGGGTCCGCCTTGCGGCGGACGCGCTCCACCCGTGGCTACAATCCGCGACCCCTCCGGGGTCCATTGACCAATCGCCGCAAGTGTCACGCACCCCCGGCGGACCACACGGCCCGACAGGGCTTGCCCGCAGCCGCCGTGCCGCTATACTCGAAGTGACGCGTTTGTTGACAGGAGGATCTGCCATGACCACAGAAAAGAGTTCCAACGCCGATCAGACCACTGCGGTGACGGCGACCATGACGCAGAAGCCCAAGCCGCGCCACCTGCCGGCATTCAAGGTCATTCTCCACAACGACGAACACAACCTTGTCGAACACGTCGTGGAGACGATCGTCATGCTCACGCCGCTGAAGCAACAAGAGGCCAACGAGCGCGTCAGAGAAGCAGAGGCCATTGGCTGCTCGCTCATCCTGGTTGTGCACAAGGAGCGCGCCGAACTCTATGCCGAGCAGTTTCAGTCTCGCGGGCTGACCGTGACCATCGAACCGGCCGACTGACGTATTGATGGTGGTGATGGTCGGGCGAATGATCGCTGAACCCGGCTAATCATTTCTGAGATGTATCCTTTGAAAGCTGCGGCGGGTTTTCCGGCGGCGCCTGACCGATCAGACGAAGATTCAGGCCGCCAGTGGCATCGAGGGTAACCTCCCACACTTGGCCCACCTTGACCGGGGCAGACGGCGCCTCAAGTTGGGCCACGCGCACGCCATACTTCGCAGCCATCTCCGAGTCTTCAATCAAAGCCCAGAATCCCTTCCAGAGCCGGGCCTGCAACGAGTCCGGCGCCGGTTCGACGGCGCCCTCCAGGGGCGCGGTTTGGTCGAGTGGCTGGCCCGTCCGCGGCGCCTGACGATCGCCGAAGGCACGACGAAACATGGCCAGCGCCGTCTCGCGTCCCGGCGCTGCCTGCCCGATCAAGTCGTGCTCAAACTTGATCACCATCGCCTCGAAATAGACCTGCCCCCCCTTGACTTCGACGATCTCCGGTGGGCCCAAGGCGCCCGACCGGCCGATCTGTTGCCATCGCAACACGGTGATGAAACCGCCGTCCGCATCACGATGTTGCTCGACGACGTTGACCTGGGCGACACGGCGTGAAGCACTGAGCCGCTGGGCATAGAGCAGCATCTCGGCCTTCTGCCGCTCAAGATCGGATATCTGCGACTTGAGCCGGCGCACTTCGAAGACGTTGAATCGGTCGGTCGTGACAACGGCCGCCGCCGCAACAACAACCGCACCCACGCCGAGTCTGAGCCACCGTAGCTTGAACAAAGCATCACCTCGATGCGGCAAAAGTCTCCGTTGCCTGCCGCCGGAGAAACATCGGGCCGTCTCATTCTCCTGATCGGCCGGCCGCAACGCATCCTGCCGCTAGTCTAGTCTCCCATACATAATGATATGGGACCGGGGAGAGGCCGGCATGAGGAAACTGGGAAAAGCTCCGCCGACGCCCCCAACGGGACGTCCGAGATCACCGCAAGGGAATGCGCCCTATCGTGCGCCCAGTGCCCCGGCGGCCCAAGTGAGGATGTCACGGATTGTCAGGATGCCCAGGGGATGCCGGTTCTCATCCACAACCGGCAGACAGTGCGTAGGATGGGTCATCCGACCCATCTGCTGATGGCGTCGACCTGGGACCGCCCTCCGGCCCCAACTCGTCCTTGCGGTCACAACTACCCGCTAAACACGTACCAAAGTCCCTGGCAACGCTCGTGCGCCCTACGGGCGAAAATACATGCCGAAACGAAAAATCGGTCAGTTTGAGTTTCCTAAACGAACCCCGCCGATCCTTCTTACCAGCCCTGCCACAACACACGCCGCAACGGCTGATATCGCCTCGTCGCCGGACTGTTGCCCCGCAAAACACTCAGCCCTTCTTGCGAAACCGGACCATGTAACTCTCCTCCAGATAGGACGCATCAGGCACGTCGCGAATCACCTCGAAGCCGTCGGCCACGATCTCGCGCGTGGTTTCCTCTTCTCCGGCCCGCACGTGGTCCAGAACCCACTCTCGACTGACGCCCTCGATGCGCGTGAAGTCGATCACCACAACCTCGCCACCCGTCCTGAGCGCGCGATGAATCGAGCGCATCGTGCTTCTGGGGTGTTCAAAATGGTGATAGACGTCGCAAATGAAGGCCAGGTCAATCGACTCAGGGGGCAGTTTCGACGAATCGTCCGAGCAGAGGACCGTCGTGACGTTGGTGAGACCGCGTTCCTTCGCAGTCTCCTCGATATGCGACAGAAACTCTTCCGCAATCTCGACCGCGTAAACCTTCCCCTTGGGGCCCACTTCCTGCGCGAACATCATGGAGTAGAACCCCGTACCTGCACCGATGTCAGCCACGGCCATGCCTGGCTTGAGCTTCAGCGCCTCGAGGATTGTCGCTCGATGCTTGAAGAGCTCACGGCTCTCGCCTTCAAAGATTCCGACATACTTATCAACGTCGACGTCGCCCTTGAAGTTGTCATTGATACTCGGCGGGGCGCCGGCCTCGGGTTGCGAACCGGATCGAAGACACCCAGCCGCAAAACTAACCAGCGGGATGAAAAGGAGCATCAAAGGGCGACGAGACATGCGTTTCTCCTGAGTTTTCAGAACCGTGACACCTCAGCCTGGGGCCGTACCGCAGGGGCCAGTGTGGCATCCGTATCCGACCTATGCAAGGCTTCCCGCGACCCATATTGGCCAACGGCAGTGAACTCGGGCCGGCCCCCTGCTGTGGGGCTCCGCGTGAGGCCGGTCGGCGTCACTCGTTATTCGGTAGACGGCCTGTCGGCCCAAGCGTGAGTGGTCTCTGTGCTTCGGAACGACCGCTCATGCTCTCCTGTATCCTCATGGCGGGCTTTGCCTCTATTTGCTATCCTATGGAGATCATCCCCGGAACTGAAACTGGTCACTGAACAGTGGAGTAAGGCTTATGTTACGTCAGGCCCTGAATGGTCGCGTGTGTTTGGTCGGGCTCGTTGTGGTGGTCTTCTCGCCGGTGGTGGCGATCGCCGGTGATACGGTCGAGCTCAAGCTCAAGTTCCCTCCCGGTCGGCACCAATACGTTGAGATGAGCGCAGACATCCAGCAGAGCATTAAAGGCGCCATGGCCCCCGGCGGCCAAATGAACGTCAAGATCACGCACGTCACCGGCGTGATGGAGAAGGTGGTGTCATCGTCGAAGGACGGCGCAAAGATCGTTTTCTTATACGATCGAAGAGGCATGACCTTTGATCATCCGATGTTTGGCGATCTCCGCTACGACTCCGACGTGCCCAGCGAGGACGAAGCGCCGTACATCAAGCAGATTTGCGCCCCATACGTCGGCATGTCCACGACCATGGAGCTTGACGGCTCTGACCAGGTCCGGTCGTTCTCCGGCATGGATGCGATTCTCAAGAAGATCTCGGCCGAGGCTGCCGGCAATCCCTTCTTCTCAGAGATGAAATCCGGCATCACAAACGACGCCGCGAAGCTGACCTGGGGCGACAACCGGTGGATCGTTCTCCCGGACCATCCCGTCAAACCGGGGGACACGTGGAAGCGCCAGAATGAGAACGACGTGCCTCAAATCGGAAAACTGGTCAGCGACTTCAGTTGCAAGCTCGAGCGCATCACCGACTCGAACGGGCGCAAGCTCGCCGTCATCGCCTACACGGGAAAAACCACTCAGCCCCAGCCCGACGGAGAAGATGGTTCCGCTTCCACTCAAGGCGGAGGACTCAAGCTCAAAGAAGACGCGACATTCAAGGGAACCGCTACGGTCGACGTCGATGCCGGCCAGATTATCAATCAAACGCGCGACATGCAGATGACGCTGGAGATGCCTTCTCCCGGCGGCGGTGAGTCCCCGGCCATGCTGATCAGCATAGCGAACAAGGAAACCACCGTCGTCAAATCGCCCGCCGAGCGAGAAAAGGAGAAACGGGAGAACCTCGCCAAGGCCCGTGCCAAGAAGGCTGAAGAGGAAAAAGCCGAACCCAGTAAGCCAAAAGCCGATTCCGAGTAGCCGGTGATCGCCGTAACTCGCCCCGCCAACGGCCCTTAGCGACCGTCAGGGGCCGGTTTTCGGAACGCGGGCGGCGTCGTGTATAATGGCTGGCAACCGGCGAGCGCGGACCTACAACTGTCACAATCAAGAACCCCACGAAGGAGTACGCCATCATGATCTCTATGCGACCATACCTGAACATCGTGGCCCTCGGTTGCCTCGTGCTCTGCTCGACGGCCGCCGACAAGTGCACCCTGTGGGGAGGGCCCAAGCAGGATTTCAAAGTGAAGGCCCGTGGCCTGGCGGGCGAGTGGCCCAAGGACGGCCCGCGAAAGCTTTGGTCGCGCGACATCGGTGAAGGATACTCGGGCATTCTCCACGAAGGCGGTCGCCTCTACACGATGGACCGCGAAGGCGACCAGGAAGTGGCCATGGCCCTCAACGCCAAGACCGGCAAAATGATCTGGGAGCACAAGTACGATTCTCCGCCCCACGCCAAGCACGTCAAAGAGTTCAACTCCGGCCCGAGAGGCACGCCGCTCCTCGTCGGCAACCGCCTGTACACGATCGGCTGCACGGGAAAGCTGCACTGTCTGAATGCCAAGACCGGCAAAGTCCGCTGGTCGCACGATCTGTGGGAGGAGTTCGAGGACGCCACCTTCCTGAACCACGGATACTCGTCCAGCGCCTTTCCCTATGGGGACACGGTCATCGTCCTGGTCGGCGGCAAGGGCCACGGCATGGTCGCCTACAATCAGAAGAATGGCGAGTTCGTCTGGAAGAATCAGGACTTTGAAAACAGCTATTCAACGCCGAAGCGGATCAACGTCGATGGCCAGGACCAGTTGCTCTGCTTCATGGCCACGGAGTTGGCGGCGATCGATCCGAACAACGGCGATCTCTTCTGGAGCATCCCGCAGGAAAACCGCTGGAGACAGAACATCTCCATGCCGATTTGGGGAAAGGACCACATTCTGTTCCTCTCCTCCAATGGCGACGGCAGCCGCGGCCTGAAGCTCACCCGCAAGGGAAACAAGACAGAAGTCGAGGAACTCTGGCAGAATAAGAAACTCGGCATCCACCACACCAACGCCATCCGAGTCGGTGACTATGTCTATGCGTCAACCGGCGGTCGCGGCCCCGGCCTCTTCCAGGCCATCAACGTCAAAACCGGCGAACTGGCCTGGCGCGAGCGCGGCTTCGCCAAGGCCAACTTCCTCCTCGCCGATGGGCGCTTCCTCTTGCTCGACGAGGACGGTAACCTGGGCCTGGCCACCGCCACGCCGGAGTTCTTCCAGGTCCATGCCAAAGTGCCCGAACTCGGCGCACGCGCCTGGACCGTCCCCACCCTCGTCGGCAAGACTCTGTACATCCGCGACAGCAAAACGATCATGGCCCTGGACCTCGGCGCCAAACCGAAGAAGAGCTAAGCGCGCGCGAAGAACGCGACCTCGCGTTCCACGCATCACAGGATGAAGATGTCATCACACGGCTTGCCGTTTCGCGGCCACGGCTCGGTGCCCCGCCCCTTCCAGGGGTGGGGGACGGATCGAAACCGGAGTGCTCTATCCTCTCTGCTTCAGCGCTGGAGCATTGTAGGGTCCGCTCTGCGGACCGATTGGGATGTGAGCAATGTAGGGTCCGCTCTGCGGACCGATTGGGATGTGAGGCGACCAATGGGCGTCCTACCGGATGCGCTACGAATTGTTTTCTGTAAGATCGAAGAAAGGACGGAGCCGTTCTTCGACCACGACGTATCGGCTGCCCTACAAACATTTCATAAAGCTTTGTAGGGTCCGCTCTGCGGACCGATTGGGATGTGAGGCGACCAATGGGCGTCCTACCGGATGCGCTACGAATTGTTTTCTGTAAGCATTGTAGGGTCCGC
>Ga0326597_10009278_pt1 | contig 13206 bp, 10 predicted proteins | sample RVTome_12_FD_203789 | JGI IMG/M metagenome (GOLD analysis project Ga0326597, IMG submission 203789) | Soil microbial communities from uranium-contaminated site in the Upper Colorado River Basin, Wyoming, United States - RVT100D185 | ecosystem: Environmental > Terrestrial > Soil > Contaminated >... | reverse complement strand
CGTGACCCGGACGAGCATATTGATTCATCTGATCGACGCGTCCAAGATCGACGAAAATGATCCGCTGGCGGAGTGGAAAGCCGTCAATCGCGAGCTCGAACTGTTCGATCCCGATCTCGGCAGAAAGCCGCAGATCGTCGTCGCCAACAAGATCGACCTGTCCGAAGGAAGGAGCAAGGCTGAGCTCCTGGCGAAAAAGTTGCCCAAAGGCGATCGGCCGCTTAAGTTTATTTCCGCGGCGACCACCGAAGGGGTGCGCGCCCTGGTGCAATACGTTGGCATGAAGCTGGAAGAAATCAAACGGCAGGATGAGACTACTCGTGACGCAGCTGGAATATAAGAAACCGATCCTGCGCCGGGCGCGCCGTGTCGTTGTGAAGATCGGCAGCCAGATTCTTTCATCCAGCGAAGGGATCGAGGAATCCCGGTTCAAGGGCTTGGTGCGCGACCTGGCCGCGCTGCATGAGCGCAAGAAGGAAATCGTCGTGGTCAGTTCCGGCGCGGTGGCCGCGGGGATGACCAAACTCGGCGTAAAGGAACGACCCAAGACGATCCCGCAGAAGCAGGCGCTGGCCGCCGTGGGGCAGATCAAGCTCATGGCGCTTTACGAGCGGCAGTTTTCGCGCTTCGACAAAAGCGTCGCCCAGGTGCTGCTCACTCACGAGGACCTCGCCAATCGCCAGCGCTATATCAACGCCAAGCATACCTTTCAAATGCTGCTGGAATCGTCGATCATCCCCATCGTCAATGAGAATGATACCGTGGCGGTGGAAGAGATGAAATTCGGCGACAACGATCATCTCTCGGCTCTGGTTGCTACGCTGCTGGAGGCGGACCTGCTAGTTATCTTAAGTGATGTCCAGGGCGTCTACGACAAAGACCCCCGGGCGCACGCCGGCGCTCGCCTCATTCCGCTAATCACCGAGGCCAAAGGGTTGCGGCAAGTGATCGGCGGCGAGAGCCAAAGCGCCTTCGGCACCGGCGGGATCGCGACCAAGCTCGATGCCGCGGAAACAGCCGCCGCCGGAGGTATTCCAACGATTATTGCCAGCGGCCTGCAAGCCGGCGTGCTTGAGCATGTCTTCGACGAGAAAGAGCAAATCGGCACGTTGATCCTGCCGGAACATAATCGTCTGGCGAACCGCAAACATTGGATCGCATTCAACTTAAAACCGGCGGGGGAAATCGTCGTCGACCAGGGGGCGCACGACGCCGTGGCGCTGAAGGGGAAAAGTCTTTTGCCGTCCGGCTTGAAGGCTATTCGCGGTTCCTTCGGCGTGGGCGAATGCGTTCGTTGCCTGGATCTTGACGGACGCGAATTCGCCCGCGGGCTGGTGAACTACAGCGCGCAGGAGTTGAATCAGATCAAGGGATTGCATACAAGCAAGATTGAAAAAGTGCTCGGCTACAAGGCTTACGATGAGATTATCCACCGGGACGATCTGGTGCTGCTGTAACAGGCTGCTGAAAAAGACTCATATGCTTCGTTGCGCTCAATCGCCTCGCTCCGACGTAACGATGGGTATCGCTTCGCTCCACCCATCCTACAGCTCGAGGGGGTGGGGAGCCTGTCCTGAGCGAAAGCCGAAGGATCGATTTTTCGCGCGCCTTGCCTCTGAGATCTTTTTGAGCAGCCTGTAACTGAGTTGTTGAGGAATCTACCAAGGACTTTGAAGTGAAGAACTCTTCATTGAAGGAAGCGGCAATCCTTTTGGGACGACAAGCCAAGGCGGCTGCGCGCAAGCTGGCGCCGCTCTCGTCGTCGGAAAAAAACCGCGCGCTCCATTTGATGGCGGACCGGCTCGAATCGCGCAGCGAGTTTCTGCTCGCTGAAAACCAAAAAGATTTGGACGGGGCGCAAGCGGCGGGATTATCAAGTGCGTTGCTCGACCGCATCGCGCTCGACGCGAGCCGCGTCCAGGGCATGGCGAGAGGACTGCGCGATATTGCCGCGCTGCCCGATCCGGTGCGCGAAATCACAAAGATGTGGCGCCGGCCCAACGGACTTCAAGTCGGGCGCATGCGGATTCCGCTCGGCGTCATCGGCATGATTTACGAGGCGCGGCCCAACGTCACGGCGGATGCCGCGGCGCTTTGTCTCAAATCCGGCAACGCCGTCATTCTGCGCGGCGGCAGCGAGGCGCATCGTTCCAACCAAGCGATCGCGGTGGTTCTGCGAGAAGCCTGCGCCGAAACGCGTATTCCCGTGGACGCCGTTCAGGTGGTCCAATCGAAAGATCACGGCTTGGTTCGTGAGCTGTTGCAGCTCGAAGAGTACATCGATCTCGTCATTCCCCGCGGCGGCGAAGAGCTGATCCGCGCGGTGGTAGGAAGCGCGAAAGTCCCGGTGATCAAGCACTACAAGGGCGTGTGCCACGTCTACGTCGACGCGGACGCGTCACTTGAAATGGCCGAGCGTATCGCCATGAACGCTAAGGTTCAGCGGCCGTCGGTGTGCAACGCCATGGAAACGCTGCTTGTCCATGAAGCCATCGCTAGTACATTTCTCCCGAGCGTGATTGCAAATCTCCGCGGTGCGGGCGTCGAGATCCGCGGCTGCGAGAAGACCCGCGCCCTGGTTCCCGACATCAAGCGGGCGGCCGAAGAGGATTGGAGCACGGAATATCTCGATCTGATTCTCGCGGTTCGAGTCGTGAAGGATATGGACGAGGCGATCGACCATATCGAGCGTTACGGGTCGGAGCATACCGAGAGCATCGTCACGACGAATTACCAGAGGTCGAGAGAATTCATCGACCGGGTCAACTCCTCGGCGGTGCTGGTCAACGCCTCGACGCGGTTCAACGACGGCGGCGAGCTTGGGCTGGGCGCGGAGATCGGCATCAGCACGAGCAAGATCCACGCATTCGGGCCGATGGGACTGGAAGAGCTGACCACCACCAAGTTCGTCGTCTTCGGCGATGGACAGGTCAGGGAATGATCGTTTCGCTTTTCAAGTCGCAAAAAGATCCGCTCGGTCCAGGGTCCGGGGTCCGGTGTCTTGAGTTCACGCGAGACTCTGGACTCAAGACGCAAGACTTGCCAAAAGCGGCGCCGTCAGCAGGCTGTTTGAACTATCTTGGGAAAGGTTACCGTAAGATCGGATGAAGATCGGCCTCTTCGGCGGCACTTTCGATCCGATCCACTGGGGCCATCTGCGCAGCGCCGAGGAGGTCGGCGAGACTTTCGGTCTCGACCGGATATTTTTCATTCCGGCGGCGATCCCGCCGCACAAGCGGGGTCAAACCGCCACGCCCGCCCGGGACCGGCTGCAGATGGTTCGCCTCGCAGTGGCTGGGAATCCGCGCTTCAGCGTCTCTACGGTTGAAATTGCCCGCACCGGTGTATCCTATTCCATCGACACGATCCGCGAGTTCGCCGCAAAAAAGCGCCGCCGCGATGCGCTTTTCTTCATCATCGGCCTGGACGCTTTTCGCGAGATCGGCAGTTGGAAGAATTTCACCGAGCTTTTTCCGCTTTGTAGTTTCATCGTTACGTCGCGGCCCGGAAGCAAAGAGCGCGATCCGCTGCGCGGCACCGGCGTTGCCGTTAAAAGGCTCTTTTGTTATGATTTGAAGCAGAAGAATTATCGACATCGGAGCGGCACCCGTATCTATTTTATCGAGCTAACAGACATCGCGATCTCAGCCTCGGAAGTGCGGGAACTGGTACGCAAGCGTAAATCGATCCGTTACCTGGTTCCGTCATCGGTAGGAAAATACATCAAACGACGCGGACTCTATCGGGGTCTCCGTGGGAGCGGTAGCCGTTGACGGACGCCAGTTCCTGGGAAAGGACTCTGCTATTGACGCGCCTTGCTCTGGAAAAAAAGGCGTGCGATCTCGTGGTGATGGATGTGCGCGGACTGACTTCCATCGCGGACTACTTCATTATCTGCTCGGGACGGTCCGACCGGCAGGTGCAAAGCATCGCCCAGGGTCTCGAGGAGAATTCCGCCGAGGATAGCATCAAGCCGTTCGCCGTCGAAGGGGCCGGCCGCGGCCATTGGGTGTTGATGGATTTTTCCGATGTCATCGTGCACATCTTTTACGAGCCGGTGCGCCGGTTCTACGATCTCGATGGGCTTTGGGGCCATGCGCCGAAAGCCGAACTACCCGAGCCTTACTCAAAGCTGGTCGATCAGTTTCAAATCGCCGATGGGCAATTAACCTAGGCGTCCGGACTTGTCAAAGTTTCCTTGCGCCGAGCGCGCGCGTCGCCGCCGATGAGTGGGCGGAATAACAACGGAAAGGAAATCGCCTTGAGCACGACGCAGCCCGTAATCCTTGTAATCCTGGACGGATTCGGCATCAATCCACGCAAAGAAGGCAACGCCATCGCCAATGCTTCGATGCCGAATTTTGGCGCGCTTTTGCGGGACTATCCACATTCGAATCTTTCCATGTCCGGCACGGATGTCGGGTTGCCCGACGGACAGATGGGCAATTCCGAGGTCGGCCACATGATTCTCGGCGCCGGGCGCATTGTCTATCAGGATCTAACGCTGATTCACAAAGACATCGATGAGGGTATTTTCCAGGGCAACCGGGTGCTCCTGGAGGCGCTGCGCAAGGCCAAAGCCGCAAGCGGACGGCTTCATCTGATGGGACTTCTGGGCGACGGCGGCGTGCACAGCCACCAGCGCCATATGGAAGCGTTGCTCGAGATGGCCCGGGGGGAGAAAGTGCCGGAGGTCTATCTCCATCTTTTTCTGGACGGCCGCGATACGCCGCCGACTAGTGGCGAACAGTTCATGCTCGATCTCAACGAGAAGCTGAAGGCGTATCCAAATGTGAAGATTGCCACGGTCAGCGGGCGCTACTACGCCATGGACCGGGACAAAAGGTGGGACAGAGTCGAGAAAGCCTATGCTTGTCTTACCGAAGGCACGGGCAACCGCGCGGGCTCCGCTCTGGAGGGCGTGCGTAACAGTTACCGCGATAAAGTGACCGATGAGTTTGTTCTGCCCACGGTCATCGACGGTGTCGTGCCCGACGGGTTGATTCGCGACGGCGACGGAGTGATTTTTTTCAATTTCCGCGCCGATCGCGCTCGCGAATTGACGCGCGCTTTGATCCAGGAAGACTTCTCGGAGTTTTCCCGCCCGCGGCGCTTGCGGCTCTCCAGTTACACGACGATGACGCAATATGACGAGACATTTAAATTGCCGGTCGCCTATGAGCCGCGAGAGATTAGAAAAATTATCGGCGAGCTGGCGAGCGGAGCGGGGATCAGACAGTTGCGCATCGCGGAAACGGAGAAGTACGCCCATGTCACCTATTTTTTCAACGGCGGGGAAGAGAAAGAGTTTCCCGGCGAGGAACGGATTCTGATTCCGTCGCCGAAGGATGTGGCGACGTACGATTTGAAGCCGGAGATGAGCGCGCGCCCCGTGACCGAGGCGCTGGTTAAATATTTGCGCGAGCAGCAGGTCGGGCTGGTGATCGCCAATTTCGCCAACGCCGATATGGTCGGCCATACGGGCAACTTCGAGGCCGCCGTGCGCGCCTGCGAAGTGATCGATGAATGCCTGGGCAAGGTGATCGATGCCGCGCTGGGCAAGAAGGGGAAAGTGATCATCACCGCCGACCATGGCAACATCGAGCAACTGATCGACTACGACACCGGTATGCCTCACACCGCCCATACGACTAATCGCGTTCCGGTGATATTGGTGGACGAAAAACGCAAGCAATGCCGGCTCAACCAGGGGACGGCCATCGACGTGGCGCCGACGTTAATGCAACTGCTCGGTTTGCCGCTGCCCAAAGAAATGACGGGACATTCGTTGATCGTGGAATCGTAACCTTTAATCGATTACCCTCAGTTGTTTTTCGGAACACACCGCAGCGGTTCTAAGCTGATACTCGTTCAAGGTGCCGGGTTCAAAGTTCAAGGATTCGGATTTAGGTCTCGGCCAAACTCGGAACATTGAACCTTGAACGTTGAACTCGCCAGGCCGCCGGCTTTTTGCTAAAGTCACTGGGCGATATGAAGCTCGCCGCCTCACATGCGTTGATGGATCGCCTCGACTGGCTGGTCGACTGGCTCTATCCGCCGCGCTGCCGGGCTTGCGCCGGCCGAATTCACGGCCGCGACGCTGAATATTTTTGTTCCGCTTGCCGGTCGCAGGTTCAAATCGTGGCTCATCCGTTATGTCCGATTTGCGGCCGCCCGTTCCCGGATGCGGGCGGAGACGATCACACTTGTGGGATGTGTCTGACGCGCGAACCTCAGTTTACCCGTGCCCGCGCGTGGGCCTGCTACCCCCGCGAAGAATTGGAGCGACACCCGCTGCGCCAAGTCGTGCAGAGATTTAAATATGGCCGTAAGGTCTCGCTCGGCAAACCGTTGGGACGGCTCATGGCGCTCGGTTGCCGGGATTTTATGCAAGGCAGTCATTTCGACTTGATCGCCCCGGTCCCGCTGCATCCCAAGCGACTGCGATGGCGTGGTTTTAACCAATCGGGCTTGCTGGCACGGCAGGTGAGCCGCGCCTACGGTGTACCCATGGACCCGTTCGTTCTGCTCCGGACAAAAGAGACGTTGCCTCAAACTCAGCTTTCGGAAGAAGAGCGAAGACGGAACGTTCGCGGCGCATTCGCGGTGAATCCTCAACGATCAGTGGACGGGAAGAAGATCCTGTTGGTTGACGACGTTTACACTTCCGGCGCGACGGTCAACGAATGCAGCCGGACATTATTACGAGCCGGGGCCGAGGAAGTGACTGTGCTGACTCTGGCGAGAGCGGTGTCGTAAGATTCCCGTCTTGTAATTCAGGATGTGACGATGGCGACCGACGATCAGGTTAGATGGGACCGGCAACACGCGGTAAGCCACGGCTCGGATCAAGCGTCCGGCTTTCTCAAAGAGGTTTTACTGAGGGGCAGTTGGCCGATACCGCGCGGGCGGGCGCTGGATATCGCGACGGGGAAGGGCCGCAATGCGATCTTTCTGGCCGAGCAGGGTTTCGACGTGGTCGCGATCGACGTTTCTCCCGTGGCGCTCGACGAGGCGCGCCAGCGCGCGGCGGGAAAATCGTTGTGGAGCCCCGCGGGCAAGCCCGTGGCATCCTCCAATACGCCCGCGGGGCGGAATCCTGAGCGAGCGTCCCGTGCCAAGGCCGGGGATCGAGTCGAAGGGTCGATCTCATGGCAACAGGCAGACCTCGAACCAATCGAGTTGCCGAAAACGACCTACGATCTCATAGTCAATTTCAACTACCTACAAAGATCGTTGATTCCCCAAATCAAAGCCGCTCTTAGGATCGGTGGGTATGTCATCTTTGAGACCTACCTAGTCGGCCAGCAGGCCATCGGCCATCCGAAGAATCCCGCCTATTTGCTTCGCCACAACGAGTTGCTGGACCTTTTTCGCGACTTTCGTGTGCTCTGTTACCGCGAAGGGAAATTCTCGGAGGGCGAAGAGACGGCGTTTCGCGCCGGAATCCTTGCCGAGAAAACAAAGTAGCAGAGTTTTGGGCTGCTCTCCCTCGTATTCGTGAAGGTGCTCGAATGCCCGCCGCCGCCCAGCGGCTGCCAACGCGGTTGTCAATATCACAATATCTATATATAATGATGTCTCAAAGGTCGACCATGGAAGTCGTTCGTACTCTTAAAGCTCTGGCGGACCCGTTGCGCTTGCGCGTTCTTGCCGCTGTCGCCGAAGAAGAACTGACGGTGGGTGAGGTGCAGGAAGTGGTCGCGTCGGTGCAATCTGCGGTGTCGCGCAATCTGGCGATCTTGCGCGAGGCCGGCTTCGTGCAGGACCGCAAGGAGGGGACCAACGTCTACTTTTCCGTGCGCCCGGACATGCCGGCGGCGGCCCGGGAGCTTTTCAAGTCCGTCCAGGCGCGCTGGCCGGAACTACCGGAATCGAAAGGGGACAAGGAGCGGCTCGATGCATGCCGGCGTCGCAGGGCGCGGCGGTCGCGTAACTATTTCGAATCCGTGGCCGGCGACTGGGAGCGCATCCGTAGAAGCTTTTTCGCCGACCGGGTGACCTCCCTCGCCATCGAGAAATTATTGCCACGCAATCTGGTTCTCGCCGATGTCGGCTGCGGCACCGGGAGCCTGAGCTTTGAGCTGGCGCGCTTCGCGCGGAAAGTGATCGGTATCGATCTGTCCAGCGAAATGCTCCGGCGAGCCCGTGAGGTCGCCAAGGAAAAAGCGATCCGCAACGTCGAGTTTCGCCATGCCGATGCGCTCAAGCTTCCGCTGGACTCGCATAGCGTAGACGCGCTGTTTTGTGTCATGGTGTTGCACTTTCTGCCCGACCCCAAGCGCGCCATCGCCGAGTTTCGCCGAGTTACCCGCCCGGGCGGTTCGGTTATTCTCGTGGATCTGGTGCAGCATAGCCAGGAATGGATGCGCGAGCAGATGGCCCATCGCTGGTTGGGATTCGCTCGGCAATCCATCGAAAAATGGTTTAGGGGAGCGGGCGTTAGGACCGTGGACTATGATTTAACCGGTTCCTACGCCGGCGAAAAAATGGCCCGCAACGGCAACCGGCCGGTGGAAATCTTCGTTGCCCGCGCCTGTTTGCCGAGTGATGCAACCTGGAACCGGACCAGGAAGGCAAAGGGATGAGCGATACTGAAAACAGCTTAAGAAGACTGTTGGCGCAGAGAATTCTCGTTCTCGACGGAGCAATGGGGACGATGATCCAGGCTCACAAGCTCGACGAGGCGGCTTTCCGGGGCGAGCGGTTCGCCGACCATTCGCATGATCTCAAAGGCTGCAACGATGTCCTGTGTATCACCCAGCCTGAGTTAATCACTGACATTCACGTCCAGTACCTCGAAGCCGGAGCGGATATTATCGAGACCAATACCTTCAACTCGACGGCGATTTCCATGACCGATTACAAATTGGAGCCTCACGCTTACGAGCTCAATGTCGCCGGCGCCAAGGCCGCGCGCAAGGCCGTCGAGATCGTCGTGACCAAGGATCCTTCTCATCCTCGCTTCGTCGCCGGCGCCATCGGTCCGACGAATCGGACCTGCTCGATCTCCACCGACGTGCACAGCGCGGCGACGCGCGGCGTGACCTTTGATGAATTGGTTCAGGCTTATTACGACCAAGCGCGCGGCTTGATCGACGGCGGCGCGGATGTTCTGCTCGTGGAGACGATTTTCGATCCACTCAACGCTAAGGCGGCGTTTTTCGCCATCGCCAAGCTTTTCGAGGAGCGGAACATTCAAGTGCCGCTCATGGCCTCGGTCACTTTCATTCAACCGGGGAGCAACCGCGGCGTGACCGGTCAAACCGTCGAAGCGTTCTGGAATTCCATCTCCCACGTGCCGCTTTTGAGCGTGGGCATGAACTGCGCCCTGGGGCCAAAAGAGATGCGCCCGCTGATCGAAGAGCTGTCGCAGATCGCGCCGATTTATCTCAGCACCCACCCCAACGCCGGACTTCCCGACCCGTTGTTGCCGACGGGATTCCCCGAAACTCCGGAGTCTCTCGCTCCGCAACTGCGCGAGTGGGCGGAAAACGGCTGGCTCAATATCGTGGGCGGCTGCTGCGGCACGACTCCCGAACATACCCGGGCGATGGCGCAGGCGGTGCGTGGCTTGGCGTCGCGGGTGCCGCCCGAGATCGCTCCCGATCTGCGCTTGAGCGGATTGGAAAGCGTCACGGTGCGGCCGGAGTCCAACTACGTCAACATCGGCGAACGCACCAACGTCACCGGCTCGCCGGTGTTCGCCAAGCTCATTCTCGCCGGCGATTTCGACAAGGCCGTGGGCGTTGCCCGGCAGCAGGTGGAAGGTGGCGCGCAGATCATCGACGTCAACATGGACGAGGGCATGCTCGATTCCGAGGCGGCGATGGAAAAGTTCCTGCGCCTGATCGCCGGCGAGGCGGAGATTGCGCGGGTACCGGTGATGATCGACAGCTCGAGATGGGAGGTCATCGAGGCCGGCCTGAAGTGCATCCAAGGCAAGGGCATCGTCAATTCCATCAGCCTGAAGGAAGGGGAGGAGAAATTCGTCGCCCAGGCCAAGTTGATCCGCCGTTACGGGGCGGCGGTGATCGTGATGGCCTTCGACGAACAGGGGCAAGCGGACACCTATGAAAGAAAGATCGAAGTGTGCGCGCGCTGCTACAAGATTCTCACGGAACGGGTCGGCTTTCCGCCCCAGGATATTATTTTCGATCCGAATATTCTCACCGTGGGCACGGGCATCGAAGAGCATAACAATTATGCCGTGAATTTCATCGCAGCGATCCGTTGGATCAAACAGAACCTGCCGCTTGCCAAGGTGAGCGGCGGCGTCAGCAACATCTCGTTCTCGTTCCGCGGCAACAACCCGGTGCGCGAAGCGATGCATTCGGCCTTTCTGTATCACGCCATCAAGGCGGGCATGGATCTGGGGATCGTTAACCCCGGCATGCTCGCGGTCTATGAGGAGATTCCCCAGGATCTGCTCGATCTGGTGGAAGACGTGCTGCTCAACCGGCGGTTCGACGCCACCGAGCGGCTGGTCGCCTTCGCTCAAACCGTAAAAGAAAAGGGCAAGGTCGAGGTCAAGGACGACACCTGGCGCGCCGGCCCGGTGGAAGAGCGTCTATCCCACGCCTTGGTCAAGGGCATCACCGATTTCATCGATCAGGATGTCGAAGAGGCTCAACTTAAGTACGGCAAGCCCCTGGCGGTAATTGAAGGTCCGCTGATGGACGGGATGAATATCGTCGGCGACCTGTTCGGTTCCGGAAAAATGTTTTTGCCCCAGGTCGTCAAGAGCGCTCGGGTCATGAAAAAGGCGGTGGCCTACTTGACGCCGTTTCTGGAGGCGGAAAAAAAGGCAGCCGCAGACACCACCACGCGCACCAAGCTGGTCTTCGCGACGGTAAAAGGCGACGTGCACGACATCGGCAAGAACATCGTCGGCGTGGTGCTGAGCTGCAACAATTACGACGTCATCGATCTTGGCGTCATGGTGCCCGCCGACAAGATCATCGAGACGGCGATTCAAGAAAAGGCCGACATCATCGGTCTCAGCGGCCTGATCACGCCGTCGCTCGATGAAATGGTCCACGTCGCCGGGGAGATGGACCGGCGCGGGTTGCATTTACCGCTTCTCATCGGCGGGGCGACCACCAGCAAGCGCCATACGGCGGTAAAAATCGCGCCCGCTTACCGCAACGAAACGATTCACGTCATCGATGCGTCGCGCGCGGTGCCGGTGGTGAGCGCGTTGATCAATGCGGAGGCGCGCAAGTCCCTGGGCGACAAGAATCGCGCGGAGCAGCGCGAGCTCCGCGAGCAGTTTGAAAACCGGGCCGGCACGCCCTTGCTCACCCATGAAGAGGCGGCGCGGCGGAAACTGCACACCGAGTGGGACGATCGCCATATCTGCGTGCCGGAATTCACCGGGCGCCGGGTGCTGACGGATTTCTCGCTTGCGGAGTTGGTGCCGTTCATCGACTGGTCGCCGTTTTTTCACACCTGGGAGATGCGCGGCCGCTACCCCGATCTGTTGAACGATCCCGCGCGCGGCCCGGCGGCGCGGGAGCTGTTCGCCAACGCCCAGGAGTTGCTGCGAGAAATTGTCGATAAAAAGTTACTCACCGCCCACGCTGTCTATGGCTTCTATCCGGCCAACAGCGACGTCGACGACATCGTCGTTTACAGCGACGCCTCTCGCGCGCAGGAGCTGGGGCGATTTCACACCCTGCGCCAGCAGAAGGAGAGCCAGCGGGGCAAGCCGCAGTTGGCCTTGGCTGACTTAATCGCCCCGCGGGAGAGCGGCCTGGTCGATTACATCGGCGCCTTCGCCGTCACCACGGGGCATGGCTGTCAGGAGCTGGCCGAAAAATTCGAACGCGACAACGACCAGTACAATTCCATCATGACCAAAGCGCTGGCGGACCGGCTCGCCGAGGCGTTTGCCGAGTGGCTGCACAAGCGCGCCCGCGCGGAGTGGGGCTACGGCAAAAACGAAAAGCTCAGCACCGAAGACCTCATCGCGGAAAAATACCGTGGCATCCGCCCCGCGCCCGGTTATCCCTCCCAGCCGGACCACAGCGAGAAGCCGCTTGTCTTTGATTTGCTCAAGGGGCAGGAAGCGACCGGAATCACGTTGACCGAAAGCTTCGCCATGTATCCGGCGGCTTCGGTCTGCGGTCTCTATTTCGCCCACGCCGAGGCGCACTACTTCGCCGTCAACTCCATCGGTCGGGACCAAGTGGAGTCCTATGCCGCGCGCAAAGGGATGACGGTTGCTGAAGTCGAGCGCTGGCTGGGGCCGATTCTCGGCTACGATCCGAAGCAGGTTGGGACGACCGGCGCGTAAACGAAAGTCGCATTCGTTGCCAACCCGTCACCCGCTCCCCACGATCACGAACAGGTTTTTTTCTCCTAACCGTCGCTTTCCCTCGGACTTCGCATTTCGTTTGAGCAAAGCGGAGTTGGAGCACCTGGCAGGACAACGCGCGAGATCGGACGAGTCGGACAACCGGTTGCAAATTGCGACCGGTTCCCAAAACCACTGCAATCCACGTTTTCTGCCCTATGCACTCACCGAGCACGGAGCGCTCATGGCCGCCAACGTTCTAAACAGCCCGCAAGCGGTTGAGATGAGCGTCCTTGCCGTCCGCGCGTTTGTCCGAATGCGCCATCTGCTGGCAGCGCACAAGGAACTAACCGGCAAGCTGGAAGATTTGGAACGAAAGATCGGCACTCACGACGAACAGATCCAAGCGATCTTCGAGGCGATCCGGCAGCTCATGGCGCCGCCGGAGAAAACGCGCCGCAAGATAGGATTCCTGGTAGAAGAAAAAGCCGCGCGGTACGGAAGAGCATAGCTCCCGCTCATTTCGACGTTTCGGGAATTGCCGAAACGTGGAAGCGTCACGCCGAGCTTGTCTTTCCTTGGACCTTTAGCCGGATCTTAGTCGTTGAAACCTAAACCTTGAACTTTGAACCGGGCGCAGCCTAAATTCCTCCTTTTTCGTTTTCATCCTGCAACGCTGCAGGTATCAAGATTGTCAAGAAATTGATTCTGCTGAAAAACCCTCCGTTCATCCTTCCTGCCTGTCGCCGGGCGACGGCAGACAGGCGAGAGCCTCAGGACGAACAAAGGAGGGTGTGAAATCATTGGAGATTTTCCGTTCATGCTGAGCCTCGTCGAAGCATTCATAGGGTTTTTCAGCAGAATCAGAAAATGATTCTGCTGAAAAACCCCCTCATTTTGATTTGTGC
>Ga0326597_10009277_pt1 | contig 13207 bp, 10 predicted proteins | sample RVTome_12_FD_203789 | JGI IMG/M metagenome (GOLD analysis project Ga0326597, IMG submission 203789) | Soil microbial communities from uranium-contaminated site in the Upper Colorado River Basin, Wyoming, United States - RVT100D185 | ecosystem: Environmental > Terrestrial > Soil > Contaminated >... | reverse complement strand
GATCGGCCTGCTGCTGCCGGCGCTGTCGCAGGCGCGCGAGGCGGGGCGGAGGACGCAGTGTCTCTCCAACCAGAAGCAGATCGGCTACGCGCTGCATGCCTACGCTCAGGGGAATGACTCGTACGTGCCGCGCGAAGGCCACTACTACGATCGGCGCTGGTCGAACTGGCAGCCCGCATCCGCTTCCAACATTCCGTGGGCCTTCGCCTTCCGACCCTATCTCGACAAGACGCCCGGCGACTACTACACGCGGATGCAGCGCGGCGGGCAGGGCGACAAGTTCCAGTATCTCTCGGTCTACAAGTGCCCCTCGCACCCGAGGAAAGAGCACTACATCCAGTACGTGAACAACGGAATCAAGTTTGACCGCCGGCGCACCCGCGATGACCTGTGCATGGCCACAAAGTACCAGGAGTTCCAGTTCCCCTCTCAGACGATCTACCTCTCCGAGTTCACTGATGACGAGTCGGCGGCGTTTCATCAGAACAACTACAGCGGCGCGTGGCAGGCGTACGGCGATCGCGGCGTCGCCGCGTGGTACGACATCTGGCGCGGCTTTCACATCGACTCGCCCATCGAGCACTACAACAACGGCCGACGCCTCTCCAAGAATCGCCACAAGACCGGCTCCAATTGTCTCTTCACCGACAGCCATGCCGAACTCATCACCGACGACAGCATGGTCGAGCGGCGGTCGTGGGACGACGGGACGTATCGGTTCTGACGAACTGACGGGCGTCCAGCGTCCCGGGCGACCCGGTGTCGCCCCTCGCGTCGCGATGCCCAGTGTGCGAGTGTGGATAATGTGATGGGTGGCATGGAGTCGCGCTTCGCGTCGCTATGCCCAGCGCTGAGAGGCGTTCGAGCGCGATTACCCACTCGGCATAGCCAGGCGAAGCGCCAGGCCATGCCACCCGACGGCCAAACGCCTCGCGCGGAAGTCCGTGATCGCGACTACGATTCCATCCCATGGCGCGGATCACGATCAACGGGAAATCCTGCGAGTTCACCGGCTCGCCATCCATCCTTGCGGTGGCGCTGGCCAACGGCCTCGAGATCCCCCACTACTGCTGGCACGAGGGGCTCAGCGTGGTCGCGTCGTGTCGCATCTGCCTCGCCGAGGTCTGGGCTCCGGACCCCCGCAGCGGCCAACTCGAACCCATCCCCCGCCTCCTGCCCACTTGCCAGACGGCGTGCGGCGACGGGCAGATCGTCCGCACCGACAGCCCCAAGGCCGTCGCCAACCAGAAGGCGGTGATGGAGTACCTGCTCATCAACCACCCCCTCGACTGCCCGATCTGCGACCAGGCCGGCGAGTGCTACCTCCAGGACTACTCCTACGAGTACGGCCGGGGCGAGTCGCGCTTCGAGGAAGAGAAGATCAAGCAGCCCAAGAAGGACGTCGGGCCGCACATCTATCTCTACTCCGACCGCTGCATCATGTGCAGCCGGTGCGTGCGCTTCACGCGCGAGGTGACGGGAACGGCGGAGTTGTGCGTGGTCGGGCGCGGCGCCAGCCAGCAGATCGACCTCTTCCCCGGTCTGGCGCTGGACAACGAACTCTCGGGCAACGTCGCGGACATCTGCCCCGTGGGCGCGCTGCTCGACAAGGACTTTCTCTTCAGCCAGCGCGTCTGGCTGCTCACCAGGACGCCGAGCATCGACGGCCTGACCGCCTCGGGCGACAACATCTCCATCGAGCACAACCAGGGGCGCATCTACCGCGTCAAGCCGCGGCGGAACCTCGCCGTCAACAAGTGGTGGATCAGCGATGAGGTGCGCTACGGCTGGAAGTTCATCCACAGCGATGAGCGACTCGCTGAGCCGCGCAAGTTGCAGTACGGCGAGCAGGTGGGGACGAGTTTCAGCGCGGCGTATGACGAGATCGACGAGCGCCTCGCCGCCGCGCGAGACGCCGGCGCGAAAGTCGCCGCGCTGGTCAGCCCGATGCTCTCGTGCGAAGAGGCGTACCTGATGGGCAAGAGGATGCGGCAGGCGTGCGGCGATTCGGCGCCGTTGATTCTCGGAATCGGACCCGTTCCGGTCAGCGGCGAGGACAAAACCTTCCCGCCGGGCGCGTCGCCGGATGATCGCAACGCCTTCACCATCCGGGCCGAGAGGGCGCCCAACGCGCGCGGCGTGCGGCGCGTGCTCAGCGCCGTAGGCCCCAAGCCCCAGGCCCCAAGCCCCCTCGACTTCGACCAGTGGCTCGCGGCGATCAAAGATGCGGAAGTCGTCATCCTGACGGGCAACTACCCGAGCGAGTGGGTGACGAAGGATCTGACCAAGGCGCTGAGCCGCAAGTTCATCATCCTCATCGACACGCTGCCCAACGACCTGACGGGCAAGGCGAACGTGCTGCTGCCGGGGGCGACGTGGGCGGAGAAGTCGGGCACGTTTGAGAACGTCAACGGCCTGCTCCAGACCTTCGAGCAGGCGATCACGCCGATCGAGGGCAGCCGCAGCGAAGGGCAGATCTTCACCGACCTGCTCGCGCGGCAGGCGGCCGCGACCAACGGCCACGGAGCCCCGCGCTTCAACGCCGCAGCGGTGCGCCGGGAAATGGCCGAGACGCTCGGGCTGCTCGAGTTTGTGCGCGAGGTCCAGGCCCCGGCGGGCGGGTCGTTCATCGAGTCCGACATGGAACTCGTGGAACTATGATTGGCACTAGGCACTAGGGAGAAGCATCGTTTAGCCGCGACCCGGAGGCTTTGCGCAGGGGAGCGCGCCCACACATTTGAGCAACCCGCATGAAGCCCCGCACACTCATCATCCGCACCGCCGGGACCAACTGCGACCGCGAATTGGCGCACGCCTTCGAGAGCGCCGGCGCGGCGACGGAGTCGATCCACCTCAACGTTCTGATGGAGCAGCCCGAGTTGCTCGATCGGTTTGACCTGCTCGGCCTGCCGGGCGGTTTCAGTTATGGTGATGACGTGGCGGCGGGCAAGATCCAGGCGCTGCTCATGCGCGAGCGGCTGTACCCGGCGCTGCGGCGGAGCATCGAGCGCGGGGTGCCGATCTTCGCGCCGTGCAACGGCTTTCAGGCGCTCGTCAAGATGGGGCTGCTGCCTGGCCCGGCGCGCGGCGAGCAGTGGCCCGCCGACCGGCCGCCGGCCCAGAGCGTGACGCTTCTCGACAACGCCGGCGGGCGCTTCATCGACCGCTGGATCAATGTCGAGATCGCGCCCCAGTGTCCCTGCATCTGGACGCAACATCTTGAAGGCGTGTGCGACGAGATGATCCTGCCCATGGCGCACGGCGAAGGGCGCTTCGTTGCTGACTCCGAAACGCTGGCGATGCTTGAGCGCGAGCACCTCATCGCGCTGCGCTACGTCCCGGGGCACAACGCCAACGGATCGATGAACCGCATCGCGGGAATCTGCGACGCCGGCGGGCTGATCTTCGGCCTCATGCCCCACCCCGAGCGATTCACGACGTGGACGCAGCACCCGCGCTGGACGCGGCTGGATCAAGCGATCCTCTCGAGCACGCCGCTGGGGCTGGCGATGTTCCGCAGCGCGGTGCGCCACGCGCAAGCCCAGCGCGTGTAACCCCCTTCGCACATACCTCAAGCCTCGCCGCGCCAACCCGCTCGCGTCTTCGCCTCACGCCCGCTGCGCCGCGGGCGGCGACTGCTGCTCGCGCTCCGGCGCCTCGCGCTCCTTCTCCGGAGGGTAGGCGATCCGCGCGTGGCGAATGGCGCAGAGAGACTTGATGATCGAGTCCTCGATCATCGTCAGTTCGCGCAGCGTGAGGTTGCACTCGTCGAACTGGTGATCGAGCAGGCGCTTCTGGCCCAGGCCGCGCACCAGTTGCTCGATGCGCGTGGGCGAGAAGTCGGCGAGGGTGCGCGAGGCGGACTCGGAGGCGTCGGCGAGCATGATGATGGCGACCTCCCGTGTGCGCGGCTTGGGACCGGGATAGCGGTAGGCCACCTCGTTGACGTCATCCAGGGTGCGCCCCGACTCGGCGCGTTCGCGCGCCACCTGATAGAAGTACTCGACGAGCGTGGTGCCGTGATGCGCTTCGATGAAATGGTGCAGCGGCCTGGGCAGACCCCGTTCGCGCGCCATCTCGAGGCCGTCCTTGACGTGACCGACGATGAGCAGCAGGCTCATGGCGGGGCTGAGTTTCTCGTGGCGGTTCAGGCCGTCCGCCTGATTCTCCACGAAATACTGCGGCTTGTTCATCTTGCCGATGTCGTGGTAGAGAGCGCCGACGTAGGTGAGCAGCGAGTTGGCGCCGATCGCCTCGGCCGCGGTCTCGGCGATGGTGGCGACCTGGAGCGAGTGGTTCCACGTCCCCGGCGCGCGCTGATGGAGTTCGCGGAGCAGCGGATGCTTGGGATCGCGCAATTCGACCAGGGTCAGTCCCGTGGTGACGTCGAAGAGACGCTCGACCGTGGAGAGGGTTCCGAGGGAGAAGACGCCCACGAGGATGCCGGCGGAAGCGCCGAACATGCCGTCGTAGAACGCCGCCTGCCAGTAGGCCGAGGGGTCGGTCATCGGCAGCATCCAGATGGAACGGAGGATCGCTCCGACGCCGATCACGGCGCCGGTCATCACCCCGGCCCGCACGAGCGTGTGCCGATCGCGAATGTCCTGGAGACCGGCGACGGCGACGCACGAGCCGACGATGAGCAGGATGAGCGCGCTGATGCGCAGGTCCAGCGCGAAACAGACGATCAGGGCATGGATGGCGCTCACGCCGATCGCCAGGCTCCGGCCATAGGCGACGTGAACGACGACGGTGAACAGCAGCGTGGGCGCGATGATGGCGAGGATGACGGCCTGGGGCAGGGCTCGCGTCGCCAGCACCGTAAGCATGAGGGCGCCGATGCTCATGACCGACATCGTGAGCAGGTGCTGCGGCCGCGACAACACGGGAGCGTGGAAGGTCGAGAGGTACAGCCCCAGCGCGCCCGCGATGAGCGAGACGAGTCCGACAATGCCGACCCGACCCGCCCAGCGCGGCCAGGGTTTCTTCGAGAGCGAAGCGCGGTAGGCGGCGTGCTCGGCGGTGATGAGTTGCACCTGCTCGGAGGTAAGCCGGTTGCCGCGGGTGTAGAGGATCGCGCCCTGCTTGTGATCGATGATCTCCTCCGGCACGGCCGCGGCGGCCTGGCGCGCCGCCTGCTCCGTCGCCGCCTCGTCAAACTGGAACATCGGACGACGCTCCAGGCGCAGCCGATGGATGATCGAGGGCCGCAGCGCTCGGGGGAACACTCCCGCGAACTCGCTCACAAGCGACTCCGTCCAGTCGCCCTCCGCGTCCACCAGGTCGCTCACCGACACCGTGCGCGTCGAGCCATCGACCATCCGCAGGCGGATCGGCGCCGAGGTGAGAACGGGCTCGAGTTGCCAGCGGTCCGGGTCGATGATCGGTCGCCGGTGAACGCCGCGCGAGAAGAACTGGTCAACCATCGTGATCCAGTCCGGCGTCGCCTCGCCTGCTTCGTCCGTGAAGGCGTGGAGGGCCGTGAGCGACTCGGCCTGAAGATTGAAAGACGCCACAAGGGTCTCGTTGACCTCGGCGAGCGTGGTGCGATTGGCAACGGCCTTGGGCAATCCGAGAATCGCCTGCCGCAACGGCGAGGTGGTGTTCTCGACTTCGACGTAGAGGCGCGGCGCCTGCTGCATCGCCACTTCACGGCGCGCCCGCGTGCCGCTCTCGTCGAAGACCTCAAAGGAAACGCGCGAGGCGAAGGTCTCGCGCACAATCTGGCCCTCGGCGACCATGGGCTGTCCGCGCGACCAGACAATCAGGCTCGACGCGCCCAGCACGAAGGCCGCCGCCACCGCGAGCGCAATGAGAATCTCCGGCCGATCGCGCCAGGTCATCGAACTCCGTCGTTCGGCGGGCGGGCGCGAGCGGCGGAGGTCGTCGCGCCGTGGGCCGCCCGGTCCGCGGCCGGAGCGCTTGCCCGCTCGAATGGATGAAGCGCGGCTCACGGGGACACCTCGCTGGGTGCCGGGCGCGGTTCGTCGAGCGGCGTGGCACGGTGTGGCGGCGGGCGCCGCGCGGGCGCGACCGCCTTCTCCACCTCGCGCGATCCATACGCCTCGACGATCTGCTGCACGAGGCGATGGCGCACGATGTCATCGCGCCCCAGCGCCACGGTCCCCACGCCGCGAATGCGCTGAAGCCTCCGCACCGCGTCGATCAGACCCGACTGCGTCGGCTCGTCAAGATCGACCTGGCTCGGATCGCCCGTCACGATGCACTTGCTCCGCCTTCCGGTGCGGGTGAGGAACATCATCATCTGCGAGATCGTCGCGTTCTGGGCCTCGTCGAGAATGATCGCGGCGTCGTTGAGCGTCCGGCCGCGCATGAACGCCAGCGGAATGATCTCGACCACGTCGTTGGCGATGAAGCGCTGAAGCGACTGGTAATCGAGCATGTCGCCCAGCGCATCGAACAGAGGTCGGAGGTAGGGGTTGACCTTCTGCTGGAGATCGCCGGGGAGAAAGCCGAGGCGTTCGCCCGCTTCGACAGCCGGCCGCGCGAGAACGAGACGCTTGACGCGGCCGATCTTGAGCATGTGGACGGCGGCGGCGACGGCGAGATAGGTCTTGCCCGTCCCCGCCGGGCCAATGGCGAAGACCAGGTCACAGGTGCGGATCGATTCGAGGTAGAGATCCTGATTCATCGTCTTGGGCCGCACGGGGCGTCCCGAGGCGTAGACGTTGATCAACCCCTCCCACGCGGGCAGGTCGTCGCCAACGAGCGTCTCATCGACCCGCGGCGCTTCCGGCGCCGCGACGATGGCTTCGAGCACCTGTTCACGCGATAATGACTGGCGGCTCTGCGCCAGTCGGACGAGGTGTTCGAGGACCGCGGCCGCCTTGTTCACGGCGGCCTCCTCGCCCCGAAGGATGATCCGACCGTTCTGCGCCGAGATGGAAACCCCCAGCGCCTCGCGGATCATCTTCAGGTTTCTGTCCGCCGAGCCGAGGAGCGTGGTCCGATCGACACCGGAAGGAATCTTGAGCGTGTGTTCAAGCAATAGATCGACTCCGTTCATCGCGCGCTCTGGCGTGACGATCGCTCGCCCCTCTCCCTGCTGCCCTTCGCGGGGTATCGATGATTCTAATCGGCATTCGGCGCGGGGGCTTGGCAATCCTGCCAGGCTTGTCGCCGGATTGTGTTTGATCTTTGTATGGGGGTGTTCGCACGCTCGGCGCGACTACTACCAGGCCCCGCCCCCGGAGCCGGCCGCGATCCGCGTGACCTCAACCATGTCGCAAGACCTGTTTACCATTGCACTTACCGCACTTGATCGCGAGGGCTTGACGCTCGGAGCCGTGGACGTGGTTTCCGAACTTCTTCTCGGCGAGATCATGGGTGAAGGCCAGCGCGCCGGGCAACTTCTGCTCGTTCGCCACAACCCTGAATCACCCGAATCTGTCGCAATCGAGGTCCGATATGGACGATTCGGAAACCCGCGGGAGGAGGGCCGGCTGGCGGACGCCCTCGCCACGTCATTCGCCAGCGTGACCGAATCCGACGAATCTCTGCCCATCGAACACTCAAGCCGCACCACGAAGGATCTCGCTGGTCGCTGGATCGATCTCGAACCCGCTGTGGCGCAGGCCGGCAAGTCGAAGCAGAGTGTCGAGTTCGCCGTCGTCGGCGTCGACCGATGGCGCTATGCCACCTTCTTCGACGTGAGGACGCTCGCGGGCGCGGAGGGGCGACTGACGGTGATCGGCGATCGAGAGAGTGCCACCGGACCTCGCGCCGCCTGGGTGCGTCTGGGCCGATTCGGCGACCCGCAGGCGGAGGCGGACCTGCTCGATCGAGTCCAGACGGCGCTGACGGAATTGCGCCGGATGCAACGCCTGCCAGGCGCCCGTTGAGGCTTCAAGGGCCACTTGTCAAAACCCGATGAGGCGGTATACTCCGACCGTTACGCGGGTGTAGCTCAGTGGTAGAGCGTCACGTTGCCAACGTGAAAGTCGTGAGTTCGAATCTCATCACCCGCTTTTTGGGCTTGAGGCTTGTGGCTTGAGGCGGACGAGCCGGCCCGTCTCCGCCCCGAACGCTCGACACGGTCTGCCGTAGCCCCGAGTCACAAGCCGCAGGCCCCAGGATCTACACCGCAGGCCCCAAGCCTTAAGTCCCAAGCCTGATGAAACCGGTTCTGAGCAGCGTGGTCAGCCGGGTGCGAGCACTTGACCTCGGTCTCGGTCGGGACTGGGTGCTCATCATCTACGGCGCGATGATCGGCACGGTTACGGCGTGTGGGGCCGTCGGCTTCGCCAAGGCGCTTCACCTCACTGAAGAGGCCGGCCGCGACGCCCAGCGGGCCTGGCCCATCTACCTCCTCCCGGTTCTGCCGATGCTGGGCGCACTCATCACCGGGGTGCTGGTGCATTGGTTCGCGCAGGACGCCAAGGGGCACGGCGTGCCCCAGGTCATCGACGCCATTGCGCGACAAGGCGGGCGCATCCCCTGGCGCGTCGGAGTCGTCAAGGTCATCGCCTCGATCGCCACAGTCGGCTCCGGCGGCTCGGGCGGGGTCGAAGGGCCGATCGTTCAGATCGGCGCCACCTCAGGCTCCGTCTTTGGACAGGCGGCCCGCGTCAACCGCGTCGAGTTGAGCACGCTGGTGGGCTGCGGGGCGGCAGCGGGGATCGCCTCCGTGTTCAACGCCCCGATTGCCGGCGTCTTCTTCGTGCTCGAGGTCATGCTTCGCGACTTCTCCCTCAAGATTCTCGCGCCGATCGTCATTGCCAGCGTCTTCTCGACCGCCATGACTCAGGTGCTGCTGCGCCAGGACGAGGCCATCTTCGCCGTTGGATTGCAGGGTTATGGATTCACCGTCGTTGAGTTGCCCAGTTACGTGCTGCTCGGCCTCGTCTGCATCCTGGTGAGCGTGGGATTCACGCGACTTCTGCACTGGGTGGAGGAGCAGTTCGAGCGTGTTCGCCTGCATCGAATGCTCCTGCCGGTGTTCGGCGCCCTGTTGCTTGGCGCGATGGGCATCGTCTGGGTGCTGATGATGCGCGGCTATGGCGCCGACCAGCGCGTCCCCCCGTTCTTCGGCAACGGCTACCAGACGATCGTCCGCCTCATCGAACCGGCTACCTTTGCGCCCACGGGCGCCGCGGAGGCATCAGCGGCCGCGGCGTCTGAAGCCCCCGGCGCGGTTGGAGGCAATCCGACACCGCTTCTCATCTCCGTCCTGCTGCTCCTCACGCTCTTCAAGGCGGCGGGAACCTGCATGACGCTCGGGTCGGGCGGCTCGGGCGGCGTCTTCGCGCCCTCCCTCTACATCGGGGCCACCGCCGGCGCCGCGTTCGGCCTCATCCTCGAACGACTCGCCCTCATTCCCGAGGGGGTGACGCCGGCGTCCTACGCGCTGGTCGGCATGGCTGCGGTTATTGCCGGCACCACCTTTGCCCCCTTCACCGCGATCCTGCTGCTCTACGAACTGACGCGCGAGCCGCACGTGCTGCTTCCGGCGATGCTTGCCTCGATCATCGCCGCCATCGGCTCGCACCTGTGGATGCGCGACTCGATCTACACCATGAAACTGCGCCGATCGGGCGTCCTCGTCGGCAGCGGGCGCGACCTCACGGTCATGCGGCGCGTGCCGGCGCGCACGGTGCCGCTGACTCCGCTGCCCCCCGAGCCCATCTACCCCTCCGACCCCCTCTCCAAATTGATCTCCATGCACATGCCGCGCACCGCGCCGGACTTCGTCGTCGTCGATGAGCACGGCAAATACCTGGGAATGGTCACCGGCGAAGACCTGCGCACCGCGCTCGTCGATCGCGAAGCGATCCCGCTGCTGCTCGTGGCCGAACTGCTGCGGACCGATCTGCCGACGATCGATCCGGAAGAGACGCTTGACACGGTCATGGACAAGTTCGCCGATCACGACGTCGCCGGAATCTGTCTGATGTCGCCTCGCGACGACCGCCGGCCCCTGGGTCTCATCACCCGCGCCAACGTGATTCGCTGCTACCAGGCAGCGCTCGAAAGCTCCTGACCCCCTGGCGCACTGGCGCCCCGAAGTCCTGGCGCTCCGAAACCGCGCTGCGCCGTGCTTCGGACGATTGCAGAACCTTCGCTCTACTCGATCACCACGCGGCGGAAGTTCTAAGAGATGTTTTCGAGTTCCGCGGCCTGCACGTGGACCTCGCCGAGGGGGAAGTTGGCGGGCACGGTGAAGTTCTTCTCCGCCATGCCGTCGCCGTCGTCGTAACTGCTGCCGAGGAAGACGGCGCTGCTGATTTCGAGTGTGACGTACATGGGGTCGCCGATGTACGTCTCGCCGCAGTCGTAGAAGGAGTAGTACCAGCGCACGAGGTTGCCGGGCGCAGCGCCCGTGACCGTCAAAGTCACCGGCGTTTCGCGCGGAATCTCTTCCTCAGGCCAGTCGATCTCCAGCGTCAGCGACTTGTTGAGGTCCGTCCGCGCCAGCCAGGTTTTGCGATATGTCGGCGGGGGCGTACCGGGAACTTCCTCCGCGAACTGGAGATGGCTCCACATCACACCCGGATGCTCCGAATCCTCATCCATGCCGCTGTAATCGACCCAATTCGGGTTGTGCGGATCCCCGAGCGTTGACGTGTCGCTTTTGTTCAGAATCAGGTCAGCGCGGAGCATGCCCTCATCGTCGTACCACTTGCGGATGCGGCGACGGATCGAGATGTTCTCCTCCGGTGAGCATTGGTTGTACGCGATGGCCGCGTTGTCGTCATCGTCAACGTGGATCACAGGAAACCATGTGCTGACGCCCGGTGCTACATCGATCGTGCCGCTCTGGACGAGTTCAGGGTCGTCCTGGCTGTCCGGCCAGCCGTTCATCGCGATCTCGTACCAGCGCACTTTCGCGGTGTCCGACTCACCGCTTTTGCCGATCGCGTGCGCCGCCCACGCCGAGCCGTTCCGGTAGACGGGATACTTGAAGTCCTTGTTGCACAGGACTGTGCGCTCGCCGGGGATGGCGAGGTACTGCGGCACCGTCAGGTACTCCGGCACCGTCAGGTCGTAGGTCGAAAGCGTGTTGTCGGCGGCGTCAAGCGCGTACAAGCGAATCTTGTCGTTCGTACCGCTGGTCGTGTGCGAGTCGGTCAGGAGGTAGCCTATGGACGACGATGGTTGATCGTACATCTTCATGCAGCCGATCTGGCGGAAGTCGTTGTCCTGTCCGTTGATGTGGCCGATCTCCTGGATGGTCAGTTCGGGCGTTTCACTGCTCATGAGGTCGGCCTTGCCGGTGAAGGCGATGGCCGCGCGACCCGGGTTCTGCCCGCTCGGTCGATAGTACGTGAGGAACACGTGGTCCTCACACACACTCATGCTGGGATAATCGACGTTGCCATCGAGATCATCCCACTCATGGAACCACCAGTCGCCCTCGACGGGATCGGAGGATTGCGACACCCCCATGGCGAGGCTGGTTAAGGAGCTCATCGCAAGGATGAAGTAAGTCCCCGTCGCTGAATCGAATGCACATACCGGATCCGCAGCGAACTCGATCTGTCCCCGGTCGAAGAAGTCATCCATCGTCTCAGCAAAAGGATTTCCACCTCCTCTCGGGAAGGCCCATCGCCCGAGCTTGCTGGTAGTCATTATGTGGTCGGGACCAACAGCTACGCCGCAATCTGCTGCGATGTGAAAGTCCCATACATCGACCTGGCGGCCGAAGTCCACCCCTTCACCGCAATCCTGAGCCACAGTACCGGACGCACAAAGCACGATGGTCACGACACCGGCGGCAATGTCTTGAGTTGCGATCCGCGCATTCGACATGCCTTACTCCTCGATGAGCTCGCAAAGTCTCACGGTTTGATGAAAGTTACTCGATCTGTACAACGTTACTAGTCTCACACGTATTCACAATCACTTGGAGATAGCCGCCGCAGGCGCGCGCCCCTGCCATTCCCTCGAACAAGGTGGCCCCGAAACGGTCGAGACCTTGAACGGCTACTTGCCGCAGATTGCGGCGACCCAGCCCGAGCCGCGTACCAAAGCAAAAGTTGTGAGGAATCGCTACCGAGCCTGTTTCCGACGCGAACAGCAAGAACGCCGTTGCGTCGGGCCGCCCTCGGGACACCTCCGCCCGGAGCATGCCGGGGCAACTGCCTTCCAGAGTCAGTACAGGCTCAAACTGCGCCACCGCCGGAGCGGCGAACAGCGCCATCACGCCCAAGCCCATCAGGGCGAGCCTGTTGATTCGGTTGGTATTCATGACTTCCTCCTTGCAGAGTTTGTACAATCCCCAGTGCCGCCGGGATGCGCCTGACCTACGGGATTTGCACGACATTGCTTGTTTCACAGCCGCCATCCGGAGCATTGAGTGTCTGCAAATACCCGCCGCATGCAAGCGGCCCTGCAACACCCTCAAAGGCGACAAAGCCGTTCTCGTCCGTGATGGTGTTCTCGATGGCTCGCAGTCCTCTGTAACCCAAACCAAGTTCGACGCCCGAACAGTAGTGGAATTTGGGGAGGCGGAACGGGTTCGCTCTCGGAGAGAAGAGCAGAACAATGCCGCGCCTGGGTTGAGCCCCCCTGACCTCCGCGCGCATCGGCCCCGGACACGATCCCTCGATGGTCAGGACCGGCTGCGCCACCGCCGGCGCGGCCAACATCGCCATCACACTCAACCCCACCAGGGCGAGTCTGTTGATTCGATTCGTATTCATGGTGTCCTCCTTCCACAGATTGTACGGTCCCAGCCGCCGTACGGATGCACTTGACCTACTCGATCTGGACGACGTTGCTCGTTTCGCAGGTACCAACCAAGACCTGGAGATAGCCGCCGCAAGCGCGCGAGCCGGCCAGTCCCTCAAAGACCGCAAATCCCGTATTGTCGAGGATCTCGTATCCGACATCCCGCAGATGGCGGCGTCCGAGGCCGAGCCGCGTGCCCATACAGTGGTTTCCTGGGATGGCGATCGAGCCGGTTTCCGACGCGAAGAGCAGAAAGGCCCCAACACGAGGGCGCCCCCCGGAGACCTCCGCCCGGAGCACTCCGGGGCAACTGCCTTCCAGTGTCAGCACCGGTTCGAACTGCGCCATCGCCGGTGCGGCGAACAGCGCCAGCACGCCCAACCCCATCAGTGCGAGCCTGTTGATTCGATCCGTATTCATGATTTCCTCCTTCCGCCCTGCCGGGCGGCCGCGGCGGCCGACCGGCCACCGCATACATTCCTCTCAGGGAGCCTAATTCATCCAGAGGTGGTTGTCA
>Ga0326597_10009276_pt1 | contig 13207 bp, 17 predicted proteins | sample RVTome_12_FD_203789 | JGI IMG/M metagenome (GOLD analysis project Ga0326597, IMG submission 203789) | Soil microbial communities from uranium-contaminated site in the Upper Colorado River Basin, Wyoming, United States - RVT100D185 | ecosystem: Environmental > Terrestrial > Soil > Contaminated >... | reverse complement strand
GATGGGCGGGATGATGGGCCCCGGCATGATGGGCGGGATGATGGGCCCCGGCATGATGGGCGGGATGATGGGCCCCGGCATGATGGGCGGGATGATGGGTAGCCACGGTCCCGGCTACGGCATGGGCCCCGGCATGATGGGAGGAGCAGGCTACGGGATGCTCTACCAGCTCAATCTGTCGGCAGAACAGTGGACCAAGGTCAACGCGATCCACCAGGACCTGGCGAAGAAAAATTGGGAGCTCACCGGCAAGCTTCAGGAGGAAGGCTTCAATCTGCGTAACCTGACCGCCGCCGAAACGCGTGATCGCAGCGCCATCACGAGCCAGTTCAAGAAGCTGCAGGACCTGCGGCTGCAGCGCTTCCAGGCTCGCCTCGATGCCCAGGAGAAGATCGAGGGCGTTCTCACCAAAGAGCAGCGGGGGCAGCTCCGCCGCTTCGGTTCGTGGTGAGGGAAAGGAATCTTCCAGTAATTACTTGCACGAACGCTTGAACCGCGGATTCGCGCATAAGGAAAGGCAACGAGCATGAATGCACTAGCGTTAAACGCAAGACCGGCGAGCTTCGGCATGCTCGCGTTCGGCCTGCTGCTCGCCGTGTATTTCGCCGTGCTCGCGCTGGTTTCGGGCTGGCAGTTCACGTGGCAGCAGTTCTCGGAATTCTGGTACTTCATCGTGCCTTTGGGGGCCGGATTCGGCCTGCAGGTGGCCCTCTACCTGCGCCTGCGGGAGGTGCTGCACCAGACGAAAGACTCAAAAACGGTGATGGCGGCAACCGGCACCACCTCCACGGCGGCGATGATCTCGTGCTGCGCCCACTATCTCGTCAACGTTGCGCCGGTGCTCGGCGCAACCGGACTGGTGACCTTCGCGACCCAGTACCAGGTCGAGTTTTTCTGGGTGGGTCTCGCGTTCAACGCCGCCGGAATCGCCTACATCGGCAACAAACTCTGGAAAGCCACCAAGGAGCACGCCCAATGCGCACACGCCTGACCGCCATCATCTCATTGCTGATCGCAACCAGCTTCGGCGCAAGCGGCGCCGGCGCCGCCTCCACTCTCCCCACGCGGACGAGCGCGGAGGCCGCCGTCGCGGTGAAAGCCACCCCGCGCCCCCTCACGGGGGCCACGTGGGAATTCGATCTGGTGTTCGATACCCACTCCCGCGAGCTGAATGATGACCTCGAGAAAACAGCCGTGCTCGTAACGGACGGCGGCAAGACCTTTTCGCCCGTCAAGTGGCAGGGCGACCCGCCGGGCGGCCACCACCGGAAGGGCGTGCTGCAGTTCAAGCCCGTGTCGCCGCGGCCCGCATCGATCGAGCTCCGCATCGCGCGCCCGGGCGAGCCCGCGCCGCGCGTGTTCCAGTGGGCGCTGAATTAAGAGTGCCTGAACACAAACGAATGACAGGTGGACCGTGGACGCTGAATCGCTGAAAAGCCTCGGGTGGCTGCTATTATGGGGCGGCTTGTTCTTCGTCATGATGCGTTACGGTTGCGGCGCCCACATGATGGGCGGCCACGGTCACGGCGGGCACGGCCATGGCGGCGGAGACAAGGATCCAGTGTGCGGCATGGACGTCAATCCTCAGAGCGCCGCGGCCGCGACCCTGCACGCGGGCAAGACCTATCATTTCTGTTCGAGATCCTGCCGCGACAAGTTCGAGCAATCGCCGGAGCAATATCTGAAGGCACCGAGCGAAGGAGGACATCATGGGTAAACTCGACTGGCGCGCGGTTGGCGTCGCAACCGGATCGTTCCTTGCGGTCTCGTACCTCATCTGCGTGGCCTACGATCTCGCGTTCGACCAGCGGATGTACGAGGCGTGGCTGAAGCTCTTGCCGGGATTCACCTGGCTCACCTGGCCGAGTTTTTTCCTGGGCTTGGCCGAGTCCTTCCTCTACGGCATCTATATCGGGCTGGTATTCGTGCCCCTCTACAACTACTTCACCGATGTCTTCTCGCGCAGCAAGCCGGGCGACGCGCGATGAACCTGCGGGGCCGCAATTCCGGCAGTGCCTTACGCCCGCGAGCGCGACAACTATTGCTGCGAGGGCTGCTTTCTCGCCCGGCACAAGCAAAGCTCGATGCGATCACTTCGGATCAGCCGTACCGCAAGGCGCATTCCTTCTACGCCGCGCGCGCGGAAATCCTGCGCCAATTTTCTAATTGTGTCTTCAACGAACGATGGCGAGGTGAAAGATGTGGGGTGACTGGGGAATGGGCTGGGGTGGCTGGGGCATGTTCGGCGCGGTGCACATGCTCCTGTGGTGGGTGCTCATCATTCTGGGCATCGCGGTATTGATCAAATGGCTGCTCGGCGGTTCATCGCGCGCGGCCCGCGCGGAGCCGAGCCGCGCGCTCGACATTCTCAAAGAACGCTACGCGCGCGGCGAAATCGGCAAGGAAGAATTCGAGCAGAGAAAACGCGACCTGACGAATTAAGTCGGCTGTCGGTTGTGCAAGCATCGTGCAGTCCGCAGGGCAAATGCGCGGCCGATGATAGAGCGGCTTATGCCGCAGACAAGGTGAAGCGATGGACGAGACCGTCAACAATCTGACTTCGACGGAGTCGGAAAAACCGGGCGCAGCTCCGGATCCCGAGCGCAGGAAAATGCTCGTGGCGGCGACGAGTGTCGCTGGCGGGGCCGCTCTGGCCGCGGTCCCGGTCCCCTTCATTGCTTCGATGAACCCGAGCACGCGGGCGCGCGCCGGCGGTGCGCCGGTAGATGCCGACTTCTCGCGCCTCGACCCCGGCGTGCGGCTCACGGCGGAGTGGCGGGGCAAGCCGGTATGGATTCTTCGCCGCACCGAAGCGATGCTCAAGGCGATGCGGGATCCGGCCCATCTGGCACGGCTCGCGGACCCCGCCTCAACCGTAACCGGCCAGCAGCCCGCCTACGCACGCAATGCGACCCGCTCGGCCAATCCGCAGGTCCTGGTTGTCGTTCCGGTCTGCACCCACCTTGGCTGCGTGCCCACGTTCCGTCCCAAAGTTGCGCCCGCGGATCTCGGGCCCGAGTGGCACGGCGGGTTTCTCTGCCCGTGCCACGGCTCGAAATTCGATCTGGCAGGAAGGGTTTACCGCAACGTGCCGGCACCCACCAATCTCGTGATCCCGCCGCATTATTACTTGAGCGAGACGAAGGTGAAAATCGGCGAAGACCGGGGGAGCGCGAAAACATGAACGCAGCCGCGAAGCCGCGCATCGGGGGGTTTTCTCCCAGCCGTTACCCGTGGTACGTCCGCCTGATCCTGAGGCTCCAGCAACGCAAGTACGGCCGCGCACTCGAGCCGGCGCTGCTGTGGGGACGCTTGCCGCGGTCGTTTCTCGCGCTCACGCTGCTCTATCGGTCAATTGACCGTGATTCATCGCCGCTGGACGCAGAGCTTCGTTCGCTGGTGCAAGTGCGCATCTCGCAGATCAACTGGTGCACGTTCTGCGTGGACCTGAATTCTGCCGCGGCACTCGAGCGGCACAGCACGCCCGAAAAGCTCGCGGCACTGCCGCAACACGCGAGCTCGCCGATTTTCAGCGACCGCGAGCGCGTGGCGCTCGCCTATGCGGAGGCGGTCACCGACCCGGCGCGGCGCGTCGATGACGCGCTCTTCGCGCAGTTGCGCCGGCACTTCCCCGAGCAGGAAATTGTGGAGCTCACCGCGCTGATCGCGTTCCAGAACATGTCGAGCAAGTTCAACGCCGCGCTCGGCATTCCTGCTCAGGGATTCTGCGCAACAGACCCGCGGGCGCCGCAGACCGCTTCGATCGCGTGACGCGGTCACGGGAGGCGATGTGAAAGCCGCTGCAACGATGTTTCCGGCATGGCTTGATCCCGTACTCGAGTACGGAATGTAGAATGGCAGCGACAGAACAATGTTTCAGGCGGGGGCGAGCATGAATGCGGGCGACAAAAAGACAGCGACACCTCACCGGCACCACAGCCACGGCGCTGACATGCACGAGCACGCCGATCATACGCACACGGCGAACGTAACGGATCCCGTCTGCGGAATGACCGTCGATCCCGCGTCGGCCGCCGGCTCGGCCGACCATCAGGGAACGAAGTATTACTTTTGCAGCGAGCACTGCCTGGTTAAGTTCAAAGCCGATCCGGGGAATTACCTCGCCAAGGCCGCGCCTCCCGCAGGCGGGAACAAGGCGCGCGGCACTTACACCTGCCCGATGCATCCGGAAGTCGGGCAGGATGGCCCCGGTGCCTGCCCCAAATGCGGCATGGCGCTCGTGCCGCTGGTCCCCGCAGCGCCCGCGGCCACCGAATACACCTGCCCGATGCACCCGGAAGTGCTCAGCCCGACCCCGGGGAGCTGTCCGAAATGCGGCATGGCGCTGGTGCCCGTAGCGGGCGCGCAGGAAGACAACGCGGAACTTCGCGACATGACGCGGCGCTTCTGGGTAAGCGCAGTGCTGACCGCCCCGCTCGCCTTCATCGCCATGGCGCCCTACTTCGGGCTCGCGCGACCCTTCGGGCTTGCACCGCACGCGCGAATGTACGTCGAGTTCGCCCTCGGCACCCCGGTCGTGCTGTGGGGCGCATGGCCGTTCTTCCGCAAATTTGCGCTCTCGCTCAAGAATCGCAACCCCAACATGTACACCCTGATCGGGCTGGGCGTCGCCCTCGCCTACCTCTTCAGCCTCGTTGCCCTCTTCGCTCCCGGGGTCTTTCCGGAGGCCTACCGCGAGGACGGCGGCCTGGTCGGCGCGTACTTCGAGGCCGCCGCGGTGATCATCACCCTGGTGCTGCTGGGCGAAGTGCTGCAGCTGCGCGCGATGGGCGAGACGAGCCGCGCGATCCAGCAGTTGCTCGCGCTCGCGCCCAACACGGCTTTGCGCATCGAAGCCGACGGGCGTGAAGTCGAGGTATCGCTCAACGACGTTCAGGTCGGCGACAAGCTGCGTGTGCGACCGGGCGAGAAGATCCCCGTGGACGGCACCTGCGTCGAGGGCAGCTCCAACGTGGACGAGTCGATGATCACCGGCGAGCCGGTCCCGGTTGCCAAGAAGCCCGGCGACAAGATCACCGGCGCGACGATGAACGGACAGGGCTCGCTCATCATCCGCGCCGAGCGCATCGGCGCCGACACCCTGCTTTCGCAAATCGTGCACATGGTGGCGAAGGCGCAGCGCACGCGCGCCCCGGTGCAGCGCCTCGCCGATCTGGTTGCCGCCTATTTCGTGCAAACGGTAATCGCGATCGCCATCGCCACGTTTCTGGCTTGGTGGTTCTTCGGCCCCGAGCCGAGATTGGTCTACGCGCTGGTCAACGCGGTTGCCGTGCTGATCATCGCCTGCCCCTGCGCCGTCGGGCTCGCCACCCCGATCTCGATCACGGTCGCCATGGGACAAGGCGCGGTCAACGGCATCCTGTTCCGCAACGCCGAGGCGGTCGAGAAGCTGCGCGACGTCGACACGCTGGTGGTCGACAAGACCGGCACGCTGACGCTCGGCCGGCCCGAGCTCGTGGATTTCGTCGCGAGCGAGGGCTTCCGCGACGACGAGGCGCTCGGGCTCATCGCGAGCCTCGAGCGCGCGAGCGAGCATCCGCTGGCGCAGGCCATCGTCAAGGGCGCGGAAAAACGCGGCGCGAGGCTCGAGCAGGTTCAGAATTTCGAGTCGGTCACCGGGCAAGGCGTGCGCGGCGAGGTCGGCGGCCGCAAGGTCGCCGTGGGCAGCCGCCGCTTCATGGAGACCCTGGGCGTGGTGTCGCCGGCCCTGGCCGAGCGGGCCGACCAGCTTCGCGCGGAGGGCAAGACGGCGATGTTCGGTGCGATCGACGGACGGGTCGCCGCGCTGATCGCGGTGGCTGACCCGATCAAGGAGACGACACCCGAGGCGGTGAAAGCGCTGCAGAAAGAAGGCGTTCACGTCGTCATGCTCTCCGGCGACTCGCGCAAGACCGCGGAGGCGGTGGGAAAACAGCTCGGGATCGAAAAGGTGATCGCGGAAGTTCTGCCCGAGCAGAAGAGCGATGTCATCCAGAAGCTGCAGGGCGAGGGGCGGTTCGTGGCGATGGCCGGCGACGGCATCAACGACGCGCCGGCGCTTGCGCAGGCGAACGTCGGCATCGCGATGGGCACCGGCACCGACGTCGCGATCGAGAGCGCCGGGGTGACGCTGGTGAAAGGCGACCTGCGCGGCATCGCGAAAGCGATCCGCCTGTCGCACGCCACCATGCGCAACGTCAAGCAGAACCTGTTCTTCGCGTTCGCGTACAACGCGCTGGGCATCCCGATCGCCGCCGGCGTGCTCTACCCCTTCTTCGGGCTGCTGCTCTCGCCGATCTTCGCCGGCGCGGCGATGGCCATGAGCTCGGTCTCGGTCGTCACGAACGCACTACGGCTGCGGCGCGTCTCGCTGTAACCAGGCACGAGATGTCTGCCGCCATTCGAGGGAATGGAACAATAGGAGGGATCGGCGCCGTGCTCTACAACGTCGTCACCCGGCGCCGCCTCATGCCGGGGCCAAGTACGTGCTCGCCGCAGACACGGTCGAGGGCATACCGGGCTACAGCGCTTACGTGCCGATGCCGGACCGCGTGCCGTACCGCATCCTCATCCACGTCATGCTGCCGGGAATCGACCGGGTGCTCGAGGCGCAGTTCGAATATCGCCACCATCACTGACGCGGAACGCGAGGCAGTTTCTCAAGTCCGCGGACCCTGCACATCACGACCACGACGGCGGGACTGCGGCGCTATCGGGAGATGGCGGACATGATGAAACTCGGAAAAGGAGGCAAACGTGAACGAAGCCGAGTCGGGTTACAAACTTTGGCTGCTTACCGCCGGCGAGCCCGAATCCGCCTACGGCCTGTGGGCGCTGGCGATCGTCAATTCCGCCGTCTTCATCATCTTCGCCTTCAGCTTCGCCACGCCGCGAAGCAGGCGGGACTGGCGCTCGTTCGGCGCCTTCTCGGCGTTTCTCGTCGCGCTGTTTACCGAGATGTACGGCTTCCCGCTGACGATCTATTTGCTGTCGGGCTGGCTCGGCAGCCGCTATCCGGGGATCGATTTCCTTGCGCACGACAGCGGACACCTCCTGGAAATGATCTTCGGCTGGCAAGCGAACCCCCATTTTGGCCCGTTCCACGTCGCTTCCTACGTGCTGATCGCGGGCGGGTTCATACTGCTGGCGCGGTCCTGGGGCATTCTGTACGAGGCGCAGCGGCGACGCGAGCTTGCGACCAGCGGGCCCTATGCGCGCATCCGCCACCCGCAGTATCTCGGATTCATGGTGATCATGCTGGGGTTCCTCCTTCAATGGCCCACGCTGCTTACAGTGATCATGTTCCCGATCCTTGTGTGGATGTACGTGCGTCTTGCGCGCAGGGAAGAGCACAAGGCGCGTACCGAGTTCGGCGCGGAGTACGTCCGGTACGCCGAAAGTACCCCCGCGTTCTTCCCGCGACTGGGCGCGTTGCGCAGCCGGGACCGCCAAGCATGACCGGACCGTGTGCGCCGAACCGCCGCATAGCTCGCGCATTGTGAGTCCACGAACCCGCGGATCCAGCCCGGCGCCGCCGCTCGCGGCACGCACATTGACCGGCGCCAATCCAATCCACACGCTGCAGCCGCTCGTCGTTGCTGGCGGCGGCGCAGGACAGCTACTACGTCGGCATCACGTTCAGCAACGTGATAATCAGGCACGTGGCACACAGCATCGAAGCCGTCATGGCGATGGGGCTGCAGCTCTTGCTGGGTGCAGTGCCTCTCGGCACGTGGGCGTGGGAGCATCCGGCGTCCGCCCGGTGGTCGCCCCGGTTCGGCCTCGTTCTCGCGGGTCTCGCGCTCGGGGGTACCGCGCTGCCCTACTGGCTGTGCTGTTCGGTCGTCGAGAAGACAGAACTCAGCCGGGCCAATGGGTATACGTTTCTCGTGCCCTTGCTCGGGTTGGCAATGGGGTTCATATTTTGCGGCGAGCGGCTCGTACCGTTCGCCGCCGCGGGCGCCGGGCTCGCCATCCTTGGGACCTGGCGGGCCCAGCTTCCCGGCGCCCCGCGCCGATGAGCGATGCGTCCATGCGACCGTTAATGCGTCAAGCGCGTGCGGAGTCAGCTCGGCCTATGCTTGCGCGAGCATCGCGTCGGCGCGGAATCGCCATACGCTCCCGCGCTTTGACATAGATCAAAGCCCGGGCTGCGGCTTTCGGATAGCTTGTTTTCCATTCGGCATCAGGACATCGCGACCGCAGAGCAGCATGGCATCGCCCGCTACGCACACCCGGAGCGCATCACGCGCAACTCTCGCACTGCGAAGACTGCCGCGCCCCGGCCGCGTCGCAATGATCGTAGGCTGGCTCGCGCTGTGGCTGGGCGCCACGGGCTATGCATATTGTGCGGCGCCGGTCGCGCCGGACGGCGGCGACACGGAGTATGCGGCGTCTCTTGACCACGGCCGGGCACCGCAGCATTTCCGATCGGGCGGCGAAAACCCGAATTGCCGGCAGCTGGTCAATGCCGCCACCGTAACGCAGCCGGCAGCGTTGACGCCTGTTTCAGGCGATGAAGCCGGGAATCTGACGTTTCCCCCGGCAGCGCAACTCCTGGCGTTGCGCACCGACGGCCGGCTTCCAGAGTATTACTGGTATAGCCGCCCGCCCGGTCCTCCTCTCTACCTCAGCACCTCGCGCCTGTTGATCTGATCTCCCGCCGCGATCCCGGCGATGGTCCCGGAGTCGGGTGGATTGGCACGCCGCCGTTTCGCCTGGCCGTCGTGCACCGTAAACATTCCGTCTCGTCCGACGCAATCGCCGGTGCAACTCGCTGGACAACACCGCGCGCGAAGCAACAGCGCATTTTGGGGTTAACGCGATTTTCCATGATCACTATGACTCGACGATTGAGTAGCAAGAAGCGCCACAACGCACGAAGGATGCAGGAAACCGCAGGAACGCTCGGGCGGGCGAACGTCGTGAACCTGGAAGGCGGCACGGACGCTGGCTCGTGCGCTCCCTTCGCCGGGAGGAGATGCCGATGATTGCGGAACTCGGTCAGTTCGCGCTTGTTGCGGCATTCGTCCTCGCGTTGACGCAGGGGATCCTTCCTCTCGCAGGCGCCGCACGCGGAGATGTCTCCTGGATGCGCGTCGCGCGGCCGGCGGCTTTCGGTCAATTCGCGTTCATCGCAGTCGCGTTCGGCCTCCTCACCTATGCGTTCGTCACGAACGATTTCTCGATCCAGTACGTGGCATCCAATTCCAACACCGCACTGCCGCTGCGGTACCGCATCGCCGCCGTATGGGGCGGCCACGAGGGCGCGTTGCTGCTGTGGGCGCTGGTGCTCACTCTCTGGATGGTTGCGGTGAGCGTATTCAGCCGCAGCCTGCCGGAGGAGATGGTGGCGCGTGTCCTTGGCGTAATGGGACTGGTGAGCGTCGGCTTCCTCGCCTTCATGCTGTTCACCTCCAACCCGTTCGACCGGATGCTGCCGGCGCCGCCCGACGGGCGCGACCTCAATCCGCTGCTCCAGGACCTGGGCATGGTGCTGCACCCGCCGATGCTCTATATGGGTTATGTCGGGTTCTCGGTCGCGTTCGCGTTTGCGATGGCGGCGCTCATGTCCGGCCGGCTCGATGCGGCGTGGGCGCGCTGGTCACGCCCGTGGACCACGGTGGCCTGGGTCTTTCTGACGCTCGGCAACGCGCTCGGCAGCTGGTGGGCGTACTACGAACTGGGCTGGGGCGGCTGGTGGTTCTGGGACCCCGTGGAGAACTCTTCTTTCATGCCGTGGCTGGTGGGCACCGCGCTCATCCATTCGCTCGCCGTGACCGACAAGCGGGGCGGCTTCCGCAACTGGACCGTGTTGCTCGCCATCCTCGCATTTGCATTGAGCCTGCTCGGGACTTTCCTCGTGCGCTCGGGCGTGCTCACCTCGGTGCACGCGTTCGCCTCCGATCCCAGGCGCGGCATCTTCATCCTCGCGCTGTTGGTCGTTCTGGTTGGCAGCTCGCTCACGCTGTTCGCCTGGCGCGCTTCGCGCGTCGGAACGAGCGGCACGAGCGGGCGCTTCGAACCGGTATCACGCGAATCGATGCTGCTCGCCAACAACGTGCTGCTCATGGTCGCAACGGGAACGGTGATGCTCGGGACCCTGTACCCGCTCGTGCTGGACGTGCTGGGCCTCGGAAAAATCACGGTCGGGCCGCCTTATTTCGACGCGGTCTTCGTGCCGGTAATGGCGCCCGCCCTGTTCCTGATGGGGATCGGACCGATCGCGCGCTGGAAAAAGGCGAGTCTGCCCGACGTCGCGGTGCGCCTGCGCTGGGCGCTGGGCGTGAGCCTGGTCCTCGCGCTCCTGCTGCCGTTCACCCTCGGAAAGTGGGACCCGATGGTGAGCTTCGGCCTGGCGCTCGCGGTGTTCATCGCCGCCACCAGCGCGGTCAGTCTGTGGGAGCGGGTCAGGCATGCGACGACCGGCGCCAGCGTGTGGACACGGCTCAGCGGCACCTCCCGGGCGTTCTACGGCATGTTGATCGCGCACGTGGGGGTGGCGGTACTCGTCGCCGGGATCACGCTCGTCAAGGGCTACGAAGCCGAAAAAGACGTGCGCATGGAGCTGGGCGACACGGTCGAGCTGGCCGGACACACCTTCCTCCTGCGCAACGTGTCGGACGTGGCGGGCCCGAACTACATTGCAGCCCGCGCGACGATGGAGGTAACGCGCAACGGTGCACGCGTCGCGACGCTCTACCCGGAAAAGCGGCGCTACCGCACGCAGGAAAAACCGATGACGGAGGCGGCGATCGACCCGGGCTTCACGCGCGACTTGTACGTGACGCTCGGCGACCAGCTCAATGCGACGACCTGGCTCGTACGCGTGTTGCACAAGCCGTTCGTGGGCTGGATCTGGGGCGGCGCCCTGCTGATGGCCCTGGGGGGTTTCCTTGCCGCAGCCGATCGCCGGTACCGGATCGCCGCGCGGGCCCCGCGCGAAACGGAATATGCGGTCGCGGCCGGTGGTCCGCAACCGACACCGGTCTGAGGTCGCGCCCGTGACTGCCTGCGCCATTCCCTGCGTGATCGACCGGCCCGAAGCGGCCCGGCACGAACGTACCGCACCGCTTGCGCGCGGAATCATCACGCAGGAGATCGTATTGCCTGAACTGGAGCCTGACCGTGGCTGAAAGAATCGTGGAACGGAAAATGGGGAAAGCGGGTGTTGCCGCATTGGTACGCGGGCTGGTCGCAATCGCGTTGCTGCTTGCGTTCGGGCTTGCCGGGACTGCGCTTGCGAAGGAAGCCGCGCCGGCGGCGGATGACCCGGTGCTCGAGCGCCGCGTCATGGCCCTCGCCGCCAAGCTGCGCTGCCTCCAGTGCCAGAACCAGTCGATCGCCGAGTCCGACGCCCCGCTCGCCATCGACCTTCGCAACCAGATGCGGGAACAGATGAGGCAGGGAAAGAGCGAGCGCGACGTCGTCGATTTCCTGCTTGCCCGTTACGGCGATTTCGTGCTGCTTCGTCCCCCGCTCAAGCCGGTCACGGTGCTGCTCTGGAGCGGCCCGATCCTGCTGTTCATCGTAGGCCTGATTGCCCTCTTCTACCAGTCCAGGCGGCCGCGCGCCGCCCCCGAGGTCGAGATCTCGGAAGCCGAGCACGCGCGCGCGTTGCAATTGCTCGGGGCCGGGAGCGGGAGGAAACCATGATGATCGCATTCTGGACCGTCGGAGTCCTGTTTGCCGCCGGCGCGCTGCTCTTTGTTCTTCCTCCGCTGCTCTCCCGGCGCGAAGCCCCCGGTGTCGCGCGCGGAGAGACCAACGTCGCGATCTACCGCGATCAGCTGCGCGAGCTCGATGCGGACCTCGCCGCCGGCGTCCTCGGTGCGGAACAGCACGAAAAAGCGCGGCGGGAACTGGAAGCGCGCCTGATCGAGGACGTGCCGGCCGACGATACGGCAGCGGCGCCGGCGCGGCATGGGCGCGGAGCGGCGATCGTCATAAGCATCGCCGTACCCGTGTTGATATTCGCGCTCTACTTCGCGGTCGGCAATCCGCAGGCCCTCTTCTCCGCGCAGGCCGTGGAGCGCGGCGAGCACGGCATGACCGCGCAGCAGGTCGAAGCGCTGGTGGAGCGGCTGGCCGCGCGCATGAAAGCCAATCCCGCGGACGCCGAGGGCTGGATCCTGCTCGGGCGCTCTTACGGCGCACTCGGCCGCTTCACCCAGGCGGCGCAGGCCTACGGCAACGCCCTGTCACACCTGCCGCGCGATGCGGAGCTCCTGGCCGATTACGCCGACGTCCTGGCGATGGCGCAGGGCCGGCACCTGGAGGGGGATCCGGAACGAATCATCGCGCGCGCCTTGGAGGCCGATCCCGACAATCTCAAGGCGCTTTCGCTTGCCGGCAGCGCGGCGTTCGAGAAGAAGGACTACCCGGACGCGATCCGCTACTGGGAGCGAATATTGCTGCTCGTGCCGCCGGGTTCGGACGGCGCGCGCGCGATCCAGGCGAGCATCACCGAGGCACGCTCACTCGGCGCGGCGGAGCCCGACGGGCGCGCGATGCAAGCGAGGTAGCGATCAGGCTTTGACGAGAGCAGCCTGTGCATCCGATTCAGGAGCAATTCCGCTTTTTCCTCGCGGCCCTCGCGATCCTGTTGGCCGGATGCGGCGGAGTGGTTCGGGCCGAGCCGCCCGGGAATCTCGGCGACCTCAAACTCCTCCACGCCCTGCAAGGGAAGGAGGCGCTCCGAGAAATCACGCGCCTTCACGGAAAAGAGGTCGGCGGGAAAGGTGGCTATGTGGCCCATTATGAGAAGGATGGAGCGGTGGCGATGCTCTATCTGACGCAAGCATCCCCGGCGGCTCGGGCCGCGAGCCAGCTAAAGCAAATGAGCGACCGGATAAAGGGAGGCAGCAGCCCCTTCCACCATCTCAAGGAATCCAGGCAGAGAAACATCACGGTTTATTCGGCGCTGAGGCAGGGTCAGATACATTATTTCTACCAGCGCGATTCGAGCGTCCTCTGGCTGGCGGCCGACGCGCCGGTGGCGAAGCAAACCCTGGCTGCTCTCTTGAATTCGCCGTAAGCGCAAGAACGCCGACTGATCCAGGACCGGGTTCCCGCCCCCCGAAACGAAGCCTGAGGTGAGGACCATCGACGGGCGTTTGGGAAACGCAGCGGATACCGTCGACGGGCGATTCACTCGTTCTTCCCGATCACCTCGCCTTCGCCCTTGCTTCTCCAAGAATGTAGAAAC
>Ga0326597_10009275_pt1 | contig 13209 bp, 12 predicted proteins | sample RVTome_12_FD_203789 | JGI IMG/M metagenome (GOLD analysis project Ga0326597, IMG submission 203789) | Soil microbial communities from uranium-contaminated site in the Upper Colorado River Basin, Wyoming, United States - RVT100D185 | ecosystem: Environmental > Terrestrial > Soil > Contaminated >... | reverse complement strand
GGTGATCGAGACGCTGCAAGGCGGCGCTGTAGAGGACCCAGAGGTCGCGCGGGACTTCCTGGCGAGGGCCGAGATGGAGACCGAGCGGCTCGTGGAGCTGGTGGAGGAGCTGCTGGCGCTTTCCAGCATCGAGGCGGGTGAATTGCAGTTCAGGGAGCAGCCAGTGGACATGGCGACCGTTGCGCGGTCAGCGGCGGAACGGATGGGGCCGAACGCGCAGCAGGCCGGCGTCGAGCTGATTGTCGACGCCGACGGCTCGGCGTTGGAGGTGACGGGCGACCCGGACGCGCTGGAGCGGGCGATCGTGAACCTGCTGGACAATGCGATCAAGTTCACGCCGTCGGGCGGGTCGGTACGCCTTTCGTCGGGGGTCGACGACGGCGACGTGGCAGTGACTGTCGCGGACACAGGCGCGGGCATCGACGCCACGGACCTTCCGCGGATTTTCGAGCGCTTCTACAAGGCGGACCGGGCGCGGCAGCGGGGTGGGACGGGGCTTGGACTGGCGATCGTGAAGCACACGATCGAGGCGCACCACGGGAAGGTGAGCGCGCGGAGCGACCTGGGACACGGCTCCACGTTTGCGTTCACGGTACCGCGAGCGTCGCGGGCCGGCGGCTAGTCCGCGGCTTCCTGGGGCAAGGCGCCCTTTAACCTGTGCGTGCCACAGCGAACAAGGTTTTGCAGCGCGGGGATACCAACGAGCATTCGACGCGAAGGTTCACACAAGAATGCCTTGCCCCCCGTCCCGGATATCTCCCCGAGGTTTCGGGCGCAGTCCTATGGGCTACATACAGGCACCGGGGCATCGAAGCCGCCGTCCCCTCCAGTCAGCGGAGCGCTGCCCACATCTCGTGGGATTAGGCCCGTAATCGGCCCTTCGTTCACACTGCTCGCTGGGGTGTTGTTCGTTTGGTTGGCGCCGGTCACCGTGTTATCCAGGATGCAGTCCAACTGAAGTAGCGGCGTGATGCCGTGCACATGCGCCTCTGCTGAACTGACCCGCATTGACAGCGTTATCGCGGCGACCGTCAGCACAACGGCGATGCCCAGGGGAACAAGAAAGAGCCCTATACGCATTCGATTGCTCCTTTCGACGCTCAACTGATTCTCTTCCTGAACTCCTCTTACGAAATTTGTCAAACAAGAGATTCATGCTGCGTCTGCGTCCTGGGTACGCCGCTCGGGCTGGCCCCAATACGCCGCAAAGACGAGGGTCGGTCTGTTCGCGTTTGTGGTCACAAAGCCGGATAGCGCTGTCAACCCTTAACGGGCGTGCGCTGTCGTTCGCGTAGGCGTTCACGGTACCGCGAGCGTCGCGGGCCGGCGGCTAGTCCGCGGCTGTTTCAAGCAGGGCGCGGGAGATCGCGTCGTCCCTGGGGAAACCGTCGCCCTTGCCCAGAGGTTCGGCGAGGATGAGGCCGTCAGCGCCGGCGTCGCGGTGGCTGGTCACCAGCTCGCGTGCTGCGTCGGGGGACTCGGGCGGGAAGACCTGGCAGAAGACCGGAAGATGGCCGGTGCGGCCGGCCTCGGCGTAACGGGCGCGGACGCCTTCGAGCACGCCGGCGAGCGAGGCCGGACCGAGGCCGACGCTCAGGTAACCGTCGCCGTAGAGCGCGGCGCGTTGGAGGCCGCGGGCGTTGGAGGCCCCGATAAATATCGGGGGACCGCCGGGCGTGGCGGGGAGCAGCATCTCGGCGCCGGGAATCTGGAAGTGCTTGCCTTCCCATGGCGTTTTCGGGTCTGTCCAGAGATGGCGCATGGCCTGGATGTGCTCGGCGAGGCGGCCGCCGCGGGTCTCGTAGTCGACGCCGGTTACCGCGAACTCCGCGCCGACCCAGCCGGCGCCGGCGCCGACGATGACACGGCCTGCGGACAGGCGGTCGAGTGTCGCGAGGATGCGGGCCATGATCACCGGGTGGCGCAACGCGATCTGGCTGACGCAGGTGCCCAGCTTGACGCGACTGGTTACAGCGGCGACGTAAGCGAGGCCCACCCAGGGGTCGATCGAGGGGTCGTAGGCGTGCTCCTGATCGAGGGGGACGGCGACGCGCTCGCTGAGCCACACCGAGTCGAAGCCCATGTCCTCGGCTTTGCGAGCGAGGCCGGCGACGGACGGGTCCATCGCCGGCGTGATGCGGACGCCTATGTGCATGGGGACATTATGAAGGAGCGGCCTGGGCCATTTCTTCCGGTGTGAGGTCCGTGAGTTGGGTGGCGAAGCACCAGACGTGGCCCTCCGGGTCCTGGGCCATGTAGCGGCGGTCGCCGTAGAAGACGTCGGTTGGTTGCTCGGTAATCCTGGCGCCGGCGTCGCTGGCCCGGGCGAAGTGGGCGTCGACGTCGTCGACGTAGATGTACAGTTGGGCGTAGGGGTTGCCGTCGCGAGGGGCGCGGTAGTCGGGGCCGGGGGTGCCGATCATGACGACGCCATTGGCGCCGACGTTGGCGTGTCATGTCTCTCTTCACTCTGCACTTCGCGTTCTCCCAAATGAACGGCGCGACCCTTGGCCTGATCGCCGACCGGGTGGGACTGGGTTCACTGATGCTGGGAACCACTAGCCTTTGCGCGGCTGCCGTCGTCGCCGTGGTCATTCTGACGCCGAATCTCCGGCGGCTCGATCGGCTGGTCGCCTCGCGCCAGGGAACCGAAATCTGAGGCGGTGGGCGATGCTGGACTCGCCCAGACGGCGAATGCACAAACCGACGACCGCTTCAGTCTGGCGAGTTGGTGAAGGGTGCAGGGCAGGGGAGTGCCGGCTAGCGCTCCGGTGCGTGCGCTAGCATACGGCTATCACGCCGCAACACCTTTCCAATTTCCCCGGCGGGCAGAGGCTTGCTGTAAAGGTAGCCCTGCATTTCGTCGCACCGCCGCTGTCTGAGGAAATCGAGCTGCTCCGGTGTCTCCACGCCTTCGGCGATGACCGTAAGGCCGAGGTTGTGCGCAACGTCGATGATTGCGCCTGCGATCGCGCCGTCGTTGGCATCGGTCATAAGGCCCTGGACGAAGGACTGATCGATCTTCACCGCCTGAATGGGGAAGCGCTTCAGGTAGCTGAGCGAAGAATGACCGGTACCGAAGTCATCGATCGCTACCTGGACGCCCATCTCGACGAGGCGCTGCAGAGCGGCGACGGAAAACTCCGCGTCGTCCATCGCGATCCCTTCGGTAATTTCCAGTTGCAGGTGGTGTGGGTCCAGGCCGGTCTCCCCGAGCGCCTCACCCACGGTATCCAGGAGGTCCCGCTGCTGGAACTGACGAGGCGAGAGGTTAACGGCCACGCGCAAAGAGGAGAATCCCGCCTCGTGCCAGGCGCGCGTCTGCGCGCAGGCCGTATTCAGCACCCAGGCCCCGAGCTGCACTATCAGGCCGGTCTCCTCTGCCACAGGAATAAACTCGGCCGGGAGGACCAGCCCGAGGTCGGGGTGCTGCCAGCGTACCAGCGCTTCCAGGCCGACGACCCGTCCCGACTCTATGTTGACCTGGGGCTGGTAGTAGACGACAAACTCCCCGCGCTCGAGGCCGCGTCGCAGGCTGCTCTCCAGTGCCAGCCGCTCCGCGATCCTGACGCTCAAGGCCGCAGTGTAGAGGTTGTAGCGGTTCTTGCCCTGGTCCTTAGCCTCGTACATTGCGTCGTCGGCGTTTCGCAGCAAGGACTCGGCGTCGCTGCTGTCCGTCGGGTACATCGCGATCCCGACGCTCGTCGTCACGTGGAACTCCTGGCCGCCGAGGACCCACGGCCGCCGAAAAGCCTCAAGCACCCTCTCGGCCACGTGGGCTACCTCGTCCACGCTCGACACTTCTGGCACAAGCACGGCGAACTCATCGCCGCCCATCCGGGCCGCCGTGTCGCCGTCGCGGATGACGCCTGTCAGCCGCTCGGCGACTTTCTGGAGCAGGCCGTCGCCCAGGACGTGGCCCGCCGTATCATTCACGGTCTTGAATTCGTCCAGGTCGAGGAACAGCACGGCAGCGGTCCGCTTCTGGCGGCGCGCCTGGGCCAGGGCCACGGTAAGACGATCATGGAAGAGTGCCCGGTTGGGAAGTCCGGTCAGGTGGTCATGGTAGGCCAGGTGGCTGATTGTCTCCTCGGCGCGAGCACGTTCTATGGCGAGGCCGGCGATGTGAGCCGCTATTTCCACCATTCGCTGCTCTGCGGCGCTGGGGATTCGCGGCGTCGAGTAATACATGGCGAATGTGCCCAGCACATCGCCCGCGCCGGAGAGAATTGGCAAGGACCAGCAGGCCTCGATGTGACTGCGCAACGCCAGCTCGCGATAGTCAACCCAGAGCGGGTCGGTTGCGATGTCGCCCGAGACGACCGCCGCGCGCAGGTGAGCGGCTGTACCGCAGGACCCGGAGCGTGGCCCGACGGGGACGCCTTCAGCAAGGGCAAGCGCAAAGTCTGTCGGCACGTTGGGCGCCGCGGCGGGGATGAGCCGGGACCCGTCTGAACTGAGCATGCAGATGGAACAGGACAATCCCGGCGACTGCTCCTCAATCATGCGGACCAGGCTGTCGAGCACTTCTTCCAGCGGCGTTCCCCTGGCGACCATCTCCAGCGCCCGTCTCTGCCCGGCCTGCAGCAGTTCGGCGCGCTTCCTGTCGGTGATGTCCCTGATGACGGTCAGCGCGGCGGACTTGCCCTCGTAAGAGATGGGGATGGCCAACACTTCGACGTCAACGGACTGACCGTCCAGGCGAACCAGCCGCTCTTCTGCGAGATCAGCCGGCGTTCCTTCTTGCTGCATCGCGCGGATCCGCTCGACGACGCGTTCACGGTCTTCCGGGTGGACGAGATCAAGGACGGGCGTGCCGATCAGGTCGGCCGCCTGAGCCGCACCGAGGAGCCTGGCCGCAGCCGCATTCGCGTAGACGATCTTCCCATCGCGGTGCACTCCGATCGGTTCGGGTGAAGACTCGACGAGCCGCCGGTACCGTTCTTCACTCTCTTGCAGCGCCTGCGCGCTGCGTTGGAGGTCGCTGATATCCTGGGCTGTACCTATCACGCCGATGATAGCCCCCCTTGAGTCGCGCAGGGGCTCGACGTGACAATGGAACGCGGTGCCCATCCATTCGGCCGCGTAGGACACGGGATCGCCCTGGAGCGCTCGTTTGTGGGCGGCAATAGGCGGGAAGTCCGCGTCGGCCGTCTGGAAGTATTCGAACAGGGTGCTCCCGACGGCTTGATTGGGCTCTAGGCCGAGGGCAGCGAGCCCTGCTCCAAGAGACAGCGTGTACCGCAGGTCGCAGTCTGTAGTCCACAGCACGGCGGGCATCTGTTCGACCATGACTCGCAATCGTGTCTCGCTGTTGCGCAGGTCCTCAAAGATCGCCCGCTCCAGGGCAGCCCTCGTCGTGGCGAACCAGCCACCGAAACAGAGCATCACACTCACGACGGCGGCGTTTGACCACGACACCGTCGATCCTGCCACTTCGTGCGCCGTCGCCGCAGCGAAGTAGCCGGTCACGGAAGCAACCGTCAGAGTGAGCACGTAGGAGCCTCGCCGCGAAACCGAGGCGCCGAAGATGACGAGCAAGTACGCCGACCACACCGGATACACAAGCGACGGCAGGCTGGCCATGATTAGCGAAACGGCGGCGACATCGGCGAAGGGGATGGCTTCCCAGAACCAGGTTACCGGCCGGCCCCTTCTCAGGTGGACGACCGTATGGACTGTGTGTCCCAGGTGGTAGACGACCAGGAAGGCGATTGTCGCAACGACCCACCCGATCGCCTGGTTGGGCGCGATGACGAGGCTGATAACGACATAGGCTGCCGTGAGCGCCCAGCGGAACCACAGCAGGGACCAGCGGTACGAGGGGCTGTCGTCGCCGGTTGCGTGATGCTCAGCAAAGCCGGCAGCAAACGATGACCATGTGCGGTTCGCCGTTTTGGCAATGCGCTGGATCAAGTGTTGTCCTTCCTTGTGCAGATGAAGTCCGCGCCACAGTCAGTCGCGCGAGGCAGCCTTCGCCTCCACACCTGGCTAGTTCTCTAGTGCCTTAGACGTGCAGTTTAGGAGCCCCGTTGCATTGACCTCGCACGGCCAGATTGCAGAAGGTCAGTGTCACGCTGAGCATGGCTGAGGGTGGGGAGATGGGTCCGCAAGCCGATTCGGAGTGGTAATCGGGTAGCCTGCGCTATCCCGCGCATGATGGAACCGGGCCGCGCGGCTGCCAAGGCCGAGGATCGTGCCGGGCGGAGACAGGCGACCCAGCTTGAAAGGAGTAACCGGTGGGACGCCCGCATGAGTCAAACGCGAGGGTCAGGTCCGGCGCTCATGCGACCCTTGCGCTCGATCCGAATTCGACCTTTTCCGATTACGCAGTGGACTGCTCGGAAAAGCGATTTAGGGCTCGATCCTCACTAGCGGGTAACCGGCTTCCTCCCAGGCGATCATTCCGCCCTTAAGATCCCAAACGTTCGTATAGCCTTCGTCCACCAACGTGGCGGCGGCGATCGCGCTCATCCTGCCGCTTCGACAGTACAGTACGACCTTCGACGCCTTATCCGCCGGTAGATCGGAGAGGGTCTGCGCTATCTGGTCATAGGGAATGAACAAGTCAGTCCCTTCGATCTCGCCTTCGTAGGGGACGTGCACGTTGACCAGCGGAAAGCCTTCGCTTCGGAGCATCGCGTCGAGTGGTTGGGGGGCTATCTGATAGTAAGCGCCGTCCGCGACCGTCACCCGCTCAGAATCAGCGGCGTTTCCGCTATCGCCTTCAACAGCTCCATTGGGGCCATCTGAACCGCAGGCTACTGCCAGCGCGAGCAGCACCAGGAGAAACGATGCCAGCCAGTTCCAACAGACTCGTTTGGTCATTTCCAACCCTCCGTCACTTCGTCCGAGGGGGCTGTGCACGAAAAACGCAATTAGCCACCGGAAAATGTCCCCGCGTGGCTTAGAAGATGTAGGTAGTCGACGACCAGCACTGTGAGAAGAATGGCAACACCCGTTGCCAGATTCACCCCGGCCAACAAGACGCAAGCGTCGGCGCGCGCATCTGGCGTGACGGCGGCCGTTTCCTCGGTGATGGCCTCAGACCCCCCGGCGATTGGTGGCAGCCGCCAGGTCGCCGATCTCAACAGCTTCAGCGCAAGGGTAGCGGTCCCGATCAGCAGTGCAACTGCCAGCATCATCTTGAGGCCAAACGCGATCAGGTATGCCTCGCCAAAAGGAAGGTCGGCAACCCTGGCGGGATGAAGAAGCCCTGGCGACCGTGTAGGGGCGTTGTAAATGGCGTTGTAGAACCCCGAAACGCCAATGAGGGCGAAGCTTCCGGCAGCCAGCAATGGGAATCCTCGGGCCATCCTGCGCCGGAGCTGGATCCAGTTTTGTCCTTGCATCAGCACGCCGACGACCAACACTCCCGCCGTTGCGGCGAACAGGGTCATTGTTGCCAACAGATGAGCGACCAGCACGGTGACATTCGCGAGGTCCCGCGAATTGAAGCTCACGAGCAGCCGGGCGCGAGTCTGCGCAACTGGGCTGGCCGCGCCGGACGGCGGCAGCACCTCTTCCGTGAGCTCCACTTCGCCTTCCGCAGGGCTCTCCACGAAGGCGGTTATCGTCCAGGCCCCGTAAGCATCCAGGCTGATCGTACTGACATAGTGCCCGGGTTCGGCAGTTGCCTCAAACGGTTGGGCGCGGACTCGATCGCCCTTATCGAGTCTTACGGCCTGGAGCATAAGGTCTGCGCCGGTGACGGGGTCTCGATCGCCCGAGTAGGTGACTTCCGCCTCGCACTTCTGTTCCAGAGGCATCGACGGATTGATTGCGGAGCAACGCAGGTCAATCTGCACCTCCTTTCCGTGTGCCTCGGCAGCGGGCGCCGCGCCACTAATCAACGCGAAGCCAGTGAGCAGAAGTGTCAGGCCAACGGAGAAGAGGCGCATCGCCGTTCTTACCGTTGCGATCGCACCAGCATATTGATCACCGATTCAGCCTGGCCGTCATCCACGGATACGTTGAGCCAGAATTCACCGTCCATCACGAAGTCCAGAGGCGCCAGGTAGTGGCCGGGACCGGTAGGCACGGCGAGGAGCGCGAACGGTCCGTGCTCCATGACAGTCATGTCGTACTGAAGGCTCACGTTGGCCCGGCCAACCGGCTCACCGCCTTGCGTCAGGTAGAAGTCGATGTTCGCGGTGCGGCCGGGCGGGTAGGGGGAAACGAATATCTCGACGTCGGTCCCACCAAGGGCTAGCGTCTCACCGTTCTCGAACTGCTCGACATCCTCGCCTTGTCTGATCCAGAGTTGCCCGTGTCCACCGGTTTCTGCGGTCGAAGACGGCGCGCCGTCGTTCGAGTCCGCGGCATCTTGTCCTCCGCAGGCGACGGCAGCGCCGCCTAGGAGAACGGCCGCCGCCAGCGCGAAAGGCCGCCACCTTTTCCGCGCCGGGGACGCGTGACCACACGTAACCTGCTTGCTTTCTAGCGATACGCGCGTGTACATGGTGCGTCCCTTACCCCGTAGTTCCCGGACCGCCGCTGCCCATCATCTGCGCAACGCCGTTGCTGAAGCCCATAAAGTTGTCGCTCAACAGCAGGACCGCCATCGCCAGCATCATGGCTGCGCTTGCCAGCGCCAGGTACCGAGACGCTGAGGTGAAGCGGTCAAGCAGCGGCAGCACCTGGGCCATCAGGCTCGCCCCGATAACAAGGGGAATGCCCATCCCAACGGAGAAGAGAAACATCACGGCGGCGCCGGTGAAGGGCGCCCCTGCCACGCCCACATAGACGAGCATTCCTAACAGGATGGCCGCCCCGAAGCAGGTGGCGCAGCCCGTAGCGTATGCGAGCCCCATTAGCATGGCGCTGCCATACCCAGGCTGACCCCGGCCGCTGCCGAAACGCGCCAGCAGGGGCATCTTGCAGACCAGCGGCAGCCTCGCTCGCGCCGCCTGCCGCAAGGCGAGCACCAGCATCACGCTTCCGGCGACGATCGTCAGCGGGCGTCGCCAGGTCTCGAACAGGGATTGTGTGTCGAAGGACTGGGCGGCAAAGCCCGCCGCAGCACCCGCCAGGGTGTAGACGATGACAAACCCCGCTACAAAGAAGATGGCCATCTTCACGACGCGCCAGCGCGCCGCCGCTGATACCCCGCCACGCGCATCGGACATCGATATTCCAGCCAGGGAAGGTATGAAGTATGCGGTCAGCTGGAAGAGGCACGGCCACATCGAAACAAGCAGCCCCGCCAGGAGAGCGAGAATGCTCGCGCCGGTGAGGTGAAAGCCAACCGTGCCGAACTCGCTGGCGGCGAGTGCGGAGGTGTCCCACATCAGGGAACCGGGTCCGTCGCTCCCCGGGAAGGCCAGTCCGATCGTGCCAGAGCTGGTGGGTGTCATCTCCTCAGGCCTATCGAAAACGACGGCCGTGCTGCGATGGTGCGGTGAGTCGGCCATTGTTGTTGTGCGAGCCAACTGACCTGTGGCCGCATCGTTTACCCACAGCTGTGGTGACTGAATAGCCGGGAGATCGCCGTCGTGGATGTTCTCCGACACCATCAGGATCAGGTGGTCCCTGGGGTTCATATCGTCTCTGGGCGTCCATCCGACGGCGTGAAAGTAGTCCGGCGAGACCAGAAGCACGTCAGCCGGGACATCCGGCCCTGTCCAACCCAATCGCGTCAGGCTTTGGGCCAGGGCACCGGCATCCTGTGCTGCCGCCGGGCTCGAAATCTGTTCCCCCGGGCGGCCAACCAAGCTTTCGGCCGACCGCCCGAGGGCGTAGAGACCAATGAGGGAGACAGCGAATGCCACGGCAAGGAGCAGCGCCGGCACCGCGCGTTGCCAATTCCGAAGGATCCGAACTGGGACGCTTGGGCTGGGGCTGTCTGCTCGTTCCAGTCTTGCTCTTGCGAGTGCCATCACTATCTCCTGTCATCCTAGTCAAGTCGCGGCCGGAGCTTTACCTTACCGTTACGGCTAGCTCCATTCCTGGATGGTAGGTGCAAATGAACTTGTACGTGCCAGGTCTGGGGGCGCCACCGGTTACCTCTCCGGTCTGCAACGCTTGTACGTCGTACGGCTTGATGCCGAAGTCGGTGCTTGCCAAGTTGTGGACGGCCTGTCCCTTGTTGTCGATCTTGAACGTAATCCGCTCGCCAGTCGGCACCGTGACGCCTTCAGCGAGTGGCTCGAAGAAGAAGTCGTCCATCACGACATCGACGGTAGTGGCGCCGACCGCTCCAGCCGGCGCGGGAGTGGGCGGCGATGCGCCGAGAACCAGGGCCGCGGAGGACTCGGCCACAGCCCAACCGTCGGTCAGGGCCTCTGCCAGGGTAGGCACACCGTTCTCGTTGTCGAAGACGTAGGGGCTGACGCCGCCGTGGGGCCCACCGGTGTCCATCACGACGTGCCCGGCGCCGGTGTTATCGTACTGAACGAAGACACCGCCGTGCGGGTCGGCAAGGAGCGGCATGGTGATCTCGGCCTTCATCTCCAGCGTCTCGACGTCGAATACGTCGATGTATCCCATGTTGTTGTCGATCCAGAGCTCTGTGCCGTCAGGCGACAGCACAGCGTGGTCTGCTTGACAAACGTACGCCAAGCAGGAGGGACGCTCTTCGATAAGCCTCATCGCCTCGGCGTCGATCTTGACGAACGTCGCACCGCGCTGCCCATGACCGCCTTCGCCCTTGCTGACGACGAACAGCGTCTTCTCGTCCGGCGAGAGGACGGCGCCGTATGGGCCGCGCCCTGACGAGACCTTGCCGATTACCTTGCCCTCAATCAAGTCGACCTTCTGCACCCAGTCTTCCTCACCGATGGTGACGTATGCGTACCGGCCATCCCGGGTGAAGGTCGTCCAGACCGCGCCCGCGCCAACGTCGGCGACCTTCTCGACAGTCCAGTCACTAAGGTCGACGCGAGAGATCCATGCTCCGTGGATCTCCGAGTCCTGAGGTGGCCTGACGGTCATGTAGATGTACTTGCCGTCCGGGGACGGGAAGCCGATGTAGGGTCTGCCTTCGAAGGGCGCAGCCGCGATCTCGCTTACCATGTCGTTTTCGTTACCCGGGTCCAGGGCAAACAGTATCTGGTCGGCGCCCCACGCATCTGCCATTACGAACTCATCGTTGAGAACCTGGATGTGGTGAGGGGCGTCGATCGTGTCGATGGACTGGATTGTCTTCAAAGTCGCAGCATCCACCACGGTGACGCCACCGGCAAACCTTGTGCCGTCTGCGGCGGTCACAAAGTTGGGTTGCGCCGAACCCGCCGGCAGATAGATTTGCGTGGCATCCGGCGAAAGACCGATCCCGTGGGGGGAAGTCTCGATCTCGGGGATTTCTGAGCCGGCGACGATCTGCTTGGTCTTGGCGTCGATGATCACGACCCACGGGTGTCTTGCCTGGGAGTTGTAGCTGATGCTCGCGTTGGTGTAGAAGAGCAGGTCACCAGGTTGGGGATCGTACGTGGCGGGAATATCCCCCAGCACTGGTGTCGGCGCGGGCTGTCCCATGATGAACTGGGGCGCCTCAGCGTCTCCGCCGTCCGCGTCCTTGTTGTTGTCATCGCCACCGCAGGCCGCAGCCAGGGCCAGCGCGAGGAGCGCCACCATGGCTACGGCCAGCCAGCGGCAGGCATACGGTTTATTCATTTCGTCCTCCTTGACTTATCCGCTAACATTGCGATTTCCTGACTAGGGCCGTCAGTGCCCTGTGGCAGGCGAATTGAGAGCCGAACGGTCCCCTTACGGAGGCTGTTCGGACCCCCCGGCTTCCGCCTCGGCACATTCGCCGATGCACGCGCAAATAGCCATCACCCCCTCCGGGTTCGCCTGGCGTCTGCGCCCAGCGTCGCCAGCAGATCTTCAAACCTGGCGACCCTGACCTGGTGCCCTTCGTAGACTCGCGCGAGGTCATCGTTGGCGCTGATGTCGATGATCCTGATCTGACGCTGCTCGCGTAGAAGTTGGTCGATGGTAACCGGGGTGTTCCGGGCGAGCTCTTCGCGGTCCACGATGATCACTTCCGGCTGGAATTCCTCGATGAACTGGAGGAGGCCTCCATCGGCCAGCCGCCGAGCCTCGAAGTGGACCTCAGCGTGCTCTCTGAGCAGGCTCACGATTCCCTGTGACAGTAAGGAGTCCTGGTAAAGCAGGAGAACCCGTGTTGCGACCATGCGTTATCCCTCTCCGGACATCGTCGCCTGGCTGGGCGTGGGAGTAACCGCCGTACACGGTAGTTGGGGGAACGAAAACGGGTAGAAGTGCAGGCGCTGCGGCTACCCGTTTGGGGAGGCGGGCTGTCGGGCCTTACCCCTCCTGTGGATGGACGAGGCCCGACTGCAAGGCGTAGGCGACAGCCTGTGCACGGTTCCGGAGGTGGAGCTTCGCAAGGATGTTCTTCATGTGGTAGCTAACGGTACTTTCGGAAATGAAGAGGGTTGCGCCGATCTCTTTGTTCGTCGCGCCGTCGGCAACCAATTGCAGGATTCCGCGCTCGCGATCGCTCAGTTCTTCTTTTTCCGACGACTTCGGCGCAGGATCCTTAGACAGGCGGGCGAATTCGCCCAGAATTTTCGCCGCGAGCCCCGGGGAGAGAGGAGCCTCGCCCTGGGCGACCTGGCTCAGCACCCGGCCGAACTCTTCACCGGGCATGTTCTTAAGGACATACCCCTGAGCGCCGCTCTTTATAGCCTCGAATAGATCTTCTTCGTCGTCTGATACTGTCACCATGACGATCTTCGTATCGGGCATCTCGGCCTTGATCAGGCGGGTCGCCTCGAGACCGTTACAGCCGGGCATCTTGATGTCCATGAGGACCATATCCGGCTTCAGCTTCCGCGCTTGTTCCAGGGCCTCCAGGCCATCGCTGGCCTGCCCGGCGACTTCCATTCCCCACGCCCTGAGCAGGCTCGCTATCCCGTCGCGGAATAGGGCATGGTCGTCGGCGATCAGCACATTCATGGGCTTCGCCTCGTGGCCCCGTTAAGAGGAACAGACACAACCACCTGAGTGCCCTTGCCTGGCTGGCTGCGCAGACGCAGGGTGCCGCCGACGGCCTCGGCGCGCTCCTGCATCGTCTGAAGCCCGAACTGCGGCCAGTCGCCCCGGCTGTACCCGTCAGGATCGAAGCCTTTTCCATCGTCGATGACGGAGATTCGTAGCCGCTCGTCACGGACGGTCATTTCCACGGTGACATCGCGCGCCTGGGCATGCTTTCGGACGTTGCTGAGAGCTTCCTGGATAATC
>Ga0326597_10009274_pt1 | contig 13209 bp, 14 predicted proteins | sample RVTome_12_FD_203789 | JGI IMG/M metagenome (GOLD analysis project Ga0326597, IMG submission 203789) | Soil microbial communities from uranium-contaminated site in the Upper Colorado River Basin, Wyoming, United States - RVT100D185 | ecosystem: Environmental > Terrestrial > Soil > Contaminated >... | reverse complement strand
TGGCCTCCGGCGCGTGAAGGATCGGCGCTGGCGCCGATCACGGCAATGCCCCGAGGGTCGAACAGCCGCTCGAACGCGCTCATGATTTCCTTTGGTGGCATGTGAGATTCAGCGCTCGATTATCTCAGTGAGACGCTGTGGTGCAAAGCGTGTACGTGGGTCGGCTTTCACGACGCGGATAAGCCTGGTGCGCACGGCGGCTCGCCAGAGCAGCACCAGCCGCTCCTAACACAATGACCCCCAGGCAGCGGAGCATGAGCGATACTCCTAGAATCCGCCAACGTCGGCGCGGAATATAGGGGTTTTTCATGCGACGGTCGACAATCTTGCCGCTATGCGTCTCGCGATCGGTTGGGCCTGTAGTGATCTTCGTATTGCTGTCCGGTCAGGCGCTAGCCGACTATTGCATCCCCGTGGGCACTTGGGCTATTCCCTCGGCGCACGGGGCGGTGCGAGCAAGCGCCCGCGAAGTATTGTTGAGCGTTTCGAAACGATCTGTGGTGTTGCTCGGTGAGCGGCATGAACGCGCCGAGCACCATCGCTGGCAGCTGCAGACCCTGGCGGGGTTACTCGCGCAGCGCGAGAACCTGGTACTGGGATTCGAGATGTTTCCCCGGCGCGTGCAAGGGGTGCTCGATCGCTGGGTGGCGGGAGAACTGTCGGAAACGAAGTTTCTGGAGGCGGCTGACTGGACGAGGGTCTGGGGATTTGCCACCGAGCATTACCTGCCGCTATTTCACTTTGCGCGTCTAAACCGAATTCCGATGCTGGCATTGAATGTGGAGCGGAGCCTAATTCGCGCGCTCGGGCGTAAGGGAACCGACGCAGTTCCAGAGGCGATGCGCGAGGGCGTCGGCCCCCCAGCTGCAGCCTCACCGGCGTACGTGCGCGAACTGTACGCGATCTACCTCGAACATCCTGAGTCCACCAAAGTAACGCAGGACGACCCCGACTTCCGGCGCTTTGTGCAAGGGCAACTTACTTGGGATCGCGCGATGGCCGAGGCGATTCGCGATGCCATCGCTGGACATCCCCAACGCCAGGTCGTAGCCGTCATGGGGCGCGGACACACAGGCCAGGGTGCAGTCCCCCATCAGCTGCGCGATCTTGGTATCGCGGATGTGGCCGTACTTCTTCCCTGGGAGCGCACCCCCGAGTGCGAGCGTCTCACTCCGGAGATCGCCACCGCGGTTTTCAGTGTCGAAGCGCCGCGCGCGATCGCCAAGCTCCCTGAAAGACCGCGGCTGGGGATCGTGCTTAAGACCACCGAGCGTAGCGTGGTGCGCATTGACCGTGTCGTAAACGGGTCGATCGCGGAGTCGGCGGGATTGCGCAGCGGCGACGTCTTGCTAAAAGTCGCGGGCGGGGTCGTAAAAGCCGTGAGCGACGTTCAGCGTGCCGTCCACCGCCAGGCGCCAGGCACGTGGCTGCCGCTACGCGTGAGCCGCGATGGCGCCGAGCTCGAGTTGGTCGCGAAGTTTCCGCCCGAGTAATGCGGGTTCTAGTTGCCCACGTGAGCACGGCGTTTCGGACTGTTGCTGTTCTCTGCGGAGCTCTGTTGCCCGCGCTTGCGTGGACGGCTACACCGCTGCATCACGATCTTCACGTAAGGCTTGATCTGCCGTCTAGCCGTTTGCACGTACGCGATCGCATTCGAATTGGTGCAGATCATGAGGTGGTTCTGCGGTTGCCCGCGCGTTTCTCAGTTGAGCGCTTCGTCTTGGATGGGCGTTCGGTGATGCCGGCCAAGACAGCGACTGCCGCAGGCGCCGTGTGGTACGTACGCGTTCGAGCGCCAGCGGATCGCGCGGCCACTGTGGAAGTGAGCTACACGGGCGAGTTGGATCGACTAGACACAGCTCTCGATCATCGCCAGGTTCTGGGTCTATCCGATCCGTTTGCCGGCGCGGAGGGCGCATTCCTCGGTGCCGCTACTAAGTGGTACCCGCACAGCGAGCATGACTTGATCACCTATCGTATGCAGGTTGTCGTCCCCGCGGGTTTTCGCGCGGTGGCGCCCGGCAAGGTTCTCACGGAATCGCCCACAGCGAGGGGATTCAAAGCGGTTTTCGAGGCCGGCGATGCGTTGCCCGGAATCGATCTGCTGGCAGGGCCGTATGCGGTTTCGGAGCGAATCGTGCGGCTCGCATCGGGGCGCGAGGTTCGCGTGCGTACGTATTTCCACGCCGAGATCGAAGAGCTCGCGGACAAATATCTGCATTCTGCCGCCGGCTACCTCGGGCGCTACGACCGCACGATCGGTCCGTATGCGTTCGCGTCCTATAGCATCGTCTCCAGTCCGCTACCGACGGGATTTGGCATGCCGGGAATCGCCTACCTAGGTCGGCGGGTGCTGCGCCTGCCGTTTATTCGCGCAACCTCGCTCGGTCACGAGGTGCTGCACGACTGGTGGGGTAACGGTGTATTCCCCGATTACGCGCGCGGCAATTGGTCGGAAGGGCTTACGACCTTTCTCGCCGACTATGCATACAAGGAGGATCAAGGATCAGCTCAGGCGCAGGCGATGCGTCTCGCGTGGCTGCGCGATTTCGCCGCCGTGCGCCCCGAACAGGACCGGCCCTTGGTCGAGTTCGTTTCGCGCCGGCACGGTGCCGATCAAGCCGTGGGGTACCACAAGACGGCTTTCGTGTTTTTCATGCTGCGCGCACTCATCGGTGACGAGTCGTTTCGCGCCGGTGTGCGAAGGTTCTGGCTGACCCACCGATTTCGCGTTGCCAGTTGGGATGATCTGCGCCAAGCATTCGAATCTGTGTCCGGCCGGGATTTGCAGGGATTCTTCACGCAATGGATTACCCGGCCGGGGGCCGCACGGATCGATATTGCTTCCGCCCGGCGCGTGTCCATAGCAGGCGGTCATCGGCTAGTGCTGCAATTGCAGCAGGCGGCGATACCGTATTGGCTAGAAGTGCCGCTGCGCATGTACTTGGCAAATGGCAAGAACGTCGATGCTGTGGTCGAATTGCATGGTCCGAGCACTGAAGTCGCGCTGGAGGTTCCGGATCGTGTGCTTGCTGTGGCGATCGATCCGGATGTGCGACTTTTCAGGCGGCTCGATCCGGAGGAAATGGCGCCCATCCTGCGGCAAGTGACCTACGATCGACGCACAGCGCTCGTGCAGACGAGCAGCGACCAGGCAGCGCGAAAGGCTGCGCTGGCAATAGCAGTCGCAACGTTAGAGCACGCTCCGAATCTCTGGAACGGCAAGTTGAGCGCAGGCGCGATGCCATTGTTCATCGCCGGGCTGCACGCGGACGTAGCGGACTTTCTTGCGCGGCACGCGCTACCCCCAGTGCCGCGTGAATTGCTAGGCCGCGGATCGGCATTCGTATACGCGGGCCGGACGGGAAGCGACCGGTCCTACGTGGTGGTATCGGCACAGGGTGCCGCGGCGCTGGCTGCCTTGACGCGGGCATTGCCGCACCTTGGAGCACAGAGTTTCATCGTATTCGACGGGGCGCGTCCTATCGAACGCGGTGTTTGGCCGACAAAAGCACGCCGCTACCTCGTGACTGACTAGCCGCGGGTTTCTATTCCGCAGCCTCGCCCCAGCCTTGTCATGCCGAAGTAGTCGGATCAAAGGATACTAAACATCGTGCGCATATGCGCGAGGATATGGAGGATAGATGAGAGCGCTGAATATCGTTGGCTGTGGCAGGGCGGGACGGACGTTGGCGCGCTTGTTCGCCAGAGGACACGCCTTCGTGCTGCAAGACCTCATGGATGTCAATGCGGCTACCGCGCGTGCCTGCGCACGGTTCGCCGAGGCGGGTCGACCTGTGCGTCGTATTGCTGACCTGCGCGCCGCGCCAGTGTGGCTGATTGCAACACCCGACGGGGCCATCGTCGATACCGTCGGCATGCTGGTCGAAGCCGGCGCCATCGCTCGCGGTAATGTCGTCGTGCATGTGAGCGGCGCCACGCCATCGCTCGACATGCGGGCGGCGATCGAACTCGGCGCCCACGCTGGAAGTTTTCACCCACTCAAGACGTTCGCTGATCCAGGTTTTGCAGCCGGGTCGTTCGCCGGTGCTTACGTTGCGCTCGAGGGCGATAAAAAGGCGCTCAAGGTCATGCGAGTGGCGCTGCGCAAGATCGGCGCGCGCGTGTTCGAGATCGCCCCCGAACACAAAGTCCTCTACCACGCGGGCAGCGTAATTGTCTGCAACTATCTCGTGGCACTGCTCGATGCCGGACTACGCTGCTTCGAAGGAGCCGGGATTCCGCTGGAGACCGCGTATAAATTCATGGAGCCCTTGGTGCGCGAAACCGTAGACAATGTCTTCCGCATCGGTACGGAGCGATCGCTGACCGGCCCGATCGCGCGTGGCGACGACGTAGTCGTAGGGCGGCAAGTCCAACGTCTGCACACGCTAGACCCACGGCTGGCCGCGCTCTATCGCGACCTCGGCCATATCGCGCTCGATCTGGCGCGCAGCCAAGGCGGAGCTGAACCGCGCGCGCTGGCGAAGGTGGCGCGCGCGCTGCGCGCGTAGGTTAGTGGCTACGCTTCTACGCCGGCGTCAAATTTGATGCCGATGCTATCGAGCGCTTCGACGGTCTTGGCTCCGTGCTTGCGCTCGATTTCTGTGCGCAGTTCCGGCTGATAAGCGATTCGGTCGCCCTGTTGATCGGTCTGCACGTGGATGATGACGAACAGCCGCCCGGTCTCGCTCGCGTGGACGTTGGTGAACTTGCGCGGTACGCCAGGGGGTACCGAGATGAAATCCAGGGGTTCCAGGATCACGCTATCTTCGGCGCCCGGGTCGCCCCACGCGATCTCGAAGCGCCCGCTCAAGCAGAAGAAGTTCTCTATTGTCTGGACGTGAATGTGCATCGCTGGGCCGTCCCCCGGCGGGCACTCGGCGATCGATAAGACGATGCCAGGCGCGCCCTTGATCGGGGCCTGCGCGCTGCGTCCACTGTAGGTCTCGGGGCACATGACCGGGTAGACGCGGTGCGCGGCGATTTTTTCCATGACCTCGATTGGAATCGCGTTCGCTGCTTCCTGTTGATACTGATAGCTCTTGAGATCCTTGAACCGGGCCATCCGGCGCGCCATTTGTTCGCGCGTAACTTTGGTGGACTTCATCCGCCACTCCTCCGTGCTCCTGGACAATGGCACATGCTAGCCCGTGACCGGACGCGAAACAAGTGCCAATCAATTGCTCGCGGCCGCCCGCTGGCGCAGCAGGCAGTGCAACATATCGCGGTCGCGAGGCGTTATTTGCGTGCCGGGATCGTCCTGAATGAAATGCAACTTGAACGCATGCACCGCGGCTTCGAGTCTGGACGTGTCGTAACCTAAGGCTTGCAAGGCCAACTGCACATCCAGGTCCGGTGGGGCGGCTGGCAGGGGCGGGTCGCACCACAAACCGAATTCGTGCTCAGCTAGCGTGTGCCAGGGAAAATAGCGGCTTGGGTCGACCTTGCGACCGGGTGCGACATCGGCGTGTCCGAGGAAATTTGCCCGCGGGATGTCGTAGCGGGATTTCAGATCGGCGAGTAGAGCGAGCAGCACTTCGATTTGTTGCGCCGGAAAGGGCTCCTCGCCATTATTGTCCAACTCGATCCCGATAGAGGCAGAGTTCAGATCGGTGATGGCGCCCCAGCGCGACAGGCCGGCGTGCCAGGCTCGATAGCGTTCATCGACGAGCTGATAGAGCGTTCCATCACGGGCGATCAGATAATGGGAGCTGACTTCAAGCGCAGGATTGGTGAGCGTCTGCAATGCTTGACCCGCGGTGTCATTGGTCGTGTGATGCAGCACGACGATATTCGGGCGCCGCTCGTCGAAGCTCGGCGACGCCACCCACTCGGACGGAGAACCGATGCGTGGAGGTGCCGGCGCACAGGCCGCGACGAGCAGTGCCACGCCAAGCACACCCGCGCGTACCGAGGACAGCGCGAGAAGAGCGCACCGGTGCGAACTGACCGACGTTCGTCGCAGAACGGGATACTCGATGTTCACGCTAGTCGGCCAAAGCATGATGTTGGATTGATGCGATCGTCCTAGACGGTGGGGGTGCCTGGTGTCCGGCGCATGCGGCGCTGGAATCTTGCTGTGCAGATGCAATACAGCGATTGTACTTGGAAAGAATTCCTTTGCGCTGGGTATGTATTCGCGTTGAAATTGCTGCTCTGGGGAAACACGAGACACGGCCATGGCATTCGCAGTCAACGAATCCACCAGCGGCGCCGAGTTCGCGCGTTCCGTAGATCTCCAGGGCTACGCTGGTGTTGCCTCGGAGCCGCTGCGGGAGTAGTGTACGTATATCCAGTCATTGGAGTGGCTATTGGCACTGAAGACTGTCGCAGGAAACCATGGCGCGCCGGCCAAGGGTCGGGGTGCGACGCTGAATCCCGAAGGTCGCTTCGAGACCGTCGCTCACGAAGCCTACGATGATGGCTGGTTCCAGGACAGTGTCGATGTTCGCCCGCAAACTGTCGTCGCCGAGGAGCGTGTCAAGAGCATCATTGCGCGCAACGACTCTCCGGACATTCCCTTTTCCCAGTCGATCAATCCTTATCGAGGCTGCGAGCATGGCTGTATTTACTGCTATGCCCGGCCCAGCCATGCCTACCTCGGACTTTCCGCTGGGCTCGACTTCGAAACGCGCCTATTCGTCAAGGTCAATGCCGCGGCTGTGCTATTGAGCGAGTTGGCACGCCCGAACTACCGTTGCAAAGTCATCGCGCTCGGTGCGAATACCGACCCTTATCAGCCGATCGAGCGCGAATATCGCATTACCCGTTCGATCATCGAGGTGTTGGCGCGCACTGAACACTGCGTGGGCATCGTCACCAAGAACGCCTTGGTCGAGCGCGATATTGACCTGCTCGCGCCGATGGCGGAACGCAACCTGGTGCGCGTTTACATTTCGCTGAATAATTTGGATCACGACATCGCGCGCCGCTTGGAACCTCGCTGCTCGGCCCCAACGCGTCGCCTGGAAGCGATTCGCCGGTTGACGAATGCGGGCATCCCCGTTGGGGTCCTGGCTGCGCCGATTGTCCCATTCTTGCTTGACGATCAACTCGAGCGCGTACTTGAAGCGGCTTGGCAAGCCGGCGCGCGCCAGGCCTCTTATATTCTGCTCAGATTGCCCTACGAGATTAGCGAGCTGTTTCGCGCCTGGCTGGAGCACCATTTCCCGCGGAAAGCAGCGCACGTCATGAGCCGCATCCACGCAATGCGCGGGGGGCGTGTCAACGACCCACGATTTGGCAGTCGGATGCGGGGCACGGGGGAGTTCGCCGAACTGCTTGAGCAGCGCTTTCACGTCGCGTGTCGGCGGTTAGGTTTCAATGACAAACAGCGCTACCAGGATCTCGATTCGACGCGCTTTCGACCACCAGATACGACTGGGCAGCTTGCGCTCTTTTGACGGCTCGTGCCAAGCTATCCATGTCTTTCCCAGAAGTGGAGATCACACATGAAATCGGTCGCGCTCTATGTCGGCGATGCGCTTGGGCGCTACGGATTCCCGCAAGGACACCCGTTCGGCCCGGATCGACAGCTGGCGTTCTGGTCGGAAACGCAGGCCCAGGGCCTGGACCGGCGCGTCGAGCTCCGTGAACCTGTCATTGCCGAACGTTTTGAGCTGGAACGCTTTTGCGAACCCGAATTCGTCAGCTTCGTCCACGAACAATCTGAGCGAGGTGCGGGTTTTTTCGATTACGGGGACACCCCAGCATTTCCCGGCGCCTTCGAAGCAGTTTCACATGTCGCCGGTTCTGCACTCGACGGGCTGCGCCTCGTCATGGAGGGGAAGGTGCAGCGCACCTTCCAACCGATTGGGGGGCTGCATCATGCCCGGCGTGGTTCCGCCGCCGGATTTTGTATTTTTAACGATACCGGAGTCGTCATCGAGACCTTGCGTGCCGAATATGGGATTAAACGCATCGCCTACATCGATATCGACGTCCATCACGGCGATGGTGTCTTCTACTCCTACGAATCCGATTCCGAAATAATTATTGTCGATAGCCATCAGGACGGGCGTACCTTGTACCCCGGGACAGGGCATGCGCATGAAACTGGCGCGGGTCCAGCGAAAGGGACCAAGCTCAATATTGCGTTACGTCCGGCGGCCGGCGACGCGGAATTTTTCAGCGAGTGGGAACGCGCACTGCCGTTTTTGCGCGGTTTTAATCCTGAGTTCATCTTGCTGCAATGCGGCGCCGACAGCATCGCGGGCGATCCGCTCGCCATGCTGCGCCTGAGCCCGGCCGCTCATGCACGCGTGGCTCGAGACCTTTGTGGATTGGCGCAGGACTGTGCGCAAGGCCGCATTATGGGATTCGGCGGCGGGGGCTATAACCGCCGCAATCTGGCCCTAGGCTGGAACGGGGTGCTTAAGGCGTTCCTAGAGACCTGATTCGGTCAGTTCGTGACCGGCGTCACGCAGGCCTAAGACAGACGGTGGTCCGGGTCGGGCAGCCGGCGAGGCAATTGGCCAGGCTTGCACCCTAAAATCTCTCTAAAGGCGCTGGTCTGTGCCGCCGTTACTATGCCCGAGGAGAACTCGCCCATGCCGGCAACGTTAAGCGAACGCGAACTGTCCGATCTTGATTTCACCGATACCGTCGTGATGCGCGAATCGGAGACCAACGAGGCGGCCGATCCGACGGAGCACGTACTAATAAAGCTCGACTACGTGATTGACTTGATGGCTCTAAAGGTCGAATTTGGTTCGACCGACGAGCGTTTATGGCGTATTCTGGCCGGAGTGTACATGGCCTTGGAGCGCATCACCGACTATAGCGATCTGGCTAGGAAGCATCTGAGCACATTCGGACGCCCGCTGCAGCTTGAACAGCCTGGCGTAACATTTGCGCTGCCAGCGAAGGTTAATTTCGACGATATTCCGAAGCTCGACATGATTCTCAGCGCCTGCGCTTTACCGGGCGGAGCGACTATAGACTTCGGTGCCGTCCGGCGTTTGAGTGCCGGTGGACTGATTTCTCTATCCGAATTGCTGCTTGCACTGGTTCCGATCGATACGCTGCCGAAAATGCGAGGAATTGAAGCTTTCATCGGTAGCATCGAAGACGCGGTAAAAACCGAGCAGGGAAGCGGAGAGATGCGGGATCTCCTCGCGGCCTATCAACGCTTCTGCGTGGCACATCCGAAGCAGCGAAGCGAGTGTGCCGTGACCGCTGCCGCCTGAGCGGCTACTGACCCTAATCGACGCGCTCCGCGTCGCAAAAACCAGCCGGCGTGCTACCTTGAAACTTGGTATACACGACCAATCGCGGCCGCCTTGTTCTAGGTGCAGCGCAGCGGGTATGTGCTCGCCCGATGGAGAAGGTCTAGCAATTCGAACTCGGACGCTGCTAGGCGCTTTAACGCGATGATCAAGACCTATACCGCAGCGAATTTGCAGGATGCACATATCCTTCTGGGGCTGCTGCGCGCCGAGGGGATCAATGCACGGATTCTCAATGCCAGTGCACAGGGCGGATTAGGAGAGATTCCATTCGCTTGCACTTATCCGGAAATCTGGCTCGAAAACACCCGTGATACGGTGCGCGCTAAGGCCGTGATTGAGCAATTCGAGCGCCCGCCGACCACAGGCTTGCCACTCACCTGCAAACGCTGCGGGGAAGACAGCCCGCCCGGATTCGAACTGTGCTGGAACTGTGGCGCCGCAACGGTCCCGGAGTGAAGCACCTGCGCTCTGGTGCTCGGCGAAAATGCTCAGCTGCCGCCGTTCAAATCCGCGGATGGCGGCAATCGGTGCGTAACTATACTTGCGGGGATGTCCTCGGTAGCGCACTAAGAGTGACACCTTCCCCGATCGCATGGACAAGCTGATGCATGCTCTGGTCACAGGCGGCGCCGGCTTTATCGGCTCGCACAGCGTCGAAGCCCTGCTGGAGTGCGGGGCTGAAGTCACGGTGCTCGATAACTTTTCCAGCGGCAAACACGAGCACTTGCCACAGCATCCTGCGCTGAGCGTGATCGAAGGTGACATCAGAGATTCGGCTGCGGTCAGAGGTGCGATGCTTGGGGTGTCGCACGTCTTGCATCTAGCAGCGCAAGTCTCGGTGCAGGCATCAGTCGAAGACCCGGCGCAATCTGCGAATCACAATGTTACGGGTTTTCTGAATGTGGCTAATTGCGCGCGCCAGCAAGGTAACGTACGGCTGGTTTACGCATCGAGCGCAGCGGTCTATGGTGCGCCTAAGCTCCTGCCACTCGACGAGACATCGAGCTGCGAACCGACTTCGCCCTATGGTCTGGAGAAGCTGATCGATGACCAGTACGCGAAACTTTTTACTGCCTTGTACGGACTGAAGGCGCTCGGGCTGCGGTACTTTAACGTCTATGGCCCGCGCCAAGACCCGACGTCGCCATATGCCGGCGTGATCAGCCGCTTTGCCGCACGGCTCGCTGAGGATGAGCCGCTGACGATATTCGGCGATGGCGAGCAGACGCGCGATTTCGTATTTGTGAGGGACGTCGCGCAAGCCAATGTTGCCGCTCTACGATCAGATGCGGGAGGCGTCCTTAATATCGGTAGCGGCGTGAGCGTTTCATTGTTGCAGCTGATTACTGTCCTCGGAAACTGCGCCGGCCGTACACCTAAAGTGTTGTTCGCCCCGGCATTGCCCGGCGATATTCGCCATTCGTCGATGCGGCCTGCGCGCATGCGCGAGACGCTTGATATCGAGCTGGCCACCACGCTCGCGGACGGTTTGCTCACGCTAGTCTGACCCTGCAACGCGCCAGTGCCTATCCGCGCGCGGCGTAGTGCCTGTATCTGTGGCGCACCGTTTTGATGCGAGCTTTCGACCGGACGCACCGATATATCGCGCATAGCATGGAAGCGCCGCGCACAAGACGTCTCGATCCACGGTAACGTATTTTGGCACGTTGCTTGCTAAACGTCTGGCAAGGCGACCAAAGCACATTGTGCACGATGAACTCTTTTGCCTCGCAAATGGGATCCATGAACAGTACAGACTCCGCCGCGAAAGTACAAACCGACTATGGCCTAAAGCCGATCCTGTCCGGTGTCACCCTGGAATACGCGGGCAAGGAATGCGGCAAAGCGCTCAGCGAGGATTTCTTCGACGCCGCTCGTCCGGAAGCCGCAGAGCTGAGCGCGCGCGGGATGGTTTTCGCTATCGCAGATGGCGTCAGTGGCGGCGGCGGCAGGCGCGCTGCAGAGACCTGTGTTTACGGCGTACTGTCTGATTACTATGCGGCGCCCGCTGCTTGGGCCCCGGCGCAGTGTCTCGATCGAGTGATTGGTGCGCTTAACGGCTGGTTGTTAGCGCAGAACCAGCGCTCGGATCCACAGCACAGCATGCTATCGACATTGACGGTCCTGGTGCTGCACGGCGATGAGTTTCACATCGCTCATGTTGGTGATTGCAGGGTGTACCGAGTGCGTAGGCGCGCGCTAGAGTGCTTGACAACCGACCATGTGTGGCCACGACGGGACATGCGCAATGTCTTGCGCCGTGCGGTGGGGCTGGACCAGCATCTTGTAGTCGACTGCGTCTCGGATCAGCTGCTGCCCGACGATCGCTTCGTACTGCTGTCCGACGGTGTCTGGGAGGTTCTGGGGGAAGCCGTATTGCGCGAAGTTCTGGTCGAGGGTAGTGCGTCCGCCGCACATGCCGCGGAGTTGGTCGACCGTTCGATAGTCAAGCAAAAAGCCTATTACGGCCGTAACGATGCGACGGCGGCCGTTGTCCATCTCATGGACCTCCCGTTGCGCGCCTGAGCGCGAGCACTCAGCTCGCTTACCGACACGGCGTGTTTGCCCCGCTGCCGGGCTTCACGATTGCAAACGGCCGGACCAGGCGCGCTGCGTTCTGCGTCCCTAGCTCATTTCGCTGCGGGCGCCGCCGCGAGCCCCTCGATTTTCGCGCCAGCTCGCAAACCGCGCACGGCGAACCAGCCTTGGTTCATTTCTAGCGCGTACTTGGCGAAGCCTGCAGCAGTGTGCGAGTTGGTCGTAAGCGGCGCCATATCGGCGATGTTCAGAATAGCTCCGGACTCGTCTAGAAATGCAACCGACAACGGAATATAGGTGTTTCGCATCCACATGCTGTGAAAGCCGCTGGCGGTAAATACGAACAGCATGCCATGGTTCTCAGGCAGAGGTTTCTTTCGGTACATCAACCCGAGTGAACGTGACGACTCGGTGGCCGCGGTCTCAACGACGATCTTTTGACTGCCCACGCGCAGCTCGATCGTAGGCAACCGCTCGGCCGCAGGACAGGCCGGGATCAAGAGCATCAACAATGTCGCCAAGCAAGCAATGGCGAAGCGATGGAGTTTGGACTGCATGAGTGATCGATCGTCTCGGACAGAAATGATTCACCAGGTCGGCATCGGTATCGCCTAACCCAGTCAGCACTTTTCGCGGTAGCATCTATGCAACCGGGTTACCCAGGTCCGCGCCACGCGTGAACTCTTCCTCGTGCAACGCCCACGTCGCAATAGCTTCTAGCAACGCCTCGACATCTCCGATCGCCGGTGCCGTTCGAACGATCAGCCCAGGATTCTGCGCGCAAGCTTTGCTTACGATTTCCGGCAAGTCCTTGCGCAGGTGTCCGCCCTGCGCCATGAACAAAGGCACGAGCGTGATGCGCTCGGCGCCGCTCGCTGCGAGCGAACCCATCGCCTCAAGCAGGGTCGGGCGCATCGATTCCAGGAACGCAAGCTCGACAGGGATTGCCGGTGCGCGTGCCTGAAGAATCGCTCGCATACGCAGAAACGGTTTGGCCCACTCAGGATCGCGCGCGCCATGGGCGAATAGCACGATGGCAGATTTGGTCATCGTCCAGTGCTGCCGAAGCCGCCTGCGCCGCGAGCGCTGGCGCCAAACTCCTTAACCACATTGAGCCGTACCTGCACGACAGGAACCACAACCAGTTGCGCCAAGCGCTCCATGGGCTCAATGGTGAATGTGGCGCTACCGCGATTCCATGTCGAGACGAACAACTGGCCCTGGTAATCTGAATCGATGAGTCCGACAAGATTGCCGAGGACGATACCGTGTTTGTGCCCGAGCCCGGAGCGCGGCACGATCACAGCGGCTAGTCCCGGATCCGCGAGATGAATCGCTAGTCCGGCAGGGATGAGTTCGGTCTGTCCGGGCTCAAGGTTAAGCGGAGCATCGAGGCAAGCGCGTAGATCCAGTCCGGCTGAGCCCGCGGTGGCGTACG
>Ga0326597_10009273_pt1 | contig 13209 bp, 13 predicted proteins | sample RVTome_12_FD_203789 | JGI IMG/M metagenome (GOLD analysis project Ga0326597, IMG submission 203789) | Soil microbial communities from uranium-contaminated site in the Upper Colorado River Basin, Wyoming, United States - RVT100D185 | ecosystem: Environmental > Terrestrial > Soil > Contaminated >... | reverse complement strand
CGATCGCGCCTTGGTCTTGCCTGCGGCCGCTGAGGTCGCCTGAACCCGGGCCGGCGTCCGACAGCGTGCCGGTCCCGCGGTCGACGGCCGTCCCGCCGCGGCCCGTGATCCCGCCACCGACGGTGCGGGGGTCATCGATCTCGTGCTCCGGCAGCTCCTCCGGCTGGTGTTCGCTGCGTCGTTCGTCCATGGTCGTGCCTCCCGGGCCCTGCGTCGATGGTCCTCCAGAGCGTCGCTTCGCCCGGGTTGCAGCCGCACAAACGATGGTGAGCGAGGCGGCGCGGACCGCTCTCGGATCGGGCGGCGGCGCGGTGTACCATCGCCGCCATGCTCGACCACGAAGAGAAGTTCCTGTTCAAGGAGGAGATCCTCCACTTCGCCAACGCGGTGGCGGAACCCGGCGTGCTCGACAACGTCGAGGACCTCCTGACCGACGTCATCACCAGCCCGCGCTTCGATTCGGAGGTGTTCACCCTCGAAAGGAGCCTCCAGGTCATGCTGGGTCCGCGCGCCGGGACCACGCTCGTCGGCCTGCTGACGATCGCGCCGGAGGTGTTCGACGAGGTGGCCGAGGTGCGCATCCCTTCGGAGGTCCACGAGCGGCTCGTCGCGTGGCGGGCGCGATTCGGCCTCGCCATCGACAACGCGCTCAACTTTCTCAACAACCCCGACGGGATCCAGGGCCACAACTTCGCGACCCAGATCGCGCACGTCGAGGAGCGCCGCGTCCTGCAGGGCCGCCTGACGCTGGTCCGCTACAACAACGAGCCCCAGTTCTTCGTCGCCGATGCATCGGTCTTCCTCGGCCTCGTCGCCGACATCATGGAGCGCCTGGGGCCGTACCTCGAGCCCGAGGCCGTCGACGCGGAGACGGTCACCCGGCTGCGCGACGGGATCCACCTGGTCGAGCGCAAGACGTCGCCGCGCGGCTGAATCCTCTGGCCAATGGCCTCGCTGAGCTCGGCCTTGGAGTCCTCGGGCCGATGGCTGGCAGGGGCGTCGCCTCGGCCCTCGGAGAGCGAGCGCCGGTAGTGTCGGGAGGGTGCCGGTTTCGATGAGGCAGGACTGCGACATCTGCCGGGGCGAGGCGTTCGATGTCGAGTTCGGCCGGACGCTCGTCTGGCAGGACGAGCTGTGGCGGCTGTCGACCAGCCTGGTGGCCCCGATCGTCGGGTTCTCGTGTCTCGAGCCGCGGCGGCACATCCCGTTCATCAACGATCTGGACGGGCCGGAGGCGATGAGCTTCGGGCCCACCCTCGCTCGCGTGACCGCCGTGCTCATGTCGCTGACCGGCTGCGACATCGTGTACGCGCTGATGTTCGGCGATCACGTGCCCCACCTCCACGTCAACCTCGTGCCGCATCGGGCGGGCGACGCGGTGACGGGCGGCGCCGAGTTGATCGATCCCGCGGCGCCGATCCCGCCTCGCGAGGTCCACGAGGCATTCGTCGACCGGCTCCGGTCGGCGGTCGCTGAGGCGTTCTGACCGATGCGCCAGCTCTACCTCGCTGCGACCGGGCAGAACCGGGGAAAGACCACAGCGGCGCTCGGGCTCGTCGACGGCTTCCTCGCGCGCGGCCTGCAGACCGGCTTCATGAAGCCGGTCGGGCAGCGGACGGTCATCGACCATGGCATGCCGGCCGACGAGGACGCCGTTCTCATGCACGAGGTGTTCGGGCTGCCCGAGTCGTACACGGCGATGAGCCCGATCCACATCCCGCGCGGGTTCACCAAGGCGTACATCGCCGGCGAGGTCGTCGAGGATCTCTCCGCGCGGATCGTCGACGCGCACCGGGCGTTCGCCGACCACGACGTCCTGCTCGTCGAGGGAACCGGTCACGCCGGGGTGGGCGCGGTGATCGGCCTGTCGAACGCGCGGGTCGCCTCCCTCCTTCGGGCGCCGGCGGTCATCGTCAGCGAGGGCGGCGTGGGCCGGCCGATCGATGAGATCGTGCTCAACGCCGCGCTCTTCGCGAGCCACGGAGTGGACGTCGCCGGGGCGATCGTCAACAAGGTCGATCTCGCGGCCCAGCCAGGCCTGCCCGGCGTCCTGGAGGCCGGACTCGCCCCGTATGGAATCGAGCTGCTCGGCGTCCTCCCGGTCCGGCCGATCCTGTCCAACCCGACGCTCGGCATGATCCTCGAGGGCGTCCACGGCGAGACGCTCTGCCCCGGGCCCGACCTCGACCGGGTGATCGACGGCGTCGCCATCGGCGCCATGGAGCCGGGGCACATGCTCGACCGCGTGGGCCCGGGCACGCTCGTCATCGTTCCGGGCGACCGCGAGGACGTCATCCTCACGATCACCACGGCCCACCTCGCCCGCCGGCTGCCGCATGCCACGGCGGCCGAAGCGGCGCGCATCGCCGCGGTCGCTGCCGAGGCGACGAACGAGCGGGCCGCATCGGTGGCCGGCCATGAGGGAGCGGCGATCGGGCTGGTGCTGACCGGCGGCTACCGCCCGCGCGAGTCGGTCCTGGCGGCGATCCGCGAGGCCGGCATCTTCGCGACCCTCGTCCGCGAGGACACGTACAGCGTCGCGTCGGAGGTCCACGACCTGCTGGTCAAGACCCACCCGGCCGACCGGGAGAAGATCGAGCTGATCAAGGCGCTGGTCGCCGAGCACCTCGACATCGAGCGGATCCTCGCCGTCGCGCGGCCCGCCGGCTGAAGCCGTGTTGCCCGGCCGGCGTCCGGGTCAGGCCTGCGAGAGCCGGGGCACCCGGATCAGGCTGCCGTGGCTGCGCGCGATGATCACGCCGCCGACGCACGCCGCGCCGCCGACGATCGCGAGCGCCGGCGGGATCTCGCCGAGGAAGGCCCAGCTCAGCCCGATCGCGACCGGCGGGACGAGGTACGTCGTTGCGCCGAGCCAGCCGGCGCTCGTGCGCGCAAGGGCGAACGCCCAGGTCGTGAATGCGATCGCGGTGGGGAACAGGCCGAGATAGGCGAGCCAGGCGACCGACTCGACCGGCGCCGTTCCAAGTTCGGCAGCAAGCTGCGGCGCGAACGGCGCGGTGACCAGGGCCCCCACGCCGCAGGCGAGCCAGGTCGCGCTGAGGGCTGAGGCACGCGCGAGAACGGGCTTCTGGAGGGTCACGCCGGCGGCGTACGCGGCGGCTGCGACGAGGCACAGCACGACCCCGGTCGTCGTGTCGGTTCCGCCCACGGTTCCGCCGGTCGTCGCAAGGCCGATGACGACCGCACCGCCGAACGCGACGACGCAGCCGGCCAGCAGGCGCGGCGGGAGCCCTTCCCGGAGGACGAGCCAGCCGAGGAGCGCGATGAGGATCGGTCCGACGTTCACGAGCATCGCCGCCGTTCCCGCGTCGACCAGGCGCTCGGCGCTGTTGAGGGCCAGGTTGTAGATCCCGAACCACACCACCCCGCACGCGGCGACGAGCAGGATGTCGCGTCCGCGAAGGAGGGCCTGCCGGCGCGCGCCCACGAGGACGCCGAGGACGACGAACCCGATCAGCAGGCGCCCGAAGGCCAGGGGCCCGGGCGAGAGGTCCGGTGCGACGGCGCGGATGCCGACGAAGGCCGATGCCCACAGCACGACGGTCAGCAACGCCGCGCCGAGGGCGAGCCAGTCGGTCGGGCGGGGCGGCGCCCCGACGGCCCCCGAGGCGAGGGCATAGCCGGTGCGGACGGGGCGCGTCCTCGACATGGGGCGTGTCCTCCGTGGGTCCTGGTTGCTCGGTACGGTGAACCAAACACGCGCCGTATGACACGGGTTGCAGATGACGCACGCGCCCACCACGCTCGGCGGCACGCGCCCACCACGCTCGGCGGCACGCGGCCCGGCACGAACGCGGTGGCCGGATGAGCGTGCGGACGGCCGCGCCGGGTCAGGATCTAATGGCGGGCCGACCTCGGGTGACGATCGAGACGCCGAACCGGCAAGCATTCGCGGCCTGCTCCCGGCAGCGGCTCGCGCCGTAGCGGGTCCCTCGCCCTTACGGCAGCGGCTCGTTGTCGATGAGCCGGGTCTCCCCGAAGCGGACGGCGAGCGACAGCAGGGCCGGCCCGTCGACCTGGTCCAGCTCCGCGAGCGTCGCCCCGTCGGCGACCGACACGTAGTCGACCCGGGCGAGCGGCTCGGCCGCCAGTGTCCCGCGCATGACCGCGCGGAGCGCTTCGGCCGACCGCTCGCCCGACCGCCACCTGGCGTGCGCCGCCAGCAACGCACGCCGGAGCGCCGGCGCCGCGGCCCGTTCGGGCGGCGACAGGTGGACGTTGCGCGACGACAGCGCGAGGCCGTCCGGCTCGCGGACGGTGGGGCAGGCGATCACCTCGGTCGGGATCGCGAGGTCGCGCGCCATCTGGCGGATGACCATCACCTGTTGGGCGTCCTTCTGGCCGAAGTACGCGCGCTCCGCGCGGACGACGTTGAACAGGATCGCGACGACCGTGGCGACCCCCTCGAAGTGCCCGGGGCGCGCGGCTCCCTCGAGCGGCTGGGCGACCGCGCCGACGACGACCGTCGTGTCGAAGCCGGCAGGATAGACCTCCTCGACCGGAGGCGCCCAGACGAGGTCGACGCCCTCCTCCTCGCAGATCGCGAGGTCGCGTGGCTCGTCGCGCGGGTAGCGGGTGTAGTCGGCCGCCTCGTTGAACTGGCGGGGGTTGACGAAGATCGTCACGACGGAGGTTGCGTTCCCGACCCGGGCGCGGGCCATGAGCGCCCGATGCCCGTCGTGGAGCCAGCCCATCGTGGGGACGACGCCGACCGGCCGCGCGACGGCCACCATCGCCTCACGCAGCTCGGACCGAGTCCGGAGGACCCGCGTCAAGTGCTAGAGATCGCGGTCGAGCGGGATCCCGCCGACGGGCATATCGCGCCGATCGCGGGACGCGGCCGCTCCGCGGTCCAGCGCCGATCGCCCCAGGACGTCGTCGAGCACCGCGTCCTCCATGCGGACCGTCTGCTCCGGCCCCGGGAACGTCCCGGCGGCGACATCGGCGGCGTAGGCGCGCGCGGCGCCGAGGATCGTCTCGCGCAGGTTGGCGTACGGCCGGGCGTGCTTCGGCTGCCAGTCGTCGAACCCGAGCAGGTCCGTCACGACCTGGACCTGGCCGCTGCAGCCCGCTCCCGCGCCGATCCCGATCGTCGGGATCCGGAGGCGCTCCGTGATCGCAGCCGCGAGCTGCTCGGGGACGAGCTCGAGGACGATCGAGAACGCGCCGGCCTCCTGGACTGCCAGCGCGTCGGCCAGCAGCGCCCGGGCCTGGTCGCGCGTCTTGCCCTGGACACGAACCTTGCCGATCGCGTTGATCGCCTGGGGCGTGAGTCCGATGTGGCCCATGACCGGGATGCCCGCCCGGACCATGGTCTCGATGACCCGGGCGCTCCGCACGCCGCCCTCGACCTTGACCGCCTGGGCGCCCGCTTCCCGGATGAACCGGCCGGCGTTCGCGACCGCATCGTCCGGCGTGGCGTACGACAGGAACGGCATGTCGCCCACGATGAGCGCGCGCTTCGCGCCGCGAGTCACCGCAGCGGTGTGATGGAGCATGTCCGCCATCGTGACCCGGAGCTCGCCGTCGTAGCCGAGCATGGCCCGGCCCAGCGAGTCGCCGACGAGGATGAACGGGATGCCGGCCTCGTCGAGGACCTTGGCGGTGGGGTAGTCATAGGCAGTGAGCATCGCGATCCGCTCGCCGTCGGCGTGCATCTTCGCGATGTCGACGACGGTCAGGCGGCGGACGGTCTCGGGCGTGGCACTCATCGACTGCTAGTCTGCGCGGCCGCGTCGCGCTCGTCCAGCGCTGCGGCGATCCGATCGAGGAGCCGATCGGCGACCACATGCTTCGGGAGGAGCGGCAGCTCCTCGGCCGCACCGTCGCGCGCGAAGATCGTGACCCGGTTCGTGTCGCTGCCGAAGCCGGAGCCTGCCTCCGCCACGTCGTTGCCGACGAGCAGGTCGACGCCCTTGCGGCGGAGCTTGTCGGGCGCCCGCTCGAGCGACCCGGTCTCGGCGGCGAAGCCGACCAGGACGGGTCGGGGGTGCAGGCCGGCCGCGAGGGCCGCCGCCTCGGCGAGGATGTCCTCGGTCGGCTCGAGCTCGAGCGTGAGCCCCTCTTCCCGGGCGAGCTTGCGGTCGGCCGCGCGGCGCGGTCGGAAGTCGGCCACCGCGGCGGCCATGACGAGCGCATCGGACCCGGGCAGGGCGTCGAGGACGGCTGCCCGCATGTCGGCCGTCGATTCGGCCTGCACGACCGTCGCGTCGCCGGGCGGCGGGACTGTCATGCTCGCGGCGACGAGCGTGACAGCGGCGCCGCGGTCCAGGGCCGCGCGGGCGACCGCGACGCCCATCCTGCCGCTCGACCGATTGCCGATGAAGCGGACCGGGTCGATCGGCTCCTGCGTGCCGCCGGCGGTGACAACGATCCGGCGGCCCGCGAGGTCGGCCTCGCGGGCGCCTTCGACATGCGGCGGGCGCGCCGCCGGGTCCGGCGCCCGGACCGGTCGATCGCCGATCGCCGCCACGACCGCGTCGACGATCCGGGACAGGTCGGCGAGCCGGCCCACGCCCACCGCGCCGGAGGCGAGCGGACCGCTCTCCGGCTCGACGATCACGTAGCCGAACTCGTCGCGCACCAGCCGGACGTTCGCCTGCGTCGCGGGATGCGCGTACATGTCGCCGTCCATCGCCGGCGCGACGACGACCGGTGCGGTGCTCGCCAGGCAGGTCGCGGTGACGACGTCCGACGCGAGCCCGTGGGCCATCGCGCCGAGCCAGTGGGCGGTGGCCGGTGCGACGACGATGGCGTCGGCCGCGTCGGCGACGACGATGTGGCCGATCCGTCCGTCCGGCATGAGATCGAGGATCTCGGACTCGACGGCGTGGCGGCTGAGCGCGGCGAGCGTCAGCGGCGCGACGAAGCGCGTGGCGCTCGGAGAGAGGAGGGCGACGACCTCGGCGCCCTCGCCGGTCAGGAGGCGGAGCAGCTCGACCGACTTGTAGGCTGCGATCGAGCCGGTGATCCCGAGCGCGACGAGGCGGCCGGCGAGGCGGCCTCCGGCAGGCGAATTCCCGCCGCCCTCCGAGGGCGTCACGGCAGGCCGAGCTCGAGCGGCTCGCCCCCGGACACCTCGGCGTGGAGGATCGCGAGGCCCTTCAGCGTGAGCTCCGGGTCGATCGCGTCGACACCCTCGATGCCGCGCGCCCAGGGCGCCGCCGACAGCCCGCCGGTGAGGATCGCGCGGACGTCGCGCGGCTCGATGCCGGCCACGTCGGCCAGCTCGCGGCGGACGCGCGCGAGGAGCCCGGATGCGAGCGCCTGGTAGCCGAAGATCGTGCCCGCCTGCATCGCGGAGACGGTGTCGCGGCCGATCGCCCGGTCCGGGGTACGGAGCTCGATCCGCGGCAGCTTCGCGGTTCGCGTCGCGAGCGCCTCGAGACCCAGCTCGAGGCCGGGTGCGATCGCGCCCCCGACGTAGGCCCCGTCGGCGGCCACGCAGTCGAGCGTGGTAGCCGTCCCGAAGTCGACCACCACGGCAGGAGTGCCGTACAGCCGCTGGGCGGCGAGCGCGTTGACGAGCCGGTCGGCCCCCACATCGCCGGGCCGGTCGAGCCGGATCGCGATCGGCACCGTGCCCGCGCCGGCGACGAGGAGTGGGCGTTCACGGCGGGCCGCCACGGCCTCGAGGGCGGCGGTCAGGGCCGGCACGACCGAGGCGCAGGCAATCGAGCCGACGTCGGCGAACGAGAGGTCGTCGAGCCGGAGGAGGCCGTCGAGCAGGACTTCGAGCTCGTCGGCCGTCGACCGGGGATGGGTCCCCGCGCGGCGCGTCGCGACGAGCGTCCCGTTCCGGACGAGCCCGGTCGTGACGTTCGTGTTGCCGATGTCGACGGCGAGCAGCATGGCCGGATGATACGCGGCGGCCCGTCGCCGGCCGGGGTGGCTGCGGTACCATCAGTGCCGACGCATCCCCGCTGCCCGCCCACGAAGGAGCGTCCCGTGACGACCGAACCGCCCGCGAAGTTCTTCGTCAACCAGGGCCTCGTGTCGAGCCGCCAGGACATGCTCCACGTCCTGCGGCCCCTCCTCAAGCAGACGGTCACCTACCGCTACCTCCGTGGCCGCGACGTCGTCGCCCACGGCACCGGCTGGGTCGAGCGGATCGTGACAGACCAGCCGGACGTGTCGACGTTCTTCACCCCGCTGTCGATCACGCTGAACATCGATTCGTTCGAGCATCTCGAGTTCGAAACCCGGCCCGACCAGCTCCTCGTCTACGCGCTCGTCCAGGGCGACGAGCGGGTCGTCGTGGAGTTCGCACCGGTCGGGCCGGCCGACGGCGGATCGCCGTTCGAGCCGCGCCAGCTCGCGTTCGACACGAGCGGGTTCGTGCAGATGGAGCTGCCCAGCCTCGACTCGCTGGAGGCGGAGTAGCGGAGCGGGAGGCAGCGGAGGGATGCAGGTCGGCCGTGAGGGCGGTCGACCCGGGATGGTGAACACGGCGCGGTCCGAGCCGCCCGGCTCCCGGCGCGTCGACACGATGAGAGGGTGAGGATGGCCCAGGCGGAACCACGGTCGAGCGCGTCAGGCGGCGCGATCGCCGACTACTTCAAGTTCGCCGAACGGGGAACGGATCTCGGGACCGAGGTGAAGGCCGGCGTGACCACCTTCATGGTCATGGCCTACATCCTGCTCGTGAACCCGAGCATCCTCGCCAACATGTTCGGGGCCCCAGGCTCGGCGGAGGCCAACGCGTTCATCCCCGCCGCGTCCGCTGCGACGGCGCTCGTCGCCGGCGTGATGACGATCGCGATGGGAATCGTGGCCAACGCCCCACTCGCCCTGGCGGCCGGCCTCGGGATCAACGGCGCCGTCGCCTTCGGGCTCGTCCTCACGAACGCCCTGACGCCGGCCGGCGCGATGGGCGTCATCGTTCTCGAAGGCCTCGTCGTCCTGGTGCTCGTTCTCGTCGGCCTGCGCGAGGCGATCATGCAGGCGGTCCCACTGTCGCTCAAGCGGGCGATCGGCGTCGGGATCGGCCTGTTCATCCTGTTCATCGGCTTCATCGATGCCGGGATCATCGTCAAGACACTCGGTTCGTCGGCCGAGAACCCGGTGCCGGTCACGTTCGTCTTCCCGACCGAGCCCGCCCACTTCGTGTTCTGGCTCGGCCTGACCATCACGATCATCCTGTGGGCGCGAAAGGTGCCCGGCGCGCTGCTGATCAGCATCCTGGTCACGACCGTCGTGGCGATTGCGGTCGGGATCCAGCGCCTGCCCGAGACCTTTGTTGCGACGCCGGACTTCTTGACGCTCGGGGCCTTCGACCTCACCAACGTCTTCACCGTGCTCGGCACGCTCGCGGCGGTCCTCACGATCTTCAGCTTCATGCTGACCGACTTCTTCGACACGATGGGCACGGCCACCGCAATCAGCGAGCAGGCCGGTCTGACCGATGAGGAGGGCCAGCCCGAGAATGTCGGGCGGATCCTGCTCGTCGACTCGATCGCGGCCGCGGCCGGCGGTGCCGCCGGGATCAGCTCCAACACGAGCTACATCGAGAGCGCAGCCGGCGTCGCCGAGGGAGGTCGGACCGGCTTCACCTCGGTCGTCACCGGGGTGCTCTTCCTCGTCGCGATTCTGCTGACGCCGCTGGCGGTGCTCGTGCCGTACGTCGCGACCGGGCCGGTGCTCGTGTTCGTCGGCTTCCTGATGGTCAGCCTCATCAAGGACATCGACTTCGGGGAAATTGAGGAGGGGCTCCCGGCGCTGTTCGGGCTCATCCTCATGCCCCTTACGTTCAGCATCACGGTGGGCATCGGGGCGGCGTTCGTCACCCACGTCGTCGTCAAGATCGTCCGCGGCAAGCTCGCGGAGGTTCATCCGCTTCTCTGGGCGGTGGCCATCGCCTTCGGCGTGTATTTCCTCCAGAACTGGATCAACGCGTACATCTGATCAGTCCCCGGACTCCTTCGGCCGGCGCCCACGCGGGCGCCGGCCCTGGTCGTCTGCTCATCGCTGACGGCACCAAGCCCCGGGGTTTCCACAGGTGCCGGGACCGTTCAGCCAGGCGATGACGCTGGGAGGGCCAGGGAGCATCACATCCAGGGCAAGGGAGGGCACAAGCCCAACCACCGCCCGCCCGGCTCCATCTTGTGGCCCGATCCGGGCCAAGGTGATGGTGGGAGGGCCAAGACCGGGCACAAGGCCGGCGATTCGCTCGCTTGTCGCCCGGCTACCGGCGGATATGACGGTGGCACCATCACGGCCGGTCGCAAGGGCAGGAGGACGGCTGGCGAACGTTTGCCCAGGCGCCTGGGGACGCGCGCACGGCCGCGCCCCACGGCCGTGCCCCACGGCCGCGCTCCACGCCCGCGCTCACGCCGCGCCCCACGGCCGCGCTCCACGCCCGCGCTCACGCCGCGCCCCACGGCCGCGCCCCACGGCCGCGCTGTCGGCCTCACTGCCTCGATCGGCTACCATCGCGAGCGATGTTCCAACGAACCGCGCTGACGTCCGGGCCGCGCGTCATCAGCGCCCGGCACCCGGGCGCTCGCTCGATCTCGATCGCCGCGTACGTCCTTGCCGGCTCGCGTCTCGAGGCGCCGGGCCAGATCGGCGTCGCCCACTTCATGGAGCACCTGACCTTCAAGGGAACGGCCGCGTTCCCCACCACGCGGGCGATCTCCGAGGCGATCGAGGGCGTCGGCGGCTCGTTCAACGCCGCGACGGACCGGGAGACGACGGTCTACTGGGTGCGCGTGCCGCGCCGCCAGGCCGACCGTGCGATGGACGTCCTCGGCGAGCTCATCGTCCGCCCCAGGCTCGAGTCCCACGAGATCGACCAGGAGCGGGCGATCATCGTCGAGGAGATCCGCTCGTACCTCGACGATCCCGCCGAGTACTGCCAGATCCTCTTCCAGCAGGCGATGTTCGGGATCGGGCCGCTGGGGCGCGAGATCTGCGGCGAGGAAGACGACATCCGGGCGCTGCCGGAAGCGACGATCCGCGCCTTCTGGCGCGCGATGTACCGGCCCGCGAACACCGTCATCGCCGTCGCCGGCGACGTCGAGCACGAGGAGGTCTGCGGCCTCGCCGCGCGAGCGTTCGGGAGCGGCAACGGGAGCGTCCCGGCCTACGCTCCTGCTCCCTCCCTGCCGGCCGGGGAGCGCGTTCTTGCCGGGCGGCGCGACACGACCCAGGCACAGGTCAGCCTCGGGGTGCCGGCGCTGCGCCGCGACCACCCTGATGCCTGGACGCTCGCCGTTCTCAACGCGCTGCTCGGCGACGGGATGAGCAGCCGCCTCTTCCAGGCCGTGCGCGAGGAGCTCGGCCTCGCCTACGACGTGTCGTCGGGGCTCGTGGAGTACGCCGATGCCGGCGCGCTCGAGATCAGCGCCGGCGTCGACACGGAGCAGGTGCCGGCGGCGCTCGAGGCGATGCTGGTCGAGCTCGCCCGACTGCGCGACGAGCCGGTGCCCGCCGACGAGCTCGGGCGCGCCAAGGCGTACCTGGGCGGCGGCCTCGAATTGAGGATGGACGACACGCGCCACCTCGCATCGTGGGTCGGCGGCCAGGAGGCGCTCCACGATCGGGTCCTCACGCTCGACGAGGCGCTCGCCGCGATCGAGGCCGTCGACGCGCCGTCGATCCAGCGCCTGGCCGGCGAGCTGTTCCGCGACGATGCGCTGCGCCTCGCGGTCGTGGCCCGCCCCCGCGTCCTGCGCGGGCTCGAGCGCCATCTCCACCTCCCCCGGGGTGGGGCATGACGTCACGGACCGACGCCGACGAGCGGCCGCTCGACCTCGCGCTCGCCGGCCTGCACCTGCGGACCGGCAGCCTCGGCCTCGCCCGGGCCGAGCTCGAGGCCATGGCCGGCGCCGGCGTGCTGGATTCGGACGGCCTCGCCGACCTCGCCGAGGCGCGCTGGCGGACCGGCGACCTGGCCGGTGCGGGTGATGCCGCCCGGGCGCACCTCGGGGGAGACGGCTCGTCCCTCGTCGCACTCGTCGTCGCGGCCGAGGCGATGGCGGCGCTGGGCCGCGCGGCCGAGGCGCGCTCGCTCGCGACCCGGGCGATCGAGCGGCTCGACGGCCGGCTCGACGAGATCTTCGCCGGGATGCCGCGCAGCCCGATCTGGCCGGCCGACCGCCACGACGAGACCCCCGCGTCGGAGGAGCCGGGAGTCGAGGCCGTGGCTCCGGCCGAGGGCGAGTTCGAGCCCGCCGCCTCCGACGCGGATCGGGCGCTCGATTCCGCCCGCGCCGCGCTCGATGCGGGAGATCTCGCCGGCGCGGCGATCCAGCTCGCAGTCGCCGTGCGGTTGGCGCCGCTCCTGGCCCCGGCGGTGCTCGAGCTCGCGGCCGGTCACCGATCGCCCGGGCTCGACCTCGTCCGCGGCGACGCGCTGCTCGCGCTCGGCCGCGAGAGCGAGGCGCAGCGCGCGTGGGCGGACGCGGCCGAGGGTGCCCGCGGCTGACGGAGCCCGCCGCTGACCCGGTCTGCGCTTCGCCGGCGCACGGGCCCCATCCTCCGGCTTCGGACTCGCAGGCTCCGCCACCCGATCACCCCGCGGACGGTATCGTTCTCACGCTCAATCTCACCACGCAGTACGGGTGCACAGTGATCGAACGGACCCTCGTCCTCGTCAAGCCTGACGGCGTGCAGCGCCTCCTGACGGGGCGGATCCTCGCCCGCTACGAGGAGCGCGGCCTCAAGCTCCTCGGCCTCAAGCTCGTCCGCGTCTCGCACGCCCTCGCCGAGCGGCACTACGACGTGCACCGGGAGAAGCCGTTCTTCGGCGGCCTGGTCGCGTTCATCACGAGCGGTCCGCTCGTCGCCGCGGTCCTCGAGGGGCCGGACGCGATCGCAATCGTCCGGGCAATGAACGGGGCGACCCGACCGCACGAGGCGGCACCGGGCTCGATTCGCGGCGACTTGGCCGTCGAGACGGCGCAGAACCTCGTCCACGGTTCCGACAGCGCCGAGACCGCGGAGATGGAGATCGCCCTCTGGTTCCGCCCGGATGAGCTGATCGACTACGAGCGGGCGATCGACGCCTGGGTGCTCGCCCCGGCCGACTAACGACGAGCAGCGACGAGCAGCCCGGGAACGGCGGAGCGAGTCCGGGGACGGCGGGCCCGCTACGGAGCCGGGCCCAGTGGCACGAACGACGGTGCTTCCGGGGACGGCGAGCCGACCCTCGGCGGACTCTGGAGGGGGCTCTCGAGCGGGCTCCCG
>Ga0326597_10009272_pt1 | contig 13210 bp, 8 predicted proteins | sample RVTome_12_FD_203789 | JGI IMG/M metagenome (GOLD analysis project Ga0326597, IMG submission 203789) | Soil microbial communities from uranium-contaminated site in the Upper Colorado River Basin, Wyoming, United States - RVT100D185 | ecosystem: Environmental > Terrestrial > Soil > Contaminated >... | reverse complement strand
CCCCGGCGCGAGGCAAACCATGCCTGTCGAACGCCCGGTTGGCGTCGCGCGCCTCCTCGCGGTGGCTTGCGTGTTCCTCGGGATCGCGGCAGCCCTTGTACCGTGGGCCGCCACGCGATGTACGACGTGTTCGCCATCGCGCCGTACTTCGCCAGCGGGTACCTTGACCCGCCCTACAAGAAATGACGACAGCCCCTAGCCGCTCACGAGCCGGAGGATGTACTCCTCGACGCCCTTGAACTCCTCGGTCCGCCCAGACCACGACTCGAGCACCCGCGAATACGCGGCCTCAATGTTCCGGAGGACCTCTGCCATGCGCGCCTCGAGGTTCCGGCCGTTGCGGCCCCGCGCGAAGACGACGAGCACGCTCTGGAGGCCGTGGACCATGTGGATCCGATGCTCGCCGTACTTGAGCTCCTGGAGGTTCCCGTTCTTCGACCGGAGGGCGTCCGCAACGAAGTTCCGGACCGCCATGAGCATCCCGCTCGCGATGTCCGAGTCGACGTCGGGCCGGAGCGTCGTGGAGTAGTGGCATATCAGGATTCCCGAGTTGTGGAGCAGGAACACGTCGTCGATCGTCGCGCGCCGACGGGGCAATACGTCCATGTACCCTAGGAGGAGGAACAGAAGGAAGATCGCCGCGAGGGCTGAGATCCACAGGAAGACGACTTCCCATCCCGCGTCCGACAGACCGCCGGGGATACGGGCCGTCATGTCCGCGTCGACCGATCCGGCCGCCCACACGATCCCGTCCTCTCGCTCGAATGCGAGGCTCGCGTGGGCCCGAATGACCTCCTGATCCACGACGCGCGCGCTCACCTCGAGCCGGACGCTCACGATCCCTTCGCCCGGCGCCGCGGGCGCGAACGACCATGCGTACGTCGTCCCGTTCGTGAAGGTCCACGGGACCGTGCTCGTGACGAGGAGCGCCTTGTCGGGTAGGGTGAGGTTCATCCAGAGCCGGGTCGCCGCCTCGTTCCCCGTGTTGTTCCAGCGGAGGACGAGGTCCACCGTGTCTCCCGGGGCCACATCGGTCACGGTCGACTCGAGGTCGAGGGAGAACCGCGGCGTCACCACGACCGTGCTGACCGCGGACGTCGAGGGCCTCAAGGCGACCCCCGAGGCGTTCGCGAGGGCGGCACCCGCGAGAGTCTCGAGACGCGCGCCAGGGAGGCTGTCCGCCGCGACGCGGAGGCCCAGCGACGCGCTCCGCGGGCCCGGGGCGAGGTCCGCCATCTCATATCGGGCCCAGCCGGCGCCATTCGATGTGGGAGGGGGCGACGCGGTCTCGACGGCCGCGTCGAGGGGCAGCGTGAGGTTGAGCCAGACCCGGGAGGCCGTCTCGTCGCCCGTGTTGTTCGCGTACACGGTGATCGTCACGACGTCCCCCGGACGGGCTGCGGACCGCGACGCGATCGCCTCGACGGACACGCTCGGGCCGTGGATCGCCGCGACCCCGGCGGCCGTGCGCGAGGCGAACGAGTGGCCCGCGCCGTCCGTGTACGCCGCGTCGAGGCGGAGGGTGAGTCGATCTCCCGGCCAGGCCGCGGGATCCGCGCGGACCGTCACGTTGAACACGTACGTCTGAGCCGTCACGTTGCGGAACTCCCACGACGTCGGGCCCGTGGACGTGCCTCCCGCGGACGCCGCGTCGTCCCCTAGGATAGCGATCCGGGGACCCGGGGTCGCGTTGAGCCACAGGAACGCCGCGGTCCCCGAAGCCAGGTTGAAGAAGGACACGGTGAAGTTGAACGTCTCGCCGGGCGCGACGTGGGCGGGGACCGGCGTCGCCGCGACCCGAATCACCGGAACGAGTACAGACACGGTCGCGACGTCCTGGGACGCGGCCTCCGCCGCGCCGTCTGCGTCCGTGTAGTTGAGGAACGCCCAGGCGAACAGAGACTGTCCGTCGAAGTATGTCCGGTTCGGCAGGACCTCGACCCACACGGTCATCCGGTGGGGGCCCGGTGCGAGATCCTGGAAGGTCCATGCGAGGAATCCCATGGGTACGCCGTCCTCGAGGGCCGCATCGTCCGCGACGTACCCGAGGCCCGGGGCCAAGTCCACATCGATCCGCGCGGTCGATGCGACGTCGTTCCCCGAGTTGTTGAAGTACAGGTCGACGGGCACGACGGCCCCCGGGTCCACGGGCCGCAGGCCCGGCTCGACCTCGAGGAGCAGGGAGGGGCCCGAGATCCCGAACGCCTTGAAGAACAGGTCCTCGCCCGTCCCGTTCGTCCACGCGCCCGCGGCGTCGTCCCAGAGCTTGGCCTCCCCGGACGCGTACCCGCCCGGGCTGTTCATGGCCCACTCGTACGCCTTGGGCCTGGGCTGGGCGTCCTCCGCGACGATCCAGTAGCGCCGGCCCGCGATCAGGTTCACCCAGGGATAGAATCCGAAGGGGATCCAGGTCCAGTTCTGCTGGCCCTGCCTCGCCGTGCTCGCGAGGACGGCCCCGGGCACGTTCCCCGCGTCGGCCGTCACGAACACCTGGAGGATGTCGGGCGGGTTCGACTCGGGCTGGTCGAACATGAACAGCTCGAGGTGGGTGAGCAGGAAGCTCGTGCGGGCCACGAACGACTGCGCCGCACGGCCGTTCACCCACACGTTCGCGAACGAGTTGTCCCACGTGGCCGGGGCGTATGCCTCCCGGAGGACCTCGGGGGAGGCTCGCGCGGACCCGCCGAACCACCCGATGGCTCCCGCTCCCACGATGAGGAGGGCGAGGGCGCATCCTAGCACGGGCTGGTGGGCCCGGCCGGACCTCCCCCCGAACGGGAGCCCCGGGGTCGTCACGTGATCGGTAGGGCCCGGGGGTCGTCGGGTGGTGCCTAAGCCTTGTCGTCGCGGAAATCCCGGATGATAACAGGACGTGCGGGGGCGCGGCGCGTCGTTCCTGATTCTCACGTCGGGGAGCGTCGGCCGCGCCGCACGCGCACGGCGAGCCGGGATCCGGCCCCGTGGACGAGCCCCGCGACCCCGAACGCGGGCAGGCTCGCCCCTACCGGGCTCGCGAGGAGGGGCCCCAGCCACATGACTCCCGTCCCGGACAGGCCGACGCCTGCGATCGCGACGTAGACGGCGACCCCGAAGCCCCACGCGACGAGGGCGGTGGGGCGCACGGCCGGGGCGCCGCCTGCGTACTCCTCGGCCCCGTACGTCCGCCGGACGACCTGGTCCGCCACCATCACGCCGAGGAGCGGGACGAACACGCCGCCGATGAACAGGAGGAACCCCTCGTACAGGGGTGCGAAGGATGGCCAAGCGCTCGCGAGCACGGAGCCCGCGAGGAAGCTCGCCGCCGCGACCCCGATCACGAGGGTGCGCTGGCGCGCCCGGGGGGCGACGTTCTGGGCGCTCACCGCGGTGCTGTACACGTTCGCGAACGCATTGTCCGTCTCGTCCACGATGATCACGAGCAGGACGAGGGCGCCGAGGACGGTCCCCACGATCGCTTCGAGGAACGTGACGGGCCCGAGGCCCGGGTCCGCGAGGCCGAACACGACGAGGACGGCCGCTCCGAGGAAGAAGAACCACGAGTTGCTCAGCGTGTACCCGATGAACGTCCCCGCGAAGCTGCCCGCCGGGCGGGCCGCGAAGCGGTTGTAGTCCGCGACGAGGGGCCACCAGGAGATCGGCATGGCGATCACCAGGTCCAGGGCGAGGCCGAGCGGGCGCTCGCCCGCTCCCTGGGGCGCGAAGAACGCCGCCGGGAACGCCGGGTCCGAGAGGACCGCGTATGTGAGCCACGCCGTGCTACCGATCACGAGCCACACGGCGACCCGCTCGAGCCACGTGCGGATCACGACGAGGGGCCCCCCGAGTGCGAGGAGCCCGACCCACACGGCGAGCACGGCGATCCACACGTATGTCGTGGCGGGGCCCAGGACGGGTCCCGTGACGATCGAGAGCCCGAGACCCATGATCATGAGCTCGAGGGACGCCCACCCGAGGAGCTGGAACGCGTTGAGCCCGCTCGGGATCCACGAGGCCCGCGCGCCCAGGACGGGACGGAGGCTTACCATGGTCGGGACGCCGTGGCGCGCGCCGGGGAGGGCCGCGGCGGCGAGCATGAGGGATCCGATCACGGACCCGGCCACGCTCACGAGGAGGACCTCGAACAGGCTCAGCCCGTACAGGAGGACGAGGAGCGCGCCCGCGAACAGGACGAGGAGCCCGACCCCGAGGCTGAACCAGAGGACTCCCAAGTCGACCGCGCGGAGGCGGCGTTTCTCCGGGGGCACGGGATCCGCGCCCCACGCCTCGGGCTGGCGGAGCCAGCGCATCCCCGCCGCGAACCGCCCCGCGTTACTTAACCCTGCGCGAATCGCGGCCCGCTCTGGGGAATTTCTCGCGGGAGCGGCGCAAGGCGGTCACGAGGGGCAGCTCCTTCCCCGCGAGGAAGCTGATCAGGGCGCCGCCTCCTGTGCTCACGTGGTCGATCCCGTTCGCGAGCCCGAGCCGCTCGACGGCCGCGACCGTGTGGCCCCCGCCGACGACCGTGAATGCGTCCGCCTCGGCCACCGCGGTGAACAACTCGCGCGTGCCCACGGAGAACTCCTCGATCTCGAACACGCCCGCAGGGCCGTTCATGATGATCGTTTTGGCCCGCCCGACCTCGTCCGCGTAGTGGGCGATCGTATCGAGCCCGATGTCCACGATGGGGAGGGTCGCGGGCAGCTCGGACGTCCGGACCGGACGGCGGCGTCCCCGGTCGTTCAGGACGACGTCCGCAGGCACGAGAATCCGGTCCCCGTGCGCCTTCAGGAGCGTCCGGGCCCGGGGCACGAGGTCCGCGTACCCGGCCACCTGGTTCTCCAGGAAGGAGACGGTCGGCGCCCCCGGGTCCAGCCCCTTCGCATGGAGGAACAGGTGCGCGACCCCCCCCGTCGTGAGGACCCGGTCGACGATCCCGCGGTCGAGCATGTGCTCCGCGATGTCGAGGCTGTCGTCCACCTTGATCCCGCCGAAGATCGCGATCTTCGGACGCTCCTGGCTCTCCAGGGCGCGGGTCACGTTCACGAGCTCCCGCTCCATGACCCGGCCCGCGAGCGTGGGCAGCACCTCGCTGAAGCCGACCAGGCTGGGCTGGGCTCGGTGGGCCGCCGCGAAGGCGTCCAGGACGAACGCGTCCGCGAGGGGCGCGAGCCGTTGGACCATGTGGGACCTCGCCATCTTCTCGACCTTCGCGTCCGCCAGGGCCTCCTCCTCCGCGTAGAACCGGGTGTTCTCGAGCAGGACGACCTCGCCCTCCTTGAGCCCGCGGACCGCCTCGATCGCGTGCCGGCCGTACAGGCTGTCCACGTACCGGACCGGGATGCCTAAGATCGAGGACAGGTGGTCCGCGTGGACCTCGAGGGCCGTGAAGTCGTCCTTGCCAGGCCGGGACTGGTGCGCGAGGACGGCGACCTTGGCGTCCCGCAGGTCCCAGAGGGTCGCCGCGTGCTCCCGGATCCGGGCGTCGCTCAGGAGTCGGCCCGTCGCGGGGTCGATCGGCGAGTTGATGTCCACGCGGACAAGGACGGTCCGGCCCGCGAGGTCGAAATCGTCCATCGTGAAGAAGTCGCGGGCCATCGCGCGCGAGACAGAAACCGCGAGGGTAATAGCCTTTTGTGTGGCCCCGCGTCCGCTAGCTTTTTCCTCCTGTGCGGACCTGCCCCGGCGGTGGCATTCCGGCTCGAACGGGACCTGTACGGCCCCGTCGCCGCGTGGCTCGCCGACGCCGGGTTCGTCGTGTCTGGCGAGATCCGCGTCGCGGGCCGCCGGGCGGACCTCGTCGGCTGGCGCGAAGACGGCGTCGCGGCCGTCGAGACGAAGCTCGCCGACTGGCGGGGTGCGTTGCGCCAGGCGATCGCGTATCAGGTCGCGGCCGACTGGTCGTGGGTCGCGATGCCCCTCCCCGGGGCGGCCCGCGCGCACCGCGACCGGTGGCGGTTCGACGCGGAGGGGGTCGGGCTCCTCGCCGTGGACGCGTCGGGACACGTGAGGACCGTGCTCCCCGCGGCCGATTCGCGGCGCCTGCTGCCGTTCGCACGGGACGGCGTCCGGCCCGTCGAGACCCTCGTGTCGCGCAAGGGCCTCCCGTTATCAACGCGGGAAACTAGCTTGGAACCTTTTTAGCCACGGCGCCCGAATGAGCGCTCGACCGAGGGACATCTACGCCCCAGGACCTCCTTCTCCCAGAGGGGAAACTCATCCGCACGACGAGGGGCGGGACGAGCGCCCTCAAGCAGCTCCTGCTCGATCTCAAGAAGTACTCGTTCTCGGGCTACGTCCGCACGGTCCGCATCGCGAAGGCCGCCCGGTCGGAGGGCGTCGTGCTCCTCGGGGGCGGGAACCCGGAGGCGAGCATGCACCAGAAGGCCGGCGTGCGCCTGAAGGGCCGGGCCGCACTCAAGCAGGTGTGGCAGGACTCGTACGACGACGCGTGCGCGATCGAGCTCCACGCCCGCGTGGACATGGACGGCCTCCTGAAGGAATACGCGGACGCGGTCCTCGAGCGTCCCGCGAAGGTCATGCGGAAGCCGAAAGTGCCCCAGCCCGTGGGCCGCACGGAGGTCGAGCGCGAGCTCCGGCATTGGAAGGAGGCCGGCTACGACGTGTCCTCCGTGGAGGCGTCCCTCGCGGGCGACCCCGCCTCCCTCACGATCCCGTTCCTCTCCATGAAAGAGGCGATCAAGAGGGCCGAGGCCGTCGCAGACACCTTGCTCGGCCTGGACGTGAGCGGCTTCGAAGCGCGCGCGGCCGCGATCCGCGAGAAGCTCCGGAACCCTCTCGGGCATCCCGACATCGACGCGGACGTCGAAAGCCTGCGAGACGCGATCGACAGCCGGCGGCAGATTGACGCGCGCCGCGATGCCGAGGCCGCGCGGGAGCGGGACTCCGCGGAACGGACGCGCAAAGTCGTCCAGCTCGTGATGAAGCAGAAGGCGTTGTCCTCCGAGGAGGCTCCGACGTCCACGGAAGACGTCGAGAAGGCCCTCGAGGCGCATACGCCCGTGGCCGACGAGTCGACCCATCTGATCGAGCAGTACACGTTCGACACGTTCGTGATCGGCCCGAGCAACCGGTTCGCCCAGGCGGCGGCCCTCGCGGTCTCGAAGGGCAAGGAGAAGGGCTACAACCCCCTCCTGATCACCTCGGGCCCGGGCCTCGGGAAGACCCACCTGCTCCACGCGATCGGCAACGGCCTCCTCGGCCGGCGCAAGGACAAGAAGATCTTGTACATGAGCGGCGAGGCGTTCGCGAACGAGTTCCGGGCCGCCGGCGAGCCGGCCGGCCTCGCGACCTTCCGTGCGAGGGTCCGCGGGGTGGACTGCCTCCTCCTCGACGACGTGCAGTTCCTAAGCGGCCGGACGGACGTCCAGGAGGAGCTGTTCCATGCGTTCAACGACCTGTACAACGCGGACAAGCAGATCGTGATGGCGAGCGACCGGGCGCCCAAGGCGATCCCGGACCTGGACGAGCGGCTCGTGTCGCGGTTCGAGTCGGGGCTCGTCGCGGACATCCGCGCGCCGGAGAAGGAGACCCGGATCGCGATCCTCGCGCTCCGTGCCCGGGACGGGAACCACGACGTGGGCCCGGAGGTCCTCGAGATCATCGCGGACCTCGTCGAGGACAACGTGCGGGAGCTCGGGGGCGCGTTCAACCGGGTCGTCGCGTTCTCGTCCCTCATGGGCCGGCCGATCACCGAGGAGCTCGCGAAGGAGGTCCTACGAGAGGCCGGAGGGCCCGTCGCGGGCGAGACGGTCCGGCACGAGGACGCGGCGAGGGACCTCTCCCCGGGCCGGAGCTACCTCGTGGAGGAGGACCGCCCGATCGCGGCGTTCCGGCTCTTCGGGAAGGCGCTCCAATCGGGGCATGGAGGCATGGTGATCACGCGGACGAACCCGCGACGGGTCCGCGAGGCCCATGACCTCGAGGCGGACCGGACCCTCTGGCTCACGGACCGGGAAGGGAGCGCGGAGGACACGATCGCGCCCGTGCTGGAGCGGATCGTGTACGAGATCGACGAGTTCTTCTCGAAGCGGCCCGGGGCGGCCCTCATGATGGACGGGCTTGAATACCTCGTGTCGAACAACTCGTTCGAGGCGGTCCTCAAGTTCGTACGGCGGGTCGTCGACTCGGTGTCCGAGGGCCGATCCATCTTCCTGATCTCCCTCGGGCCCGCGACGCTGAAGGAGCAGGAGGTCAAGATGCTCGAGCGGGAGATGGAGGTCCTCCGCTTCGGTTGAAGCCCTCGGGTCCGGGCTAGGCCACTTCCTTCCGGAACTCCTTCAGGTACCGCATCGCCTCACGCCAGTCCTCGCGTTTCGCGTGGACGCTCGCGGCCTTGAGGATCCCGATCGGTTTCGAGAGGTCGGACCCTCGGACTTTCATGTCCAGGAGTCGGTTCCTCGCCTTCCGCATCTCCTCTTGGACGAAGACGGGGAGGTCCCTCGAGAGGCGATCTCTCGCGGCCTTCGCGGATCGCAGGGCGCTCGCCTGGTCCCGTCGCGCCATCGCCTCCCGCCCCTGTCGGATCAGGCGGTCCGTCTCCCGCACGTCCATCCCGAGGCTCCGGGCCTCCGCGAGGAGCCGGTCGTCCTCGTCGAGGGCATCCTTCGCCGTGATGTAGTCTCGGGAGCCGCTCTGGAATCCCTTCGTGGCGGTCTGGAGCTGGTCGAAGGCCGCGTCGTAGTTGCCCGCCTCGAGTCGGTCGATCGCCTCTTGGAGGATCTTCTCCACGTTCGCGGACTCCGCGCTCGGGCCCGCTCGGTTCAGCTCCATGACGAACGCCTCGATCCGGCCCGCGATCGATTCCGTGAACGCGATGTCGAGCGCGTGTTTCGCCTCGTTGATTATCCGCACGGCGCGCTCGATGTCCCGCTGCTTGCCCGCCCCGATCGCTTCGTTGATGAGCCGCTTCTCCGCTTCGATCTCCAGGCCGAGTCGCTTCGCGGAGACGAGGAGTGTCTTCACGTCGTTCACGAGCTTCGGGAGCTCACGGTACATGAGTTTCCGGTCTCCGCTGGGCGTGGGGATCGCGGCGTCCCGCTTCGCGAGCCGGACGACCGCGAGGCGGTCTTTGAGGCCGATCCCGATCGCGGGGCCCTTCGGAGTCCCCGGGCGCGGAACCGCGGTGGCCGTTGGGACCGCCGGGGTCGCGGCCCGAGCGGGGGGTGCCCCGACCGGCTCGTCGTCCGTTGGCTCCTCTCCCGTCTCGAAGCGCACGCCGCAGTTCGGGCACGCGTCCGCGTCCGGTGCGACCGCTCCGCGGCAGACGGGACACTCGAACTCGGCCGCTTCACCTTCCGCGAACTGGGCCCCGCAGCTCGGACACGTCGTCGCGGTCGCGTCCACGTAGCTCTCGCACACGGGACAGATGAACTGGTCTCCGACGGATTCCGCAGGCTCCGTGATCGGCTCCCTCGCCTTCGTCGCAGATTGGGATTCGGTGGACGGATCGTCCGAAAGGACGTCCTCCGCTGCGGCCGTGTCGCCCTGGGACTTCGCGACGCTCTTGAGGGCCTCGAAGATCTCCGGATGGCTGTCCGGACCGCCCGCGATGGACGCGAGGATCTCGTCGATGCTCCGCGAATCCCGGACGGGCGGGTCGTGGGCCTCCGTGGAGGTCGAGGCCACGTCGAACAGGCTCAGGTCCGTCTGGCAGAATTCGCAGCGATTCGCGTCCGCGGCGATCGTCGAATCACATACGGGACAGACCTTGGTCTCCCTAGGAGGCGTAGATGCACACCTCGAAACGCGAATGCTCGTTTTGGACCCGTTGGTTCGTACAAAGACTTTCCGGTATCGGTACGGAGAATGATAAGTGCTCAGTCCGGATAATCAGCGCGCAACCGTTAAGTCAGCGTCGCACCCGTGTTGCGCATCGTCGTCGGCGTTGACTCATGTCCTTCCGCCATGCCATCGAAGGCCTCGACAAAGTCCTACGCACGGAGATCGCTCCGCCGAAGATCATCCTCGTGACGGGGCCGCCCGGTTCCATGAAGACCTCGTTCTGCTACGCGCTCATGTCGCGGTACCTGAAACACACGGGCGAGTTCGGGCTGTACACGACGCTCGAGGAGACGGTCCAGTCCCACCTTCGGAACATGGAGTCGCTCGGGATCGAGCTGTCCCTCAACATGCAGATCAGCGATTTCACGGACCTCCGGGAAGTCGACGCGGTCGTGGGGCCCGAGGACCAGACGGACTACCTCGCGTTCATCGAGAAGATGATCGCCCACTTCAAGCGCATCCACGGCCCGAAGTTCAAGATCTTCGCGCTCGACTCCCTGGGCGCCCTGTACTCCCTCATGGAGCACACGTCGAACATGCGGAAGCGGCTGTTCTACTTCTTCAAGATGCTGCGGGACAACGAGCTCACGTGTCTCGTGATCATGGAGCGCACCGCGAACGGAGACAGCCAGCTCCTGGGCAACGAGGGGTTCCTCGTCGACGGGATCCTCCTCCTCGGCCTCGACCGGTCCCGCGGCAAGCTCACTCGATACCTGCAGGTCGAGAAGATGCGTGCCGCGGATCACTCCATGGAGAAGCACGCGATCGAGCCGAAGAAGGGCGGCCTCACGGTCCTGGGGCCGATCTTCGACTCGGGAGGTTCGTTCTGATGGCTCACGTTCACGCGCCGATGCCCCGGTGGCCCGGCGCCCAGCGGACGCCCTTTCCTTGGAGGGACACATAATGGCCGACACATCGATTCTGGAGACGCTCGACGCACTGAAGAAACTCGAAGAGTCGATCAAGACCCGCGATGCCGAGTTCAAGGACCGCGAGGCGTCCCTCCAGGGACAGCACGCGAAGCTCGAGCAGGAGCGCCAGGCCATTGGCCAGGAGCGCGCCGCAATCCAGGAGGAGCGGGATGGCCTCGTGGGCCGCGAGAAGGGCCTCCGGGCGCGCGAGAAGGAGCTCGAGCAGATCGAGCGGGCCCTCGGGACCCGCGAGCAGGAGTTCGAGACGTCCCGACAGAAGATCCTCGTCAAGGAGAACGAGTTCCTCGCGCGCGAGCAGGAGCTCGCGAAGCGCCTCGAAGGACTCGTGAGGCGCGAGGAAGATCTCGCGAACCGCGACGCGGAAGCCTCCTCCCACGTGTCCGAGATCGTGGCACGGAAGAACGAAATCGCCACTCGGCAGGAGACGATGCTCAAGCTCCTAGCGGACCAGAAGGCGGCCCTCGAGCAGCAACTCACGCGCGGCCGGGAACTCCTCGACCGCGAGAAGAGGCTCGCCCAGGAGGAGGAATCGCTCGCCGCGACGAAAGGACGAATCGCGGAAGAGGCGCGTCGTCTCGCAGACCGAGAACGACAGCTCCTCGCCCGCGAGCAGGCCGTCCGGGCGGTTCCCACGCCCGTGCCGCAAGGCCCCGCGACGGCCCCGGCGACCTCGCAGTCGCCTGCGGCTCGGCCTGCGCCAGGCCCCCAGCCCGCCCCCGCGGTGCGGCCTCAGCCCGTGCCCGCGCCCGTCCCCGCAGCCGCCAAGGTGGACCGGCCCGTGACGAAGCCGGTCGTCCAGGCGGAGCCGGAGGTGGAGCGCGAGGGTGGCGAGTCCGAGCTCCCCTGCCCCGCCTGCGGGACGATGATCTCCGGCGACGCGATCATGTGCTACGCGTGCGGGCACAGGCTCGCGGACGAGGCTCCTGCCGTCGAGGATACGGGCGAGTCCGAGCTCCCCTGCCCCGCCTGCGGGACGATGATCTCCGGCGACGCGATCATGTGCTATGCGTGCGGCCACCGGATGTCATCGGACGAGGGCCGCTCCGCGAAGAAGGAAGCCCCGCAGACCGTCAAGAAGGTCCTCAAGAAGAAGATCATCTGAAGGCTCGACGGCCCCGTCGCAGCTCGTCGGGCCGGCCCGAACGGTCGATCGCAAGGCCACGTGGACGCTTCCCATCTCATTTCTATTGTCCGGAATAGATAATTCTATCCACCTCCATGCCTGGAGCGTGTTCTCGCCCGCGAGAATAGTTGCGTATCGAGAAAGATAATCGGCCAATAGGCTTTTTATAGAGTGCCCTAGGATGGCCCGCGCAACATGGCTACCGGTCCTGCCTCCGGGGTATGTCCAGAGGACTCGACCACGGGGAGTGTTGGGTTGTCCAACCGAGCCAGTCGAAACAACGTTGCGCTGCGCGTCTTGATTGTGTGGTCCCTCGCACTCGCGGGCCTGTTCGCGACGGTCCTCGCCCCGGCTCCGTCCGTGCAGGCGGCCGTCTGCGACCAGGTCGGCGGCGTGATCACGGGAGACTGGACGATCACGACGGTCCAGACGTGCACGGGGATCGTCTACACGGTGGACGGCACGATCAACATCAACGCGGGCGGGAGCCTGACCCTCGTGGACGGCGGGCTCAAGTTCGCGAAGGACACGGCCCACGCCGGATACGCACTCAACGTGAACGCGGGCGGCGAACTCGTCCTCGACAACTCGATCGTCACGACGGAGACGAACGCGATTTCCCCCTACGTCAAGCTCGCCCTGACCGTCTCGGGTGCGGGCAGCCGGTTCACGATGCGGGACGGAGCGTCCCTCAAGTTCCCCGGATGGTTCAACGCGACGAGCGCGACGATCAACATGACGGATTCGACGATCACCGGGTTCACGGACGCGGACATCGTGAACCTCGGGGTCGACATGGATGACAACAACGACGCGCCTGCGATCGCCTGGGCGTCCACGTCGGCCAGCATGTACGGCTCCCGGATCGAGCGGCTCTACGAGTACGTGAGCGTCGGGAACGGGACGGGCACGGGCGTGTCCAGCCTGACCGCCTCGTCGACCCTGTACGCCTACGACACGTACGTCGGTGTGGATTACTCGGACCTCGCGGACCGGCACAACGAGCTGCGTGTCGACGGGACCTCGAACGCGTACCTGTACAATGTCACGATCGACCGCACCCAGGACCCCGGCTCCCAGACGGACTGGCAGCCGGCGTTCGTCCCGACGGCCGCGGGCGGCAGCGTGTACCTCCTCCGATGGCTCCACCTCACCGTCCTCGACTCGACCGCGTTCCCCGTGAGCGGGGCGGCGATCACCTCGACCTTGAGCCCGAGCGCGACCCTCGCCCAGTATCCGGACAACGGCCTCGCGACGACCCCGAGCTCGCGGACCCTCTGGTATCTCGGTCGCGCGGCGAGCGGGACGAACGCGTGGGACGTCACGGACGCCTCCGGCACGGCCACGATCCCCCTGTACACGGACCAGATCACGC